>Ga0182749_1003683_pt1 | contig 10358 bp, 11 predicted proteins | sample eDN3rd37CKraftMG_FD_128875 | JGI IMG/M metagenome (GOLD analysis project Ga0182749, IMG submission 128875) | Enriched Miracle-Growth compost microbial communities from Emeryville, California, USA - eDNA 3rd pass 37_C Kraft MG (version 2) (version 2) ...
CCTCGTCATTCTGGATCTCGAGCCTTCCGGCAAAGCCCATATAGGCAACGACCTTCCCGCCCGGCTCGCGCTGCAAAGCCCAGTCCGGCAAAGGTCCGCGCGGCTCGACGCGTTCCCCCGCCGTGACGTCGAGCGTCAGGACTTCCTCGCCGCGCTGCACACGCACGACACCCGGAAGGATATCCACACGCTTATCGGCGCCGAAATGCACGGCCGCTTCCACGACGGCTTCTTCGCGGCGCACCGTCTCCTGCACCGGAACAGCAGGCGATGTCGCAGCCGCACCAGGGGTTCGGCCGCCGAGCGGGCCGAGAAAACTGCCGCTTGATGGAGCATTCGAGCCACCCAGGCTGCCGAGGAAACCGGTGCCGGTCGTAGCGCCGCCGTTCGGGGCGGCGGCCGGCGCGCTCGGTTCCCGGATTTCCACCAGCGCCATGCGTTTTTCCACCCAATCCGGGTTGGGGTTGTCGCCGAGCGGCGAGAAACGCGGATAGGTGATCTCCAGATGGTTGTCCTGAAACGCGAAGTCCGGCTGGACTTCATAGGATACCCAGTCGGCCACGTAGGCGCCGGCAATATCCCAATTGGCATCCGACAGGACCTGGCCAACCGAAAAGAACCACCAGGCGAAGAGGAGATAAGCGGCGATCGAGATCCCGATCAGCCAGCCGCCAAGACGCTTGCGCAATGGTGCGGCGAATATATCGGGATGGCGCGCCGCCAATGCTTCCGCTTCCGCGCCGGTCAGAACAGCCATTTTCAATCTCCGCGGCCGAATTCGAAGCTCTGGTTGCCGACGACGCGACGGCGCAGCCAGGCGGAAAACTGGTCGACGGCGATGATCGTGCAAAAGAGCAGAAGCACGATCGCCAGCGTCTTGGCTTCATGCCCGCGGCTGATGGAAAGCCGAAGGGCCTCGCCTATGCCGCCGCCGCCCACGGCGCCGATGATGGTGGACGCGCGCACATTGATCTCCAGCCGAAGCAGGCCGTAGCTCAGGAAATTGGGCAGCACCTGCGGCACGATGCCGAACCAGACCCGCTCCACCCAGTTGCCGCCGGCCGCGCGCAACCCTTCCTCGGCGCGCATGTCGGCGTTCTCCACGACCTCAAAGAAAAGCTTTCCCAGCGCCCCGACCGTATGAATGGCGACCGCAATCATGGCGGGAACGGCACCGATGGAAAGAATGGCGAGGAAGAATCCGGCGATGACGATTTCCGGAAAAGCACGCAGCACCTCCATGAAGCGGCGCACGAACCAGCGGAGCCAGCGCTGGGTTGTTAGATTGGAGGCGGCGAGGAAGCAGAGGATGAAGCCGAACCCGAAGCCGACCATCGTGGAGACGAGCGCGATGTTGATCGTCTCCAGCATGTTGTAGAAATATTCGGGCAGATAGAGGCTCTCGGTAAGATAGACCCTGCCCTCCGGGTAATCGAATTTCAGGCTGCCGTCTTCATAGGGCGAAGGCAGGTCGAAGAGCGCCCGCCACATTTCCCAGCCGTCGCGCGGCATGAGCTGGCCGATGAAGTCGAAGAAATAGGGCAGCCGATCGAAGAATTTGCCGGCATTGGACTCGTTTGCGAACCAAAGCGAGCCGCTCATGGCCACAATCAAGAAAAGAAGACCGCCAATGGTGTAGAGGCGGCGGCGCGCTGCCAGCGCCTGCCAGTGCTGCTCCATCACCTGTCCGGCAGCCGAAATTGCCGGACCATGGCTCGTGACGCTCATCATGTCACCTTGGACGAGCGCCGCCGGAAAGACCGGCGGCGCGAATTAAAGACATTGGGGGCCTTACGAGCCGATCTGCGCCTTACGGGCATCGATGATCGGCTGGTAGAACTCGGGCGTGACCTCGGTGAAGCCGATGAAGTCGCCACCCTGCACGGCGGAGAAGCACTCGGGATCGCTCTTCGGCAGATCCATCATGAACTGCTTGAAGGTATCCTTCATCTTCTGGTCCATGCTGGTGCGTACGACCACCGGGCCATTCGGGATCAGCGGGGACTTCCAGACTTCCACCAGATCATCCATGTCGAGAATGCCTTTCTCGACCATCTTGTAGAGGTTGCCGGACGTGTAGCCTTCCGAGAACTCACCGACGCCGGAGCCGAAGGTCGTGCCGGCATCGAACGTGCCCTTGAGCACTTCGAGCACCAGATTCTCATGGCCGCCGCCGAAGCCGGTCTCGCTGAAGTAGCTCTTGACGTCGGTTCCGATCGCCTGCGGCAGGGTGACCATGGGGATGAGATAGCCGGAAGTGGAATCCGGGTCGGCGAAGCCGAGCTTCTTGCCCTTCAGGTCCGCGAGCGTGCGGATGCCGGAATCCTTGCGGGCCACCATGATCGAAACATAACCGGAGGAGCCGTCCGTCTGCACCGTGGTCAGGATCGGCTCGACCGCGTTCGGATCCTCCAGGTAGATCTTGGCATAGCCGGACGCGCCAAGCTCGGCGTAATCAAGCGTGCCGCCAAGCAGGCCCTGGATGACGCCATCATAGTCCGCGGCCGGGAAAAGCGAGACCTTCTCGACACCCAGCACGGAGGGCAGCTTGTCCACCATGCACTGGTAATTGCGCAGTCGGTCGGCCTCGTTCTCGCCGCCAATGATGCCGATGCGGAATTCCTTGAGATCTTCCGCCTGTGCGCTTCCGACGAGAATGGCGCTGAGGGCCACAGCACCCATAAGTACGTGCTTCAACATGATCGTCTCTCCTGTTGGCCGGCAGCGCCGGCACCGTTTGATTGTTTCCGCTGTTTCAGAGCCCTTAACGTGGGCGACGCCGCCGGTTCAGCCGGCGAGCACGGCCGGCTCCAGCCGCGGTTTTGCCTCGGGCAACCGCGCCGGCTTGTTGATGCTGGTGGAGGTGATCGCTTCGGCGATCGCCTCGCTTCCCTCCGCGCCGTAGATCCGGCGCACCACATCGCTGGTGAGCTGCTCCGGCGGGCCGTCGAAAACGACGGCCCCCTTGGCCATGCCGATGATGCGCGAGCAGTAGTGGCGCGCGGTATCCAGCGTGTGCAGGTTGGTAACAACGGTGATGCCCTCGCGGGCATTGATATCGGCAAGCGAATCCATCACCACTTTCGCGTTGAGCGGATCGAGGGAGGCGATAGGCTCGTCGGCAAGAATGACCTTCGGCTCCTGCATGAGGGCGCGGGCGATGGCCACGCGCTGCTGCTGGCCGCCGGAAAGCGTGCCGGCGCGCTGCAGGGCCGTCTGGGCGATGTCTAGCCGTTCCAACGCGGCAACGGCATGCAGGCGCTCCTCACGGGTATAGAGGCCAAGCAGATTGCGCGCGGTGGAGCGATGGTTGAGCCGGCCGAGCAGCACATTCGTGAGCACGTCGAGGCGCGGCACCAGGTTGAACTGCTGGAAGATCATGGCGCAGTCGCGCTGCCAGCGGCGAAGGGCGGCGCCCCTGAGCGAGGACACTTCGACGCCGCGGAAAGAGATCGACCCCTCACTCGGATCAATGAGACGGTTGATCATGCGAAGAAGGGTCGACTTGCCGGCGCCGGAGCGGCCGATAATGCCCACCATCTCGCCTTCGCCGATCTCGATGCCCACCTTCTTCACCGCGACGTTCGTACCGAATCGTCGCGTGACATCGCGCAGTTGAAGCATAAGCTTCTCCCCGTTCCGGGCTTTCCGCCCTTATTGCGGGGAAGGCCTATAGCGTGAGCATGAAGCTGGCATGTCAGCTACGTGTCAGTTTTCTTACAATCCACCAGCGTCCACTCTCCGATCGAAACAAAAGGCGGGGTGAGGCTCAAAGCATCGCCAGCCGTTCCGTCAGGAGCTGGAAGAAGCCTTCGTGATCGATATCGCGCATCACAAGCGCGTTGGCCGGCCGGTCGGTAACGCCCCACCAGTCGATCACGGTCATGCCGAGCGTGAGTTCCGAGGCGGTCTCGACCGCGACGTTGCAATGGCGCCCCCAGAAAAGCTCGGGTTTCAGCAAATAAGCGATTACGCAGGGATCGTGCAGCGGTCCGCCGTCGGAACCGTATTTCTCCTCGTCGAAACGCTCGAAGAATTCCAGCATCTCGGCCGTTGCCATGCCAACGCGGGTGCCGAGATCGCGGAAGGCGGAAACCCGGGCTGCCGTAGTCAGCGCCTTATGGGTGACGTCGAGCGGCATCATGACGATCGGCACGCCGGAGCGGAACACGACATCCGCCGCGTGCGGATCCACATAAATATTGAACTCCGCCGCGGGCGTGATGTTGCCGCCTTCGAAGAAGCCGCCGCCCATCATGACGATTTCCCTGATCCGGGGAGCGATCAGCGGCTCCCGCACCAGGGCGAGCGCGATGTTGGTGAGCGGCCCCAGCGTGCAGAGGGTCGCCTCCCCCGGCTCGTGCGCCATTAGGGTCTCGACGATGAAATCGACCGCGTGTTCCGGCTGCAGCGGCATGACGGGCTCGGGAAGGTCGGGACCGTCAAGCCCGGTCTTGCCGTGGACATGCTCCGCCGTCACCAGCGGATTCACCATGGGCCGGACCGCGCCGGCATAGACCGGCAGGTCCGGCCGGCCGCCCAATTCGCAGATCTTGCGCGCGTTCTTCTGCGTGAGGGCGAGCGGCACGTTTCCGGCTACGGCCGTGATCCCCAGGATCTCGAGCTCAGGGCTTGCCAGCGCCAAAAGGATCGCCACCGCGTCGTCCTGGCCGGGGTCGGTATCGATGATGATCTTTCTCTGCAACGCCAAGGGGATCTGCCTTCTTGAACTCGTTCGTTCGATCGACCATATCAACGTCACAGGCGGAAACGCCATTCGGGTTTTCGCCTGTCCACGTCGCTCTTTGAGGACAGGAAGACATGACGCGCATGACGCCGTTCTCGAACCCGCTTCTGCTGGGGTTCGACAGTATGGAGAAGACGCTCGAACGCATCGCGAAATCGGGCGACAGCTATCCCCCGTACAATATCGAGCGCATCCGCAATACTGATGGGCGAGGCGAACGTCTGCGCATCACGCTCGCGGTGGCCGGCTTTTCGGAGCAGGACCTCGAGGTGACAACGGAAGAAAACCAGCTCCTGGTACGCGGCCGGCAAAACGAGGAGGCCGAACGGGAATACCTGCATCGCGGCATTGCGTCGCGGCAGTTCCAACGGGTTTTCGTTCTTGCTGACGGTATGCGTGTCCTGGGCGCAGAGCTCAAGAACGGCCTGCTCTCCGTAGATCTCGACAGGCCCGAGCCGGAGCGGCTGGTGCGCAAAATCAACATTTCGGTGAGGGAGTGACGATCCTGGACGGTTCTGTCGTTTCCACCGGAACCACAAAGCTCTTGAGCGGGTTGGTCTCATGGACGGCCCGCCAATTAGGAGGCTGAGATGACTGATAATAGTTCCAAGTTTACGGTTACCCCGCAGCAGCTCGCCAATCTGGGTGAAGGCGCCATCGCCTATATGCGGGAAATGGACGCCGAGGACCTCAAGGTGAAGTTCCCCGGGATGCCCGATATGGTCCCCGGTACGAAGCTGTGGGCGCTTTTTGCAGCCAATGGACAGCCTATCCTGCTTGCGGACCAGCGCGACGCCGCCTTGGCCGGCGCATTCCAGAATGATCTGAAGCCCGTCAGCCTTCACTAGAAGACAGGTGTCAGTGACGCGCCACGCAGCCCCCTGCGTGGCGACCGAGGTGAGGATTACGCTGCGTTCGAGGCGGGAGCTTCCGACAGGAAAGTGTGAATAGCCGTGGCGTCACGCGTGCCACGTATCTTTGCGGTGGTGTCCGCATCCCTCAGCACACGTGCGATGCGCGACAGCGCTTTCAAGTGATCGGCTCCGGCGCCCTCGGGCGCCAGCAGCAGGAAGACGAGATCGACGGGAAGATCGTCAAGGGAATCGAAGTCCACCGGCGTTTCCAGCCTGGCGAAAACACCGGTGATCTGTTTGACGCCGGGCAGTTTTCCGTGCGGGATGGCAATGCCGTTGCCCACTCCGGTGGAGCCGAGCTTTTCCCGCTGTAGGATCGTTTCGAAGATTTCACGCTCCGGCAGCCCCGTCTGCTCCGCGGCCTTCTCCGCGAGAAGCTGCAAAACCTGTTTTTTCGAGTTCGCTTTCAAGGCCGGCAGGATTGCCGAAGCCTCGATAAGATCGCTCAGATCCATTTTCATGATTCTCCTGCTTGCCGTGCCCTCTTTGGCGAGGAGCCGGCGGCCAAGCCCTATCCGTTCCTTGCGGCTGAAGGATCGATCCAGCCGATATTTCCATCGGCACGCCGATAGACGATGTTCACCGCATTGCTTCCGGAGTTCCGGAAGACGAAGACAGGGCTGTCCTTCATGTCGAGTTCCATCACGGCAGAAGCGACGGTCATGGCTCTGAGAGGCATCGTGGATTCGGCGACCACCGCCGGCGCAAAATCCTCCGGAACCTCATCCTGATCCTCTGCGACCGGCGCCATGATCCGATAAGCCATGTCGATGGGGCCGTCTCCATTCTGTCCGGCACCATGCGACTTCAACTTGCGCTTGTACCTTCTCAGCCGCTTCTCAATGCGATCAGCGGCCGCCTCGAAGGCGAGTTGAGGATCCTGCGCCTCGCCGGCAGCTTGCAGGACCACGCCGGTGTCGAGGTGAATGGAGCAATCGGCGGCATAGCGTCCTCGCGATTTTTCCACAGTCACCCGTCCGGAAAACCCGCCGTCAAAATATTTATCCACCGCCTCGCCGACCCGGCTTTCGATCCGCGCGCGAAAGGCCTCGCCGATGTCCATATGCTTGCCAGAAATGCGGAGGCTCATGAGAGAACGACCTTTCCTGGTCAGGATACCAACAGATCCGAGCATATACCCGTGGTTCACGCATACAAGGTTCTGCGGCAGCAAAATCAAGTCCGTCCAGTGGAGATTGGCCTCCCGCTTCATCAGAAGAAAGGATAGATGCCGATCCCGCCGTCCTCATGGGGGCGGGCTTCTAGTGGTTTCCCAGTCTATTGTCAATTGGAGGAGAGGGAAGTCAGCGCTGCGCGGGACGTTATGCACCAGCGCCCGCGAGAGCCCTTTTCTCGCGCCGGCGTTGTACCGACGACGGAATGTTCATGCCTTCCCGATACTTGGCCACGGTCCGGCGCGCGATATCGATACCGTCCTTCCGCAGGACTTCGACGATTGTATCGTCGGAAAGCACTTCATTGGGATTTTCCGCGTCGACCAGCCGCCGGATCCGGTCGCGTACGGCTTCGGCCGAATGGGCATCGCCCCCGTCGGCGGCGGCGATGGCGGTCGTGAAGAAATAGCGCAGCTCGAACAGGCCGCGCGGCGTCATCATGTATTTGTTGGCGGCCACGCGGCTGATGGTGGATTCATGCATATCGATGGCCTCGGCAACCATCTTGAGCGTCAGCGGGCGCAGGTGGCGGACACCGTGGACCAGGAAGCCATCCTGCTGGCGCACGATCTCGCAGGCAACCTTCAAAATGGTCTTCGCCCGCTGCTCCAGGCTGCGGGTCAGCCAATTGGCGCTTTGCAGGCACTCGGAAAGGAAGACCTTCTCCTCCTTGCCGGCACGGCTGGAGACGGTCGTGAAATAGGTTTCGTTGACGAGCACGCGCGGCAGCGCGTCCGGGTTGAGCTCGACCGCCCAGCCGCCTTCGGCGGAGGGGCGCACGATCACATCCGGCATGACCGGCTCCGCAGGCGCCAAGGTGAAGGCCGTGCCGGGCTTGGGGTCGAGCGAGCGGATCTCCGCGAGCATTTCAACAAGATCCTCCTCGTCGACCCCGCAGATTTTCCTCAAGGCGAGGAAATCGCGTTTCGCCAGGAGATCGAGCCGTGAAAGAAGCGACTGCATCGCAGGATCCAGGCGATCGCGGGCCTTCAATTGCAGCGCCAGGCATTCGGAAAGGGTTCGGGCGAAGAGACCCGGCGGATCGAAGGTCTGACAGGCGGCAAGCACCCGCTCGACAAGCGCTCTCTCCGCGGCCAGCCGGTCGGCGATCTCGTCCAAGTCTCCCGTGAAATAACCGGCATCGTCCAGCTCTTCGGCCAACTCCTCGGCGATCAGCCGCGAGATCGGATCCGGCAAGGCGAGAACGATCTGCTCCCGCACATGATCACGCAGAGTGACCCCGGCGGCAGTCGTCTCTTCCAGATTCCAGTCCTCGCCGGCGGTGACAAGGCCGTTTCCTCCCGCCGAGCGCCACTGGGCCGCAAGATCAGGACCTATCGCTTCGTGTAGCCCCGGATCGTCCGGGAAGAGGTTTTCCAGCGAGCTGTCCAGCCTTTCGGCCATGTCCGCCGCGCTGTTGGCAGCAACGATCCCTTCCTGAGCGCCCGCGGGCGCCTCATCGCTGGAATCGCTGCGATCGAGAAGCGGATTGCGCTCTATCTCTTCGGCAATGAACTGCTCCAGCTCCACATGCGTGAGCTGCAGCAGCCGGATCGACTGCAACAGCTGCGGCGTCATCACCAGCGACTGCGACTGCCGTAAGTGTATGCTGGTTGAAAGCGCCATTCGCCCGTTGCTTGCCTCAGGTTCCGCTTAAGGCGATAAAACTGGCCCGATATTTGCTTGTCAAGGATTCAAACCAAAGCGGCGATTGGTCCCGCAATGGCGGCACGCCGCATTCTCAAATCAGCCCCCGTGGGCGCTCTAGAGTGTGAAGCCCTCGCCCAGATAGAGGCGACGCACATCGGCATTGCCGACGATATCCTCCGGCCGCCCGTGGGTGAGCACCTGGCCAGCGTGGATGATATAGGCCCTGTCGATGAGGCCCAGCGTTTCGCGGACGTTGTGATCGGTGATGAGCACGCCGATGCCGCGCGCAGTCAAATGCCGCACCAGTTGCTGGATGTCCGTGACCGCAATGGGATCGATGCCGGCGAAGGGCTCGTCCAGGAGCATGAAATTCGGCTTGCTCGCCAATGCGCGGGCGATCTCCAGCCGCCGCCGCTCGCCGCCCGAGAGCGAGATGGCTGCCGATTTTCGCAGGTGGCTGATGTGGAATTCCTCAAGAAGCGCGTCGAGAGTCCGCTCGCGCTCCTTGCGGCTCTTCTCAACCACCTCGAGAATGGCGCGGATATTCGCTTCCACCGTCAGGCCGCGGAAAATCGAGGCCTCCTGAGGCAGATAGCCGATGCCGAGCCGCGCCCGACGATACATGGGCATCGAGGTGACGTCGTAGCCGTCGATATGGATCGTGCCCTGATCCACGGGCACCAACCCCGTCACCATATAAAAGCACGTGGTCTTGCCGGCGCCATTCGGCCCCAGGAGGCCGACAGCCTCGCCGGCCCGCACGCCAAGCGACACGCCGCTGACGACCTGTCGGTTTTTGTAGGATTTCGTCAGCCCGCGCGCAATCAAGGTGCCTTTGTACGGTTCGGGCACCGAACTGGGCTCTGGCTTACGGGAAACGCTGCTACCACGCGACTGGAGAAATACCACGGGCGCCCTTACTGAGTCGTCTGGGAGTTCGGCGTGAGCAGCATACGGACACGTCCGCCGGAGTCCCCGTTCTTGCAGCTCTCCAGGGTCGCCTGGCCCGTTTTCATGTGCACGGTGAGCTTGCAGCCGACGATCACGTTCTCTCCCTCGGAGAGGACCACCTCGTCGCCGGAAAGCACCAGTACTTCCGTTCCCATGTCGAAGGAGCCCTGGTCCCCGGTGGCGACCTGCGTCTCCGATTTCACATACACACCGCCATCGGCTTCCAGCCGCTTGATGTTGGCTGCTCCGCTGGTGGGCAGCCCGCTGCCTTCGGCATAGTAGATCTTCAGCCGCGCAGCCTTGAGCAGGGTCGGCCCCTGCACGACCTGCACGTCACCCGTGAGGGTGGCGAGATTTTGCGTCTGATCCACTTCGACCCGAGCGCCATCGATCTGGATAGGCTCGTCACTTGATAAATTCAGACCCAGCTGGCTCGGCCTCGATTCGCTGGTCTGTGCAAACGCCGCTCCAGACCAGAGAATCAAAAAGCCCGCCGCGAAGGCTAAACCATGAACCCTACCCATCGCCCGCAGTCCCCTCTTCCTGCGCCCGTCTCACACTGGCCGGATCAATCTCCAGGCGCACCCCATTTTCGAACACAAGTCTTTCAAGACCGTCAATGGTGTGGAAGCTTTTGGCGCGCACGCGCATGCCGTTGACTTCGATGTCGACGGGCTCGTCGGTGCTGAGATTGCCGGACGCCATATCGACGTTGGCCGACTTCAGCTGCGCGAAGATGCCGGCGTTCGATTCGACCGTGATCGCGTTGTTCAGCAGAAGACGGTTCTTTTCCTGATCGAAAACGCCTCCGCCGGCAATCACGGTCGCCTGCCGCTCGGCATCGATCGGAAGCGTCGCCTGGATCTTCTCGAGCTCGATCGGACCCGAATCGGAGCCGATCTCCTGGCGCGCCCTCGTGGC
>Ga0182749_1003685_pt1 | contig 10354 bp, 8 predicted proteins | sample eDN3rd37CKraftMG_FD_128875 | JGI IMG/M metagenome (GOLD analysis project Ga0182749, IMG submission 128875) | Enriched Miracle-Growth compost microbial communities from Emeryville, California, USA - eDNA 3rd pass 37_C Kraft MG (version 2) (version 2) ...
AACTGGAAGACCCCGGCCGAGGTGTTCGAGGAGCAGCTACGCTCGCTTCAACAACCCGGTGTTGCATCGACCGGTTGAACCTGGTGTCTATACGTCGATCGCCTTCACCGACCGGCTCATCGACGAGGGCATCGACGCGTCGGTCGGGTCGGTCGGCGACGCGTACGACAACTCGCTCGCGGAGTCGCAGATCGGGCTTTACAAGTCCGAGCTCATCCACCACGAAGGCCCCTGGCGAGACGTCGACCAGGTCGAGGCGGCGACCGCGTCCTGGGTGCTGTGGTTCAACACCGAACGCACCCACGGCTCGATCGACGACCTCACACCCCTCGAGGTCGAGCAGCTCGACTACGCTCACACCGAACCGGTCCAGAGAGCCGGCTGACACCAGCAAACAACTCTCCGGACATACCGGGGTGAGTCAAGCGAGATCGCATGGCGAAGAACAGTAGCTCCTTCCAGAGCCTTGGTAACGGCGTCTACCGTGTGGGCGGCGCACACCGAAGCGCAGTGACGGGCCGATGCATCACGGGTGCGGCAGCGGCGCGCCACCCGCAGTCCACGAACAGGGAGCCGGCGACCGGTCGAACCCAAACGCCTCCACGCTGAACTACACCGCCGTACAGCGGGGGCCCGATCTCACCATCACTGAGATCGGGCCCCCGCTGCTTTGTTACCGGCCCTTCTCGGTGAGGCTGGTCCCCGGGTGGCGGGCTGCGCTGCGTTGCTAATGAAGCGACCCGAGATGGCGCTGCGATTGTGGTCTGACAGCCCCTCGATAGGAGGCGATCCGCCCATGCGCCCTCCTGATGACGACGTGCTAATCGACGCTCGCGCGTCGTACCGCGGAACGCCCCCACTTGGCCTGTGTATCGTCCTAAGAGCTTCGACGATCAAGCAGAGTGGAGTGATCGGATGGTGACCTCACAGGGCGCTTCGGGGGTAAGCAAGGGCGTGAACAGCGTCCACCTGGCTTTTGCAGTTCTCAACGAGGTGGCCCGGGTGGGCGACATCGGCGTCACTGAACTCGCACGCAATCTCGAAATGCCGAAGAGCAGCGCCCAGCGCTACGTTTCTACCCTGCACGATGCGGGTTGGCTGATACCAGTTGCGGCGTCTTCCTCGGCTCCGACCCGCTGGCGGATCGGACCGGAGCCAATTGGACTTGGCCTTCGCGCGGTCGATCGTCTCAGCGTCCAGGAGATTCTACGTCCTGCCTTGGGCGAGCTGTCTCGAAGCACGGCGGAAACCGTCTTGCTGTCGCTGCCGGAAGATCGCGGCGTCTTAGTAGTCGAGCGGATCGAAGGAGCACATGCACTCAGGATTGTGCCACCTCTCGGAGAGTACATGCCGTACACGGGCTCTGCAGCTGGCCTTGCCTTGGCGCTGCATTTGAAACCCGCCCGCTGGCGAGTCATCCAAGAAGTGGAAGCGGAGGCTGGCTTCCCTCCGGTTCGGGCGGAAGATCTCACCCTCGCTCAACAACAGGGATACGCCATCAACAACGAGCGGTGGACCGAGGGTGTGTCAGCGGTGGGCGCCGCCGTACTAGACAAATACGGCACACCTCGGGGGGCCATCTCTGTCGCGTCACCGACTTCTCGGATGTCCGTCCGACGTGCTCATGAGATTGGTGCCCAGATCGTGTCAAAGATCGAGAGCGTGGGCTTACTTCTCCGCTGATCGGACGCTCCCCTGCGCTAGTGTGTGGCACGTCGTTCCGCATTATGGTCCAAGGGAGAGCAGTGAGTAGATCCGAGGTAACAGGCGGCGACGCCCTGATCTCTGCATTGGATGCTGCAGGGGTAAGAGCCATATTCGGTGTGCCCGGTATTCAGCTTGATGGAGCCATAGACGCGTTGGCCAGGTCGGACAGCGGGATAGAGTTTTACTCGCTTCGCCATGAGCAGGCCGCCACATATATGGCGGACGGCTACGCGCGTGCCAGTGGGCGGGTGGGGGTAGCGATGGTTGTTCCTGGGCCGGGAATTCTCAACGCCACCGCTGGACTGGCAACCGCCTACGCTTGCTCATCTCCTGTGTTCACGATCGTCGGGCAGGTAGATTCTCAGTCGATCGGGCGGTCACTCGGCCTGCTGCATGAGATACCAGATCAGACTGGCGTACTACGCGGGCTCACGAAGGGGTCTTATCTAGCACGCACTGCGGATGAAGTAGCGGCGCTAGTTGCGACGGGAATCGATCACGCTATCGCCGACCGGCCCCGCCCCGTGGCTTTGGAGATCCCCGTCGATGTGCTCCACGCACCGGCTAAGACCAGGGATCTGGAAGGCTTACTCCCGATCGAGTCCGAAGAACCTGATCACGCGTCGCTCGAGAGGATCGCTCATGCCCTTCTGGCTGCTCGTAAACCGGCCATCTACGCGGGCGGCGGCATCCACATTGCCGGTGCGCACGGGGCGCTGATTCGGCTGGCGAGGCTTCTCGGCGCCCCGGTGGTGACGAGTCTTGCTGGAGCCGGCGCTATACCGGCGGATGATCCACTCGCCCTCACGCACGCGTGTCTCGCTGCGGTTGCTACCGAAGCAGATCTGATCGTCGCTGTGGGTAGCCGGTTCCTTGACCGCGTTGGCCGACCGGAGCTGTCGGATGTAACGGTTGCAGTGGCACTCATCAACGCTGATGTGCAGGACCTCGGTGCCCCACGACGGGCTGCCTACACGGCCCGGGCCGACGCGGGCCAGGCGCTCGAGCTCCTGGGCGATCTCGTGTCACAGCGAGGTACTCGACCGCCAGCTTGGAGCTCTCACGAGATAGCCGTGCATCGCGAGACCCTTTCGCGTCGCGGTGAAGCTGTCGCACCCCAGCGGAGATGGTTGGGTGCTATCCGTGCTGCGATGCCGCGCGACTCGGTCTTTGTCTCAGAGATGACGCAGATGGGATACGTGTCTAACGACTTCTACCCGGTGTACCGACCTCGGGGCTACATCACACCTGGGTATCAGGGAACGCTTGGCTACGGTTTCGCGACCGCTCTGGGGGCGCAGGTGGGCGCGCCCGATTCTCCCACTGTGTCGGTAACGGGCGACGGCGGCTTCGGGTGGACTCTGCAGGAGCTATCCACGCAAGCGAAGTATCAAATTCCGTTGGCAACGGTCATCTTCCGTGATGACCGCTTCGGCAACGTAATGCGGATCCAGGATGCTTTGTATGGCGGGCGCCGCTTCGGTATCGATCTTCAGAATCCTGACTTCGTCCGCCTCGCGGAAGCTTTCGAGGTAGAGGGGGCGCGTGTGACAAGCCCGGCAGAACTGGAGGCGACGCTCGGTGAGGCGGTAGAGAGCCGGCGCCCCATAGTCATCGAGGTGCCGGTCGGTGAGATGCCCGATCCCTGGCCGATCATCGTCTGACAGGCGCGTTTGGGGCCGGACGCTATTGCGTCCGGCCCCAAACGGTTTCAACTGTCCTGCAGATGCTATTGCCGTGACCCTGCTTTCACAGGGGAACTATTCGGCGGCCCCTAGTCGGTTCAGCCATGCCGTGTAGTACTGGGTACCGTTTACGGGCACCCCCGTGAGCCCTTCAGCTACCCAAACGCGCGTCTTCATGCTGTCGATGGGGATGATGAGCTGGTTGTCGATCATGTACTGCTGAAGCTCGGTGACAAGCTCTGCGCGCTTCTTCGGGTCGAGAGTTGAGATGGCTTCGTCGGCGAGGGCGTCGAAGTCCGGGTCGATGATGTTGGCCAGGTTGAAGACGGCGTCGGACTTGTAGAACTGGTACCGCGCCGCCGGCTCAGCGGGAAGGTCGTAGTACCCGTTCCACAGCATCATGTCGATGCCTGTGCGGGCGTCCTTATTGAAGTGGATCGGAGAATACTGCGCTGCCGGGAGCGGATGCATCTTGATGGGCAGCCCGATGGATTTGGCGGCGTTCTCGATCACGGCTGCCATCTGCACGTCGTCGGGACGGTCTTGGCTGTAGGCGAACACGAAGGGCTCGGTGGGGGCACCTGCTTCGGCGATGAGTTCATTTGCCTTGTCGAGGTCCTGGGTGCCCGCGGGCAGCTCGTCCCAAGCTTCCTTGAAGGTGTCCTCGGCGTACGACCATCCCGACTGGCCGGTGAGCGTCTTGTTGACGGTGGCGGTACCGAGCTCGATCCCGTCGATGATTCCCTCGTAGTCGATCGCGTACGCCAGAGCCTGGCGTAGCCGAACATCCGCCAGCGGACCCTCATCGATGTTGATGAAGTGGAGAATGTGGAAAGCATTACCGGGCCCGTACGCGACGGTGCCGCTGCCGGCCTCGAGCTGGGGAAGGATGGAGAGCGGGAACGTGTATGCGCCCTCGATCTCACCGTTAGACATGGCGGCTGCTGTCGATGCGGCGTCGGTGTTGAACGTGAACGTCACGTTCTCGATGAGTGCGGCTTTGTCCTTGTTCCAGTAGTCGGCGTACTTGCTGACCTGAATGTTCTGACCAACGTTCCACTTGTCGAGCTTGTACGGCCCGGTGCACATGAGGCCACCGTCGGGCTTGCCGAAGGAGTCGCCTGCCGATTCGGTGAACGCCTTCTGGACGAGGACGCCGATCGGGTTGGCCAGCACGTTCATCAGGTTGGCGTCGGGCTGCGACAGGTGGATTGTGTAGCTGTAGTCGCCGGTCTTCTCAACCGACTCGATATTGCGCTGACCGGTGAAGTTGGCGCCCGTCACCGGATCCAGGAACCGCTCGAGAGAGAAGATGGCATCGTCGGCGGTAGCCTCCGTGCCGTCCCAGAAGGTGACGCCCTTACGCATCTCCACCTCGACCGTGGTGTCGTCCGTCTGAGTGACCTCGGCCCAGTTGGGCGAGGTCGTGCCGTCGTCGTTGACTATCAGCATGCTCTCGCACAGATTCACCTGAACCGGCTGGTTCGCCAATCCTGGGCGCACGGGATCGAGCGAGTTCGGCTCGCCTAGAGAGATGTTCCAGGTGACGTGATCCACGCCGGCAGCAGCGGGCGGCAGAGCGTTCACCAGGCTCTCGTCATCCAGAGTGGCAACCGGTGCGGGGCTGCCAGTTCCTGAGCAGCCGGCCAGCAGCAATGCGGCTGATGCCGCAATGCCCAGGCCAATGAGTCGACGCTTCATTGAAGTTCGGGTCCTTTGCTTAACAAACGGTACAGATGGGTGTAATCACAATAAAGCCCCCTCCCCTACTGAGGGCTACGGTCCGTTACGCGATTGTTAACGTTTCGTGTGAATGCTTTACTCCGGGTTCGGGGTTTGTGTCTAGAAAAGCAGGCTCACCACGTCTCCATGGTCTTCCGTGACGGCAAGATCTAGTGCCAGAGCGTCGCGAAGGGGCCGTACATGAACCCGTTCCCGGAGAAGCCGGCGATCGCGGAGGCTCCTTCAGGGCCGACGGGAATGAACTGGGGCACCTCGTTCTTACTGAACGTTTCGACATAGCCGAGCGAAGTCACCCTTGACGACGCGATGCCGGCGAGTGTGCGAGACCATGCTGATCGTCAACGACGACGGCACGACCTCGCCCAACTGGGCCGAGGTCACTCAGACGGACGACAGCAAGGTCGGATGGAGATGCGTAAGGGCGTCACCTAGCAGCCGGCCAGCAGCAACGCGGCTGATGAGTCGACGCTTCATCGGGGGTTTCGCTCCTTTGCTCAACAAGATGTAAGACGCAGGCATGAACTGTGCGGCATGTCTCCTCCGCGCGCTGCGCCCCGGGGTCAGCCCACCCCCCTTAACCCGCAGCAGGGCGTGGAGGGTTCAGGTTAACTATTTGTTACCTTCATGTAAAGAATGTATAGTACGGATGGTCCACTAGGGCGGTTTTCTGGGCTCCCTGCAGCTCAACGACGAGCAGGTGGCGTTCACCATGTGAGACGTTGTTCTATCCTTCGAGTCGACCTGGCAAACCGTCAGAGTGCCTCCTGACCCGAGAAGAAGAATCATGTGGCGTTTCATACTCATCCGTCTCGCTGGCGGTGCCGTGACGTTGGTCCTGGCGAGCTTCATCGTCTTCGGAGCGATGTATCTAGTCCCCGGTGATCCCTTGTCTAATCTGATCGGGGGCATGAATATCACCTCCGAGCAGATCGCGATCATTCGGAACCAGTACGGCCTCGATCTGCCGTTCTGGGAGCGATACGTCGTGTGGGCAACGGGAGCGGTCCGCGGTGACTTTGGGTTGTCACTACAGTTCCAGCAGAACGTCACGAACCTCATCGCGAGCCGCATCCCGACGACCGCGATGCTCGTCGTGATGTCCACGGTGTGGATCGTCCTCGGTGGTCTGGTACTTGGCGCGGTCGCTGCCTTCAAGGCGGGGCGCGTCGACCGCGCCATCATCGGCACCACAGCGATCACTGCAGCGGTGCCAGTCTTCATCACCTCGCTGCTGCTGATCTACACATTCTCGGTTGGGCTGCGTTGGTTTCCCGCGTTCGGAAACGGCACCGGATTCTGGGACCAGGTGTATCACCTCGTTCTTCCGTCCCTGGCTATGGGCATCTTCTACATCGGCCTCGTGACCCGGACGACCCGGGCAGCGATGCGCACGGAGCTGGAAAGCGACTACGTCGCAGTGGCGCGCATCCGGGGAATCGTCGGTCGACCTCTGTTTTCTCGGCACATCTTCCGCACGTCGCTGCCCACGATCATGACCCTCAGCAGTGTTCTAATCGCCGGGATGCTCGTTTCAAGTCAGATCGTGGAGGTCTCATTCGGTCTGAGCGGTATCGGGTCTCTCCTTATCCAGTCGGTTAAGTCGGTCGACTTCGCCGTGGTTCAAGCCATCACGATGCTCGTGATCACCGTCTTTGTCGTAACGAATCTGATCGTGGATTTGCTGATGCCTCTCATCGATCCGCGCGTGGTCCGTGGAGGGGGAAACCGATGACAGGTCAGATCCCGGCGGCCGACGCGCTGCTGCGCACTGATACGACCGTACGGCTGCCACGCCGGGACCCGTGGCTGTTCGCCTCAATTGGATGGCTCGCGCTCGTTGTACTGATCGCGATCGTCGGGCCGTGGATTGCCCCATACGACCCCAACACCGTCGACCTTCGTGCGATCAACGCGCCTCCGGGAACCGCCGGTCACCTCCTCGGGACGGATCAGCTGGGCCGTGACCTGCTCTCTCGGCTTCTCGTCGGTGCCCGACTGACGCTCATCGGGCCGCTCATCGTCATCGTAGGATCGACGCTCCTCGGTGTAATCATCGGCGGGGTTTCCGGCTGGATCGGCGGCTGGGTCGATGGGCTCCTATCCCGAATCATTGACTTCCTCTTTGCCTTCCCTGGCCTCCTTCTGGCCATCTTCGCGGTCGCCCTTTTCGGCCCCGGAGTAGTCACTCCCGCGATCGCGCTCGCGATCGCGTTCACCCCGATCGGCGCGCGGCTGATGAGGAACCTCGTCATGCGGGAGGTGCGCAAGGATTACGTGTCTTCCCTACGGGTCCTGGGATTCTCGGGTGTGGGCATCTTCGTGCGCCATGTCTTCCCGAACGTCTCCGCACCCATGCTGTCTCAGACCGTCCTCGGGTTCAGTTACGCCGTCGTTGACCTGGCGGCGATTTCATACCTGGGGCTAGGGGTCCAGCCGCCCGAGTTTGATTGGGGCCTCATGATCAGCGAGGGCCAACAGTCGCTCCTCGCGGGCGCTCCGTGGCCCGTTCTGTGGCCTTCGATCATGATCGTCCTGGTCGTCATCGCCTTCAACCACATGGGTGAGTACATCATCGACCGATACCAGCGGAGGTTCTGATGCCCCTTCTCTCTATCCGTGGCCTGTCATTGTCGATCTCGGGGCGCCGCGGCACCAATGTGGTCCTTACCGATGTTTCTTTTGATGTGGATGAGGGCGAGTGTGTGGCGCTCGTTGGGGAATCTGGCAGCGGCAAGTCAATGACCACGAAGTGCATCGTGGGAGCCCAGCCAGAGGGTTCGGAGATCTCAGGGTCTGTCGACTTCGCCGGCACCGATATCACGCGAGCCTCTCGGAGCACGCTTCTACGCATGCGCCGGGCCGAGGTGGCCATGATTTATCAGGACCCCCGGTCAGGGATCAATCCCATTCAACGAGTGGGTGATTTCGTTGTCGAAGCTGTCGTCGCCTCGGGCGCCCTTACGCAGCAGGCGGCTCGCACGCGTGCGATAGAACTCATGCGCGCTGTTCGGCTGCGCAACCCTGAGCAGATTATGATGCGGTACCCCTTCGAACTGTCCGGTGGGATGCTGCAACGGGTCATGATCGTTTCCGCGCTCATGGGTTCGCCACGGCTGCTGCTCTGTGACGAACCGACAACGGCACTGGATGTCACCAACCAAGCGGAGGTGGTCAACATCTTGGGTGACCTGCAAAAGAAGCGGCGGCTCGCCATGGTCTTCATCACGCACGATCTTGACCTGGCAGCGGCCATCTCAGACCGCGTCTGTGTAATGCGCGACGGCCGCATCGTTGAGTCGGGAACGACCAGCCAGGTGCTTAATGCTCCCAGCCACCCATATACGAAGGCGTTGCTTTCATCCAGGCCCACCCTCGGAGGCGATACCGCCACCCGTCTTCCCACTATCGCCGAAACTCTCGCCGCGGAAGGAGCAGAGCGATGAGCGACCAGCACACACTACTTGCGGCACGATCCGTGACGAAGACTTTCACCAAGCGGAGCCAGACAGTTACCGCCGTTAACGACGTGTCGTTTGAGCTGCCCGCCGGAGGTTCGCTGGGCATCATCGGCGAATCGGGCTCGGGAAAATCCACCCTCGTCCGGATCGTCATTGGGCTGGAAACGGCGGACCGCGGGAGCTTCCTATACCGCGGCGAAGAGCACAAGCTTGATCTTCGACGATCCCGCCGCCAGCGCTTGACAGATGCCCGGCGGATGCAGATCGTCTTCCAGGATCCAACCGTCTCGCTGGACCCACGGGAGACACTCCGCGAGAGCCTAAGCCGTATTCTCCATCTTCACTACAACCTCTCCGGGCCATCCGCTGCCAGTCGCATCCGCGAGCTCACAGGGGCAGTGGGCCTCACCGAGCGCCAAGCCGATGCCCTGCCGTCGCAACTGTCAGGCGGCCAGAAGCAGCGAGTGGCGATAGCTCGAGCGCTCTCTGTCGAACCGGAGATCCTGATCCTCGACGAGGCAGTGTCGGCTCTTGACGTATCAGTACAGGCGCAGATCCTGAATCTGCTGAACGACCTTCGCGCTAAGCTGGGACTCAGCTACCTGTTTGTGAGCCACGATCTATCCGTGGTGCAGTACGTGACAGATCACGCCATCGTCATGCGTAGGGGCCAGGTCGTCGAGGCTGGCGACACTCGCTCGGTCCTCTCAAATCCGCAGCATCCGTACACGAAGCTGCTCCTGGCCTCAGTGCCGGCTCCCGGGTGGAGCCCTGATGCCGCAGTCCTCCTGCGCCGAGAGCTGGAGGCGACCGAAGTCCCAGCATGAGAGCGAGGTCCACACCTCGTTCTTTCCCGTACGCTGGAGTCCGAGTGCTTTACTCTTTGTCCAGTCCAATGAGGTGCGAAGTGGCCGCAGTATTTTCGTCTTTCCAAGAACTCGAAGCCTTCATCGGACCCACAATGGAGGCAATCGCGACGGCCGTCGGGCCATACTGCGAAGTGGTCCTCCATGACCTGTCGCGGATGGAGTTCGGCAGCAGCATTGCGCGGATTAAGAATGGGCATGTCACCGGTCGCGCCGTCGGCGGCCCTTCGACTAACTTGGGGCTGGAGCTGCTCTCCAGTCGAAGTGGCGATGAAACTCCGCAAAGCGGAGATCGGTTCGGCTACCACGCCCGCGCCGGCAACGGTAACGAGCTGCGGTGCTCGTCCGTGTATTTCGAAGACCCCCAAGGACAAATAATCGGTGCTCTGTGCATCAACGTAAACCTGACCGTGTTCCAGATGGTGCAGCAGGCGCTCAACGGCATCCTCAAGCCGGCTGCAGCCTCGACTGTCGAAACGGAGGAGAACGATGAGATTTTCGCCAGCGACGTCGACAGCCTCTTGGACTCGATGCTTGAAGCCGCGATAGCGGAATCAGCGGTCCCCGTCGCCATGATGTCGAAGCAGGATCGCATCGAGGTCTTCCGCTATTTGGACCGCCGCGGCGCGTTCTTCATCAAGCACTCCGTCCCCAAGACCGCCAAGCGGCTCGGAGTTTCGCGCGTGTCTGCCTATAGCTACCTCGACCAGGTGCGGCAAGAATCGGGTCAGGATGCCTCGGCCAACCCCGAGGAGAAAGCGTCGTGATCAGCAACTAGCTGTACTGCCCAGGGAGGTTGTTTGATCTGGCTTCCCTGATGTGACGAGAACCTCCCGGCAGAGTGGAGCTGCTACCGCATCCGCTCTGAACCAGGAGGTTCTCGTGTCTCACGCTA
>Ga0182749_1003692_pt1 | contig 10339 bp, 10 predicted proteins | sample eDN3rd37CKraftMG_FD_128875 | JGI IMG/M metagenome (GOLD analysis project Ga0182749, IMG submission 128875) | Enriched Miracle-Growth compost microbial communities from Emeryville, California, USA - eDNA 3rd pass 37_C Kraft MG (version 2) (version 2) ...
CAACCGCAATGCTGACCGGATTGTGGTGGTGGATGGCAACGGCATCGTCGCGCAGGGGCGGCACGAGGATCTCGTCGCGCGGCCCGGCCTCTACCAGCGCCTGACCGCCGCGCAGGAGGGGCTGCTGGCCACGGTGGAAGGCTGAGCCCGGGAGAGGCTGCCCAGCCTGTGCCGGCGCGCCGCATCTTTCGTCGTTGGAGCAACCCCGGGGCGCGCCGGGCGTCCTTCCGGCGGAACCTGCAAAGGGAGACACGCCCATGGCCAGTGAACGCTTCAAGCCACCCGGACCGCTCGGCTTCGGCGGCGCGCCGCTCGGCGACATGTTCCAGGCGGTGGATGATGCGACAGCCGAGGCCACGCTGGAGGCCGCCTGGGACAGCGGCATCCGCTACTTCGACACGGCGCCGCATTATGGCGCCGGCCTCTCGGAACACCGCTTCGGTGCCGTGCTGCGCCGCCATCGGCGTGACGACTATGTGCTCTCCACCAAGGTGGGCCGGCTGCTGGAGCCCAGCGTCGAGCCCGAGATCGGCCATCCCTTCGTCAGCGGCCTCGCCTTCCGGCGGGTGATGGACTACTCGGCCGCCGGTGCGCGTCGCTCGGTGGAGGACAGCCTCCAGCGCATGGCGGTCGGGCGCATCGACATCGTCTATGTGCACGACCTCGCCGCCGACCATCTCGGCGACGCCTGGACGGAAGCCTTCGAGACCGCCCGCGAAGGCGCCTTCCGCGAGCTGATCAAGATGCGCGAGGAGGGGCTGATCCGTGCCTGGGGCCTTGGTGTGAACCTGCCTGAGCCCTGCATCCGCGCGCTGAAGGAATCCGACCCGGACATCTTCCTGTTGGCGGGCCGCTACAGCCTGCTCGACCTGACCGGCCTCAAGGAACTGTTCCCGCTCTGCGCCGAGCGGGGCGCGCATGTGGTGGTCGGCGGCCCCTACAATTCCGGCCTGCTCGCCGGCGGCCGCACCTTCGAGTACCAGGAGGCACCGCCCGAGCAGGTCGCCGCGCGCGACCGGCTCGCCGCGGTGGCCAAGAAGCATGGTGTGGATCTGCGCGCGGCGGCGCTGCAGTTCTGTGCCGCGCATCCGGTGGTGGCGGCGGTGATCCCGGGCGCCAAGCACCCCGACCGGGTACGGCAGAACGCCGAGCTGATGCGGCAGAAGATCCCGGCGGCCTTCTGGGCGACGCTCAAGTCGCAGTCCCTGCTGCCGGAGAATGCCCCGACCCCCGCCGGGTAGCGGGCGGCCCAGGCGCGGAGGAAGCGACCTCCTCCGCGCCGCTTACTCCTCGTCCAGCAGGGGCCGCCAGAGCCGCAAGGGCGCGGCGGTGGCCCCACGCATCGCCGCTTGCGCCTCGTTCTCCAGCGCGGAGAGGAAGCGGGAGCGGTCCGCCGCCGCCATCGGCGCCGGGCCGCGTGTCGTCGCGCCGATCTCCCGGAGGTGGCGCGCGATCTCCCGCCCGGCCAGGGCGCTGCCGATGTTGTCCGGCGTCCAGAGCCGGCCGTTCGGCGCCAGGGCCCGGCTGCCCTTCTCCAGGCAGCGGGCGGCGAGCGGGATGTCGGCCGTGACGCAGATGTCCGAGGGCGCGATATGCTCGGCGATCCAGTCATCCGCCGCATCCGGCCCTTCGGCAACGATCACGCGGCGGATCCAGGGCGCATCCGGCAGGCGGATGCCACGTGAGCCGTTGGACACGACATGGACAACGAGGGAAAGCCGGCCGGCCACGCGGAACACCTCCTCCCGCACGGGGCAGGCATCGGCATCGATCCAGATCTCGGGATTGGGCATCGGTGCAGGATGTAGCCCGAGGCGGCAGGCCTGCCAAACACTGCCGCGGGGAAACGGCGCCGGAGCAGGGGCACTGCTCCGGCGCCTGCGGCTTCCGCCTCAGCCGGCGGCTTCGGCCAGCCAGTGCGTGACCACGGAACAGGCCGCCGCGAAATCCTCCATCCGCATTGCCTCATGCGGATTGTGGCTGCCGTTCTGGTTGCGCACGAAGAGCATGGCGGAGGGAATGCCGGCCGCCGCGAAGGCTGCCGCGTCATGCCCGCCGCCGGAGGCCATCTCCAGGTATGGCACGCCGATGGTCTCCGCCGCGCGGGCGAGCCCGGCACGCAGGGCGGCATCCATCGGGGCGGCGACCGACCCCGTCTCGGGGCCAAGCTCGAAGCGCACCCCGCGCCGCGCCTCGATCGCCGTCACCTGACGGGCCAGCTCGGCGAAGATGGCGTCCACGCTGGCCGGATTCACACTGCGCACGTCCAGCATGAAGGTGGCTTCGCCGGGGATCTTGGTGAAGCCCGCCTCGGCCGTGGTGGCCAGGGTGCAGAAGGTGCAGACCAGGCGGTGGCCATGCGCCTCCAGCCGTGCCCATTCCTCGTCCAGCGCCACCGCCAGCTCGGCCAGCGCGATGGCGGCGTCGCGCCGGTAGCGGCGCGGCGTGCCACCGGAATGGTTGTACTCGCCGAGCACACGGCCCTGCCGCAGGCGACGGCTGCCTGGGATGCCGGTGACGATGCCGACCGGTACACCCTCGGAATCCAGCACCGGCCCCTGCTCGATATGCACCTCCAGGAAGGCCGCGGCGTTGTCGGGCGTCAGCACCTTCTCGCCACGCGCCGCGAAGTCGGGGTCGAAGCCTTCCTCCCGCATGTGCTCGGCCAGGCTGCGGCCGGAATCCTGGCGCTTCACCTCGAGCTCCTCCGGCCTGAGGCGGCCGAGCGCCCCCCGGCTGCCGGGATAGGAGGTCGGGAACCACGCCCCGGCTTCCTCCGCACGCGTGGCGATGACGGTGACGTCGCGCGCCGGCGTGAACCCGGCGCGCTTCAGCCCGGCCACCGCGGCGAGCCCGGCGAGCACCCCGGCGGCACCATCGAAGTTGCCGCCCTGGGGCACCGAATCCAGATGGCTGCCGAGCAGCACCCGCTTCGCTGCGCGATCCTGGCCCGGCAGGGTCATGTGGAGATTGCCGACCGGGTCGGCGGCCACCTCCAGCCCCAGCGCCTCGGCCTCGCGGCGCGCCAGCGCATGCGCCATCCGCTCGCCCGGACCGTAGGCCTCCCGGGTGATGCCGACGCCGTCGAAGCTGTTCTGCCGCAGCTCGTCGAACATGCGGGCGGCCAGCTCGACATCGGGCGTGAGATTACGCCGCGCCACCTCAGACGCCACGGACCACCCCGCCATCCACCAGATGCACCCGGCCGGTGATGTAGGAGGCATGCGCCGAAGCCAGGAAGGCTCCCATCGGGCCGAACTCCTTCGGCTCGCCGAAGCGACCCACCGGGATGGTCGCCGAGCGTTCGGTCACCAGCTCGTCGATGCTCTTGCCGGTCTTCTGCGAGGCGGAGGCCAGGGTCTCCTGCGTGCGGTCGGTGGCGAAGGCGCCGGGGCCGATGATGTTGCAGGTCACGCCGTCAGCCGCGATCTCGGTGGCAAGCGTCTTGTTCCAGCCAACGATGGCCGAGCGCAGCGTGTTGGATAGTGCCAGGCCCGGCAGCGGCTGCACCACGCCGGTGGAGGCGACGGTGATCAGGCGGCCCCACTTCTGCTGCCGCATGGCCGGCAGCAGCCGGTTGGCGATGCGGATGGGCGAGAGCACGATGCGCTGGAACCAGGTGACGAGGTCCTCCTCCTTCATCTCCAACGCGGTGCAGGTCGGCGGGCCGCCATGGTTCAGCACCAGGATGTCCACGCCGCCGAGCGCGGCCACGGCGGCATCGGCCAGCCGGTCCATCTGCGCGCCCTCGGCCACATCGGCGGTGATGCCGACCGCCTTCGCGGCGCCGGCCGCCTTCAGCTCCTCCGCCACGCGATCCAGGCTGGCCTGGTTGCGGCCGGAAATGGCGATCGCCACGCCCTCCGCCGCCAGCGCATCCGCGACCGAACGGCCAAGGCCCTTGGAGGCCCCCATCACCAGGGCGCGGCGCCCCTTCAGACCCAGATCCATAGGTTCCGCTCCTTCTCTGTGCTCGCTGAGGTGGCGGACCGTGAACCCTTCCCCTCCCCCTGGCAAGACGGCGCCCGGCGATTAAGCTGCTCCCGGGACGCAAAGGGGAGGAAACCCGACCATGCTCATGATGGCCCTGTCGCCAGACCACACGGCCTCCGCGAAGACACGGCTGCCTCAGCCGGCGGGCAGCCCGGCCGCGCCGCGCCCGCTGGGCCACGAATCTGCATCCTCCAGCCTCCTGCGAGGAGCCCGCGCATGAGCAAGCCCGTCATCCTGCTCACCCGTCGCTTCCCCGATGCGGTGGAGGCGCGTGCCCAGCGCGACTATGTCACCATCCCGAATCCCGCCGACACGCCAATGAGCGGCGCGCAGATCGTGGCAGCCGCCCGGGACGGCGAGGTGGCGGGCATCCTCTGCGCCGCCGGGGATGCGCTGGACGCGCAGACCATCGCCTCCCTGCCCGAGACGGTGCGCATCATCGCCACCTTCAGTGTCGGCACCGACCATATCGACCTGCCGGCCGCCGCCGCGCGCGGCATCCTGGTGACCAACACGCCGGACGTGCTGAGCGTCGCCACCGCCGAGATCGCGATGCTGCTGATCCTGACGGCGGCGCGGCGCGGCGGCGAGGCGGAGCGAATGGTGCGAGCCCGCGAATGGACGGGCTGGGCACCCACGCAGCTCATGGGCGTGACGCTGGAGGGCAAGAAGCTCGGCATCCTCGGCATGGGCCGGATCGGCCAGGCCCTGGCGCGCATGGCGCGCGGCTTCGGCATGGAGATCCACTACCGCAACCGCAACCGGCTTTCCCCCGCCGAGGAGCAGGGCGCGACCTATCATGCCGAGGATGCCGCCTTCCTCGGCAGCATCGACATGCTTTCGATGCATATCCCCGGCGGCGCGGCCACCCGGAACTGGCTGAATGCGGAGCGCATCGCCCTGCTGCGCCGGGGCGCTATCGTGGTGAATACGGGCCGCGGCACCACGGTGGATGATGCCGCGCTCTGCGCCGCCCTCCGCTCGGGGCATCTGCGCGCCGCCGGCCTCGATGTCTTCGCCGGCGAGCCGAAGATCTTCGAGGAGTATTACACCACGCCCAATCTGGTGCTCCTGCCGCATCTCGGCAGCGCGACGGTGGAAACGCGGGATGCCATGGGCTTCCGCTGCCTGGACAATCTCGATGCCGTGCTGCTGCGCAAGGAGGCGCCGCTGCACCCCGTCCGCTAGGGAGGCCTGCCGGATCAGGGCAGGTAGGCGCTGATCAGCCGGTCCGCATTCTGCGCCACCCGCGCTGCCGGCCCATCGGCGCCAAAGAGCTGGCCGGAAACATAGGCACCCTCGATCAGCAACAGCAGCCCGTCGCCCAGTGCCTCGGGCTCGCTGGCGCCCATCTCCGCCGCCATCGCCCGCAGCCGACGGCGGAGCTCGCGCTTGTTGGCCTCGCTGACGATGCGCGCGGGATGGCCGGGATGAGGGTACTCGACCGCCGCGTTGGTCAGGCCGCAGCCGCGATAGCCCTCGGCGGTGGCGCGGGCACCGAGAGAGCCAAGGAAGGTGGCAAGCTGTGCCCGCGGGTCGCCCGGATGCGCCGCGACCGCGGCATCGAAGCGCTGCCAGAACTGCGCCTCATAATCGCGCAGATAGCAGGCTGCGAGTTCGTCCTTGGAGGAGAAGCTGCGGTAGAGGCTTGGCTTGGTCACACCGGCACGGGAGACGATCTCGTCCACGCCCACGGCGCGGATGCCCTCCTTGTAGAACAGCTCGCTCGCGGTCCTGCGGATCCGTGCGGCGGCAGGAAGAGGTTTGGCTTGCGGTGCGGACATGTCGCGCGGAAAGGTCCTTGACGATGTTACTGACTGGTACGTACGATCTCCCGAAACGTACCGGTTAGTCACATGAACATAGCCACTCCCCGGCCCTTTGGCCAGAACTACGCTTTCGTTGTCATCGCGGTGATCTTTCTGGCCTTGCTGGCCTCGGCCGGGCTGCGCTCGACCCCCGGCGTGCTGATCCTGCCGCTGGAGGAGGCCTTCGGCTGGAGCCGGAGCACCATCGCCTTCTCGGCCGGGCTGGGCATCTTCCTCTATGGCATGGTCGGACCTTTCGCGGCCGCCCTGATGGCGAGCTTCGGGCTGCGCCGCACGGTGCTCGGCGCCCTGGTGCTGATGTCGGCCGCCACTGGCGCCAGCGCCTTCATGAGCGAGCCCTGGCATCTGGTGCTGAGCTGGGGTGTGCTGTCCGGCATGGGCTCCGGCGCGGTGGCGCTGGTGCTGGGTGCCACCGTGGTGAACCGCTGGTTCGTGAAGAATCGCGGGCTGATGATGGGTCTGCTCACCGCCAGCACCGCGACGGGAACCCTGGTGTTCCTCCCCCTCCTGGCCTCGCTCGCCCAGTCGGGCGGCTGGCGCCCCGTGGTGCTCGCCGTCTCGATGGCCACGGCGGCGGTGATCCCCCTGATCTGGCTCCTGGTGCCGGAGCGCCCGGCCTCGGTCGGACTGGTGCCCTATGGGACGGCGCCGGGAACCACCCCGCCCTCGCAGCCCGCCGCCGGGCTGCTGGCGGCCGCCTTCGGCAGCCTGCGCCGCGCCGCGCGCACCCGCACCTTCTGGTATCTCTTCGCCACCTTCTTCATCTGCGGCTTCACCACCAACGGGCTGGTGGGCACCCATCTGATCGCGCTTTGCGGTGACATGGGGATTCCCGAGGTGCGGGCGGCCAGCCTACTGGCGCTGATGGGCGTCTTCGACCTGATCGGCACCACCCTCTCCGGCTGGCTCACCGACCGCTACGATCCGCGCAAGCTGCTCTTCTTCTACTACGGGCTGCGCGGACTCTCGCTGATCTATCTGCCCTATTCCGACTTCTCCCTCTACAGCCTGAGCATCTTCGCCGTCTTCTACGGGCTCGACTGGATCGCCACCGTGCCGCCGACGCTCCGCCTGGCCACCGAGGCCTTCGGCGAGCGTGACGCCCCCGTGATCTTCGGCTGGGTGGCGGCGGGGCACCAGATCGGCGCCGCCAGCGCGGCCTTCCTGGGCGGCGTTCTACGGGATACCCAGGGCGACTATCTCGGCATGTTCATCCTGGCCGGGGCCACGGGGCTGGTCGCGGCCGGGCTGTCGCTGGCGATCCGGCGCGGCGCGGTGCCGGCCCTGGCCTGAGCCGCACCATCGCTGGACAGGCTGGCGGGCCGCACCCACCATGCGCCGCCACCTCGATTGAAGGCTCGACGCCATGCTGTTCGACTTTGCCAACCTGACCGTCGCCGAGCGCTACAAGCTCCTGACCTCCACCGTGGTGCCACGGCCGATCGCCTGGGTGGTGACGCAGGACGCGGCCGGGGTGGTGAATGCCGCGCCCTTCTCCTTCTTCAACGCCTTCTCCAGCGATCCGGCAGTGGTCGGCGTCAGCGTCGGCGGCTCGCCCCGCGGGCCGGGTGACAAGGACACCCTGGCGAACATCAAGGCCACCGGGCAGTTCGTCGTCTGCCTGGTCTCGGAGGCGGTCAGCGAGGCGATGAACATCACCGCCATCGACATGCCGCCGGAGCTGGACGAGCTGGCCGAGGCCGGCCTGACCCCGACCCCGAGCCGCATGGTCAAGCCGCCACGGATCGCGGAAAGCCCCGTGGCCATCGAATGCGAGACCTTCCAGCTTGTCCCGCTTGGCGGCAACACGCTGGTGCTCGGCCGCGTGCTGGCCATGGAGGTGCGGGACGACTGCGTCTCCGACCCGGCGAAGCTGTATATCGATTCGCCCGGGCTGGGGCTGATCGGCCGCATGCACGGGCGCGGCTGGTACGCCCGCACCACCGACCGGGTGGAGATCCCCCGTATCACCTGGAGCCAATGGCAGGCGCGGAAGGCCGAAAAGCCGGAGTGAGCCATCCAGGCACGAGTTCCGCCTGAGGCGACCCTGTGCTAACCGCGGCTGAGAAGCAGTCGCGGCACGCATGTCCATCACCGTCCAGTCCGGGCCGACCATCTCCAGGCCGCCACTGACCGCGCCCCCGCGCCGGCGCGTGCCGCTCTGGGCGCGCGCCGGCTGGCTGGTGGCGCTGCTGGTGGCCCTGCCGGTCCTCGCCGTCCTCTCCAATGCCCTGGCGCCGCTCCTGGGCCTCGCCCCGCGCAGCAATGGGCAGGTCTGGCACCATATCGTCCATACCAACCTGCTGCCCTATCTCGGGAATTCGCTGAAGCTCGGCGCCCTGGCCGCGCTGATGGCGGGCAGCACCGGCGTGGTCTGCGCCTGGCTCGTCACCGCCTGCCGCTTTCCCGGACGCCGGGCGCTGGAAATGCTGCTGCTGCTGCCAGTCGCCATGCCGGCCTATGTCTGCGGCTATCTCTACACCTGGTTGCTGGACGTGGCCGGCCCGGTGCAGACCGGCCTGCGGGAAATGACCGGCCTGCGCTGGGGCGAATATTGGTTCCCGGAGATCCGCAGCCTGCCGGGCGCCGCCGTGATGCTGGCGGCGGTCCTCTATCCCTATGTCTATCTGCTCTGCCGTGCCGCCTTCCTGCAGCAAAGCACCTGCCTGATCGAGGCCTCGCGCACCCTGGGCCATTCCCTGCCGCGCACCTTCCTGCGCGTGGCCCTGCCTCTGGCGCGGCCGGCGCTCGCCGCCGGGTTGGGCCTGGTGCTGATGGAGACCCTCGCCGATTTCGGGACGGTGGACTATTTCGCCGTCCGCACCTTCACCACCGGTATCTATGAGGCGTGGTTCGGCATGGGGGACCGTGGTGCCGCCAGCCAGCTCGCCGCCTGCCTGATCGGCGTCGTGGCGCTGCTGCTGCTGGCCGAGCATGCCTCGCGCGGCGGCCGCCGCTACCACCCCACCACCACGCGGCAGCCGCCGCTGCGCCCGGTCGATCTCCATGGCCTAAAGGCCTGGTCGGCCACCGCCGCCTGTCTCCTGCCCGTGCTGGTGGGCTTTGCCATTCCCGCGGGCGGGCTTCTCTGGCTGACGCTGCAACAGGGTGATGCGCTGGCGCCGCACCGCTTCCTGCCCTTTGCGCGCAATTCCCTACTGCTGGCGGGCATCACCGCCGCCCTGGGCGTGGCACTGGCGGCACTGCTGGGCTGGGGCCTGCGGCTCTATCCTTCCCGGCTTTCCGGGCTGGCCAACCGGATCGCCGGGCTGGGCTATGCCGTGCCCGGCTCCGTCATCGCCGTGGGCACGCTGGTGCCCTTCGGGTTGATGGACAACGCGCTGGACTCCTGGCTCCGGGCGCGCTTCGGGATTTCCTCCGGCCTGCTGCTCTCGGGAACCATGGTGGCGCTGGTCTTCGCCTATCTCGTGCGTTTCCTCGCCGTCGGGCAGTCGGCGGTGGAAAGCGGCCTGGCGCGGCTGAAGCCCAGCCTCTTCGGCGCCGCCCGGACGCTGGGCTGCGGCCCGGGTGCGGCGGTGCGGCGCGTCGAGGCGCCGCTGGCGCGGGGTGCCCTGCTGACCGCTGCGGTGCTGGTCTTCGTGGATACGATGAAGGAATTGCCCGCCACGCTGATCGTCCGACCCTTCGACCTCGATACGCTGGCGGTTCGCGTCCATAACCTAGCCTCCGACGAGCGTCTGGCGGAGGCGAGCACGGCTGCCCTGCTGATTGTGCTGGTCGGTCTGGGGCCGGTGCTGATGCTGATCCGCGCAATGCGCGGGCGGTGAGACTGGCGGACCGGAGCCGATCCGCCAGTTTTCCGTGAAGATCAGTCGCCGATGGCGCGCAGGCGCGGCTTGCGGTTGGCGGCGATCAGTTCCTCGTAGACGGAGACATAATCCTCCGCCATGCGGCGGGCGGTGAAGCGCTGCTCGAAGCGGGCGCGCACCTTGCCGCGGTCGAGGGTGGGGATACGCCCGACCGCTTTCACCGCCTCATCCTCGTTCTCGACGATGAAGCCGGTCAGCCCATCCTCCATCACCTCGGGCACCGAGCCGCGCCGGAAGGCGATCACCGGCGTGCCGCAGGCCATCGCCTCGATCATCACCAGACCGAAGGGCTCGGGCCAGTCGATCGGGAAGAGCAGCGCATGGGCGCCAGAGAGGAAGGCGGGCTTCTGGTCGTCGTTGATCTCGCCGATGTATTCGACGTGGCCCTGCTCCATCAGCGGCGCAATCTCGCGCTCGTAATAGGCACGGTCCGCCACGTCGATCTTCGCCGCGACCTTCAGCTTGACCCCGGCGCGGGCGGCGATGCGGATGGCCTTGTCCAACCCCTTCTCCGGCGAGACGCGTCCGAGGAAGGCAAAGTATTTCTGCTCCACATCCTGCGGGGTCAGCCGGTCCTTCGGCATGCCGTGCAGCACCGTGCGCACCCAGTTCAGGCGCGGGATCGGCAGGCGTTGGTGATCGGAGATCGAGACGAAGGGCGTATGGCCATAGGTCTCGTAGATCATC
>Ga0182749_1003695_pt1 | contig 10334 bp, 8 predicted proteins | sample eDN3rd37CKraftMG_FD_128875 | JGI IMG/M metagenome (GOLD analysis project Ga0182749, IMG submission 128875) | Enriched Miracle-Growth compost microbial communities from Emeryville, California, USA - eDNA 3rd pass 37_C Kraft MG (version 2) (version 2) ...
GCGCACCACGGCAGCGCCGACCAGCATCCCGGGCTGTACCGCGCGCTGGGCGCCGCCGTGGCCGTGATCCCGGTCGGGGCGGACAACGACTACGGGCATCCGCGCGCCGAGATCCTGCAGGTCCTCGACGCGCAGGGGATGTCGATCGCCCGCACGGATGAGGACGGCCTCGTCGTCATCGCGCCCGGCGACGACGGCGCGCTCCTCGTGTGGCGCGAGCGCGCCCGCCCGGGGTGACGAGCGCCCTGTGACGCGGCAGGGTGGCCAGCAGCGCTGCGCGTGTCGCCCAGAACGCCGAGACGCACTCTCCGCGGCGAGACGCATGTGCCGCACGCGCATCTCGGAGCGGAAGGTGCGTCTCGGCGGAAGGGACGGGACGTCACGTCCTCGGAGCGGCAGGGTGCGTCTCACGGGCAGGGTGGCCTGCCGCGGGGTCGGGGTCGGCGGGCGGCAGTAGTCTCGAAGCATGGCAGCTCCGTCCCGTCGTCCCGCCGCGCGCGGGGCCAAGACCGCGACGAAATCCGCCATCCCGCAGCTTTCGTGGCGCAGTCCGCAGCCGGCACCCGTCGTGCTGGTGTCCGGCCCCGAGGAGGTCTGCGCCGAACGTGCGATCGCGAGCGTGCGCGAGTACCTGCGCGCCGAGGACCCGTCGCTCGAGGTCACCGACCTCCGCGCCGACGACTACGAGTCCGGCACGCTGCTCGCCGTCACGTCGCCGTCGCTGTTCGGCGAGCCGCGCCTGGTCCGCGTGCAGGGTGTCGAGAAGTGCTCCGACGCGTTCCTCGCCGAGGCGCTCGCCTACCTCGAGCACCCGCAGGAGGGGGCGACGGTCATCCTGCGGCACACCGGTGCGAGCGTGCGCGGCAAGAAGCTCCTCGACGCGATCCGCGCGGGCACCGGCGGGGGAGTCGAGGTGCCGTGCCCCGCCGTCAAGCGCGACTCCGACCGCTTCGACTTCGCCGCGGGGGAGTTCTCCGCCGCCGGCAAGCGCATCGCGCCGGCTGCGCTGCGCGCGCTCGTCTCCGCGTTCGCCGACGACCTCACCGAGCTGGCGGCCGCCTGCCAGCAGCTCATCGCGGACGTTCCCGGCGACATCACCGAGCAGATCGTCGAGCGGTACTACGGCGGGCGCGTCGAGACATCCGCCTTCACGGTCGCCGACACCGCGATCGCGGGGCGCTACGGCGACGCCCTCATCGCCCTGCGGCACGCCCTCGCGTCCGGGGCGGACCCGGTCCCGCTCGTCGCCGCCGTGGCGATGAAGCTGCGCACCATGGCGCGCGTGGCCGGCACGCGCGAGTCCTCCAAGTCGCTCGCGACGCGCCTGGGCATGAAGGACTGGCAGGTCGACCGCGCGCGGCGCGACCTCGCCGGCTGGAACGAGCGCTCCCTCGCGATGGCGATCCAGGCGACCGCCCGCGCCGACGCGGAGGTCAAGGGCGCGTCCCGCGACCCGGTGTTCGCGCTCGAGCGCATGGTGACGGTCATCGCCACGCGCGCGCCGTTCGGCTCCTGACACGCGACGCCCGCACCGTCCCCGACGCCGCTGCGCCTCACACGACGAAGGCCCGTCCCCACCGGGGACGGGCCTTCGTGCGAAGAAGTGCGGGGATCAGAGAGCCGCGACCTGCTTGGCGATCGCCGACTTGCGGTTCGCCGCCTGGTTCTCGTGGATGACGCCCTTGCTGACGGCCTTGTCGAGCTTCTTGGTCGCGGCGCCCAGAGCCTTCTCGGCGGCGGCCTTGTCGCCGGCGGCGATGGCCTCGCGCGTGCGGCGCACGGCGGTCTTCAGCTCGCTCTTGACGGCCTTGTTGCGCTCGCGCGCCTTCTCGTTGGTCTTGTTGCGCTTGATCTGCGACTTGATGTTCGCCACTGTTTCGACGTTCTTTCGTTTCGGAGTGAATCGGTTGAGTTGCCGTTCAGCCTGAGAGGGTGGCGTCCCGGCGGTCGTGAGGGCAGAACCCACACGCAAGCCAAACACCGAGTCTATCAGGTCCCCGTCCGCTCGCCGGCACGCGGCGGGGCGCCACGCGGGACGGAAGGGGCGCCCGCACACGGCGCCGACGGCGTCCGGGGCGTGAGACCCGGCTCAGCCGAACGTCGGCGCCGGCACCGGCGGTGCGGCACCCACGAACGCGACGATCTGGTGGCCGCCGGGGTTCGTCTGCAGCGGCACGTCCGCCCAGTTGTTGGTCACCCACACCGTTCCGGCCGTGTCGACCATGATGCCGGTGCTGCGGACGAGTCCGTCGAACGGGTAGCCGTCCTCATCGGGCGAGATCGCATCGCCCGTCTGCAGACCGCGCGGGCACGTCGACGCGTCGGCGCCGCAGAAGTGCGAGACCTGCTTGCCGGTGAAGTTCGCGACCCAGAGATTCCCGTGACCGTCCGTCGTGAGGCCCCACGGCAGAGTCAGGCCGCCGCCGGTGAACGGCTCGGAGACCGCGGTGGCGTCGGGGGAGATGTGGACGAGCGACGGGACGCTCTTGCCCTGCTGCGCGCGCTCGGGGCACGGCAGCGAGATGCCGCCGGAGTTCGCGACCCACACGTTCCCCTCCGCGTCGGCGGCGATGCCCATCGGCGCGTCGAACGGTCCCGTGAGGACACCGCCCGTCAGCGGCGTCCCCTCGTAGTCGACGGCGGCGACGGCGTCGTTCTTGTTGCCCGTGATGAAGATGCCCTGCCCGTTGTCGACGACGTCGAACGGCTGATCCAGCCCGAGGCTGCCCAGGTTCCGCGCCGCCTCCGGATCGCCCTCGGGGTAGAGAGCGACCGTGGAGTTCCCGCAGTTCGCGATCCACACGCTGCCGTCCGCGGTCGTGTCGATGCCCTGCGGCCAGCTGAGGTCCCCGCCGGTGAAGCCCGCGTCCGGGGACAGCGGCTTCCCGGTGTCCGTGAACAGCGACATGCTGTTGTGCGGCGGCTGGTCCGCCTCGGGGCAGCCGGGCGCCGGCGCCGCGAATCCGTAGTTGCTCAGCCACAGGTCGCCGCTGGGCGCGAACGCGATGCCGAAGCCCGACCCGCTCAGGCCGCCGCCGCGGTAGGTCCCACGCAGCTCGCCGTTGGGCGCGAACTCGAACAGCTCGTCCGAGCCGCACACCGGCGTCTGCGGATCCGCGTTGTACTGGTAGTTGTTGTTCACCCAGATGTCGCCCTGCGCATCCATGGCGAAGTTGCCGGGTCCGGCGAGCGACTGGCCGTCGCCGTCGAAGCGCAGCGCGATCGTCCACGCGACGGGCGCGGCGGACAGACCCGGATGCTGGTCGGCGGCGGCGAGGGACAGCGTGTACAGCGACTCCGCCTCCGGCGCGGGGTCACGGGCGATCGCGGCGAACGCGGCCGCCGTCGACTCCGGGGCGACATCCGTCACCCTTCCCGCGATCTCGTAGAGCGTCGCGCACGCCGACTGATCGGCCACACACGCGCTGAGCGCGTTCGCCAGCGACGTGAACGTCGCCGACGCCTCCGTCTCGGTGCCGTTCGGGTACGACGTGAGCACGTCGCCGTAGCCTCCGTCGACGGGGTCGGCGAGGTTCGCCGCCATCGTCGCCGCGTTGGTGAGCCCGAGGCGGTCGCCGGAGGGCAGATCCGCGTCGAAGAACTGCGCGAGCGCGTATCCGGCGGCGACGGTCGTGCGCTCGTTGAGCGTGATGCGGTCGAGCTCGTCGCCCGACGTGACCACGGCGCTGAGCGTCGCGCCGCCCCGCTGCGCGGAACCGCGTGCCTCCACGTAGACGACGTCCGCCTCGTCGTCGAGGCGCAGCGTGAACTCACCGTCCTCACCGGCAGTGGTCGAGTCCAGGGGCTTCGGGTCGCCGCTGCTGAGATCCCAGGCCTGGACGCCCCAGCCCTTCGTGTCGGCATCCACCAGCGGGGCGATGCTGCCCGGCAGGCCGGGCTCCACGGAAGGCGGTGCGCAGGCGGTCACGGCCAGTGCCAGCGCCCCCGTCAGGATCAGAATCGGAACAGTGCGGTGACGCGCAGCAGCCATTGCTTATCTCCCCCCGGATGGCGCCAGTCTAGCCAGACGTGGGCGCGCGGCGCCCGGGGCGACACGGCAGTGCGGCGGCCTCCGACCCCGGTCGGGGTGCAGAATCGGAGGTCTGACGCCGTCCATCGAGGAGCAGCATGCCCGTACGATCCGCCACGTCCGCCGCTCCGTCGAGCACCCCTGAGGCCCTCGCGTGACGCCGCGCGGGATGCAGGATGTCGACGACATCGCCTGGGCGGAGCTGTTCGACGATCGCCGCGGCATCGCGCCCGCCGGAGGCGCTCTGACGGTGAGCGAGGCGCGACGGCGCTGGGCGGCGGGCCGCACCCTCTCCCTCCTTCCCGCGCATGCCGCGGGCGCGATCCTGCCCTGGTCGGTCGTCGCGCGTCCCGGCCGGGGCTACGTCGTGAACGGCTATGACGCGGAGGGGCGTCGCACCCGCAGCGTGCGCTGGGAGCAGGACGGCGAGGTCGTCCGGCGGGTCGCCGGGGAGGCGCCCTTCCTCTCGACCGAGGGTGGCGTCGATCGGGCGGCTGCGGTCTGGACGGTGAGCTGGCGCGCGCACGCCGACGGCACGATGCGGTTCGAGATCATCGCGCCCATCGTCGCGGACGACGAGGTGCACGTGCTTCCCGGCGGGCCGGAGGCCATCGCGGTGCGACCCGCACCTGACCTCGTCCGGCTCGCGGACCTCGTCGACTCAGCGTCGACGGAGGCGGCGGCCGGCGCGGATGCCGGGGATCCCCGAGCCGCGGCGCGCCGATACGTGCGCGATGCGGCCGGCGCCGCCGTCCGCCACCCGACGGAGGCGGCAGGCGGGTTCCTCGACGGCGGGGCGGTGCCTCTGACCTCCCGCCAGATCGTGGAGTCGGTCCAGCGCGTCCGAGAGGGCGGGGCGCCGACGGCTCCGCTCACGGTGCTGCGGCGCGGTGCCGCGGTCATCCTTCCGCTCAGCGCGCAGGGGAGTCGGCGCGAGCGGTGGCGGAGCGTGGAGGAGCAGGGGGCGGCCCTGGCGGACGACCTCCGGCGCGCGTACGAGTACCGCGCGGGCGCCCCCGCGATCCTGGAGCTCGCGGCGGCGTCGGCAGACGCGTCGGCCGGCGCGCGTGACGTCTACCGCGACGCGCTGATCGCCGCAGGCGCGACGCGCGCCTCCGCATGGCGTCTCGATGCGGAGGCCGCCGTCGTCCTCGTCGCGGCCGGCGACCCCGCCGCCGGGACCGCCACGCGCGCGCTGCACGTCGTCCCCGCGGAATGGACGTCGCCCCGCGCCGGCGCATCGGCGCCGAGCCAGGTCGATGTGGGGTGGGCGTGGGCGGACGTCGTCGCGCAGCCCGGGGCATCCGCGCCGACGCACGGCAGGGGTGACGCGGACGGGGTCACTTCACGAGATACGTGAAGTAGTTCCCGAGACGGCGGAGGGCGGCATCCGTCAGCTCCGGATGCCGCGCACGCAGGACGCTTCGCACCTCGGCGCCGATCTCGCTGAGCGTCTTCCCCTCTGTGTGGACATCCACCGCGAGGGTCTCGTCGAGGACAGCACGCACGGCGGTGCGTCGCGGCGCGCCCTCCGCAGTGGACCAGACGGCATCGTCGCTCTTGCCGGGAAAGTTCTTCAGGAACGACTCGATGTCTTCGCTGATGTCCGCGGCAGCCGCGGGATTGTGACGCGCCCGCTTCACCAGGCGGAGCTTGAGCAGGACGCGCTCGAGCGCATCCGACTCGACGTCATAGGTGCGCAGCGTCGACGCGATGACGGCGTGCCGTTCGTCGACCAGGTAGACGTCCCAGGCATCGCCCACGTGGTGGAGCACCACCGCGTCGGCGTGCAGACGTCCCTGCCCGTCGAGCACCGGCGTGTCCAGCCCCTCGTCCCGCACGCCTGCATGAGCTCGTCGGCATCCATCAGCGGACCTCCCCGGTCACGCCCATGCTATCGAGCGGTCCGACGCGGCCCGCGGTCCGCGCGCCGGTCCCGGCACGGCTGCCGCCTCCCGCCCCGGTCGGGGTGCAGAATCATGGTCAACCGACACCGTCGTCACCGAGGAGCAGCATGCCTGCACGTCCCGCCCCGCCCGCCGAGCCGCTGCGCGTCCCCGACGGGATCCGCTGGTCCGTCGCGACATCCGCCTTCCAGACCGAGGGGTCCCGCACCGCCGACGGCCGCGGACGGTCGATCTGGGACGACGTCGCCGACACCCCGGGAGCGATCATCGACGGGTCCACCGCGGATCCCGCCGACGACAGCTATCGGCGCACCGCGGACGACATCGCCCTCGTCGCGGGCCTCGGTGTCGACCGGTACCGGTTCGGCATCTCCTGGACGCGAGTGCAGCCCGAGGGCCGCGGGCCCGCGAACGCCGCGGGCCTCGACCACTACTCGCGCCTCGTCGACGGACTGCTCGAGGCGGGCGTCACGCCGTTCCCCACGCTCTACCACTGGGACCTGCCCAGCACGCTCGAAGCCGAGGGCGGATGGCTGTCCCGCGACACCGCCGCGCGGTTCGCCGACTACACGGCGCTCGTCGCCGGCGCGCTCGCCGACCGCGTCACGGCCTGGTACACGCTCAACGAGCCGGCGATGACGACGCTGCAGGGCTACGGCATCGGAACGCTGGCCCCGCTCAAGCAGCTCCTGTTCGGCGCCCTGCCCACCGTGCACCACCAGCTCCTCGCGCACGGCCACGCGGCGCGGATCCTGCACGAGGCGGGCGCCCGCGAGGTCGGCATCGTGAACAACCACACCCTCGTGCTGCCCCTCACGGACCGCCCGGAGGATGCCGCGGCGGCGGCCGCCTACGACGTCCTGCACAACCGCATCTTCGCGGACCCGATCCTCACCGGCGCCTACCCGGACCTCGCCGCGCTCGGGCTGCCGGAGATGCCGGTGCAGGAGGGGGATCTCGCGCTCATCGGCGCTGCGCAGGACTTCTACGGGGTGAACTTCTACAACCCGACGACCGTCGCGGCGTCCGCGCCGGGCTCGCCGCTGCCGTTCGACATCGTGCCGACGCCTGGCGTGCCGCACACCGGCTTCGGCCCGGAGTGGGCGATCATGCCCGGCGCGCTGCGCGACCTCCTCGTCGGGATGCGGGAAGGATACGGCGACCGGATGCCGCCCGTCGTCGTCGCGGAGAACGGCGCGGCCTTCCCCGACCAGCCGTCGCCGGACGGCATCCGCGACGACGATCGCATCTCCTATCTCGCGGGGCATGTCGCGGCGGTCGCCGAGGCGCTCGCCGCGGGCGTGGATGTGCGCGAGTACACGGTGTGGTCGCTCCTGGACAACTGGGAGTGGCTGGACGGCTACACACAGCGATTCGGACTCGTGCACGTCGACTTCGCGACGGGACGACGCACCCCCAAGGCGTCCTACGAGTGGTACCGCGCCCTCATCGCGGAGAGCCGCGCATGAGCGCCCGGGTCGGCATCCGGTGGATGCTGCCGTTCACGCTCGCGTGGCTCGTCATCTGGACGGTGCAGCTGACGCCGGTCCAGCTGCTCCTCCCGCTCCAGCTCAACACGACCGGTGAGGACTGGATCTCCGGCGTCGTGTGGTCGGGGCTCGTCCTGGGCGTCGGGGGACTGGCGGGCATCATCGCCGGCCCCGTCGCGGGGGCGCTCTCCGACCGCTCCCGCACCGCAACGGGCCGCCGGCGTCCGTGGGCGCTCGGCGGCATCTGGCTCGCCGCCGTGTGTCTGGCGCTGACCGGATTCGCGACCGGGCCCTGGATGGTCGGCGCCGGATGGGTGGGCGTCTCGGTCGGCATCGCCGTCGCCAGCGCCGCGTTCACAGCGCTCATCGCGGATCAGCTCCCGGCGTCGCAGCGCGGCGCCGCGTCGGCGGCGGTCGGCTCGAGCCAGGCGGTCGGCATCGTCTTCGGCGTCGGGGTCGTCGTGCTGCTGGGCCTCGGCATCGTCGCGGGCTACCTCGTGCTGGCGGTGCTCATCGCCGTCGTCGGCACGATCGCCGCGCTCGTCCTGCCGGACCCGCCCGCGCAACCCGGCGAGCTCCCGCCGTCCACGGCGCCGCAGCGCCACCTGTCGTCGCTCCGCGACCGGGACTTCTCATGGATGCTCGCCGGCCGGCTCGTCACCAACATCGGCAACGCGCTCGGGACGGGGCTGTTCCTCTTCTTCCTGCTGCACGGGCTCGGCCAGCCCGTCGACGAGGCGGAGACGAACCTGCTCCTGCTCATCGTCGTCTACACGGTGTTCGTGGTGATCGCGTCGGTCGCGACGGGCATGATCTCCGACCGGACGGGCCGACGCCGCACCCTCACCGTCGCGTGCGCGTGCATCCAGGCGCTCTCCGGGGTGGCGATCGTCCTCGTGCCGACCTACGAGATGACGATGGTCGCCGCCGCGCTCATGGGCCTCGGCTACGGCGGCTTCTCCACGGTGGGCCTCGCGTTCGCGACCGACCTGCTGCCGGGGGACCGCGACAACGCCCGCGACCTCGGCATCGTGAACGTGACCGCGGCGCTCGGTCAGCTGCTCGGGCCGCTCATCGGCGCGGGGCTCGTCGCCCTCGTCGGCGGGTTCTGGCTCGTCTTCACGGCGGCGGCGGTGCTGTCGCTCGCCGGCGCGCTCACGACGTGGGCGGCGCGGGAGCCGGGATCCCCGCGCGCGCCTCGATCGTCGCGAGAGCCACGTCCAGCAGCGCGTTGAACACGCGCGGCCGCATCGCCGTCACGAGGTGCGAGGTGCGCGGCACGACGATGAGCTCGGCGTGCGGGGCGACCTTCGTGAAGAGCCGCTCGTTGACGCGCAGCTGGTCGTACTGCCCGTTGATGAACCACAGCGGCACCCGGATGCGGTGCAGCGCGTTGAGCAGGTCCAGCACCGAGAGGCTGCGCAGCGCGACGTCCTGCGCGTCCAGCGCGTAGCCGCCGGCGCCGAAGTCCGCGCGCGTCTCGATCGGGAGGGTCGCATCCAGGACCCGGCCGGTGAGCCACATGCCCCGATCGGGGAGACGGTCGAACCCGCGGGCGAGCAGGCGGTAGGTCGCCAGGCCCACGCCCCGGGGAATCGCGGTGCAGGATGCCGCGATGAACCCGTCGAGCGGGGGCGCCTCTTCGCGCCCGGCGTACTCCACGCACAGGAGGCCGCCCATCGAGTGGCCGACGAGGAGCACGGGTCCGCGCGAGGCGGCATCCGTCACGGCGCGGTCGATCGTCGCGAACGCCTCGTCGAGCGTGAAGGTCTCGGACATGCGCGTCCCGTGACCGGGCAGGTCGACCGCGGTGGCGGGATTGCCGCGCGCGGCCAGGTGCTCCACCTGCGCGCGCCACATGGATGCCGACGTCCGGATGCCGTGGACGAGCACGACCTGGACGACCATGCCTCCAGGATATGGCCGACCACGGCGCCGGCCGCCGGAACGCGCCCGGCGGCCGGAACGCGCGCTACAGCAGGACGCGCACCGAGACGGGCCTGCTCTGCGATCCGCGGGTGGTGTCGGCGTCCGCCGGCACGTAGGTGGCGGTGTACGCGTGCGTGCCGCGGGACAGGGTCTTCGGCAGGGTCAGCGTCGCGATGCCGTGCGACAGCGTCGCGGTGCCGATGACCGTCGTCCCCTCCCGGAACTCGATCGTGCCCCGTGCGAGCGTCCGGTCGTCGAGGACCACGGTGGCCACGAGCGTCGCGCGCAGGAGCGCGTTCACGTGCACGGGAGGCAGCGCGAGCAGCACGGTGTGCGAGGCCGTCCGCTCGTCGACGCCTGCGCGCAGCCCGACCTTGACGGGGTCGTGGTCGCTGGAGCGGTACTCGTCGGGGGCGTAGAAGAGCGTGCCGTGCACGTTGTAGCGGCTGTACTCCAGCGCGACCGCCTCACCCGAGTTGATGTTCCAGATGTCCCCGCCCGTGGCCCGCGCCGCCGCGGCGCCGCTCAGCAGGATGTGGTCCAGGGAGCCGGACTGCCCGGAGAAGGAGTACGAAGACGTCTCGATGCCGAGTGCGCTCTCGGCATCGACGTACCCCGCGTCGGACAGGACCTGCAGCGGGTCCTCCTGGCCGTACGAGTTGAAGTCGCCCGCGAGTGCGACGGATGCGACGTCCCCACGGATGGCCGCGACCCAGTCGCGCAGCGCCGACGCCTGGCGGACGCGGGACTCGTTCGACGAGCCCTGCCCGTCGCCGGTGTCCGCGTCACCCGGCCACGGCCCCGCGGATCCCTTCGACTTGAAGTGGTTCACGACGAAGAGGAAGCGCTCGCCGCCTCCCGCGGGCCGGAACACCTGGCCGAGTGGCTCGCGCGCGTTGCCGAACGCCTGGCCCGGCGCCGACTGCGTCCCCAGCGCGCGCGACGCGCCCACCCGGGTCACCTGCGCGGGCTGATAGA
>Ga0182749_1003701_pt1 | contig 10327 bp, 11 predicted proteins | sample eDN3rd37CKraftMG_FD_128875 | JGI IMG/M metagenome (GOLD analysis project Ga0182749, IMG submission 128875) | Enriched Miracle-Growth compost microbial communities from Emeryville, California, USA - eDNA 3rd pass 37_C Kraft MG (version 2) (version 2) ...
CGGGCACGCGCCGATCGACGAGCCCCTCGCCGACGAGGCGGTCGATGAGCTGGGTCATCGCGGGCTGCGACACCCCTTCGGCGCGGGCGAGCGGGGTGATGCCCATCTCGCCCTCCATGGAGAGCCGGCCCAGGGCGTTCGCTGCAGCGGTGCTCAGGGGATCGGTCGCTGCGGACGTGCGCAGTCGTCGTACCAGGAGCTCGAGAGCGCGGGAGAGTCGTGCTGCGGCCGCCTCGGAGTTTCCCATAAGAAACTTATATCATAAGGGATGGACGTATGTCGCGGGTCGGAGGCGGACAGGCTCGGGGCCCGACCGCCCTCCAGGGGCGCCGGGCTCATCGATGGGCCGCTCGCTCCTGCGACGGGGCGGCCGGTTCTCGATCGCCGACCGGTTCTCGTACCCTGGGCCGTACGGGCGCGATTCAGCCCGTGCCCGGGTGGCAGTGCGAGAAGAGGACACCATGACCGAGGCGAGCGCGTCGGAGCGTGCCTATCGGGTGATCCGCGACGGCATCCTGGACGGCAGCCACCAGCCCGGCGCGATGCTCGGCGAGGCCTCGTTGGCCCAGGCGCTCGGCGTGAGCAGGACGCCGGTGCGCGCCGCCCTGGCCCGTCTGCAGGAGGAAGGGTGGGTCGTCGTCTACCCCAAGCGGGGGGTGCTCGTCCGAGGGCTCGGCGACCGACAGGTCCTGGAGCTCGCGGACGCCCGCTTCGTGCTGGAGACGACCGCCGTCGACCGAGCGCCCGCGGACCTGCGGCGCAGGCTGGCGGACCGCCTCGAGGAGTCGATCGCGGCGCAGCGTGAGGCCTTCGCCGCCCGGGAGGTGCGGTCCTTCGTCGAGCTCACCCTCCAGTTCCACCGCGGGTTCGTGGAGGCCGGCGGCAACGAGGTGCTGCTGGAGCTGTACGACCGGCTCAGCGACCGGCACCGGTTCGTCCTCTTCGCCTCGGGAGCGCGTCTGCTGGCGCGGTGCGCCGAGATCGTCGACGAGCACCAACAGCTCACCGACCGGCTCCGTGCGGGCGATGTGCGTGCGTTCGCGCTGATCCTGCGAGAACACATCGGTGAGGTGCTCCCCCAGCAGGGTCAGCAGCTCGGCGACCTCACGCCTGCGCTGCTCGCCCCGTCCTGAGTGCCCCCGCCCGGGGGAGGGCGTGCTCCGTCGACCGGCTAGGATACAAGTTGTGTACGAGAAAGGACGGCGGTGACGCGCACCCTCGGGGCTGCACCGCAGGACCGAGACCCGGCCGCCGTGCAGCGTCGGACGATGATCGTGCTGATCGTCATGCAGGTCGTGGGGACCGTCGGCGTCGGCATCGCTCCCTCCATCGGCATCCTGCTGGCAGGAGAGGTCACCCATGACGAGGCCTGGGCCGGGCTCGCCCGCACCGCGAGCACGTTGGGCGCTGCGCTCGTGGGCCTCCCGCTCGGCAGCCTCGCCGCCTCCCAGGGGCGCCGCGTCGCGCTCAGCACCGGGTGGTGGACCGCTGCGGCAGGCAGCGGGCTGCTCGTCATCGCCGCCCAGGCCGGCCTCGTGGTACCGCTCTTCGCCGGCCTGCTGCTCATCGGGGTCGGCTCGGCCGTCAGCCTGCAGGCCCGGTTCGCGGCCACGGACCTCGCCGCGCCCCGCCACCAGGGGCGTTCGCTCGCCCTGATCGTGTGGGTCGGGACCATCGGCTCGGTCCTGGGACCGAACCTGGGTGTGCCTGGGCGGCTCGTGGGGGAGCGGCTCGGCCTGAACGTCTATGCGGGCGCGTTCCTCATCGCCGCTGTCTGCCTCGCCCTGGCCGGCCTGGTCGTCTTCGTGTGGCTGCGGCCCGACCCGCTCGCCCTTCTGCAGCGGGCCACGCCCTCGGTCGTGGCCTCGTCGGCGACGTCAATCGTGACGGTGGCCGGCACGACGGCCACGACGAGGGCTGCGGGCGGGCTACGACCGTGGGGGCGCCGGCGAGGCGGCCGGGACCCGGCCAGGCTCGTCCTGACCGAGCTCAGGGGCAACCCGGCGGCGCGGGTCGCCGTCGTCGCGATCCTCACGGCACAGGTCGTGATGGTCGCCATCATGACGATGACACCGGTGCACATGATGCATCAGAGCGGCTCCATCACCCTCGTGGGGATCACGATCAGTCTGCACATCCTGGGGATGTACGCCCTGTCGCCCGTGGTCGGGCACCTCGCCGACCGCCGCGGGCACCGCTTCGCGATCCTCCTCGGTGCCGCGATCCTTGTGATCTCCCTCGTCCTGGGCGCGTCGCTGCCGCACAGCACACGGTGGATCATCGTCTCGCTCGTGCTGCTGGGCATCGGGTGGTCCTTCATCAACGTCGCCGGCTCCGCCCTCTTCAGCCTCGTCGTCTCGGACCGTACTCGCGCCTCCTCGCAGGGCGGGGTCGACGCGATGGCCAACCTGTGCGGCGCCACGGCCGCCTTCGTCGCCGGTCCTCTGCTGGCCGTGAGCAGCTTCTCCGCGCTCTCCGTGCTGGCGGTGGTCGTGCTGGTCCCGCTCGGGGCCCTCATCCTGCGTCCTGCCCGCGGCGTGAGAACCTGACCCGCCGCCCAGGTGCGGACCAGCGCACGCCCGTAGGATGAGGGCCTGTGCTGGTCCGCGCCCTGCGGTCGGCGCTCCCCCTGACGAGGAGGCACCGTGCAGAACCCGGTGTTCAGCAGCAGCGCGGTCTTCGGCGAGAAGGCCGACCGGTCCGTCACCAGGACCGACAACGCCCTGCGGGCCCAGGCGTACCCCGGGCTGCAGCAGCCCGCCGGGGCTCCGCCCGTCGGTGTGCAGCCGACGGCCTACGCCCCGGCGGCGAACCGCACCATGACCTACGAGGACGTCATCGTCCGCACCGCCGGCGTCTTCGCCGTGCTCCTGCTCGCGGGCGTCGTCGGCTGGCACTACGGACTCCGGTACCCGGCCCTCATCTGGGTCGGCCTGCTCGGCGGGCTCGTGCTCGGCCTGGTCAACGCGTTCAAGAAGGTGCCGAGCCCCGGGCTCATCCTGGTCTACGGCGCCTTCGAGGGACTCTTTCTCGGCGCCATCAGCGCCTTCTACGACTACGCCTGGAACGGCATCGCCCTGCAGGCCGTGCTGGCCACCGCCGCCACCTTCGTCGCCAGCCTGCTGCTCTTCCGCTCCGGCAAGGTGCGGGTCACCCCCAGGTTCACCCGCTGGCTGATCGTCGCGATCAGCGGCTACGCCATCTTCTCGCTCGTCAACCTCGTCCTGGTATGGACGGGGATGCTGGACGGGTGGGGCATGCGCAACGGTGGTTTCGGCATCCTGATCGGGCTGTTCGCCGTCGGCCTCGCGGCCGCCTCGTTGATCGTCGACTTCGACTCCATCGCCCGCGGCGTGCGCGGCGGCGCCCCGGTGCGCTTCGCCTGGGCCGCCGCGTTCGGGCTCGTGGTCACGCTCGTGTGGCTCTACCTCGAGTTCCTGCGGCTGCTCGCGATCCTGCGACGCTGATCGCGCCCTTCGCCTGCACGACCCGGCGTCCGACCGGCACCGGCCACCCCTGACGAGAGCGAGACGACGTGACCGACCTTCCCGACGCTCCCCAGCTGCCCGGCGTGACCGGCGGCTTCGGTGAGGAGCCGACGCTCACCTTTCCCGCCGACACCGCTCCCGAGGGCCTGCAGGTGTCGATCCTCGAGCACGGCGACGGGCGCGACGTCCAGGCCGGCGAGTCCATCGTGGTCAACTACCACGGCCAGATCTGGGGCGGCGGGGTCTTCGACTCCTCGTTCCGCCGCGGCGCGCCCATCGCCTTCCCGATCGGCGTGCAGCAGGTCATCGGCGGGTGGGACAAGGGGCTCGTCGGCCAGGCCATCGGCTCGCGGGTGCTGCTGAGCATCCCGCCGGAGCACGGCTACGGCTCCCGTGGTGTGCCGCAGGCCGGCATCGGCGGCACGGACACGCTGGTGTTCGTCGTCGACATCATCGGGGTGCAGTGAGCCCGACCGTCGGCTGACGGTCCAGAAGAGTGACGGGAATCCAGGTCTTCCTGGATTCCCGCCGCTCTTCTCGTTCTGGGTTCCGGAGCGGCTACCGCCGGGTCGCCTTGAGGCGCTCCTCCTCGGCCAGCACCTGGGCGTAGGTCGCGCGCTCGCGGGCCAACCACTCGGGCGCCTCGTCGAGCAGCTCTCGGATCTGTGCCGTCGTCAGCGGCTCGGTGACCCCGCCACGTGCCAGGCCCGAGATCGAGACGCCGAGGCGAGCGGCGACCGTGGGGCGCGGGTGCGGTCCCTCCCGGCGCAGCGTCGCCAGCCACTCGGGCGGATCGGTCTGCAGTGCGTCGAGCTCCTCGCGGGTCACGCTGGACTCCTGGAACTCGCGCGGGGCGGCGGGAAGGTAGACCCCCAGCTTCTTCGCGGCAGTGCTCGCCTTCATGCGTTGCGGGGTCTTGGCCATGGAGGAGAGTCTACCGGCGAAGGAACCTCGACCGCGGCGCCGGGACAGGCCCCGGAGCCACGTACGCTGGGCGGCATGACCGAGACGCCCGACGCCGCCTTCCGCCTCGGGTACGTCCCCGGCGTCACGCCGAGCAAGTGGGCACGCGTGTGGCGGGAGCGGCTGCCCGACGTCCGGCTCGAGCTCGTCCTCGTGCCGTTCCCGGAGTCGGAGCAGGCGGTGCGCTCGGGCTCCCTCGACGCCCTGCTCGGGCGGCTCCCCGTCCTGGACGACGGCGCGCTCCATGCCATCCCCATGTACGTCGAGACCACCGTCGTCGCTGCCCCGCGGGACCACCTGGTCGCCGCGGCAGACGTGGTCGCGCCCGAGGACCTGGTCGACGAGGTGTGCTGGCAGCCGCTGGACGACCCGCTGCCGTGGGCGGGACGGCGGGGCGCTGCCGCCGACGCCCTGGCAGCGCTCGGCAGGCCGCCCTACGAGCAGCCCACGACGACGGCCGACGCGATCGCCGTGGTGGCCTCCGGGAGCGGAGTGGTGGTCGTCCCCCAGTCGCTCGCCCGCCTCCATCACCGCAAGGACGTCGAGCACCGCCCGCTCGAGGGCGAGGGCGTGCCGCAGTCACAGGTCGCTCTTGTGTGGCGGCGCGGGGACGAACGGGACCTGGTCGAGGAGCTGATCGGGATCGTGCGCGGCCGGACCGTCAACAGCTCGCGGGGGAGGGGTGCGGCAGCGGCGAAGGGCGCGACCGACGTCCCCGAGATCGCGGCACCGGCGGCAGCCCGGCGCGGGCCGCGTGGTGCGGCACCTCCCCGTGGTGGCAACGGCCGCAAGCCCGCAGCGTCACCCCGGCGCGGCCGCCGCGGTCGACGCTGAGCGCAGCGCACCGTCCGCCGTGCTCGTCGGTCGGATCCTTCCTGCGCTGCGCTGCGGGCGGGTGCGCTGGCGCGCCCCCACTGTCCGCGGTTCTCGTCGGTCGGATCCTTCCTGCGCTGCGCTGCGGAACGCTCCTCCGGGCTCCGCCTCAGTCCTCGCCGAGACCGGCCATGCCGGCGATGACGGCGAGCTCGGTGCGGTTGGCACAGCCGAGCTTGAGCATCGCGCTCGCGAGGTGGGTCTTGACGGTGCTGTCCGAGACGTACATCTCAGCGGCGATCTCGGCGTTCGTGCGGCCCCGGACGAGCCCCGTCACCGACTCCCGCTCGCGGTCGGTGAGCGGTCGCAGGCGCTCGCGGGCCTCCTGGCGCTGCCTCGCTCCGTCGGCGGCGGCGAGCTGCTGCAGGCTCGTGGGGGAGATCGGGGCGATGCCCCGCGCGGCGAGCAGCACCGCGCCCGCGAGCGCGCTGGGCGCCGAGTCCTTGAGCACGAACCCGAAGGCGCCCGCCCGCAACGCACGCGGCACGAGGTCGGAGTCGTTGACCGAGGTGAGGATGACGACGGTGGGTGGGGAGGGCTGCGCGTTGATCGCTGCGGTCGCGTCGACGCCGTCCATCGCCCCCGGCATCGCGACGTCCATGAGCACGACGGCGGGCCGCGTGCTCGCGACCACGCGGACCGCCTCCTGGCCGTCGTGAGCCATGGCCAGGACCTCGATGGCGGGGTCCGCCTGCAGGATCATCGTCAGGGCGGAGCAGACGAGGGGGTCGTCGTCGACCACGACGACGCCCACGCGGGCAGACGCCACTGCGGGCGTCTCGGTAGCGGTTGGGAGGTTCACGACTCCGAGCCTAGATCCTGCGACGCGGGCGCAGGACGCGCGCTCACACCTGCACCGCGTCCCACGGCAGGTGCACCGTGAGGCGGAACCGCCGCTCGGGGTCCACCCCGTACCGGGCGGTCCCGCCCAGCAGCGCCGCGCGCTCGCCGATGCCGGCGAGCCCTCGCCCGTTGCTCGCCGCGGTGGCGGCTGCCGGCGGGGCGGCGGAACCTCCGGCGGGCGACGCCGGGGACGTCGTGCCGCGGCCGCCCGCCCCGCCGGCCCCGGACGTCGCGCTGCCCGGCATGGCGTTGACGACGCTGACGTCGACGCCCGTCGCCGGCTTGACGACCACCTCGACCTGCACGGTCTGGCCCGGGGCGTGCTTCCTGGCGTTGGTGAGCGCCTCCTGCACGATCCGGTAGACGGCCCGGCCGTGGACCGGGTTGAGCGCGGAGGCGTCCGTGAGCCAGACGTTCGAGTCGATGACCATGCCTGCCCGCCGGGAGTCCGCGAGCAGGTCGGGCAGCACGTCCAGGCCGATCTCCCTGCCGTCGGCCGTCAACGACCGCTCGGCCACCGCGGCGCTCGGGTGCGGGTCCCGCAGCGAGTCCACCAGGCCGCGCACGTCGCGCAGCGCGCCGGACGCGAGGGAGCGGATCTGTCCCGCCAGCTTCCTGCGCACCTCGGGCTCCGCCTCGTCCGCGGACTCGAGCGCCCCGGCGTGGAGGGCGAGCAGCGTCAGCTGGTGCCCCAGCGTGTCGTGCGCCTCCCGTGCCACCGCGTCCCGCTCGTGCTGCCGGGAGCGCTCCGAGGAGATCGCCTCCCTCTCGTGCTCACGCTCCGCCCGCGTCGCCGCCAGCTCGCCGGAGGCACGCAGCAGCAGCCCGGCGCCCACGCTCATGCCGACCGCGACGACGAGCACGATGACGACCGTCCACGCCGGCACGACGAGGTCGGGCGTGCTCGCCGTCACGGGGGAGTCGGGCGTCGCGATGGTCTTCCAGACCGAGCCCTGGAGCGGGCGCCAGATGTCGCGCAGGTACGCGACGGCGGTGGCCAGCGCCGTGAGCATGGTGCACCACAGGGCCGAGCGGTCGCGCCGCCGGGCCACCAGCCCGCCGAGCGCGACGAGGGCGAGCAGCGGGTCGATCGCGGAGACGAGGGTCAGGCCGGCGGTGAGCGCCGCCACGAGCACCGGGCGGCGACGCCGGACCAGCAGCAGGTAGGGCGCCCCGAGCGCCACCAGGAACGAGATCCTCGCCCACCACAGGCCCGCCGTCGACCCGCTGGCGTCGGCGGCGTTGCTCGCGAAGGCGACCTGCCCGACGGCCGTGAAGGTCGTCAGGACCACGAGCCCGGCCGTCGCCAGCCCGCGACGGCGGTCACGGCGCCACTGGTCCGCAGCGGCCGGTGGCGCCTTCGGGGGCACCCACGGCGGGGGCACGGGGGAGGGCGCTGAGGTCATGCCGCCACGGTACGGCCTGCCGCCGACGCGGCGGATCCGCCGTCCGGGCAGGTCGCGGCGTCGATCGTGCCCGATCGGGCACCCCGCGCTGCCTGGTCGGGCGATGTGCCCGGGGCGATCCTTCGGGAACCGTGGTGGAAGACCCGGCCGGGCGGTGCCCGCGCGGCCCTCGCCCGACAGGCCCTCCGCCCTGACGAGAAAGAAGCCAGCCATGACCTCCGCCCCGCAGCCCGTCCCGCAGCCCGTCCCGCCCCAGCCCGCCTTCCAGCCCGGCGCACCTGTCCCCGCCCCGACCCGGCCCAGCAACGGGCTGGCGACGGCGGGCTTCGTGCTGGGCCTGCTGGGTTTCCTCGGCTCGTTCATCCCGGTGGTGAACATCGGAGGGATCGTGCTGGGTGTGCTCGGCGTGATCCTGGCCGCGATCGGGCTGGTGAAGGCCAAGGCGCTGGGCGGTGCCGGCAAGGGGCTCGCGGTGACCGGCATCGTCCTCGGCGCGCTCGCGGTGATCATCGCCATCGTCATCAACGTCGTCGTGGTCGGTGCGGTGAGCGACGCCATCGACGACGCCACGAAGCCGACGGTCGGCGCGACCCGGTCGACGACGCCCGACGACGAGACTGCGGCGAGCGACCAGACGCCTGCTGGTGACGAGACGCCCACCGACGACGAGACGCCCGCCGACGATGCCGGGACGAGCCGTGACAACCCGGTCGCCCTCGGCACGGCGATCAGCGCGGACGACTGGACGGTGACGGTCAACTCGGTCAAGGAGATCCAGAAGGACAAGTACGGCCAGAAGGCCGCCAAGGGCAAGGTGCTGCTGGCGGTCAACCTCACGGCCACCTACACGGGCGACGACAAGCAGGGCGACATGGCGTGGGCCACGGTCAGGTTCGTCACCGCCGACGGAACGACGATCGACTCGACCGACGGTTCGACGCTCTTCATCGCGGATCACGATTTCGACCGCACCAAGGAGGTCTACGAGGGCGCGTCCGTCAAGGGTGACGAGCTCATCGAGGTCCCCGCCGACGGCTGGGAGGATGGCGTCCTGGCGGTCTCGCCGGCGGTGTTCTCGGACGACACCTTTGTCGCGGTCAAGTGAGCTGCTGATCACCGCCGCCACGGCTACCACCACCCGGTCCGCGAGACTGTGGGGTTTCTGCTGCTCGGACCCGCTCCCGGACAGCAGAAACCCCACAATCCTCGTGAGGTGGGGGCGGGGTGGGGGTGGTCGCGTTGACGAGGTGGGGTGAGGGAGGAGCCGGAGCGGGGTGGGCGGCTTCCTCTCAGCCGCAGGCGACGCCGGTGGAGTGCACCGGACAGTAGCCGTTCGGGTTCTTGTCGAGGTACTGCTGGTGGTAGTCCTCGGCGTAGTAGAACGGCCCGGCCTCCGCGGCGGAGCGGATCTCTGTCGTGATCTCGCCGTAGCCCGCCGCGGCGAGACGCTCCGCGAAGACCTGGCGGGTGAGCAGGGCGGCCGCCTCCTGCTCCGGCGTGCTCCAGTAGATCGCCGAGCGGTACTGGGTGCCGACGTCGTTGCCCTGCCGGTAGCCCTGGGTGGGGTCGTGCAGCTCCCAGAACCTGCGCAGGATCTCGGTGTCCGAGACGACCGCGGGGTCGTAGACCACCTGCACGGTCTCGGCGTGCCCGGTGCGCCCGGTGCACACCTCCTCGTACGTCGGGTTCGTGGTGTACCCGCCCTGGTACCCGACAGCGGTCGAGATCACGCCAGGCAGCTGCCAGAACGCCCGTTCCTCGCCCCAGAAGCAGCCCAGCGCGAGGTGGATGACGCGCGAGCCCTCGGGCCACGGGCCGGTCAGCGAGGCGCCGAGCACCGTGTGCGGGCGCGGGTGGGGCAGGACGGGGGTGTCCCGTCCGGGCAGCGCAGCCTCGGGGGTGACGAGGGCGGTGCGCAGCCCGTTGCCGAACAGGTTCTCGAACATCTGGTCCTCCACAGGTCGTCTCCACCCAGCACAACGCGGCCCGGCGACCGGGTGTTCCGGCTGCCGGGCCGCGTGAGGTGTGGACCGCGGTGGGATGCGTCAGTACGGCTTGGCGGCGACGATCTCCACGGAGATGTCGTTGCCGTTCGGCGCCTGGTAGCTCGTCGTGTCGCCGACCTTGAGCCCGTTGATGGCGGAGCCGAGGGCGGAGTCGACGGAGAACACGTCGACGTCCGTGGTGTCCGCGATCTCGCGCGAGCCGAGCAGGAAGCTCATCTCGTCGCCGCCGACGAGCGCGGTGACGAACATGCCCTGCTCGATGACGCCGTCGTCGGGCGGGGTGCCGATGTGGACGTCTCGCAGCTTCTCCGTCAGCTCGCGGACGCGGGCCTCGTTCTTCGCCTGCTCCTCACGGGCCGCGTGGTAGCCGCCGTTCTCCTTGAGGTCGCCCTCGTCGCGGGCAGCAGCGATCCGCGCCGCGATCTCGGCGCGGTAGGGCCCGCTGATGTGGGCGAGCTCCTCGGAGAGCTTGTCGTAAGCCTCCTGGGTGAGCCAGGTTCCCTGCGCTGCAGTCATGGTCGTTCCCTTCGTGCGGGTCTGCGGACCCACGATGACCGTCACCTCGTGAGCGAGGAGTCGGGGTGTTCGTCGGTTCCCGGGGTGATCACAGGCGTGCGCCATCGCGACGATCGATGCCGGAATCACTCAGTCTATCCGGGCAGGGTCGCGGTTGTCAGCCTCGGGCCGGAGGCAGGCAGGACTTCACGATGGCGCTCACCGCGCTCTGGGTGGTCGGGATCGTCACCGA
>Ga0182749_1003706_pt1 | contig 10313 bp, 9 predicted proteins | sample eDN3rd37CKraftMG_FD_128875 | JGI IMG/M metagenome (GOLD analysis project Ga0182749, IMG submission 128875) | Enriched Miracle-Growth compost microbial communities from Emeryville, California, USA - eDNA 3rd pass 37_C Kraft MG (version 2) (version 2) ...
CGGTCGACATCGGCGAGGATGGTGAACCGGCCCTGCCCGGCGAAGGCCGAGGCCAGCGTCGTCGCGATCGTGGTCTTGCCGCAGCCGCCCTTGGTGTTCGCGACGAGCACGGAAATCATCCCGGTTCCCTTTCTGGCGCTGTCATTCCGCGATCCCCTATTTCGTCATTGCGAGCGCAGCGAAGCAATCCAGGACCGCATGCACCAGCCCCTGGATTGCTCGTCGGCTTCGCCTCCTCGCGATGACGGCGAGGGGACGCGGTCGTACCCTCATTCCTTGGTCCAGAAGGGCTTCACGGCCCGGAAGGCGTCCCATTTCGCCAGCAGCTCCGGTTCGCCCGACTGGGCGCCGCGGGCGTGCCAGCCCAGGACCATCCCCGCGGCCCGGTGCAGCGCCGGGTCCGCGGAATCGGCGGTCAGGCGCTGCAGCAGCCCGTCGGCCGTGGCGACGTCGTTGAGGTGGCCGAAGGCGTCCTGCAGCTGCGACAGCTGCGCCGCGAAGGGCTTGGCCCGCTTCTCCGGGAACAGCGGCCGGAAGAAATCCATGGCATAGCGCAGCCGCTTCAGCGCGATCCGCACCTGGTGCCGCTGATGCGGGTCGAGCCGGGCGAGATGCCGGCCGCGGGTCATCACCTTGCGGTGGCTCTGGGCGATCAGCCGGCCGGCCAAGCCGTCGATCGGCTCGACCAGGGCGGTCAGCGTCGCGGTCGAGGCGTGGTCGCGCCATCCCCGCCGCTCCAGCCATTCGCCGAGCGTCAGATGCAGCCGGGCGCAGCGGCGGTCGGCCAGGGCCTGGCGCACGGCGGCATAGCCGGCCTCGCGCTGGCGCTGCGCCGCGGCCCGCAGCGCGACGATGCCGGGGTCGTCCGGCCGCAGCGTGTCCAACGGTTCGACCGTGCTGCTCAGGAACACATCCCAGTCGCGCGCCGGGCCCAGCGCGCCGGCCAGCCACTTCGCCTCGTCGCGCAGCCAGTCGAGGGTGGGCGACGGCACGGTCTTCTTGAACAGGGCGAGGGCCGAGCGCAGCCGGCGCAGCGCCACCCGCATCTGGTGCACGCCGCCGGGGTCGCCGCCGTCCTCGGCCGCCGCCTCGTTGGCGGTCCAGTGCCGCAGGCAGCGGGCCAGGACGGTGGCGATCGCCTCGTCCACCGTCATGCGCGAGGTCAGCGGCGTCTTCGGGTCGTACATCACCCCGGGCGGGCGGCGCGACACCAGGCGGTAGCCGCGCTCCGCCTTCGTCACCTCGCTGACCCGCAGCGGCACCTCGTCCAGGAAGGCGAGAGCCAGGCGGTACAGGGCGGCGGCGCGGCTCTCCTTCAGCTCCAGCTCCACCTCGGCCACCAAGTCGCTGGCGTCGCGGGTCTCGATCGCGCCGGTGTCGAAGGCGCATTCGACCACGGCATCGGGCAGCGACAGGATCCGGGTCTCGCGCTGGATGCGCGAGGTGAAGAGATGGGTCAGCGCCTCGGTCGGGACGCCCTCCAGCAGCGCCCTGGCCTCGGGGTCCTCGAAGGCGTCCGGCGCCGGGACCATCGCCGGCAACGCCACTTCCCACTCGCCGCGCGCCAGCCCGTCGCCGCGGCGCTCGGTCTTCAGCGTCTGGACGAAGCGCTGGCCGATGCGGCGCACGCGCAGGGTCGCGCCGCGGCGCTGCAGCGCGCAGTCGGGCGTGTCGTAGTAGAAGGAGGTCAGCGACCGGGCGGTGCCGGGTCCGGCGGCGATTCGCGACAGAAGCTCCGCGTCGCGCAGCCGGGCGAGGTCCTCGGGCGCAATGCGGAGCTTCAGCTCGATCTCGAGGGGGGCCTCGGGCGGTGGACCGCCCCCGCCCGGCTGCTCGTTCGGCCGGCTCGGCTGAACGATCGACATCGGCATCTCCTGCATTACGACGTCACGACGACGTCATAACTCACCAAGGCCACCCGGATCCTGTCCTACCTCTCTTAAAGTACGATCCCTATCTCAAAATGCAGCGCCGGAGAAGCTGTCCGGTGCGGGGTCGACGACGGTCGGCCCGCTCGGCTGCGCCTCCAGCACCGCCAGGCCGCGCTGGACCAGCCCGTTCGGGCCGAAGCGGAAGATGCCGTCGATGCCGACGAAGCCGTTCGGGTCCTGCAGCGCCACGGTGGTGAAGGGGTTGCCGCCGGTCGCCGGCTGATTGGCCAGGGCCGCTGTCAGCGCCACCGCGTCATAGGCCAGCGTCGCCAGGCGCGGCGGCGCGGCGCCGAACTGCTGGGCGTAGCGGCTCTCGAAATCGGCGCGGCGCGACGGGTCGGGCGCGGCGTACCAGGCGCCGGACAGGTAGGGCTGCTTGTTGACGGCGGGGTCGTCCCACTGGCCGGTGCCCATCAGCTTGGCGGTGATGCCGGAATAGCCCAGCATCGGCGCCAGCAGGCTCAGCCGGCTGCCGATATCGGCCACCAACACCGCGTCCACCTGGGCGGATTGAAGCTTCTGCTGCACCGGGGTCGGGTCGGTCATCTTGCTGTCGTACAGGTCGACGACCGGCACCTCGGCGCCGTATTTCGCGGCGGCCTCGGTCATGGCCCGGCTCATCAGCTGGCCGTAGGCGGTGTTCGGCGCCAGGAAGGCATAGCGGCGCATGCCATGGCCGACGCCGTAGCCAACCACCCGGTCGATCGCCTGCTGCGGCAGAAAGCTCAGCAGGAACACGTTGCCGCCGGCCTGGGCGGTGTCGGTGCTGAAGGCGACGACGTTGATGCCGGCCGCACGGGCCTGCTGCGCCACCGGGGACACCGACTTGCTGAACAGCGGGCCGAGGATGATGTCGGCACCCTGGGCGATCACCGACCGGGCGGCCTCGCCGGCACCGGTCGGGCTGTCGCCGCTGTCGCGCGGCAGCAGCTCGACCTGGGTGCCGGTGTCGAACACCGCCATCTGGGCGGCACGCTGCATCGCCTCGCCCAACGCGGCGCTGCTGCCGGACAGCGGCAGCAGCAGCCCGACCCGCAGCACGCCGTCATCCGGGCGGCTCGGCGCGCTCGGCTGCTGCGTCGGCGCTTGCGCGATCGGGGCCGGCCTCTGTACGGTCTGGAACTGAGCACAGGCGGCGAGCGCTGCGGCCGTCGCGGCGACCCCCGCCAGCCGGACGAGGCGCCGCAGCGTCCCGCGGCTCCGGCCCATGAATCCCTCTGCGACTGTCGCTGGTCTTGTCACGGACGCCCCCTCATTCTCGACCATCCTCCGGCGCCGGGCAGCGGCGACCCGATGCCGCCGACCCTACCGGTGCTGCATCGCCGAGTAAACCGGCGCCGGGCCTGTATCTGACGGCGGTCCCCATCGGCAATGCCGGCGACATAACGCTCCGGGCTCTGGAATTGCTCCGCGGCGCCGACGCGGTCGCCTGCGAGGACACGCGCAGCACCCGGAAGCTGCTGTCGCTCTACGGCATCGCCGCCAAGCTGATTCCCTATCACGAGCACAACGCCGCCGAGATGCGGCCGCAGATCCTGCGCCGGATCGCCGAGGGGCAGGCGATCGCGCTGGTCTCCGACGCCGGCATGCCGCTGATCTCGGACCCCGGCTACAAGCTGGCCCGGGCGGCGCGGGACGAGGGCCTGCCCGTCACCTGCCTGCCGGGGGCGTCGGCGCCGCTCACAGCCCTGCTCCTGTCCGGCCTGCCGTCCGACCGGTTCCTGTTCGCGGGCTTCCCGCCGCAGAAATCGGCGGCGCGGCGCAGCTTCCTGGCCGAGTTGGCGCCGATTCCCGCGACCCTGATCCTGTTCGAGGCGCCGCACCGGCTGCCGGAGTGCCTGGCCGACCTGGCGGCGGTGCTGGGCGACCGCGAGGCGGCGGTGACGCGCGAGCTGACCAAGCTGTTCGAGGAGGTGCGGCGCGGCCCCTTGCCGGATCTCGCGGCGCATTACGCCGAGGCCGGGCCGCCGAAGGGCGAGATCGTGCTGGTGATCGGCCCGCCCGGCGACGCGGCCCGGCCGAGCGGGGAGGATCTGGCCGGGCAGCTGCGCCGTGCGTTGGCCCGCATGAGCCTGCGCGACGCGGTCGAGGCGGTGGCGGCGGCGACCGGGGAGCCGAAGCGCGAGGTCTACCGCCTGGCGCTCGACCTCGCCGCCGATGAGGAGTGAGGCACCGCGCGACGAGGCCCGGCGCCGGGCCGAGGCCTTCGGCCACCGGGCCGAGGGCGTGGCGGCGTGGCTCCTGCGGGCCAAGGGCTGGCGCATCCTGGCGCGGCGGCTGAAGACGCCGCTCGGCGAGATCGACATCGTCGCCTGCCGCGGCCGCACCGTCGCCTTCGTCGAGGTCAAGGCGCGGCCGGATCTGACCACCGGATTGCTGGCGCTGCAGCCGCGCCAGCGCGAGCGCCTGAGGCGGGCGGCGACGCTGTTCCTGGCGCAGCAGCCGCGCTACGCGCAGGACCATGATCTGCGCTTCGATCTGGTGGTGGTGCGGCCCTGGCGCTGGCCCGTCCACATTGCCGATGCCTGGCAGGTCGATCGATAGTGGAATCCCCGGCAGGATCGGGCTAAGTCAGGACTCATGGACCCGACGATCCAGTCGATACTCGACCGTGCCGGCGCCCAGCCGGACGACGCCATCGATCTCGCCGAGGCGGCGCTGGCGCTGGCGGCGCTCGACCGGCCGCGCGGCGTCGGGTTCGACTGGTACCGCCGCCACCTCGACCAGCTGGTGGCCGATGTCGGGCGCGAGGCGGAAAACCTGCCCCCGGCGGAGGCCATGGCGGCGGTGCTGGCGCGGCGCTGGGGCTATGCCGGCGACGTCGACAGCTACGACGACCTGCAGAACGCCAACCTGATGCGGGTGATCGACCGGCGGAAGGGCCTGCCGGTGACGCTCGGCATCCTCTACCTGCACGTCGCCCGGGCCCAGGGCTGGACCATGGTCGGGCTGAACTTCCCGAGCCATTTCCTGGTCCGGCTCGACGCCGGCGGCGCCCGCACCATCCTCGACCCGTTCCATGCCGGGATGAGCCGCGGCCCCGGCGAGCTGCGCGACCTCCTGAAGGCCGTGCTCGACGCCGGGGCGGAGCTGGTGCCCGAGCATTACGAGCCGGTGTCGGACCGCGACATCCTGCTCAGGCTGCAGAACAACCTGAAGGTCCGGCACATCCGGGCCGGCGACTTCGCCAAGGCGCTGTCTGTGATCGAGGCGATGCGCCGCTTCGCGCCCCGCCATGCGCCGCTGCTGCGCGAGGCCGGCATCCTCTACGCCCGGCTCGGCAACATGCGCGCCGCGATCGACGCGCTCGACCGCTACGTCTCCGCCCCCGGCGAGCCGGAGACCCAGCGCCACGAGGCCGCGATCCTGCTCCAATCCTTCCGCAGCAGCCTGAATTAGCAGAGGCAATCATGGGCCTTGCCGTCGCCATCCAGATGGATCCGATCGAGACCATCGACATCGGCGGGGATTCGACCTTCGCCATGGCGCTGGAGGCGCAGGCGCGCGGCCACCGCCTGTGGCACTACCTGCCGCGGGCCCTGACCCTGCGCGACGGCCGGCTGACCGCCAAGGCCCGGCCGCTGACGGTGCAGGCGGTGCGCGGCAACCACCACGCCTTCGGCGAGTGGGAGGTGCTGGACCTCGGCGCGGTCGACGTCATCCTGATGCGCCAGGACCCGCCCTTCGACATGGGCTACATCACCGCGACGCATCTCCTGGAGCACGTCGCCGACCGGGTGCTGGTGGTGAACGACCCGAAGGAGGTGCGCAACGCGCCGGAGAAGCTGCTGGTCACGCATTACCCGGAGCTGATGCCGCCGACCCTGATCACCTCCGACCGGGACGAGATCCGCGCCTTCCGGCGCGAACACGGCGACATCATCGTCAAGCCGCTCTATGGCAATGGCGGGGCCGGGGTGTTCCGCATCCGGCCGGACGACGAGAACCTGGTGTCGCTGCTCGAGGTCTATGAGCGGATGTACCGCGAGCCGATCATGATCCAGCGCTACCTGCCGGAGATCCGCCAGGGCGACAAGCGCATCATCCTGATCGAGGGCGAGCCGGTCGGCGCCGTCAGCCGCATGCCGGCCGAGGGCGAGGCGCGCGCCAACCTGCATGTCGGCGGCCGCGCCCAGAAGACGACGCTGACCGAGCGCGAGCGCGAGATCTGCGCCCGCATCGGCCCGGACCTGCGGGCCACCGGCCAGATCTTCGTCGGCATCGACGTGATCGGCGACTACCTGACCGAGATCAACGTCACCTCGCCCACCGGCATCCACGAGATCAACCGGTTGGACGGGGTGAAGATCGAAGCCGCGCTGTGGGACGCGATCGAGGCCCGCCGGGCGGCGATGACGCGCTGACCGCTCAGAGCGGATCCCCGTAGCCACCCAGCCGGATGCCGGGGCGGCGGGCCGCGTCGAGGCACTCCGGCGCCAGCAGCGCCGCCAGTTCCTCCTCGTAGCGATAGCCGGGGGCGGCGCCGTCATAGGCGCCCGAGGTCGCCGGATGGGCGTAGAGCTCGACCCGGCCCGGCGGCAGCCGCCGCAGCAGCCCGGCGACCCGCGCCGCGGTCATCGCGCCGGACCAGGCCAGGCCGAACACCGCGTCGGGCGTGACCAGCCCGGCACGGCGGGCGCGCCGGCGCAGCAGCCGCGCCCAGGGCCCGGCGGCCGAGGCCACAGGGCGCCGGGCGCCCGGCTCCACCGCCGCCAGCACCGCCGCCGGCTCCACCGGCACCCGCAGGCTGCGCATGCCGTGGCGCCGGCCGATCGCGATCACCGCCTCGGCGATCACCGGATGCAGATGATAGTGCTTGTGCGCGTCGACATGGTCGAGCGGCAGCCCGGTCGCGGCATAGGCCGCGAACTGGGCCGCGATCTCGGCGTGCAGCTGCCTGCGCACCGCCGGCCGCAGCGCGATCTCCAGCCCCAGCCGGGCCATGTCGATGCGGAAGCGGCCGCGGCTGTCGACCAGGTCCGGCACCTGCTCCGGCGGCAGCATCGGCCAGGCCTCGACCAGCACCAGATGCAGCCCGACCCGCAACTGCGGCAGGCGGCGGGCGCGGGCGACGGCATCCGCCGCCGCCGGCCCCGCCACCATCAGGCTGGCCGCGGTCAGGATGCCGTCGCGATGCGCCCGCTCGACCGCTTCGTTGACCTCGGGCGCGATGCCGAAATCATCCGCGGTGACCGCGAGCAGCGTGGTCAGAGCGCGACTGCCTTCCGCTCGCGCAGGAAGCGGAAGAACTCCACCCCCTCGCGCAGCCGCCGCTTCATCATCTCCGGGCTGCGCACCATCTCGCCGACGATCGAGGCGATCTTCGGCGCCCGGAAGTAGAAGCGCTTGTAGAAGTCTTCCACCGAATGGAAGATCTCGTCATGGCTCAGATGCGGGTAGTGCAGCGGCGCGATCTGCACGCCCTTCTCGTCCACCAGTTCGGCATTCGCCGCATCGAGCCAGCCGTTCTCCAGCGCCTGGTTGTACAGGAAGGTGCCGGGATAGGGCGCCGCCAGCGACACCTGGATGGTGTGCGGGTTGATCTCGGTGGCGAAGCGGATCGTCTCCTGGATCGTCTCCTTGGTCTCGCCCGGCAGGCCGAGGATGAAGGTGCCGTGGATCTGGATGCCCAGCTCGTGGCAGTCCTTGGTGAAGCGCTTGGCGACCTCGATCCGCATGCCCTTCTTGATGTTGAACAGGATCTGCTGGTTGCCGGATTCGTAGCCGACCAGGAGGAGGCGCAGGCCGTTGTCGCGCAGCACCTTCAGGGTCTCGCGCGGCACGTTGGCCTTGGCGTTGCACGACCAGGTGACGCCCAGCTTGCCCAGCTCCTTCGCGATCGCCTCGGCCCGCGGCAGGTCGTCGGTGAAGGTGTCGTCGTCGAAGAAGAACTCGCGGATCTGCGGCATCGCCTGCTTGGCCCAGCGGATCTCGTCGATCACATGGCCGACGCTGCGCGTCCGGTAGCGGTGCCCGCCCACGGTCTGCGGCCACAGGCAGAAGGTGCAGCGCGACTTGCAGCCGCGGCCGGTGTAGATCGAGAGATACGGGTGCTTCAGATAGCCGATGAAGTAGTTCTCGATCGTCAGGTCGCGCTGATAGACCGGGCTGACGAAGGGTAGCGCGTCCATGTTCTCGAGGGTCGCGCGCTCCGGGTTGTGGACCACCACCCCTTCGGCGTTGCGGTACGTCAGGCCGTCGATCTTCGCCAGGTCGCGGCCGTCGGCGACCTCCTTGATGGTGAAGTCGAACTCGTTGCGGGCGACGAAGTCGATCAGCGGCGACCCCTCCATGCTGCCGTTCGGGTCGACCGCCACCTTGGCGCCGACCAGGCCGGCCTTGAGGTTCGGGTTCACCGCCTTCATCGCCTCGATCATCTTGACGTCGGAGGCGAAGGACGGGGTGGAGGTGTGCAGGACCACGAGGTCGTAATCCTTGGCCTGCGCGGCCACGGCGTCCGGGCCGATGCGGTGCGGCGGGGCGTCGATCAGCTTCGAGCCCTCGACCAGCGCCGCGGGCTGGGCCAGCCAAGTCGGGTACCAGAAGGACTTGATCTCGCGCTTGGCCTGATAGCGCGAGCCGGCACCGCCGTCGAAGCCGTCATAGGACGGGGCCTGCAGGAACAACGTCTTCATCGTCATGGGGAGGGTGGCCTCCGATCCGTCACCAAGGTGCCGTCTGGTACGAGTTGATACAGATGCCCCCGCCAGTTCACGCCGTGGCCGAGATAGCTCACCACGAAAACCGCGAAGGACAACAGGTCGCGCGCCGGAATCATCCAGTAGGGATGCGGCGGCAGATGGTAGGCCCGTTCGAAGCGGTTGCACAGAGCGATCCGCAGGGCCAGGGCCAGCCCGGCGACGCCGAGGGCCGGCAGCCCGCCGCCGAGCGCCCAGGCGATCAGCGCCAGCGGGAAAGGATGGGTGACGACCGACCCGGCATAGCCCGGGGCGTCGATGCTCTTGATCGTGCGGGCCCAGCGCAGCTCATGCGCCCACATCGCGGCCGCCGACGGCTCGCTGCACAGATGGCCGATGAGCTGGGTCGACACGGTCACCTTCCGGCCGGCGGCCCAGACCGCGGCCCCGATCGCATGGTCCTCGGCCAGCAGGTCGGCGAAGGTCTCGAGCCCGCCGATCTCGGCCAGCATGTCGCGGCCCAGGACGATGGTGGTGCCGATGCAAGGCCGTGCCAGGCGCAGGCCCAGGCCGACGATCACGCTCGGGGTGAAATGCGTGTCCATGCCCAGCGCGATCAGCCGCGACCACGGGCCGCCGGTCGGCACCGCGTGATAGAGGCAGGTGACGCAGCCGACGCCGGGGGCCTGCAGCTCCGTCACCATCCGGCGCAGATGGTCGGCCGGCACCCGCACGTCGCTGTCGGAGAAGACGATCACGTCGTGGCGGATCCGGCCCGCCATATTGATCAGGTTGGACACCTTGCGATTCGACCCGTGCCGGCGGGGGTCGGCCACCAGCTCCAGGCTCGCCTTCGGAAAGGCGCGACGCACCTGCTCCACCACGGCGACGGCCGGGTCGCGCGGATCGGCGACGCCGAGCAGGATCTGGACCGGGCCGGGATAGTCCTGGGCGCAGAACGAGGCCAGGTTCTCGAACAGCCCCGGCTCGGCGCCGTGCAGCGGCTTGACCACGGTGACCGGCGGGAAGACGGAAGGGGGCGGGGGCTGTCGCCGCGCCCGCCGTCCGGTCAGAAGGATGGCGGCGGCCAGATAAAGGCACCCCAGCAGCGCCAGGGTCAGGGCCGGGATCAGCAGCAGAAGGTCTAACGTGGCCATGGTCCCGTGCCCGCGCGTTGCGCCTGTGCTGCCGACGCCCATCCTCGGCGCCGGTGGCTCGGGCGGATGGACAATCCGATCATCCCTGCGGGTATCGAAGCGGATCGTCGGCACCCGAAAGGATGATGGCCAAGCTAAGCGGCCGGTTCCGTTTAGGGAATCACAAAGTTGCCACGACTGTGCCTTGGTTTCGGCAAGAGCCGCCCTGCTAAGGGGCCTGCCGCTTCCGGTCCGCCGTGAGGGTGCCGTCCGCGACCAGTTCATAGAGATGCCCGCGCCAGTTCACGCCGTGGCCCAGATAGCTCGCCACGAACACGGCGAAGGACAGCAGGTCGCGAAGCGGGATCAGGGCGTAGGGATGGCGCGGCAGGCCGTAGCTGCATTCGAGCCGCCGGCACAGCACGATCCGCGCGGCCACGGCCAGGCCGGCCAGGGCGAGGGCCGGCAGGCCGCCGCTCAAGGTCCAGGCGATCAGCGCCAGGGGCAATGCGTGGGTCACGGCCGATCCGGCATAGCCGGCCGGGTCGACGCTCTTGATCGTGCGGGCCCAGCGCAGCTCGTGAGCCCACAGGCTGCCGGACGAGTCC
>Ga0182749_1003707_pt1 | contig 10312 bp, 8 predicted proteins | sample eDN3rd37CKraftMG_FD_128875 | JGI IMG/M metagenome (GOLD analysis project Ga0182749, IMG submission 128875) | Enriched Miracle-Growth compost microbial communities from Emeryville, California, USA - eDNA 3rd pass 37_C Kraft MG (version 2) (version 2) ...
ACCTGACGCAGGGCGCCGTCAGCCGGCTCCTGCAGAATCTGGAAGAGCAGCTCGGCCAGCAGCTCTTCATCCGCCACCGGCGCCGCCTCATCGCCACGGAAGCCGCGCGCTCCTACGGACGGGATATCACGAGGGCGCTCGACCTGATCCAGCGCGCCAGCATAGAATTGACCACCAATCCGGGCGGCGGCGTGCTCTCACTGGCCATCCTGCCCGCCTTCGGCACGCGCTGGCTCGCCCCGCGCCTCGGTTCCTTTCTCGGCGCGCATCCGGGCGTCACCATCAATCTCGCCACGCGGCTGAAGCGCTTCAACTTCGCCGCGGAAGGCTTCGACGCGGCCATTCACTTCGGCTCCGACGATTGGCGCGACGCGGAGCATATGAGGCTGTTCGAAGAACAGCTTACCGCCTGCGCCGCCCCTTCCCTGCTGGCGAGGAACCCTGTCGAAACCGCGGAAGACCTGCGGCCGCTGCAGCTCTTCCAGATTGAGACGCGCCCGAACGCCTGGGCGGTCTGGTTCGCGGCTCACGGCGCGGAAGCCCCGCCGAGCCGGGGAATGCTTTTCGACCAGTACGCGCCCATGACCCAGGCGGCGATAGCAGGCCTGGGCGTCGCCCTCCTGCCCGAATATCTCGCGGAGCCGGAAATCACCGACGGGCGTCTCGTGCCGCTTCTAAGGCGCGCCATCCGGGGCGACGGCTCCTATTGGCTGGTCTGGCCCGAAGCCCGCGCCAGTTATCCTCCCCTCGAAGCGTTCCGGATCTGGCTTGCGGCAGAAACAGAGCCGCTTCGGGAAAGCGCGGAGGTTGACGGAAAGCTGCAGACACGACAAACTCGGTAGACAATCAGATGAAATCGGCCCTTGCCGCATGGCAAGGGCGCCCTGAAAGACCATGATCTCACAGAAAGCAAAATATGCCCTGCGCGCGCTGATCGCCCTTGCGCGGGCAGAGAACCCCGGCGAAGTGCTGCTCATCTCCGATATCGCCGAAAAGCAGCGCATCCCGAAGAAATTCCTCGAGCAGATCCTGCTCGACCTCAAGCATCACGGCGTCGTGGTCAGCCGTCGCGGCAAGCTCGGCGGCTATCTCCTCCTCAAGAAGCCTTCGGAAATCACCTTCGGCGAGGTGCTGCGCATCATCGACGGCCCCATCGCCCCGCTCCCCTGCCTCAGCCGCATGGCCTACCGGCGCTGTGCGGACTGCGCCAGCGAGGAGGCTTGCGAGGTCCGCCGCGTCTTCGCGCGCGTCGCCGATGCCACGCGCGCCGTGCTCGACGGTACGACGATCGCCGATTGCGTCGGCGGCGAATTGCACGATGAGGCGCGCGCGCTGATCGCTTAGGGCCTGCGGATCATTATCCACGGCCCAAAGGGAACCTTTCTCCAATTCTGTTGATTTTACGCGCCAGCTGGGTTTTAATACTCTACCGTTCCGATAGAGTTAATGTGCTATGGAGACAGACATGACTCGGAACCCTCAAGCGCCCGCCCCATCCGGGGCCCTGCCGTGGCCCGCTCTGTGATCGGTCCGCGCCGCCCGTAATCAGCCATATCACCGAAACCGAAGTGCTCCGGGCGTCGAGCTTGTCTCGACGAACCCAGAGAGGAGGCACTGATGACCAGCAATGCGCGTTCGACCGCCATCATCGGCGCGGGATTCTCCGGAACCGCCATGGCGATGCACCTGCTTCGCCACGCACCTGCGGGAGATCGCATCCTCCTTTTCGAGAAAGCGCCGCGCCTGGGCAGGGGCGTCGCCTATGGCACGAGCGATCCCCGTCATCTTCTCAATATCCGCGCTGGCCGTATGGGTGCTTTCGATGAAGACCCGCAGGGCTTTCTCACATGGCTCAACGGCCCGGGTTCGGGCGATATCGAACCTCTCCGCCGGCCGGTCTCGCCCGACGCGTTCGTTCCCCGTCGCTTTTATGGCCGCTATCTGCAGCACTGCCTGCAGGAAGCACTGCCGCCGCCCGAGGACGAGCAGCGGTTCCAGCGCGTGAGCGGCGAGGTGGCCGACATCGTTCCCGTGGTGAACTGCCTGCTCGTGAAGCTGCGGCAAGGCGCCTGGTTCGCGGTGGACCGGGCGATCCTCGCGCTCGGCAACCAGCCGCCGGACCGGAACAGCCTGCCGCATTATGCAGGCGATCCCTGGGACGAGAACGCACTTTGCGATCTCGATCCGGCGGCCGATGTCCTGATCATCGGCACCGGCCTGACCATGGTCGACACGGTTCTGTCGCTCCTCGCCCGCGGCCATGAGGGGCGGATTCATGCGGTGTCGCGGCGCGGCCTCCTGCCCCTGCCCCATAGCGTCGAGGGCCGGCGAACCCGCTGGCCGTTGATGATGCCGCTGCCGGACACCTGCCTCGGCCTTCTCCGGCTCGCGCGGACCGCGGCGCGACAGGCCGCCTCCGCCGGGCGGCCCTGGGAGGACGTCATCGAGGCCCTGCGCCCGCACATTCAGGCGATCTGGCACGATCTGCCCTTCGCCGAGCGGAAACGCTTTCTCCGGCATCTGCGGCCGTGGTGGGAGATGCACCGCCACCGCATTCCCCCCGAACCGGCGGCCCGGCTGAGGCAAGCGATCCGCTCGGGACAGCTTCAGATCATGGCCGGCCGGATCGTGGAGCAGCATCCCCGCGAAAAGAGTGTGGAGGTCCGCATTCGGCGCCGTGGAAGCACGCAATCGGAACAGCTTCGGGTTGCGCGGATCATCAACTGCTCCGGACCAAAGACGGATTACGCGACTGGGGAATCCGATCTCCTCCGCAATCTCCTCGCGCGCGGCGATGCGCGTCCCGATCCGCTTGGGCTCGGCCTCGACGTTTCCCCTGACGGTGCCGTCCTCGACGGCGGCGGCCGTCCGTCGGACCGCCTGTTTGCAGTGGGGCCGCTCACCCGCGGCGCCCACTGGGAAATCACCGCCGTTCCCGAAATCCGGCGGCAATGCGCGGATCTTGCGAGCCAGCTTGCAGGCTCCGCCAATGTCGGCACAGGTCCGGATATTCCGGCGACGTCGAGCAAACTCAGTTCGCAACCCGCCCGCCCAACGGGAAGGCCATTCCAAAAGAGCGCTTGATTTTAGCTGGCCGCCGCATTCCAATACTCTACCTACTAGATAGAGTTGGCGCGCTAACCAGGAGGCAGTCATGACTCTCAGCCGAAAAACCTTCCTCTTCACCGCCGCGCTCGCCGCGAGCGTTCAGTTCGGAGGATTGGGTTTCGCGTTCGCCGACACGACACTTCTCAACGTGTCCTACGACCCCACCCGCGAGCTTTACAAGGAATTCAACGAGGCCTTTGCCGAAAAATGGAAGGCCGATACCGGCGAGACGGTGACGATCCGCATGTCCCACGGCGGTTCCGGCGCGCAGGCGCGCGCGGTGATCGACGGCCTTGAGGCCGATGTCGTGACCCTCGCCCTCGAGGCGGATATCAACGCCATTGCCGAGGCCACCGGCAAGATCCCGGCCGATTGGCGCGGCAAGCTGCCCAACAACAGCTCTCCCTACACCTCGACCATCGTCTTCCTCGTCCGCAAGGGCAATCCCAAGGGCATCAAGGATTGGGACGATTTGATCAGGGATGAAGTACAGGTGATCACGCCGAACCCCAAGACCTCCGGCGGCGCGCGCTGGAACCTGCTGGCCGCCTGGGGCTGGGCCCGGGAGAAATTCGGCGGCGACGAGGCCAAGGCACGCGATTACGTTACCCAGCTCTACCGGCATGTGCCGGTGCTCGATACCGGCGCCCGCGGCTCCACCACCACATTCGTCCAGCGCGGCATCGGCGATGTGCTGCTCGCCTGGGAGAACGAGGCGTTCCTGGCGCTGGAGGAACTCGGCCCCGACCAGTTCGACATCGTGGTGCCGTCGATCTCCATCAAGGCCGAACCGCCCGTTGCCTTGGTCGACGGCAATGTCGATCAGAAAGGCACCCGCGAGGTGGCGGCCGCCTATCTGGAATATCTCTATTCCGAGGCCGGCCAGAAGATCGCGGCCAAGCATTTCTACCGCCCGGCCAATCCGGAAGCTGCCGATCCTGAAGACATGAAGCGCTTCCCCGACGTGAAGCTCGTCACGATCGAGGATTTTGGCGGCTGGAAGGAGGCGCAGCCCCAGTTTTTCGCCGATGGCGGCATCTTCGACCAGATCTACAAGCCGGGGCAGTGACATGACAGCCACCCTCGCGGCGGCGGGGTGGCGACCGCGGAAGCCGAGCGTCATTCCCGGATTCGGGCTGACGCTCGGCTTCACGCTCGCTTACCTCTCGCTCATCGTCCTCATCCCGCTGGCGGGTATCGTCTGGCGCTCGGCCGCCCTCGGCTGGCCGCGCTTCTGGGCTATCGCCACGGATGAGCGCACGTTGCAGGCGCTGAAGGTAAGCTTCGGCACGGCGCTGGTTGCCGCGCTGGTGAACGTGGTCTTCGGCACGATCATCGCCTGGGTGCTGGTGCGCTACCGCTTCCCGGGCCGCCGCGTCATCGATGCTATGGTCGACCTGCCCTTTGCCCTACCCACAGCCGTCGCCGGCATCGCTCTTACAGCCATTTACGCCCCTAACGGCTGGATCGGCAGCCTGCTCACGCCGCTCGGCATCAAGATCGCCTTTACGCCCGTGGGCATCGTCATCGCGCTGATCTTCATCGGCCTGCCCTTCGTGGTGCGAACCGTGGAGCCCTTGATCGAGGAAATCGACGCGGAGGTGGAAGAAGCAGCGGCGACCCTGGGCGCAAAGCGCCTGCAGACGATCTCCCGTGTCCTGTTGCCCGCCCTGGCACCGGCCATCCTAACCGGCTTTGCGCTGGCCTTCGCCCGCGGCGTCGGCGAATACGGCTCGGTCATCTTCATTGCCGGCAACATTCCCTATGTCTCCGAGATCGCGCCGCTGCTGATCGTCATCCGGCTGGAAGAATACGATTACGCGGCCGCGACGGCGATCGCCGCGATCATGCTCGCTCTATCCTTTGCCATGCTCCTCGTCATCAACCTGATCCAGGCCTGGAGCCGCAGGAGGTTCGGTCATGGCGCTTGACGCTTCTTTGGCTCACCGGCCTGCTGTAGTGGCAGCGGAGCCGGCAGCCACCACCGAGACACCGGTGGTGCGGATGGTCCTGATCGCGGCCGCCTTGGCCTTCCTGGCCTTTTTCCTCCTTCTGCCGCTGATCGTCGTCTTTGCGGAGGCGCTCAGGAACGGGTTCGAAGCCTACCGGTCCGCGCTCACCGAGCCGGACACGGTGTCCGCCATCCGCCTCACGCTTCTGGTCGCCGCCATCGCGGTGCCCTTGAATCTCGTCTTCGGCGTCGCCGCGGCCTGGGCGATCGCCAAGTTCGAGTTCAAGGGCAAGGCGTTTCTGATCACCCTGATCGATCTTCCCTTCTCGGTCTCGCCGGTGATCTCCGGTCTCGTCTATGTGCTGCTCTTCGGCGCCGGCAGCGTCCTCGGACCCTGGCTGAAATCACACGGCATCGAGATCCTCTTCGCCGTGCCTGGCATCGTGCTCGCCACCATCTTCGTCACCTTCCCCTTCGTCGCGCGCGAACTCATCCCGCTGATGCAGGACCAGGGCACGGGGGATGAAGAAGCAGCCCTGTCGCTGGGCGCATCGGGATGGCAGACCTTCCGGCTCGTTACGCTCCCCAATATCAGGTGGGGCCTCCTCTATGGCGTGCTGCTCTGCAACGCCCGCGCCATGGGCGAGTTCGGCGCGGTCTCCGTCGTCTCGGGCCACGTGCGCGGATTGACCAACACCATGCCGCTGCAGGTGGAGATCCTCTACAACGAATACAATTTCGCGGCCTCCTTCGCCGTCGCCTCGCTCTTGGCCCTGCTCGCGCTTTTGACGCTCGGGCTGAAGAGCATCCTCGAATTCCGCTACGGCGACCACATCGCCGCGGCGAAGAAGCATTAGGAGAAGTGCCATGGATCTCTCGGTCAGACGGGTCCGCAAGGAATTCAACGGCTTTCCCGCGCTGGACGAGGTCTCCCTCGATATCCGCTCGGGAGAGCTTATCGCCCTCCTCGGCCCCTCCGGCTCCGGCAAGACGACGCTTCTGCGCCTCATCGCCGGTCTCGAAAGCCCGACCTCCGGCGCCATCTTTTTTGGCGAAGAGGATGCCTCGCATAAATCCGTACAGGAACGGCATGTGGGCTTCGTTTTCCAGCACTATGCGCTGTTCCGCCATATGACGGTCGCCGAGAACGTTGGCTTCGGTCTCAAGGTTCGCCCCCGGGCACTGCGGCCGGCCAAGGTGGAGATCCGCCGGCGTGCTCTGGAATTGCTTGATCTTGTCCAGCTGTCCGGGCTCGAAAAGCGCTACCCGCACCAGCTTTCGGGCGGCCAGCGACAGCGCGTTGCGCTTGCCCGCGCGCTCGCCATCGAACCGCGCGTCCTTCTCCTTGACGAGCCCTTCGGTGCATTGGATGCGCAGGTGCGCCGCGAACTCAGGCGCTGGCTGCGCGAGATCCATGAGGCCACCGGCCACACCACGGTCTTCGTCACCCACGACCAGGAAGAAGCATTGGAACTCGCCGATCGCGTGGTGGTGATGAGCCAAGGCCGTATCGAGCAGATCGGCACCGCCGACGAGATTTACGACGAGCCGAACTCGCCCTTCGTCCACGGTTTCATCGGCGATTCCAGCGCCCTTCCCATCCGTGTCGAGAATGGCCAGCTTTGGATTCAGGACCGGATGCTGGGGCTTTCCCTGCCAGGGGCGGCGGACGGCGAGGCGGTGCTCTATTTCCGCCCGCACGATGTTGATCTCGTGGACGGCTGCGGCGGCTGCATCGCTGGAACGGTGGCCGCCAGCCGCCGTGTCGCGGGCACGCGCAGGGTGGAATTGGAAATCGGCGGAGAGCGCGCCCGTCTCGAGATCGAGGTGCCGCTCGACCACAGGGCATCGGAGAAGAGCAGGATCGCCTTCAAACCGCGGCGTTGGAAAGTGTTCTATCGCGATGGGGGGATAGCCGCCCCGAAATCCCCTAACCCGAAAGGGCATGAGAGCAGGATCTTGGCCCTTACGGGCACCTGAACACCGTTTTCGACGGAACATGCCGCATGCGAGGACGCTACGCTCCGGCGTGCTCGCATGATATCGCTTGCCTGACCTGCGCCGCTGCCGCGGCGCCGTGAAGACGAGGCGCAAGCGTTCATGACCTTCGACCAGGCGGCGATCCTTATCCTTCTCGTCGGCATGCTCGTCGCTTTCGCGATCGACCGCATGCGGATGGAGATCGTGGCGCTGGGCGGCCTTGCGATCGGCGTCTTCCTGGGGCTGGTTCCGGCGGAAGGCGCTTTTTCCGGTTTCGCCAGCCCGGCCTTTCTGACAGTGGTTGAGGTTCTCCTCATCGCTCAGGTTCTGAGCCATTCCGGCCTGTTGGACAGGCTTGCGGCGCGCATCCCGGCAACCGGGCTGGGCGAGGCCGGCATCGTGGCGACCCTTTGCCTGATCACCGCCTTCATCTCCGTCTTCATGAACAACATCGGCGCGCTCGCGCTCATGCTTCCGGCGATTTACAGCGTCTGCCGGGTTTCCGGCTTCGATCAGCGCCGCATGCTCATGCCCGTCAGCTTCTCAGCGCTTCTGGGCGGTCTCTGCTCCATTATCGGCACGCCGGCAAACCTGATCGTCAGCCAGCAACTCGCAAGCCGCGCCGGACACGGCTTCGCCTTCTTCGACTTTGCCTATGTCGGCCTTCCCGCCGCGCTCGCCGGTCTGGCGGCGGTCGTCCTCTGGACGCGCAGGGTTTTCACGCCGGAGGACCGGCGGCGCTCTCCGTTGCCCGGCCATTCCTTCCGCAGGATCGTGACGGAGGTTCTGGTTCCCAAAGGCTCGGACCTTGACGGCACGCCGGTGCATGGTTTTCCGGCCACCATCCACGCCATGCATCGTGACGGCCGGCACATGATGTTTCAACGCCCCGGCGCGAACATTGCCGCCGGTGATGTCCTCCTCGTCGAGACCGACCTGCCAACCCTGGAGACCTGGCTTTCCGAGCGGAAGCTCGCTCTCCCGCATGGCTCGGCAGCAACTGCCGGCGGCTGGGTCGAGGCGGTCGTGAGGCCGGAGAGCACCGTGGTCGGTTCCCGTGTCCAAACGCTCGAAGGCTTTTCCCTCCGCGGCATTCAGATCGTCGCCGTCGCGGCGCAGACGCCTCGCATCGAAGGCTCCCTTGCGGACCTGCAGCTCAGCATCGGCGACGTCCTTTTCCTGAAAGGTGAGGAAGAGGCTTTGAGGGAAGCCTTGGATGAAGCGGAGATGCTTCCCCTCTGGCCCCGGCTCAGCAAGCCGTCGGTCGCAAAACCATGGCTTCCCGTCATGGCCTTCGCCGCCGGCATTGCGCTCACCGCCTTCGGCTATGCCCCGCCGGAATTGGCCTTCGGCTTGGTGGTTCTGTTCCTCGCGGCGGCGGGAGCGCTCAATCTGCGCCGGGCGCTGGCCGATCTCGACTGGCCCATCCTCATCATGCTGGCGGCGATGATCCCGCTCGGCGCCGCGGTGGAAACGACCGGCGCCGCCTCGGTGGTGGCCGGCAACCTCATCTCCATCCTGCCCGGCGACGACGCGCTGCTGCTCGTCGGCGCGGTGCTGGCGCTCGCGGTGGCGGTGACACCCTTTGTCAACAACGCCTCGACGGCGATCGTGCTGGGGCCGGTCGCGATCGGCCTTGCCGACGCCGCCGGCCTGCCGCCCGAGCCGTTCCTGATCGCGGTGGCGCTCGGCGCGTCCATCGACTTCCTGACGCCGATCGGCCACCACAACAACACGGTGGTCATGGGCCTTGCCGGCTACCGTTTCACCGACTTCTTCAGGGCGGGTTGGCCGGTCACGCTCGTCGTGTTCCTCGCCGCCATCTGCGCGCTCCGGCTCTTCTGGATCTAGACACATCAAAGCCTCCCACTGGAACGTAGCCGGCCGACGCTCGTTACTGCGAACGGCTGAGGAGCACGCGCATGTCCGATCCGATGGAAAAGCTTGCCGAGGCGATAAAGCGCAAAAGCGCCATCCTCTTCGTCGGCGCGGGCGTGTCCATGAGCGTCGGCCTGCCGTCGTGGGACAGGCTGATCAAGCACATGGAGCAGGAACTCGGCATCGATCCGGAAAGCACGAAATCGTCCCACTCCAGCTATCAGACCCTTGCCGAATACTACCGGCTGAAGCAGGGCAGCCTCGGCCCGCTGCGAAGCTGGATGGACCGCAACTGGAGCGTCTCGCGCGAGAAGGTGAAGGACTCCCTCCTCCACCGGCTGATCGTCGAGCTCGATTTTCCCATCATCTACACCACGAACTACGACCGTAACCTCGAAGTGGCCTTCGAGCTCTACGGGCGCGATTTCGTGAAAGTGGCCAACGCCCGCGATATCAGCCGCATTGCCGACGAGGCGACGCAGATCATCAAATATCACGGCGATTTCGACGAGGACGCATCGCTGGTGCTGACAGAGACGGATTATTTCAACCGCCTCTCCTTCGATTCCCCGCTCGACGTGAAGTTCCGCGCCGATGCGCTCGGCCGCACGATCCTGTTCGTCGGCTACAGCCTTTCCGACATGAACATCAGGCTCCTCCTCCACCGCCTGTGGCAGACCTGGCGCGATTCCGGCTACGAAAAGGACCGTCCGCCCTCCTTCGTCTTCATGCCCAACCGCAACCCCGTGGAGGAAGCGGTGCTGGCGCGGTGGGGCATCACCGTCTTGAGCGAGGAGAGCGGCGACCCTCAGGAGGCGCTCGGGACCTTCCTCAAGCGCCTGCTCGACATGACGCAGGACCGCGCAGGCGGATCGGAGAGCTGAACCGCCCCCTTTCCGGCGGACCAATTCACCGGGATGTGGCCTGCCGCGGATATTCGAGCTGCATGGCGACCAGATCGGCCGTGCGTTCCCCATAACGCACGGCGATCCGGTCCAGCGTCCGGTCCAGCTCCTTTGCCGGCGGTTCCGTGAAGGCGGAAAGCTGCTCCTCCGCCGGCACGCTTCCGCCGACCTCATCGGGAATGATGCGCAGGCCGCTTCGGCTCGTAACCCCGTCGGCCGTGTCGGAGATCGTCACCGCGCGCGAGCGGTAGGTTCGCGACCAGGCATCCGCGACAAGGGCGAGCGAGACTTCATCGACGCCCGGCGCAAGCTTGATCCCGAACTGTTCCCGGTTCCAGAAGGCAAGCGTGTTGCCGATCACCGTCAGCGCAAAGCGGCGGTTGAACTTGAACGCCTCGCTGTTGTGCCGCGCATCCCATTGCGTCAGGCCAAGGTCCCGCGCGACCGCCTCGGCCTTCTCCCGGCCGGCGATGGCTTCGATGAGCGTGAG
>Ga0182749_1003708_pt1 | contig 10310 bp, 6 predicted proteins | sample eDN3rd37CKraftMG_FD_128875 | JGI IMG/M metagenome (GOLD analysis project Ga0182749, IMG submission 128875) | Enriched Miracle-Growth compost microbial communities from Emeryville, California, USA - eDNA 3rd pass 37_C Kraft MG (version 2) (version 2) ...
CCGTAGTGGTCGGGGCTGTACTGCAGGCTGAGGGCGACGGGCGTCTCGACGCCGGCCTCCTCGAGACGAGCAGCCGCCTTCTCGGCGTCGGGGCCGCCGTTGCCGTCGCCGTAGAGCGGCTTGAGCGCCTCGATCGCACCCGCGAAGCCCTCGGGAACGTAGGAGTACAGCGGGGTGTAGGTGCCCTTGTAGACCTGCTCCGAGATCTCGTCGCGGTCGATCAGGTCGGCGATCGCCTGGCGCACCGCGAGGGCCTTGGCCGGGTCGGCCTCGGGCGTGGTCGCGCCGTACGGCTGCGTGTTGAAGTTGAACACGATGTAGCGGATCTCGCCGCCGGGGCCGTCGATGACCTGGACGTTGTCGTTGCCCGAGAGGTCGTCGACATCGGTCGCCGACAGGCTGCGGTACGCCACGTCGACGTCACCCTCCTGCACGGCGAGCTTCAGGTTCGACGACTCCGCGAAGTACTGCAGGATGACGCCCTCGTTGGCGGGGGCGTCGAGCAGACCCTGGTAGTTCTCGTTGGGCGTGAACTCGACGGTCTTGTTGAAGTCCCACGACGTGATCGAGTACGGGCCGCCGAAGGCGTTCGCGTCGACGATGTCCTGGTCGGGGGTGATCGAGTCGGCCGAGAAGACCTCCTCGTCGACGATCGCGCCGGGGAAGCTCGTCAGGATGAAGGGGAACACCTGGTCGTTGGGCGACTTCAGCTTGAAGACGACCGTCGTCTCGTCGGGCGTCTCGATGCTGTCGAGGTTGTACAGCAGACTCGACGCGCCGTTCGGGTCGGCGATCGCGATGTTGCGCTCGAACGAGAACTTGACGTCCGACGACGTGAGGTCGTTCCCGTTGGCCCACTTGAGGCCCTCGGGCAGCGTCACGGTGTACTCGGTGTCGGACGTGAACTCCGCCGACTCGGCGAGGTCGGGCACGACCTCGGTGCTGTTGTAGTCGGTGTTGACGAGGTACGGGAAGACCTGGGTCTGGACCGCGAGCGAGCCGTTGTCGTACGAGCCGGCCGGGTCGAGCGTGGTGACCTTGTCGGTGGTGCCGACGATGATCGGCTCACCCGACGCGTCGCCGTCGCCGCCGTTGCCGCCGCCACCGCCGGCGCAGCCGGCGAGGAGGATGGCCGAGGCGCCGAGCGCCCCGATCGCGAGGCCGAGTCGGCCGCGCGCGCTGTGATGCAGTGACATTCTGTACACCTCTGCTGATTGGGGACGACCGTGCGGGGTAGGCGCGGTCCACCCGCAATCCTCTCTCCGACCAGGCGTATCCGGAAATCCGGTGAAGATTTCGTAACCAGACTGAAACCGATCAGTCGCGCGCGGCCCACCACGCGCGAAGGCGCCGCTCCGCCTCTTCTTCGCCGAGCAGTCCCTCATCCAGGCGCAGGTCGAGAAGGAACCGGTACGCCTCGCCCACCTCGCGCCCGGGCTTGATGCCGAGGATCTCCTGGATGCGGTTCCCGTCGAGCTCGGGGCGCATCGCGTTGAGCTCCTCCTGGGCCGCCAGCTCGGCGATGCGGCGCTCGATGTCGTCGTACGCGGAGGCGAGGCGCGCGGCCTTCCGGCGATTGCGCGTGGTCACGTCGGCGCGCGTCAGGATGTGCAGGCGCTCGAGCTCGGGACCGGCGTCGCGCACGTAGCGTCGCACCGCGGAGTCCGTCCACGCCCCTTCGGCATAGCCGAAGAACCGCAGGTGCAGCTCGATGAGCCGCGCCACGGAGTTGATCGTGTCTGTGTCGAACCGCAGTGCCTGCAGGCGCTTCCGCGCCATGCGCGCGCCCTTGAGGTCGTGGTGGTAGAACGTCACCCCGCCACCGGGCTCGAGCCGGCGGGTCGCGGGCTTGCCGATGTCGTGCAGCAGCGCAGCGAGGCGCAGTGGGACGTCGGGTGCCGCATCCGGGTTCCTCGCCTTCTCCAGTTCGATCGCCTGACGCAGCACCGTGAGCGTGTGCTCGTAGACGTCCTTGTGGTGGTGGTGCTCGTCGACCTCGAGGCGGAGCGCGGGGATCTCGGGAAGGAACTCGTCGATGAGGTGGGTCTCCACGAGAATGCGGATGCCGCGCACGGGGTCGTCCGTCTGCAGCAGCCTGACGAGCTCGCCCTGGATGCGCTCGGGGCTCACGATCGACAGCGTCTGACGCAGGTCGGCGATCGCCGCCTCGGTGTCGGGGTCGACCTGGAAGCCCAGCTTGGACGCGAAGCGGGCGGCGCGCAGCATCCGCAGCGGGTCGTCGCCGAAGCTCACCGCGGGGTCGACCGGCGTGCGCAGCCGCCCGGCGACGAGGTCTTCGACGCCGCCGGTCGGGTCGACGAGCGTGCGACCGGGAACGCGCAGCGCCATCGCGTTCACCGTGAAGTCGCGGCGCACGAGGTCGCTCTCGAGGGTGTCGCCGAACTCGACCGTGGGCTTGCGTGTGACGCCGTCGTAGCTGTCGGCGCGGAAGGTCGTGACCTCGACCTGCTCGCCCCGCACGCGCGCGCCGATCGTGCCGAAGTCGCGGCCGATGTCCCACTGCGCGGTGCTGATCGGCTTCACGACGCGGAGGATGTCGTCGGGCCGCGCGTCGGTCGTGAAGTCGAGGTCGTGCACGTCTCGGCCGAGGAGTGCGTCCCGGACGGGCCCGCCGACGATCGCCAGTTCGAACCCGGCATCGGCGAACGCACGGCCGAGCGTGGAGACGACGGGAGACTCGGCGAGCGCGCCGAGGCGCGCGATGCCCTCGGCCATGTTGAGCATGGATCGAGCCTACCGAGAGGTCCGCGTCGCCCCGGCGCTGCGAAGCCGCCGCCGCCGACGGGATGCCCGTCACCGTCGGGTCGGCTGCCGGCCCGTCGGCGGCGTGGTCTATGTTTCCCGCACCCCCGAGCCCTTCCCAGAGAGCGCCGCACCCACTCGAACTCCCCAGTACGAGATGCGACGCCTCGACGCACCTGATCGGCGCGCCCGAGCCGAGATATTGCCGTGCTCCGGCACCCCGCGTCAATGCTTCTTTTGTAAAGGTTTGGTATACATCGCCACGCCCCGTCGGACGGAGGGGCCGCTATCCACTCTGATCAGGCGAAAATCAGGAAGCCTGAGAACACGAGCTCACGCACGCGCGGAAGCAGCTCTTTACGAAGTGCAGAGGCATCCGCGTCGAGCAGCTCCGCGATCGCATCGATCAGCGCGCCGGCGGGAAGGTCGCCGTCGCACGCTCCGACGAGCGCCGCGAGTGCCGGATCGACCGAGAAGGTTCGGCCGAACCCACCTCCTTGACGCAGCTCGATGACGGTCGGATCGGCCTCTCCGGGACGATGGTGCCGCGCCTCTGTCACATCAGGGGCGACCGAGAAGACGGATGCCGCAACCCCCGTGTCATCGAGCCCCGAGAGCCGATCGTGGGCGGCGAGCGCCGCCGCGAGATGCTCGCCGAGCCCCGCCTGGTCGGGCACCGCCTGTGCGACGCTCTCGTACCGCGCGAGCGTCGGAACCCCCTCGACCGGACGCCGCAGCAGCACGTAACCGAACCCGATCTCGGTGACCCCGCGCGCCGCGAAGTCGTCGAGCCATGCGTCGATGAGTCGCGCGAACGCCGGCGTGCCCGGCACGGTTCCGCCGTCGCGGACCCACAGCTCGGCGTACGCGAGCGGGTCGAGCGACTCGCGTTCGACGACCCATGCGTCGAGGGGGACCGCGGATGCCTCGACCCACGCGCGCACGCGGTCGAGGCCCGGCGTGCCGTCGCGGCTCTCCCAGTTCGCGAGCAGCTGTGCGACGCCGCCCGGCGCGAGATGCTCGCCCGCCTGTCTGACGAAGGCGGCGACGAGATCGTCTCCGACCATGCCGCCGTCGCGGTACTCGTACTCCGGCACGTCGTCACGCCGGGGCGTGATGACGAAGGGCGGGTTCGACACGATGCGGTCGAACACCTCGCCGCGCACCGGTTCGAAGAGACTGCCGCTTCTCGTCTCGATCCCGTCGACGCCGTTGAGCAGGGCATTCATCCGGGTATAGGCGAGTGCGCGATCGGAGATGTCCGTCGCGACCGCGTGCGACGCGGCCCGGCGCGCGCGGAGTGATTGGATGCCGCATCCGGTGCCCACATCGAGCGCCCGCGCGACAGGCGTCGGCAGCTGTATCGCCGCGAGCGTGAGCGACGCGCCCCCGACACCGAGCACGTGGTCCTCCGGAAGCGGGCCGCCGAGCGCGGCCTCGTCGAGGTCGCTCGCGATCCACCACTCCCCGTCGCCGCGGGCGTCGGAGAACGACTGCGGTCGGATGAGCGCGAGGGGCCGGACATCGGGATCTGCGTCTCCCGCCCTCACGACCTCCGTGAGCCCGAGAGCCCCGAGCCCCTCGACCCCTGTGCGCGGGAGCGCCCGTTCCACGTGGTGGGCGGGTTGCGGCATTCCGAGCACGAACAGGCGCGACAGCACCGCCACCGCGTCGTCGCGACCCGCGAGGCCGCGCAGCGCCGGTCCGCGAAGTCCTCGCACGACGGCATCATCGGCCGCCGCACCCCAGCCGGACCGCACGGCCTCCGAGGTGTACCCCGCATCGCGCAGGTCTTCGGCGAGCGTGCGGCAGAGCTCTGGGTCGGGGTTCGGCGTCACGGCGTCCATTCAACCCGCATCCGCCCCGCCTCACCGGGTGCGCCCGACCCCGACCCGTAGAATCACACGAGATCGTGCGGTCGTGAATCGCACACGAGCGAAACCCCCCAGCATGACCGTGACCTCCCCTGCACCGGGATCACCCGGACGCCCGGCGCGCCGACGCTGCGCCGGCGCGCTCGCAGTGGTCGGCATGGTCTTCGCGCTCGTCATGGCGATCGTGCTCCCGGGCGCTGCGCCGACGGCGGCGGCGGATGCCTCGCCCACCCCCACTCCGACCCCGACCAGCACCGGCGAGACGGTGTTCACGCTCGCCCCCGTCGGCAACGGGATCGTGCGGCCGGGCGAGGCGCTCACCGTGTCGGTCTCCGTCCGGAATGAGACTCCGCTCTCCGTGTCGGCGAGCGCGGTCACCCTGTCGCTCGGCCGCAACGCCCTCCCCAGCCGCACCGCGCTGCGCGCGTGGCTCGCCGGCGACACCGACGGGGTCACGGTCGCGCCGGCCGCCGACATCGTCCTCGACGCGGTCGCACCCGGCGGCGAGCAGTCCGCCGCGATCGCCGTCCCCGCCGATCACGCGGCTCTCACGGGTCTGGCTCCCGGTGTGTACCCGCTCGTCGCGACGTACGAGCTCCCGTCGGGCCCTCTCGTCTCGACGAGCGCCATGATCGTCCCCGACGACGCGTCGCCCGCCGTCGGTGTGGGCGTGCTCGTTCCGATCACGGCGCCGCCGCTCGCCGAGGGGCTGCTCTCCGCCGACGAGCTCGAGGCGCTGACGGCGCCGGGCGGATCGCTCGCGAACCAGCTCGACGGGGTGACGGGCACGTCCGCGATCCTCGCGGTCGACCCGGCGATCCTCGCCGCGATCCGTGTGCTCGGCGCCGCCGCCCCGGAATCCGCCCTCGCCTGGCTGGAGCGCCTCGAGGCGCTCCCCAACGCGCGCTTCGCGCTGCAGTACGGCGATGCGGATGTCGCCGCCCAGGTCAACGCCGGCATCGAGCCGCTCGCGCCGACGTCGCTCACCGCGTACATGAACACGACGGACTTCCCGGCGCCCACACCGTCGCCCACCCCTGACGGGAGCCCGTCGCCGACGACGTCTCCCGAGGCGAGCCCCTCGCCCACGGCCGACCCGGATGCGCCCGTCCTCCCGACTCTCGACGAGCTGCTCGATGTCGGCGCTTCGCGTTCGAACGTGTACTGGCCGGCGACCGGCACCGCGAGCGCCGCGGTCGTGGACGCCCTCGCCGCGCTGGGCACCGAGGACGATCCCGCCCTCACGATCCTCTCGTCGACCGACACCGCCGCCGGGCGCGGCGGGGGAACGGTGACCGCTCACGCGGCATCCGGCGAGGCCGACCTGCTCGTGTACGACGCGGACGTGTCGGCTGCCCTCAATGCCGCTTCGTCGTTCGACGGCACGGCCGGTCGGGGCGCGCCGCTCACCGCAGCGACCGCGTACCTCGCGTTCGCGATGGCCGAGTCCGCGGGCGCGTCGATCCTCGTGACGCTCGACCGCGGTGCCGATCGCTCGCACACCTCGATGCGCGCCGCGATCAATGCGGCGGCGGATGCGCCGCGCGCGGCCGAGGCGTCGCTCCCCCTTCTCACCGCCGAGCCGCCTCGGGCCGCGCAGCTCACCGACGCAGAGCCCGATCAGGTCCGCACCGACGCGGTGTCGGCGCTCACGGCCGACGAGAACGAGGTCGCGCGCTTCGCGACGATCCTCGACGATCCGTCGCTGCTCACCGGTCCGCAGCGAGCCGAGGTGCTGCAGCTGCTCGGCAACGGGTGGCTCCCCGACCCGACGTCGTGGCAGGTCGCGCTCGCCGAGAACCGCGAGCAGACGCGCACGCGGCTCGACTCGGTCGGAATCCTCCCGCCCAGCACGATCCAGCTCTTCACGTACGGCGCGGGCGTGCCGGTGTGGGTGCGCAACGAGCTTCCGTATCCCGTCAACGTCGTGCTCTACGCTTCGCCCGACGACCTGCGCCTCGACGTGCAGGAGGCGACCCAGGTCACGGCGGGCGCGGCGAGCAACACGCGCGTCGAGGTGCCTGTGCAAGCCCGCGTCGGGAGCGGAGAGGTGACCGTCGACCTCCAGCTGCGCAGCCGTACATTCGAGCAGATCGGCGATCCGCAGTCCGCGGACGTATGGGTGCGCGCCGAATGGGAAACCGTCGGCACCGTCGCCCTGGGCATCGTGGTCGCGGCCCTCCTCGGCCTCGGTGTCGTGCGCACGGTCCTGCGGGCGAGACAGCGGAAGGCGGATGCGGCGACCCGCGCCGCCGGCGGCGCATCCGCCCCGCGTGATGACGGCGAGGCGGAGTCGTGAGCGGAATCGGTCGCGCGAGCGCGCTCATCGGCGCCGGAACCGTCGTCTCACGATTGACGGGATTCCTCCGGGCGATCGTCCTGGTGTCTGCGATCGGCGCGACGTCGGGAGCCGGCAACGCCTTCGCGATCGCGAACCAGCTGCCGAACAACATCTACGCGATCGTGTCGACCGGTCTGCTGTCGGCGGTCGTGGTGCCGCAGATCGTGAAGGCGGCCGCGCACGACGACGGCGGCCGCGCGTTCATCTCGAAGCTCTTCACGCTCGGCACGGTCACACTCCTGGCGGTCACGGTCGTCGCAGTCGTCGCGGCACCGTGGCTCGTGCAGCTCTACGCCCCCGAGTTCCCGCCCGAGCAGCAGGCGCTCGCGACCGCGTTCGCGTATTGGTGTCTGCCTCAGGTCTTCTTCTACGGGCTGTACGCGCTGGTCGGCGAGTCCCTCAACGCACGACGGGTGTTCGGGCCGTTCACGTGGGCGCCGATCGTGAACAACGTCGTCTCGATCGCAGGCTTCATCGTCTTCATCCTTCTTTTCGGGCAGACCCAAGCCGTCAGCGAATGGACGCCCGAGATGATCGCGCTCCTCGGCGGCACAGCCACAGCCGGCATCGTCGTGCAGGCCCTGATCCTGCTGCTGTTCTGGCGGCGTACGGGTCTGCACGTGCGGCCGGACTTCCGCTGGCGCGGTGTCGGCCTCAACCACATCGGGCGGCTCGCGGGGTGGACGTTCCTCATGGTCGTCGCCGGGCAGATCGCGGGCCTGATCCAGTCGCAGGTTCTGTCGGAGGCCGCCGAGCGCAATCCCGGCATCTTCGTGTCCCAGAACGCGTGGCTGCTGTTCATGCTCCCGTACTCGATCATCGTGCTCTCGATCGGAACGCCGTACTTCACGCAGCTGAGCGAGCACGCCGCCAAGGGACGCAGCGATGACGTTCGAGCCGACATCGGTCGCAGCATCCGCACCCTCGGGGTCTTCATCGTGATCGCGACCTTCGCTCTCGCCGCGGCGGCCGTGCCCGCGTCGCGCATCTTCACCGGCAGCCGCGACGAGGCGGTCGGTGCGGCGGTCGTGCTCGTGTGCTTCCTCGTGGGACTCATCCCCCTCGCGGTGCTGTTCGTGGTGCAGCGCACCTTCTACGCCTACAACGACACACGCACGCCGTTCTTCTTCACGATCGTGCAGTGCGCGCTCGTCATCACCACCGCGTGGCTCGCGCAGGCGCTTCTGCCCGTGGAGCACCTCGCGGCGGGCGTCGCGCTCGGCCAGTCGTTCGCCAGCATCGTGCAGGTCGTGATCGCGACGTGGCTGCTCGAGCGGAAGCTCGGGCGGATCGGCACGGCATCGTGGCTCTTCTCTCTCGGGCGGTTCACGCTGGCCGCGATTCCGGCGGCAGCCGTCGGATGGCTCGTCTTCGTGCTGTTCGGCGGTGTCGACGGATGGACGGCATCCGACAAGCTCCTCGGGGCGGTCGGCGCCGCGGTCATCGGGATCGTGTCCATCGCCGTGTACGTCGGCATGCTCGCCCTCCTGCGAGCCCCCGAGCTTGCAGTGGCGACGCAGGTCGTGCGGCGCGTCATCCGCCGCTGAGCGTGGTTTTCGTCCCGTGGAACGCCTTCAGGGACCCGGAATGCCGCGCGGCTACCATGTGTTGAACCATCCGGAACCATGAAAGGGGCGCTCGTGCGTCAGGTCATCATCATCGGATCGGGGCCGGCGGGTTACACCGCAGCCATCTATGCGGCTCGGGCGAACCTCAACCCGCTCGTCGTCGCCAGCTCGGTCGAGGCCGGCGGTGAGCTGATGAACACGACCGACGTCGAGAACTTCCCCGGCTTCCCCGAGGGCATCCAGGGCCCTGACCTCATGACGAAGATGCAGGAGCAGGCCGAGCGATTCGGCGCCGAGATCCTCTACGACGACGCGGTCGAGCTCGACATCGACGGACCGGTCAAGCGCGTCAAGCTCGGCTCGGGCAAGGTCGAGGAGGCCGACGCGCTCATCTTCGCGACGGGCTCCGCGCCCCGCAAGATCGGCATCGAGGGCGAGTCTCGTCTGTCCGGTCGCGGTGTGTCGTACTGCGCCACGTGCGACGGCTTCTTCTTCCGCGAGCGTGTCATCGCGGTCGTCGGCGGCGGCGACTCCGCGATGGAGGAGGCGACGTTCCTCACGAAGTTCGCGTCGAAGGTCTACGTCATCCACCGCCGCGACGAGCTGCGCGCGTCGAAGATCATGCAGGAGCGCGCGTTCAAGAACGAGAAGATCGAGTTCGTCTGGAACAGCGAGGTCGTCGACATCCTCGGCGACGATGCGGTGACCGGTGTCGTGCTGCGCAACACGGTCGACGGCTCCACGTCGGAGCTCGCGCTCGACGGCGTGTTCGTCGCGATCGGCAACGACCCTCGCGTCCACCTCGTGCACGGCAAGCTCGAGCTCACGCCCGAGGGCACGGTGTGGGTCGACGGCCGGTCGTCGCGCACGTCCGTTCCGGGTGTTTTCGCGGCGGGGGACGTCATCGACCCGACGTACCGTCAGGCGGTCACGGCCGCCGGAAGCGGCACAGTCGCGGCGCTCGACGTCGAGCACTACCTCGCCGCGCTCGGTGAGGCGGGAGCGCCCGATGTGCACGGCGACCAGATCGAGAACCTCGCAGGAGCCGACGCGACCGTCTGACAGCCCCCGCGTGCGGGCGGGCCGGCGCACCGGAACAATCCGGATGCCGAACGCGTTATCACAGAGACTGACTTCCGATCGAAGGAGAGAATATGACCGCCAAGGCGACGACGTCCGCGACGTGGGAGCAGGACGTGCTTCAGGCCGAGGGCCCCGTGCTCGTGGACTTCTGGGCCGAGTGGTGTGGCCCGTGTCGCATGGTGTCGCCCGTCCTGGACGAGATCCAGTCCGAGCACCCCGACAAGATCACCATCCTCAAGCTCAACGTCGACGAGAACCCCGACCTGGCGATGAAGTACCGGATCACCTCGATCCCCGCCATGAAGGTGTTCCAGGGCGGTGAGGTCAAGACGACGATCATCGGGGCCAAGCCCAAGTTCGCGCTCGAGCAGGACCTCGCCGAGTTCATCGGCTGAGATCTCCGGTCGCACAGACGGATTCGTCCCGGTCAGCGTTCGCTGGCCGGGGCTTTCGTATGCCGGATGCCGGCGCCCGAATCGCGGCTACGAGGCGTCGACCCGCACAACGGCGTCCCACCGGCGTGGGGCGCCCGTCTCGCCCAGCAAACGCCACACGGCCCGCGTGAGCGGTGGGTAGTCGAGCGCGATCTGTCGAAGCACTCGATAGTGCCGCGCGGCGTTGGGCATCGAGCCGCCGTTGGCGGCGATGTTCTCGGCCCGCAGCATCAGGACGACCAGCTCA
>Ga0182749_1003709_pt1 | contig 10310 bp, 8 predicted proteins | sample eDN3rd37CKraftMG_FD_128875 | JGI IMG/M metagenome (GOLD analysis project Ga0182749, IMG submission 128875) | Enriched Miracle-Growth compost microbial communities from Emeryville, California, USA - eDNA 3rd pass 37_C Kraft MG (version 2) (version 2) ...
GGCGCCCGCGGCCGGCCCGGCATAGCGCCAGCAGTCTGGGCGGGCGCGCCCGCCCGCGCCACGCGCGGCGGCCGGGCCCGCCGCGTCAAGACGCCGTGGACGGCCGCGGCCGCGCCATGCGCAGCAGCGGCAGGCCGGCCGCCAGCACCACGATGCCCAGCAGCGCCCCCAGGCCGGCATAGCGCGCGCTCGACCACACCAGGCCGGCGCAACTCAGCGCGAACAGCAGGGGCGTGAGCGGATACAGCGGCACGCTGAACGGCCGCGGCCGGTGCGGATCGAGGCGCCGCAGCCGCCACACCGAGGCCGCCACCAGCAGCATGAAAAACCAGAATACCGGCGCGGTATAGGCCACCATGGCCTGCACGCCGTTCTCCGCCAGGGCGCCGAAGCCCACCAGCGCCAGCGTGATGGCTCCCTGCGCCAGCAGCGCGGCCGAGGGCGCCTGGCCGCGCGCCGACCAGCCGCCCAGGCGGCGCAGCGCGGGGATGTCGTCGCCCAGGGCCACATAGACGCGCGCGCCGGTCATGATGGTGCCGTTGATGGTGCTCAGCGCCGTGCAGCACACCAGCAGGCTGAGCAGGATCGCGGCATACGGGCCGGCGGCGATGCGCATGACGTCGGCGCCCACCGCGCTGGCCTGGCGCAGCCCGTCCAGGCCGAAGATCTCCAGCAGCGCCAGGTTGGTCAGCAGGTAGACCGCCGTGACCACGGCCGTGCCGATCAACAGCACCCGGCTCATGTTGCGGGCCGGGTCGCGCAGTTCGCCGGACAGATAGGCGGATTCGTTCCAGCCGCCGTAGGTCAGCAGCACGTAGACCATGCCCATGCCCACCAACCCGAACACGCCGCCCGGCGCCGGCGGGGCGGCGGCGCCCAGCGCCCGGGCCGGCGCGTCGCCGGCCAGCATGCCGGCCACCGCCATTGCCGCCAGCGCCGTCACGGTCAGCGCGGTGAAGACGAGCTGCAGCCGCTTGGTCGGTTGCGTGCCGGCGATGTTCAGGGCCGTCAGCGCCACCACGGCCAGCGCCGCGTGCAGGGCCGCGCCATAGCGTCCCAGGTCCAGCAGCTGCTGCGCGTAGTCGCCATAGATGAACGCCACCGCCGCGATCGCGCCGGTCTGGATGACCGTGCAGCGCGCCCAGGCGAACATCAGGCCCGTGCGCGCGCCCCAGGCCAGGCTCAGGTAGCGGTATTCGCCGCCGGAGTCGGGGTAGGCGGACCCCAGCTCGGCGTAGCACAGCGCGCCCAGCAGCATTACGCCGCCGCCGGCCAGCCACAGCGCGATGTACATCATGGGCGAACTGGAATGCTGCGCGACCAGCGGCGGGAAGCCGAAGATGCCGATGCCGATTACCACGCCGACCAGCACCGCGACCGCATCCAGCACCGACAGCCCGGCATGCGGGGCGGCCGCCTTCACGGGCGGGCTCATTGCTGCGACTGGCGGCTGGCCCGCCAGCCTTGTTCGCTGCCGGGCTCGGCCAGCGCGACCATGGTCGCGCCGTCGACCTTGCCGAGGAATTCCATCGGCTGGCCGCCGTCGTCCAGCACCAGTCGCAGGCGGTCGCCGCGCAGCGCGGCCGCCGTCACCCCCAGCGGCGCGTCCCCGCGCCGGGCCGTGGCGGTGATCTTCTGGAAATGCTGCTGCACCTGCAGCGTGATCGGGCCGCGCGGATGCTCGATCCGCCAGGTGCCGGCCACCCGCGCCGGCACGATCCACAGGTACAGCGAACGGCCCTCGACGCTTTCGTAGCGGTCGCTGTCCCAGTCGTCCATGGTGAAGGCGTGCGACACGACCCGCGTGCCCGGCGCCAGGGTGCTGAGAATGCGCGGGCGCAGCTTCAGGTTGACGTCCGGCAGCAGGTACATCGTCAGGACCGTGGCCTTGGAGATGTCGGTCTTGAACAGGTCCTGCTGCACGAACCGCACCCGGTCCTCCACCCCGGCCTTGCGGGCATTGGCGCGCGCTTCGGCGATGCGCTCGGGGTCGATGTCGATGCCGGTCGCCTGCCGGGCATTGCGGTCGCGCACCGCGGCGATGGCGATCCGGCCATCGCCCGAGCCGAGGTCGATGACCGTGTCCTGCGGCCCCACGTCGGCCATTTCCAGCATCTTGGCCACGGCGTGCTCGGGCGTGGGCACGAACGGCACGTCCAGCTGCACCCGCTCGCCCTGTGCCCAGGCGGGGGTGGCGGCCAGGACGGGCGCGGCGGCCAGCACGGCCGAGCCGGCCAATGCGGCGAGAGTGTGGCGACGGGCGGCCCGGTACGGTACCGCGGCGGGCGGATTGGACGGCATGTGGATCTCCGGTGGGGTGCCACCGGCCCGGCAACACCGGGGCTGCGGCACGTTGCTGACAATGAGCTGAACAAATCATCAGTGCTACGCTCGGATCTTTCAACCCCTGTTACCTCTCGTCTCAGCCGCGCTGCGCCGCGACATTAGGGCGTGTCCGGGTAGCCAGGGGCACGGTTGTGTTCTACAACGCAGCACCAGCGACCGGCCCGCAGAGCCGGTCCTTCCTTATCTAATAAAAGAAAGGAGACGAGTTCCATGGCCGCCGCTTCCGCCAGTACCGATCTGGTGTTCGACTACATCGTCGTGGGGGCCGGCTCGGCCGGCTGCCTGCTGGCCAACCGCCTGTCGGCCGACGCGGACAAGCGCGTCCTGCTGCTGGAAGCCGGCGGCCGCGACAATTGGCACTGGATCCATATCCCGGTCGGCTACCTGTATTGCATCGGCAACCCGCGCACCGACTGGTGCTACCGCACCCACCCCGACCCGGGCCTGAACGGGCGCAGCCTGGGGTATCCGCGCGGCCGCGTGCTGGGCGGCAGCTCGTCGATCAACGGCATGATCTACATGCGCGGCCAGCGCGCCGACTACGACGGCTGGGCGGCGCTGGGCAACCCCGGCTGGAGCTGGGACGAGGTGCTGCCGTTCTTCAAGCGCAGCGAGGACCATCACGGCGGCGCCAATGATTTCCATGGCGCGGGCGGCGAATGGCGGGTCGAGCGCCAGCGCCTGTCCTGGGACCTGCTCGACGCCTTCCGCGCCGCCGCCGCGCAGGCCGGCATCCCTTCGGTGACCGACTTCAACCAGGGCGACAACGAGGGCTGCGACTACTTCGAGGTCAACCAGCGCCGCGGCGTGCGCTGGAGTGCCGCCAGCGCCTTCCTGAAGCCCGCCGCCGGCCGGCCCAACCTGCGCATCATGACCGGCGCGCGCGTCTCGCGCGTCGTGTTCCAGAACCGCCGCGCCGAGGGCGTGGCGTTCCGGCTGGACGACGGCAGCGAGCAGATCGCCCGCGCGCGCGCCGAGGTCATCCTGGCCGCCGGCGCCATCGGTTCGCCGCAGCTGCTGCAGGTGTCCGGCGTGGGGCCGGCCGCGCTGCTGCAGGCGCGCGGCGTGCCGGTGGTGCACGACCTGCCCGGCGTGGGCGAGAACCTGCAGGACCACCTGCAATTGCGCCTGGTCTACCGCGTGACCGGCGCCAAGACCTTGAACGCGATTGCCGGCACGCTGTGGGGCAAGGCGTTGATGGGGGCGCAGTACGCCTTGTGGCGGCGCGGCCCGCTCAGCATGGCGCCTTCCCAACTGGGCGCGTTCGCCCGCTCGGGGCCCGAGCACGAGCGCGCCAATGTGGAATATCACGTGCAACCGCTGTCGCTGGAAAAGTTCGGCGACCCGCTGCATGCCTTCCCGGCCTTCACCGCCTCGGTCTGCAACCTGCGGCCCACCAGCCGGGGCCATGTGCGCATCACCAGCCCGGACGCCGGCGAGCATCCGGAGATCCTCTGCAACTACCTGGCCACCGAGGCCGACCGCCGCGTGGCGGCCGAGAGCATCCGCCTGACGCGCCGGATCGTGGCGCAACAGGCGCTGGCGCGCTATGCCCCCGAGGAATACAGGCCGGGCAGCGCCATCGAGACCGACGCGGACCTGGCGCGCGCGGCCGGCGATATCGGCACCACCATCTTCCACCCGGTGGGCACCTGCAAGATGGGCGTGGACGCCCTGGCCGTGGTGGATCCGGAATTGCGCGTGCACGGCCTGCAAGGGTTGCGGGTGATCGATGCGTCCATCATGCCTACCATCACTTCGGGCAATACCAATTCGCCCACCGTCATGATCGCCGAGAAAGGCGCGCACATGCTGCGATGAGCCGGCGCGTCGTCCCGCCCGCGCGGCCCGTGCCGGGCCGCTGCGGTATAGTCCGACAGTTTTCCGTCACACGCGGCAGCGCCGGCCTCGCAGCCTGCCGCTCGCTTGTTCCTGGGTTGTCCTCTCATGCCTGACGTCATCGAAATCGTCGCCACCGTCTTGTTCGCGGTGGCGGTTATCCATACGTTCTCGGTTCCCGTTTTTGCGCGGCTGGCGCACCGCAATGGGCCGCATGCGGGGTGTTGGCACCTGTTGTCGGAAGTCGAGGCCGTGTTCGGCGTCTGGGCCTTCGTGCTGCTTGTCTGCATGGCGCTGCTGCGCGGCAGCGACGCCGCCATCCAGTACATGGACACGCGCAATTTCACCGAGCCGCTGTTCGTGTTCGTGATCATGGTGGTGGCCGCCAGCCGGCCCATCCTGGAGCTCGTCGGCCTGGTGGTGCGCGCCCTGGCGCGCCTGCTGCCGCTGCCGCGCGAGGTCGCCACCTTTTTCGTGGTGATGTCGGTGGTGCCGCTGGGCGGGTCGTTCATCACCGAGCCGGCCGCCATGACGCTGGCGGCCATCCTGCTGCGCGACGGCTACTTCCGGGCGGCCGGCCATACGCGCTTCAAGTACCTGGCGCTGGGCGTGCTGTTCGTCAACGTGTCGATCGGCGGCGTGCTGACGGCCTACGCGGCGCCGCCGGTGCTGATGGTGGCATCGACCTTCGGCTGGGACTCGGCCTTCATGGCCACGCACTTCGGCTGGCGCGCCGCCATCGCCGTGCTGCTCAATGCCGCCATCCTCACCTGGATCTGCCGCGACGCCCTGACCAGCCACAGCATCGGCACCGGCAGCGGCGTCAACGCGTCCGACGACGAGCCGGCCCGGCGCCCGCCCGTGCCGCTGGCCGTGATGGCGATCCACCTGGTGTTCCTGGTGGGCGTGGTGCTGACCGCGCACCACCCGGCCGTGTTCCTCGGCCTGATGATGATGTTCATCGGCTTTTCGCACGCCTACCGCCGCCACCAGGACCGCCTGCTGATCCGCGAAGGCCTGATGGTGGGCTTCTTCCTGGCGGGCCTGGTGGTGCTGGGGGGGCTGCAGAAGTGGTGGCTGCAGGACCTGCTGGGCGGGCTGGAGCCCACCGTGCTGTTCTGGGGCGCCGCCGCCCTGACCGCCATTACCGACAACGCGGCGCTGACCTACCTGGGGTCGCTGGTGGAAGGCACCAGCGACCTGTGGCGCTACATGCTGGTGGCCGGCGCGGTCACGGGCGGCGGCCTCACCGTCATCGCCAACGCGCCCAACCCCGCCGGCTATGCGATTCTGCGGCCGTATTTCCCCAACGAGGCCATTTCGGCGGGCCGGCTGTTCCTGTCGGCCCTGCTGCCTACCCTGGTGGCGGCCGGCATGTTCCTGCTGCCGCTGGGACGCTAGGGCGGCGGGGCGCAGCCCCGCCGGGAAAAACCGCTAAAATTCAACACTTTCCCGTATTGATCCGGCGCCGCCTGGCCGCTGCCCGCTTGTCGCGGGTGGTGAAATGGCGGTTTTTGATGCGCCGGTGCGCCTGGAAACCCCCACCATGCCTATCTACGCCTACAAATGCAGCGCCTGCGGCCATGCCAAGGACGTGCTGCAGAAGTTCTCCGATGCGCCGCTGTCGGTCTGCCCCGAATGCGGCCAGGACACCTTTGCCAAGCAGGTCACGGCCGCCGGCTTCCAGCTCAAGGGCTCCGGTTGGTACGTCACTGATTTTCGCAATGGCTCGGGCGGCCAGGGCGCGGCCAAGTCGGGCAGCGCCACGGCCGACAGCGGGGCCGCCAAGGCCGACGCTCCCGCCAAGAGCGACAGCGCCGCGCCGGCCGCGTCCACGCCGGCGCCCGCGGCCTCGGCCTGATACGCCACAGGCCGATGGGCATGCGCGTCATCAAGAAGTACTTCATCACCGGGCTGCTGATCTGGGTTCCCCTGGTCATCACCGTCTGGGTGCTGGGCCTGCTGGTCGCCACCCTGGAGGGCTTCGTGCCCAGCTTCTTGTCGTCGCAATCCCTGATGGGCATCGATATCCCCGGTTTCCGGTTCGCGCTGGTGATCGTGGTGGTGCTGCTGACGGGCGTGTTCGCCGCCAACCTGCTGGGCCGCACCCTGCTGGAGCAATGGGAGGCCCTGCTGGGCCGCATCCCGCTGGTGCGTTCCATCTACAATTCGGTCAAGCAGGTCAGCGATACGGTGCTGGCGCCCAACGGCCAGGCGTTCCGCCAGGCGGTGCTGGTGCAGTACCCGCGCGCCGGCTCGTGGACCATCGCCTTCCTGACCGGCACGCCCGGCGGCGAAGTGGCCGGCTACCTGCCCGGCGACCACGTCAGCGTGTACGTGCCCACCACGCCGAACCCCACCTCGGGGTTTTTCCTGATGATGCCGCGCGACCACGTCATCGAGCTGCAGATGAGCGTGGATGCCGCGCTGAAGTACATCGTTTCCATGGGCGTCGTGGCGCCGCCGGCCCAACCGGCCCCGGCAGCCGCCCCCATCCCGGCGGCCCCTTCCGCCGATTCGTAACCTTTTACGCTGAACACAGCACCTAGGAGTCATCCCGCAATGCGTACCTGCTACACCGGCGAGGTTTGCCGCGATCATCTCGGCCAGACTGTCACCTTGTACGGCTGGGTGAACCGCCGCCGCGACCACGGCGGGGTCATCTTCATCGACCTGCGCGATCGCGCCGGCCTGGCGCAGATCGTGTTCGATCCGGACAATGCCGCCTTCGCCACCGCCGAACGCCTGCGCAACGAGTTCTGCATCCGCGTCACCGGCCTGGTGCGCCTGCGTCCGGAAGGCACGGCCAACCCGGAGCTGGCCTCGGGCGAAGTCGAGGTGCTGTGCAAGGAAGTCGAGATCCTCAACGCCTCGATCACGCCGCCGTTCCAGCTCGACGATGACAACCTGTCGGAAACCACCCGCCTGACGCACCGCGTGCTGGACCTGCGCCGCCCGCAGATGCAGCGCAACCTGATGCTGCGCTATCGCGTCTCGATCGAGGTGCGCAAGTTCCTCGACCAGCTGGGCTTCATCGACATCGAGACCCCCATGCTCACCAAGAGCACGCCGGAAGGCGCGCGCGACTACCTGGTGCCTTCGCGCGTGAACGCCGGGCACTTCTTCGCGCTGCCCCAGTCGCCGCAGCTGTTCAAGCAGATGCTGATGGTCTCGGGCTTCGACCGCTACTACCAGATCACCAAGTGCTTCCGCGACGAAGACCTGCGCGCCGATCGCCAGCCGGAATTCACCCAGATCGACTGCGAGACCTCGTTCCTGAACGAGGTCGAGATCCGCCAGATCTTCGAAGACATGATCCGCCACGTCTTCAAGACGGTGCAGGGCGTCGAGCTGCCGTCGCCGTTCCCCATCATGTCCTGGACCGAGGCCATGCAGCGCTACGGCTCCGACAAGCCCGACCTGCGCGTCAACCTGGAATTCACCGACGTCACCGACGTCATGCGCGATGTCGACTTCAAGGTGTTCGCGGCCGCCGCCACGGCGCCGGGCAGCCGTGTCGTGGCCCTGCGCGTGCCCGGCGGCGCCGAGCTGTCGCGCAGCGAGATCGACGCCTACACGCAGTTCGTGGGCATCTACGGCGCCAAGGGCCTGGCCTACATCAAGGTCAACGAGGCCGCCAAGGGCCGCGAGGGCCTGCAATCGCCCATCGTCAAGAACCTGCACGATGCCGCGCTGGCCGAACTGCTCAAGCGCAGCGGCGCGCAGGACGGCGACATCATCTTCTTCGGCGCCGACCGCGCCAAGGTGGTCAACGACGCGATCGGCGCGCTGCGCGTCAAGATCGGCCACAGCGAGTTCGGCAAGAAGGCCGGCCTGGCTTCCGACGGCTGGAAGCCGCTGTGGGTGGTGGACTTCCCCATGTTCGAGTACGACGAGGAAGACGGCCGCTACACCGCCGCGCACCATCCCTTCACCAGCCCCAAGGACGGCCACGAGGATTTCCTCGAATCCGATCCCAGCAAGGCCTACGCCAAGGCCTACGACATGGTGCTCAACGGCTGGGAAATCGGCGGCGGCTCGGTGCGTATCCATCGCGAGGAAGTGCAGAGCAAGGTGTTCCGCGCCCTCAAGATCGGCCCCGAGGAAGCCCGCGAGAAATTCGGTTTCCTGCTCGACGCGCTGCAATATGGCGCGCCCCCGCATGGCGGCATCGCCTTCGGCCTGGACCGCATCGTCACCATGATGACCGGCGCCGAATCGATCCGCGACGTCATCGCCTTCCCCAAGACCCAGCGCGCGCAGTGCCTGTTGACGCAGGCGCCGTCCGAGGTCGACGAGAAGCAATTGCGCGAGCTGCACATCCGCCTGCGCAATGTGGAAGTGAAGTAAAGTAATAGCAGACGCCGGGCGCCGCCGCACGGGCGGCGCCGGTCCGCTTCCCGGGGCGCGCGGCCCGCGCCGCCGCCTCCGCACTGAAAGGGCGCCATTCGGTTTATGTCGCTTATCCGCGTAGTCAGCTACAACATCCACAAGGGCCGCTCCTCACTGGGCCGGCGCGAATCGCTGAACGACCTGCGGCTTGGCTTGTACGGCCTGCGTCCCGACCTGGTCTTCCTGCAGGAAGTGCAGGGCCGCAACGAGCACCAGTCGATCCTCGACGCCCAGCACGAGTCGCTGGCCGCCGCGCTGCGGCTCGACGTGGCCTATGGCTGCAACGCCATCCGCAACCGCACCGACCACGGCAATGCGCTGCTGTCGCGCTACACCATCCTCGAACACGAGAACCAGGACATCTCCGACCACCGCCTGGAGCAGCGCGGCCTCTTGCACGCGCGCATCCACGTGGACGGCCGCGACGTGCATTGTTTCGTGGTGCACCTCGGCCTGTTCGCCGGCAGCCGCAGCCGGCAGATCTCCGCCCTGACCGAACGCATCGCCCGCATGGTCCCGGAAGGCGACCCCATCCTGGTCGCGGGCGACTTCAACGACTGGGGCGACCGCCTGGCGCCGCTGTTCGTGCAGCAACTGGGGCTGTACGAAGTGTTCTCGCATGCCCCGCGCACCCACGGGGGCGAGCTGCCGCGCCTGCGCGACTCGGTCAGGCGCCTGGGCAACGCGCTGCGCGGCGTGCCGAATAACGTGGCCATACTCGAACGCAGCAACCAGCTCGGCATGGGCGGCGCCTACTGCCCGCTGCCGCCGCCGCGCACCTTCCCGGCGGTGTTCCCCTGGTTCCGGCTGGACCGCATCTACCAGCGCGGCTTCGCCGTGCGCAGCGCGCGCGTCCTGCGGGGCCGCGAATGGGCCCGCCTGTCCGACCACGCACCCTTGCTGGCGGAGCTCGAGCTGCCGTGAAGGCCGACATCGTCAAGCTGGACTGGACCGACGACAACGCCATCGAACTGCTGCAGAATGGCGCCGATTTTTTCCCGGCGCTGTGCCGCGCCATCGACGCCGCGCGCACCAGCGTGCATCTCGAAACCTATATCTTCCTGCTCGACCGCACCGGCCGGCGCGTGCTGCACAGCCTGGAGCAGGCGGCGCGGCGCGGCGTCAAGGTGCGCGTGGTGCTCGACGGCTTCGGCAGCGCCGAGACGGCCCAGGGCATTGTCGACCGCATCGTGGCGGCGGGCGGGCGCGGCCGCATCTATCGTCCCGAACCGCCCTGGTACGCGCGGCTGGTGCCGTCGCGCAGCCGCCTGCGCCGCTTGCATCGCAAAATGGCGGTGGTGGATGGCGAGGTCGCCTTCATCGGCGGCATCAATATCGTCGACGATTTCGACGACCTGGATCCGGTGGACGGCATTCCGGGGCCGCGTTTCGACTTTGCGGTGCAAGTGCGCGGGTCGCTGGTGGCGCGCGCGATCCACGCGCAGGACTTGCTGTGGGTGCGCATGAACTGGGCGCGGCTGCGCCGTCACCCGCGCGACTGGGTGCGCATGCGGCTGGGCCGGCCGCCCACGCCGTCCGCGGAATCGGCGGACGGCCAGCGCGCCGCCCTGGTGCTGCGCGACAACCTGCGCTTCCGCCAGACCTTCGAACGCGCCTACTTGTACGGCATCCAGCACGCGCGGCGCGACATCCTGATCGCCAACGCCTACTTCTTTCCGGGCCGCAAGTTCCGCAAGGCGTTGCTGCAGGCCGCCGCCAGGGGCGTGCGGGTA
>Ga0182749_1003710_pt1 | contig 10307 bp, 11 predicted proteins | sample eDN3rd37CKraftMG_FD_128875 | JGI IMG/M metagenome (GOLD analysis project Ga0182749, IMG submission 128875) | Enriched Miracle-Growth compost microbial communities from Emeryville, California, USA - eDNA 3rd pass 37_C Kraft MG (version 2) (version 2) ...
GAGCATGGCGGCGCCCGTCACGAGCAGATAGCTCGTGAACAGCAGCTCGGTCTGCACGGCGTTCGCATCGAGGGAGTCGGCGATGGCCGGGAGGATCGGGTCGACGAGCCCGATGCCCATGAATGCGACGACCGAGGCGAACGCGACGGCCCACACCTGCGCGGGCTGCTTCCAGATGCTGGTCATCGCGCTGCCTCCGCGACGACGCCCGCCTTGCGCGACAGGATGTCGGCGGTCACCCGGATGGCCTCCCACTCGCGCTCGTCGACGTCCGCGAAGCGCGCGGCGAGCGTCTGGCCGAGCTGAGTGCGCCACGCCTCGAGCGCCGCGGCGCCCGCATCCGTCACCGTGACGAGGGTGACGCGCGAGTCGGACGGGTCGGAGGTGCGGGTCACGAGGCCCGCCTCGGCCATGGTGCCCACGAGCCGCGTCATGCCGGGCTGGGTGATGCGGCTGAGGCGGGCGAGCTCGCCCAATCGCATGGGGTGGCCCTGCTCGTTGAGGATGCTGAGCGTGCGCCACTGCGCGGCGGGCGTGTCGTTGCCGGTCTCGAGGGCGGCGACGCGGGCGAGGGCGTGTGCTGCGAAGAGGATGCGTTCGAGGTCTTCGGATCGAGTCACCGGGAGAGTCTATACCCAAGGTATATAACATGGGCAACTTTTCGACGAGATGACGACTCGCGCCCCGTCCTGGAACCTGAATCGGCTTTCATGTATGTTCGTGTCATCTCCTTCCAATGGCGAAAGGCATTCACATGCGGGCAACGAAGAAGTTGATCGTCGGCGCGACGGTCGCTACGGCCGCCCTGGCTCTGGCGGCGTGCGCACCCACGACGAGCGGAGGCGGCGGGTCCGAGACTCCCGCCGAGGTCAGCGTCGGCATCGTGACGAGCGAGACGGGCGCTCTCGCGAGCTACGGCACGCAGTACCTCGACGGCTTCAAGGCCGGCCTCGACTTCGCGACGGACGGCACCAACGAGGTCGATGGGACGAAGATCGACGTCATCTACAAGGACGACGCCGGCGACCCCGACAAGGCGGTCACCGCGGCCAAGGAGCTCATCGGCGACGGTGTGCAGATCCTCGCCGGCACCGCAGCCTCCGGTGTGGCGCTCGCGCTGGCCGAGCAGGCCGCGCAGAACAAGGTGCTGTACATCGCCGGTCCGGCCGCGGCCGACGCCCTCACGGGGATCAACGAGTACACGTTCCGCTCCGGTCGGCAGTCGGCGCAGGACGTCGCCACAGCCGGCACCTTCCTCGACGACCTGCAGGGCAAGAAGGTCACCGTCTTCGCGCAGAACACCGCCTTCGGTCAGGGCAACGACGCGGCCGTCAAGGCGATCCTGGGTGCCAAGGGCGCGACCGTCGACTCCGTCCTCGTCGCCGAGGACGTCACCGAGTTCACGCCGTTCGCGCAGCAGCTGCTCGCGGGCGAGCCGGACCTCGTCTTCGTCGCCTGGGCCGGGGCCACATCGGGCGCGATGTGGCAGGCGCTCCTGCAGCAGAAGGTTCTGGACACGATCCCGGTCGTCACCGGACTCGGCGACTCCGCGACCTTCGGCGCCTACGGCGAGGCATCCGAGAAGATCCAGTTCCTCAACCACTACTTCCCGGGCGCCAACGGCACCGAGGTGAACACCGCGATGATCGAGCGCGTCGAGAAGGCGGGCGGCACCCCCGACCTGTTCACGCCGGACGGCTTCACCGCTGCGCTCATGATCGTCGAGGCGATCAAGTCGGGCAAGGGCGACGTCGACGCGATGATCGCCGCGCTCGAGGGCTTCTCGTTCGACGGCCCGAAGGGCAAGACCACCGTCCGGGCGAGCGACCACGCGCTCATCCAGGAGATGTACCAGGTCACGCTCGTCGACGACGGCGGCACCTACACGCCGGAGCTCATCGCCGCGGTGCCGGCCGACGAGGTCACCCCCGCCGAGGCCGCGAAGTAAGGACTGTCCGCACCACATGAACGCCTCAGTCCCGCCCGCTCTGGCCGTGCACGGTCTCGGGCTGCAGATCGGCGGCGCCACCATCCTGAAAGACGTCGACCTCACGGTCCCCACCGGATCGATGGTCGGGGTGATCGGGCCCAACGGCGCCGGAAAGACCACGCTCTTCAATGTGGTCTCCGGGGTCATGAAGCCCACCGCAGGCCGCATCGAGCTGGGTGGCGACGACATCATCGGACTCTCCGTGCCCCGCCGGGCGCGGGCGGGGCTGGGGCGCACCTTTCAGACATCCAGTCTGTTCCCCAAGCTCACGGTCCTCGAGAACGTGCGCCTGGCCGCGCAGGCCACGCGCGGCGGCGGCTACTCGCTGGTCCGGTTCCCGCGCCGGACGGATGCCGCCACAGCGCTCGCCGTGGAGAAGCTCGTCGAGGTGGGACTCGACCACCGGCTCGACGACCTCGCCGGCGACATCTCGCACGGCGACAAGCGCAAGCTCGAGATCGCCGTGCTGCTGGCGACGGATGCCGCGGTGGTGCTGCTCGACGAGCCGATGGCCGGTGTCGCGTCCGGCGACGTCCCGGGACTCGTCGAGATCATCCGGCGCCTGCACCGCGAGCAGGGCCGCACCGTCCTCATGGTGGAGCACCACATGGAAGTGCTCCTCGGCCTTGTCGACACCGTCGCGGTGATGCACTTCGGCACGATCATCGCCTACGACACCCCTGCGAAGGTCATGGCGGATCCGACCGTGCAGAGCGCCTACCTGGGGACGGCGGCATGAGCGACGACATCCTCACCGTCGAGAGCCTGCGCTGCTCGATCGCCGGCCAGCAGGTGGTCGAGGACGTCTCGTTCGCGGTGCCGGCGACCGGCATCACGGCCGTCCTCGGTCGCAACGGCGTCGGCAAGACGTCGACGCTGCGCGGCATCCTCGGGCTCATCCAGCGCCGCGGGACGGTGACCCTCGCGGGCGAGCGCATCGATCATCTGCCGACGCACCGCGTCGTGCAGCGCGGCGTCGGCTACGTCCCGGAGGATCGCGAGGTGTTCGCCAAGCTCACCGTCGCGGAGAACCTCGCCCTCGCCGAGCGGCAGAGGCAGCCGCGTCGCGAACTCGTCGCGGAGCTGTTCCCCGACCTCGTGCAGCGCCGCGACCAGCTCGCCGGGACGCTCTCCGGCGGGCAGCAGCAGATGGTCTCGGTCGCCCGCGCCCTGCTCAACGACAACCGCATCCTGCTCGTCGACGAGCCGACCAAGGGACTCGCTCCGAAGATCGTCGCCGAGGTGGCCGACGCCCTCGCGCTCGCCGCGCAGACGGTGCCGATGCTCCTCGTCGAGCAGAACCTCGAGGTGGTCAAGCGTCTCGCCGGCGACGCGATCGTCATCGCCGGCGGGCGGGTCGTGCACACCGGGCGGGCGGCCGAAATCCTCGCCGACGAGGACCTCACGCAGCGCCTGCTCGGCGTCCACGTCGACGAGGGGGCCGCGGCATGAGCGGCATCGTCCTCGTCCTCGTGACGGGCATGGGCCTCGGCGCCCTCTACTTCCTCGTGGCGTCGGGCCTGAGTCTCATCTACGGGCTCATGCACGTGCTGAACTTCGCGCACGGCGCCTTCCTCACCCTCAGCGCGCTCATCGGCTGGGAGGTCGCGCAGCGCGCGGGCGCGGGCACGTGGGGCGGATTCGCCCTGTCGGTCGCCGTCGGCGCCGTCGTGGGCGCCGCGTTCGCCGCCGCAACCGAGCTCGTCCTCATCCGGCCCCTGTACGAGCGGCACATCGAGCAGGTCCTCGTCACGGTGGGACTCTCCTTCGCGGCCGTCGCGCTGTTCGAGGGCATCTGGGGCACGGATGCCGTCACGATCGCCGGTCCGGCCTGGCTCAAGGGCACCACGTCGGTGCTCGGCGCCCACATCCCCAACGTGTACTGGCTGCTCATGGTGTCGGCGCTCGTGGTGCTCGCCGCGATCGTCCTGTTCCTGCGGAAGACGCGCTACGGCATGATCATCCGCGCCGGTGTGGAGAACCGCTCGATGGTGACAGCGCTGGGCATCGACGTGCGCCGCTCGTTCACAATCGTGTTCGCGATCGGCGGCGCAGCGGCCGGCATCGGCGGGGTCCTCGCGATGCACTGGTACACGTTCGTCTCGGCGCACATGGGCGCATCCCTGCTCATCTTCGCGTTCATCGTCACGGTGATCGGCGGGCTCGGCTCGCTGACCGGCGCGGCCATCGCGTCGGTGCTCGTCGCGGTGCTCCAGCAGTTCGCGAACACGTACCTCGGCGGCACGGGCGATCTCATCGTCGTGGTGCTGCTCGCCGTCGTGCTGCTCGTGCGACCGCGCGGACTCCTGGGGAGGACGGCATGACCCCGCACACCTGGAGGCGCTTCCTCCCGGCCGGCATCGGCATCCTGCTCGTCGTCGTCGCCGCGCTCCTGCCGCTGCTGAACCTCTCCCTGCCGGGGATCCTCCCCGGACCGACCTACTCGCCCGGGAGTCTCGCGCTGCTGAGCCTGTGCATGGTGTTCGCCGCGCTCGCCCTGTCGTACAACCTGCTGCTCGGATCCGCGGGCATGCTCTCCTTCGGCCATGCGCTGTACTTCGGCGCGGGCGCCTACGGGCTCGGCATCATCCTGGAGATGTCCGGCGTCCCGCTGTGGCCCGGCGTGTTCCTCGCGCTCCTCGGCGGCCTCGCCATCGCGCTGGCCACGGGAGCCGTCGCGATGCGCGTGTCCGGCATCCCGTTCGCGATGGTGACCCTTGCGTTCGCGCAGGCGGGCTCCCTGCTCGTGCGGCGCAACGCCCAGGTCACCGGGGGAGAGGAGGGGCTCAGTCTCAACACGACGCACGTGCCGGACTTCGTCGTCGGGGTGGTCAACACGCGCAACCTGTACTGGCTGTGCCTCGCGGTGCTCGTGATCGTGTACCTCGTGGCGCTGTGGGTGGACCGCTCCGCGCTCGGGCACCTCGCCCGCGCGACCGCGGAGAACGACCTGCGCGTGCGCGTCCTGGGGCTCCGCCCGTACGTCGCGAAGCTCATCCTCTTCGTCATCGCCGGCGGCATGGCGGCGCTCGCGGGAGTGGCGTACCTGCTCCTGCAGTCCGGCACCGTGCCGCGCGCCGTCTCCGCCGACCTCACCATCACGGTGCTCGTCATGGTCGTCCTCGGTGGCGCGGGGTTCCGGTGGGGTGCCATCGTGGGGGGCGTGCTCTACACGCTGCTCGATCAGCGCCTCACCGTGCTCGCGGGCTCCGATGCGATCGCGGCCCTGCCCGATGTGCTCCGGATCCCGCTGTCGGAGCCCCTCTTCCTACTGGGAGTCCTGTTCATCCTCGTCGTGATGTTCCTGCCCGGCGGCATCGCGGGGACCGTCGACGCCGCCCTGCGCCGTCGGCGCGGCCGCCGCTCCCGCACCCTTCTCACGCAGCTCGACGACGCCGATCTCGAGGCGGAGGAGGTGCGGTCATGACGGACGCCGACGCGCCGCACACGATCGGCCGGTGGCTCACCGACCGCGCGGCCTCCTCGCCGGCGCGGATCGCCATCGACGACCGGGGTGTCACGATCACCTACGCGGACCTCGAGGAGCGGGCTCGCGAGCTGGCGCTGCGGCTGCGTCGCGCCGGCTACGGCCCCGGCGACCGCCTCGCGACCGTGTCGGGCAACTCGATCGACCACGTCGTCGTGTTCTTCGCCTGCGCCCAGGCCGGCCTCGCCTTCGTGCCGCTGTCGTGGCGGCTCACGGCGGGGGAGCTGGCAGCGATGCTCACCCAGGCGGATGCCGCACTCCTGCTCGCCGAGGACGAATACGCGGCCCTCGTGGACGACGTCTGCCGCCGGATGCCGGACACCCCGCCGCGCGCCGAGCTCGGCACCACGGGGGTCGAGGCGGCCGTGCCGGCGCGCCGTCCGGGGCCGGTGGCGCCTGTGCGCGCGGTCCGCGACGACGATCCGCTCTTCGTCATCTTCACGTCCGGGAGCGAGGCCGCCCCCAAGGGCGTCGTGCTGACGCACGCGAACTGCTTCTGGAACAACCTCGCGCTCGCCGGCGCGATGCAGCTCACCGCCGACGACATCGTGCTCGCGATGCTGCCGCAGTTCCACATCGCGGCGTGGAACGTGCAGCCCCTCCTCGCATGGTGGGTGGGAGCCACGGTCGTGCTGGAGCGCTCCTTCCAGCCGACGCGTGTCCTGCAGCTCCTGCAGGAGCGGCACGTCACCGCCATGATGGGGGTGCCCACGCACTACCGCCTGCTCGCCGACGACCCGCGCTTCGCGGCATCCGATCTCTCCGCCCTGCGGCTCGCGCTCGTGGGCGGCGCGACCATGCCGCCCGCCCTCCACGCCGAGTGGGCCGCCCGCGGCGTCCCGCTCACGCAGGGCTACGGCCTCACGGAGGCTGCCCCCAACGTCCTGCACCTTCCCGCGGCCGACGCCGCCGCGCACCCGGGCGCGGTCGGGCGGCCGTATCCGCACGTCGATGTCCGGCTCGCGGACCCCGACACGGGGCTCGAGCTGGCGGGCGTGGCGACCGGCGAGCTCTGGGTGCGCGGACCGAGCGTGTTCCCCGGCTACCTGGGCGATCCGGACGCCACGACGCGCGCGTTCGCGGGCGAGTGGCTGCGGACGGGCGACCTCGCCGCACGCGACGCCGACGGCGTCTACCGGATCGTGGACCGGATCAAGGACATCTACATCTCCGGAGGCGAGAACGTCGCCCCCGCGGAGGTGGAGGCGGCGCTGTGCCGGCATCCGCTCGTGCACGACGCCGCCGTCGTCGCGGTGCCCGACCGGGTGTGGGGGGAGCGCGGCGTCGCCTTCGTCGTGCCCGTCTCCGGCGCGGCGCTGTCCGCCGACGAGATCGTCGCGCACGCGCGCGAGCATCTCGCGGCATTCAAGGTTCCCGTGCGCGTCGAGCTCGTCTCGGAGCTTCCGCGCTCGACGATAGAGAAGCTCGCACGGTCCCGCCTGCGCGAGCGTGCCGAGCAGCTGGTGCACGGGGAAGCGGAGGGGGAGACGTCATGAGCACGGAGTCGATCGCGGAGCAGACCGAGGCCGCCGAGGGGCCATCGATCTCGCCGCAGACGGGACGCCCGCTCACCAAGCGGGGGGAGGCCACGCGCCGCAAGCTCCTCGAGGCGGCCGAAGCCGTCTTCGCGGATCAGGGCTACCACGAGGCCTCCATCGTCAAGATCACCGAGCGTGCCGGCATCGGGCTGGGCACGTTCTACCTGTACTTCGACAGCAAGCAGTCGATCTTCGAGGCGCTGGTCCTCGACCTCAACAGCCGGGTGCGGCACGCGATGGCCGAGGAGATCAAGGGCGCCGCGACGCGTCTCGAGGCCGAGCGCGCGGGCTTCGCGGGGTTCTTCCGCTTCACGGCCGAGCACCCCTCCCTGTACCGCGTCGTGCGGGAGGCGGAGTTCGTGTCGCCGGAGCTGCTGCGGCTCCACTACGCGCGCATCGTCGAGGGATACGAACGCGGCCTGCGCGGCGCGCAGGAGGCGGGCGACGTCGACCGCGCACTCGATCCCGAGGTGACCGCGTGGGCACTCATGGGCATGGGCGAGCTGATCGGCATGCGCTTCGTGCTGTGGGAGCGGGATGCCGCGGGCGACGCTCCGGCGCACATGCCCGACGACGTGTTCGAGGCGATGATGCGCTTCATCGACAACGCGCTGGCGGCGCGACCGGGAAGGGATGCAGATGAGTGAGCAGGATCTCGCGGGCAAGCGCGCCCTCGTGACAGGCGGCGCGAGCGGCATCGGCCTCGCCTGCGTCCAGGAGCTCGCGCGCCGCGGCGCGCACGTCATCGTGGCGGATCTGTCCGGCGACGCCGCCGAGACCGTCGCCACCGAGGTCGGCGGTGAGGCGTGGGTGATCGACCTCTCCGACACGAAGAGCCAGGAGGACCTGCGGCTCGACGTCGACATCCTCGTCAACAACGCGGGCATCCAGCGGGTGTCGCCGATCGACGATTTCGAGCCCGAGACATTCCGGTTCATGCAGCGCCTCATGGTCGAGTCGCCCTTCCTGCTCATCCGCGCCGCGCTGCCGGGCATGTACGCCCAGGGCTGGGGGCGCGTCATCAACATCTCCAGCGCCCACGGCCTGCGCGCGAGCGCCTTCAAGTCCGCGTACGTGACGGCCAAGCACGCGCTCGAGGGGCTGTCGAAGGTCACGGCGCTGGAAGGTGCGCCGCACGGGGTCACGAGCAACTGCATCAACCCGTCGTACGTGCGCACCCCGCTCGTGGAGAAGCAGATCGCCGATCAGGCCACGGTGCACGGCATCCCCGAGTCCGAGGTGGTCGACCGCATCATGCTGACCGAGACGGCGATCAAGCGACTCGTCGAGCCGGCCGAAGTGGCCTCGCTCGCCGGGTGGCTCGCGTCCGACGCCGCCGGGATGGTCACGGGGGCGTCGTACACGATGGACGGCGGATGGACGGCGCGATGAGGACGGCACCGCGAGACATCCGCGTCCCCGTCGCCGGGGGAGACCTGCGCGTCGCCGTATGGGAGCCCGACCCGGTCGCCGTGCGGGCCGAAGGCGAGACGAACGCGGTGCGAGCTGAAGGCGAGACGAAGCGCCCCGACCCGCCCACCGCGCTGCTCGTGCACGGCGTGACCGCCTCCCACCTCGCGTGGTCGTTCGTCGCGGACGAGCTCCCCGGCGCGCGGCTCATCGCCCCGGACCTGCGCGGACGCGGGCGCAGCCGCGACGTCGGGCCCTCCGGCATGGCGGCGCACGCAGCCGATCTCGCCGCCGTGCTCGACAGCCTCGGCATCGAGCGGACGCTCGTCGTCGGGCACTCGATGGGCGCCTTCGTCGCCGTCGTGTTCGCGTACCTGTATCCCGAGCGCGTGACCCGGCTGATCCTCGTGGACGGCGGTCTGCCTCTCGACGTGCCGGCGGGTCTGGATGCCGACGAGCTCGTGTCGCACATCCTGGGGCCCACCGCCGCCCGCCTGTCGATGCGCTTCTCCGACCTCGAGGAGTACCTGGACTTCTGGCGCGCGCATCCGGCGTTCCAGCGCGACTGGTCGCCGCAGCTCGAGGCGTACCTCGCATACGACCTCGTGCCCGACGGGACAGGCGCGCTGCGACCGGCCACGTCGTATCGCGCGGTCGCGCAGGACACCGTGGACATGAACACCACGGCAGTGATCCCGGACGCCCTGGCCGGGCTGCGGCATCCGGCGCACTTCGTGTCCGTGCCTCGGGGCCTGCGGGACGAGGCGCCGGGGCTCTATGCGGCCTCCCGCCTGCCGGGCCTGTTCGCCCAGTACCCGTCGGTGACCCACGAGCGCTGGGACGAGTTCAACCACTACACGATCGTGATGACGCCCGCCGGAGCCGCGCGGGTCGCGGGACTCGTCCGCGCCGCGATGTGATCAGCGACCGGCCGCGACGCGCGTCGTGAGCTGGTGTGCGTGGGCGAGGAGGAGGCGTCCGAGCTCGGGGAGACGGTCCGGGCCGAAGCGGAACTCGACGCCCGTGAGGCTCAGCGCCCACTGCGGGTGCCCCTGCCGGTCGAACACCGCGGCGCCGAGCCCGTAGCTGCCCTCGACGATGAGCCCCGGGTTGACCGCGTAGCCGCGCGACTGCGTCTCGGCGAGGCGGGCGCGGAGGCGTCGCTCGCCGTGGGCGGCGCCCCAGCGCTCCGGCAGCCCGGGGTGGCGGTCGAAGTACGCGTCCACATCGTGGGGCGGCAGGAAGGCGAGGATCGCGAGCCCCGCAGATGCGACGCCGAGCGGGAACCGCACACCTTCCGAGAGCACGAACGAGCGGATCGGGAACGATCCCTCCTCCCGCAGCAGGCACACCGTCTCGTCGCCGCGCCGCACCGAGAGGAACGCGCTCTCCTCCGTGCGCACCGCGAGCGAGCGCACGATGTCGCGCGCGATGGCCGTGATGTCGTAGCGGGATGCCGCCACGGCGCCCATGAGAAACAGCTCGGGGCCGGGCACCCAGCGTCCTGTGCTCTCGTCCTGGTCGACGAGCCCCTCGTGCCGCAGCGCGCTGAGGAGGCGATGCGCCGTGGGGCGGGTGAGCTCGGCGCGGCGTGCCAGCTCGGCGACCGTCGCGCCGGCGTCGCCTGCCGACGTGACGAGCCGCAGCAGCGCGGCTCCGCGCGCGATCGCCTGCGCGCCCGGCACGGTGCGGGATGCCGCGGTGTCCACGATATGGACACTACGCGTCGAATCATCCACATGACAAGCGCCCGCGTGCACGAGCGTCCGCCCACGCGCGACGCTGGAGCAAGCCAGATGCGTGAGACGCATCCTCCGCGCCGAGACGCCTACGCACACGCTGCGTCTCGGCGCACGGGCTGCGTCTCGATGCGAGGGTGCGC
>Ga0182749_1003713_pt1 | contig 10304 bp, 8 predicted proteins | sample eDN3rd37CKraftMG_FD_128875 | JGI IMG/M metagenome (GOLD analysis project Ga0182749, IMG submission 128875) | Enriched Miracle-Growth compost microbial communities from Emeryville, California, USA - eDNA 3rd pass 37_C Kraft MG (version 2) (version 2) ...
CGACTGGGTGCAGGCCGAATTCCACCGGCTGGTGACGCGGTGGCGCTACGCTTCGCTGATCGTCACGCCGCTCGGCTTCGCCCTCTCGGTCTATCTGACCAACCGCTTCTTCCAGAACTCGCAGGGCTCCGGCATTCCGCAGGCGATCGCCGCGCGCGCGCTCGACGACCAGGAGGCGCGCGGCCGCCTCGTCTCGATCCGCATCGCTATCGGCAAGGTGCTGCTCACTCTGCTCGGGCTTCTGTGCGGCGCCTCCGCCGGCCGCGAGGGCCCGACCGTGCAGGTCGGCGCGTCGATCATGTTCGCCATCGGCCGCTTCTCGCCACGGCGGCAGCCGGGGCTGATCCTCGCCGGCGCGGCGGCCGGCGTTGCCGCCGCCTTCAACACGCCGCTCGCCGGCATCGTGTTCGCCATCGAGGAGATGAGCCGCGCCTTCGAGACGCGCACCTCGGGGCTGATCCTCGCCGCCGTGATCGCCGCCGGCCTGACCTCGCTCGCGCTCGTCGGCAACTACGCCTATTTCGGCTCGACGCCGGCCATGCTGCGTAACGGCTTCGACTGGCTGGCCGTGCCGCTGTGCGGCGTCGTGGGAGGGCTCGCCGGCGGGCTGTTCAGCCGCATTGTCATCGTCATGGCGCGCGGTCTGCCGGGTGCGGTCGGGCGCGGCCTCAAGAAGCGACCCATCCCGTTCGCGCTCGCCTGCGGCTTCGCGGTGGCGCTGTGCGGCATCGCCTCGGGCGACACCGTCTACGGCACCGGCTACGCGCAGGTGAAGGCGGCGCTCGAAGGCATCGCCCCGCTGCCGGCCGACTTCGGCCTGTTCAAGTTCCTGGCGACGACGTTCTCGACCGTCAGCGGCATTCCCGGCGGCATCTTCTCGCCCTCGCTCGCCGTCGGCGCCGGGCTCGGCGCCAATGTCGCGCACCTGTTCCCGACCGCGCCGGTGGCGCCGATCATCCTGCTCGGCATGGTGTCGTATTTCGCCGGCGTGGTGCAGGCGCCGATCACCGCCTTCGTCATCGTCACCGAGATGACCGACAACCACGCGATGGTCATCCCGCTGATGTGCGCGTCGCTGATCGGCTATGCCGCCTCCAAGCTCGTCTGCCCCGAGGGGGTCTACCACGCGCTCGCCAGGGGCTTCCGGCACGAACCGCACCAGGCGCGGGACTAGAACGGCGCGTCTTCAACCGTCCCGGGTCTTCGCCTTGGCCGCGCGCAGCATGAATCGATAGGTGCCGTCGAACACCGTGTCGGTCGACGACGTCCAGGCCGACTCCTTGCCCAGCGTGTCACGGCTGGCATGGATGCGGCGGCTGCGCACCTCGCGTTGCGCCCGTTCCTCGGCGGTCTGCGGCACCAACTCGAAGTCCGGATCGGCCGGCACGATCAGGAGCTGCAGCATCGGCTCGCCGGGACGGAAGACGTGCACGCAACCTTCCGGAGGGGCCTTGAACACGACGAAAGAGATCATCGGCCACCATTCGGTACGCAGCAGCGCCGGCACGGCGACCGGGACCGTGTCCGTTGCGTCGACGTAGAAGCGCGGATGCGGCTCGGTGCGCACGGCAAAGCCTTTGCCGGCATCGAGATCGAGCAGAAGCTGATAGGTGTAGAAATTGGCCCCGAACGCGCGGAACGGCGGCCATTGCAGCCCCGCATCCGGGCTCGGGCCGAAGTCACCGTCAAGACGCACCGTGCCGTTCACCTTCGTGACGCGCAGTTCATTCTGATACGGATAGAACACCTCGATCCCATATTGCGCGCCTTCAGTGAAGGGCATGCAATGCCAGGCCTGCTCGTGCGAGCCGGTCGCGCGCGGCTCCGGCGTGCCACCCCAGCCCGGCATTTCGAGCTTGGTGCGGCGCGGCTTCAGCCCGGGATTTGCCAGGCGGTATTTAACAACCTGCATGGTGCCTGCCCTCCGCGGCCGATAGCAAGGCAGATTCAATTGAACAACGCGCAGTGCTTCATCGTTGCCAGCGCGAGACGTCTCCGACCGTTTGGCGCATCAACGCGCCACGATCGTACCGCGAAGATGAACCGACTTTGAACGGGAACATAAGGCCGGATTCAGTGGCGGTCGATTAAGTCTCGACTGTGGGCGACTCCGAACCAAGGAGGAATTCTATGAGGCAGTACGCGACACTTCTCCTCAGCACGGTCGCCGGACTGTGCGTCATGGGCGCGGCCCAGGCGGCGCCCGCGCAGAGCGCCGTGCCGGCCGCGCAATCCTATGCCGACCTCCTCGAACCGGTCGACAACGCCGATCTCGTCCTGCTCTCCGACGATATGGCACAGGCGCAGAAGCAAAAGCCGCTCCTGCAGCTCGCGCAATATCATCACCACCACCACCACCATCATCACCATCATCAGGGCTTCGGGTTCGGCTTCGGCTTCGCGCCGCCGCCGGTCTACGGTGGGGACTGCTACTGGCGTCGTCAGGTCTATTTCAATCGCTGGGGTGAGCGCGTCGTGCGCCGCGTACGCGTCTGCGATTGACGAGGACCAGCGACGGGCCGTCCTTGTGACGGCCCCTCTCTCCGCGGGCCGATCGGGCCGGCGCGATCAAACGCTGTCGCTCGCCTCCGGATCGACCACGCGCTTGAGCCCGAGCTGGCGCTCGCGCCAGATCACGAACAATCCGGCGCCGGCGACGATCGTGCCGCCGACATAGACGAGCGGCTGCGGCAACTCGCCGAACACCCACCAGCCGATGAGCAGCGCCCACAACATCGAGGTGTAGTCGAACGGGGCCACCACCGAGGCGGCGGCATGGCGATAGCTCTCGGTCAGGAGGATGTGGCCGACACCACCGAGGAATCCCATGGTGATGAGCGCCGTCAGCTCCCCGGTGGTCGGCGTGTGCCAGGCGAAAGGCAGCGTCAGCGCGCCGGCGATGGCGCAGATCAGCGAGAAGTAGAACACGATGCTGGGCGTCGTCTCGCTTTGCGTCAGCCGCCGCGTCTGGATGACGGTGCCGGCGTTGCAGACCGCGGAGATGAGCGCGTAGACCGAGCCGAGCGCCGCGACGGTGGCGCCCATCGCGGCATAGTGGTTCGCGTCGAATTGCGGGATCAGCATGACGATGACCCCGCCGAAGCCGACCACCACGGCCGACCAGCGATAGATGCGGACCTGCTCCTTCAGAATGACCGCCGCCAGCGCGACCGTGATCAGCGGCGAGGCGAACGAAATGGCCGTGACGTCGGCGAGCGGCAGCCGGGTCAGGGCGGCGAAGTTGCTGAACATGCCGCAGGTCGACAGCGTGCCGCGGCCGAGCTGGCCGAAGGGCCGGCTGGTGCGAACCGCGCTCATCAGCTCGCCGCGCAGGGCGTAGATCAGCACCACCGGCACGATGGCGAAGGCCGAGCGGAAGAACACCATCTGCCCGACCGGCGTGACCGGGCCGAGCTGACGCACCAAAGCCGACATCACCGCGAACAGCACCGCAGACATCAGCTTCAGCAGGATTCCTTTCGCCACCGCCGGCATGCGCCACTCATAGCCCGCCCATGCGGGCCTTGTCCCGGGTTCCGACGCCGCAGTGCACAGGTGCCGGCGGCGTTCCGGGCCTCGCGCGGCGATGCAGCGCAACCGTCCGTTACCGTGGGACCGGAACGGCAGCGGCGAGCGCACGTTGAACCGTCACATGAGGCGCACGCCGCTACGACGGCGGGCGTCTGCAACTGACGGCCATCATCCCAGAGGCAGGAGATTTTACATGTCGTTGAAACAGGTCCGTACGGCGGCGTTGGCGGCAACGCTGATCGCCGGAACCACCGCATTCGCCTATGCGCAGTCGGGTTCCTCATCCATGGGAGCCGGCGGCTCGCCGACCAAGCACAGCGAATCCTCGCAGATGCAGAACGGCAAGCATAGCCCTGGCGCGGGCGGCTCCGCAGCCACCAATGGCGCGGGCGGCAGCGCGATGGGCAGCGGCTCCGCCAGCAAGGGCGAAGAGAAAAGCGGCGAGATGAAGAAGGGCGAATCGACCCGGCAAAAGTCGTCCGCGATGAAGGAGGAATCCGGCAAGTCCACCTCCGGCAAGTCCACCACCGGAAAGGGCGAGGCCGACAAGACCGGAACGTCCGGGAACGAGGCCCACGGCAAGTCCTCGACGTCCGGCGCCGGCAAGTCGAGCGCCGAAACCGACAAGAACGGCGCCAAAGCGGGCTCCGCCAACAACACCACCGGCAAGTCCGAGCAGTCCGGCACCACCGGCAAGGGCTCCAATGCCTCCTCGGCAAGCTCGTCGGCCGCGAACGTCAATCTGACCACCGAGCAGAAGACGACGATCAGGAAGACCATCATCGACAACAAGAGCGCGCCGCGCGTCACCAACGTGAATTTCAACGTCAGCGTCGGCACCGTGGTCCCGACCACCGTGCGCTTCGCACCGCTGCCGGCGACGATCGTCGAGATCCACCCAGCGTGGCGCGGCTACGAATACTTCGTCTACAACGACGAGGTCATCATCATCGAACCGCACAGCCGCAAGATCGTGCAGGTCATCGTCGTCTCCTGACGGAGCGGCGGACGAATGAGCGAAGCCCCCGCGCGGATCGACGCGGGGGCTTCGTCTTTTCGGGAAACCGGACGGCAGCGCCGCGATCACTTCGCCGGCGGCGGCAGCGACTTGATGTAGACCGCCATCGCGCGACGGTCGGCGTCGGAGAGCTGCGCGATATTGCGCACGACGTCGACCATGGCGCCGCCGACGCGGTCGGAATCGGGCGTCTCGCCGGAGGTCAGCGTCTCCATGATGTCCTCGACCGACCAGGCGGCGAGCTTGTCCTGGCGGATGCTCGGCACGCCGCCCTGCCCGGTCGGGCTCGGGCCGCCGTCGAAGCGGCGGCTCGCGACGATGCCGCCGAGCATGTTGCGCGGCGAATGGCACTCGGCGCAGTGGCCGGGGCCGTTGACGAGATAGGCGCCGCGATTCCACTCGGGCGACCGGTTCGGGTCGGGCGCGAACGGCGCGTCGTCGAAGAACAGGAGCTTCCACAGGCCGACGCCGCGGCGGATGCCGAACGGGAATTTCAACGCATGCGGCGGCGTGCGGCCGGAGACCGGCGGCAGCGTCTTGAGATAGGCGAACAGGTCGCGCACGTCCTCGACGCGCATGTGCGCGTAGGAGGGATAGGGAAAGGCCGGATAGAGATGCTCGCCGGCGGGCGAGACGCCCTTCGTCATCGCGGTGACGAAGTCCGACTCGCTCCAGCCGCCGATGCCGTCTTTGGCGTCGGGCGAGATGTTCGGCACGTAGAAGGCGCCGAAGGCGGTGCGCAGTTCGAGGCCGCCGCCGAGCCGGGTGACATCGGTCTGCTTCGGCGTCGCGTGGCAGGCGGCGCAGCCGCCGGCGAGGAACATGAGGCGGCCATTGTCGAGGTCGGGGGTGCGCGGCGGCAGGGCGCCGGCCGCCACCGTCTGCGGCGCCGTCGCAAGCCACAAGGCCGCCGCGGCGAAGACGATCGCCGCAACGGCCGCGGTGAGAAGCTTGCGGATCAGATCATCCCCCGGGGCCGCTAGCGTTGCGGCAGACGATAGTCCTTGTGGCAGGTGTCGCAAGCGTCGCCGACCGGCTTGAAGGCGACCCTGAGCGCGTCGAGCGATTCGCGAGCCTTGGCGCGGTTATCGGCGACGGCCTTGCCGAAGGCGGCCGCCTTCTCGTCGAAGTCCTTCTTGTGGTCCCAGATCGCGGCGGCGGCGCGGGTCTTCTCGCCGGTCTGGGAGCCGGGCGGAAACAGGCCGGGCAGCTTCTCGGCGGTCTCGGCCCATTGCGCGAAGGCGGCGTCGACCTTGGCGGCGTCGAACGGCTGCTGGCCGCGCAGCATCTGGGCGACGTTGCGGGCATTGTCGCTGTTGCCCTTCATCAGCGCCATGCGCGCCGCGATCGGATCGGACTGCGCCACGGCAGCCGTCGCCGCGGCGGCGGTCAGGGCGACCGCCGCCAAAGCCCACTTCGAAAACACGTCGGAATTCCTCCCCTTGGCCATCGTTAGATAGCAAACATTGGGAGGCTTTGTTTATTCCGCGGCTATGCGCGAGGCCGCCTGGATCGCCGTCCACACCTTTTGCGGCGTCGCCGGCATGTCGATCGCGCGGATGCCGTAGGCGCGGTCGAGGGCGTCGATGACCGCATTCATCACCGCGGGACATGAACCGATCGCACCTGCCTCCCCGGCGCCTTTAACCCCGAGCGGGTTGGTCTTGCACGGCACGTTGCGCGTCTCGAACACGAAGTCCGGCGCGTCATGCGCATGCGGCATGGCGTAGTCCATGAACGAGGCGCTGACGAGCTGGCCGGAGGCCGTGTCGTAGACGGTGTCCTCCAGGAGCGCCTGGCCGATGCCCTGCACCGTGCCGCCATGCACCTGGCCTTCGAGCAGCAGCGGATTGAGCGTGGCGCCGAAGTCGTCGACGATGACGTAGCTGACGATGCGGGTGGCGCCGGTCTCGGGATCGATCTCGACCTCGGCGATATGCGTGCCGTTCGGGAAGGTCGGCGCCTCGTTGCCGAACTCGCTGGCGGCGGTGAGCTTCTCCGGCTGCGCCGCGGCCTGTGCGGCGAGATCGGCGAAGGCGATGACACGGTCGGTGCCGGCAACGCGCACGGTGGCGTCGACGATCTCCATGTCGCCGGCGGAGGCTTCCAGCGCCTCGGCGGCGAGCTCCTTGAGCTGGCCGGCCAAGGTCGTGGAGGCGCGCTCGACCGAGACGCCACCGATCGGGATCGAACTCGAGCCGCCGGTGCCGGCGCCGGTCGGGATGCGGTCGGTGTCGCCCTGCACGACGCGCACGCGCTCAGGCGCGATGTCGAGCCGTTCCGCCACGAGCTGCGCATAGGACGTTGCGTGCCCCTGCCCGGTCGACTGCGAGCCGATCAGCACCGTGACGCCGCCGTCCCGGTCGAGCGTGACGCGCGCGGTCTCCGGCCCGTTATTGCCGCAGGCCTCGACGTAGGTGCCGATGCCGATGCCGCGCAGCCTGCCCGCGCGCCGCGCCTCGCGCAGACGCTTGGGGAAGCCGTCCCAGTCGACGAGCTCCTGCGCCCGCGCCAATGTCGCGGCGAAGTCTCCGGAATCGTAGACCTTGCCGGTCGGCGTCGTGTAGGGCAGCGCCTTCGGCTTGATCAGGTTCTTGCGGCGGAACGCATCCGGCGCCATGCCGATCTCGCGCGCGGCGTGGTCGACGGCGCGCTCGATGAGATAGGACGCCTCGGGGCGGCCGGCGCCGCGATAGGCGTCGACCGGCACCGTGTTCGTATAGACGCCGCGCAGGCGGATATGCGCCACCGGGATGTCGTAGCACCCGGTCGCCATGCCGACGCCGAGCCACGGGATGAACGGGCCGTAGCAGGACAGGTACGCGCCCATGTCGGCGACGATGTCGATATCGGCGGCGAGGATGCGGCCCTTGTCGTCGAGCGCCAGCTTCGCCGTCGAGATGTTGGCGCGGCCATGGCTGTCGCCGAGGAAATGCTCGGAGCGGTCGGCCACCCAGCGCACCGGCTTGCGCGTCTTCTCGGCCGCGACGGCGGCGAGCGCGTATTCGCGATAGGGAAAGAGCTTGGTGCCGAAACCGCCGCCGACGTCCGGCGTGATGACCCGCATCTCCTCAGGTCTCAGCTTCATCACCTCGACACCGATGATGTCGCGGATGGTGTGGGCGCCCTGGCTGCCGAGGGTCAACGTGTAGCGAGTGCCGTCGTATTCGGCGACGACGCCGCGCGTGTCGAGGTAGTTGCTGACGAGACGCTGGTTGACGATGGTGGTCGGCACCACGCGCTCGGCCCGCGCGAAGGCGGCCTCGGTCGCGGCCCGGTCGCCGACGGCGACGTCGAAGGCGACGTTGGAGCGATCCGGCCACACGCGCGGCGCCGTCGCATCGAGCGCCTCCATGGGACCGACAATGTGCGGCTGCTCCTCCCAGTCGATGGCGATCGCTTCGGCGGCGTCCTTGGCCTGCTCCAGCGTGTCGGCGACGACGAAGGCGACCGCGTCGCCGACGTGACGGACCACGTCACGGGCGAGCACAGGATAAGGCGGCACGTCGATGGTGAGCCCCGGCGCCGGAATGAGACCCGGCGTCGGCAGCGGCGCGAGATGCGCGACGTCCTCGCCGGTCAGGACGAGGCGCACGCCCGTCATGGCGCGCACCCGCGCGAGATCGCGGATGGAGAAGCGCGCATGGGCGTGCGACGAACGCAGCACCACCGCCTGCAGCGCGTCGCCCGGCATCACGTCGGCGACATAGCGGCCGGCCCCCCGCAGAAGCGTATCGTCTTCCTTGCGCTTGAGCGGCTGGCCGAATCCGAACTTCATCGCCATTGTCACTTGCTCCGTACTGGCTGCTCGCCGGCCCCCTGCATCCGCCGCTTCGAAAGCCTGAGCGCGATCCAGCGCGAGACCACATAGAAGACCGGCGTGAAGATGAGACCGAACACGGTCACGCCGATCATACCCGAGAAAACGGTGGTGCCGAGGGTCTGGCGCAGTTCCGCGCCCGCTCCGACCGACCAGACCAGCGGCGAGACGCCGAGGATGAAGGCCATCGAGGTCATCAGGATCGGCCGCAGGCGTAGATGCGCCGCCTCGACCGCGGCGGCGAAGCGGTCGCGGCCCTGGTCCTCGAGCTGCTTGGCGAACTCGACGATCAGGATCGCGTTCTTGGCGGCAAGCCCGATGAGCACGATGAAACCGACCTGGGTCAGGATATTGTTGTCCTGCCCTCGTAACACCACGCCGACGATCGAGGCGATGAGACACATCGGCACAATCAGGATGACGGCAAAGGGCAGCGTCAGGCTTTCGTATTGCGCCGCCAGCACCAGGAAGACGAACACCACCGCCAGCACGAAGGCGAAGACGGCGGTATTGCCGGCGCGCAGCTGCTGGAAGGCGAGCGTCGTCCATTCGTAGGAGAAGCCGTCCGGCAGCGTCTCGGCCGCGAGCTTGTCCATGATCTTGATCGCCTCGCCCTGGCTGTAGCCGGGCGCGGCGGCGCCGTCGAGTTCGGCCGCGGGATAGAGATTGTAGCGCGGCACGCGGTACGGGCTCGTCACCGTGCGCACGGTGGTGAAGGCGCCGAGCGGCACGGTCTCGCCGGTCTTGTTGCGGACGCGGATGTTGAGCACGTCGCGCGTGTCGGCGCGGTACTTGTCGGTCGCCTGCGCCACCACGCGGTAGGTGCGGCCGAACAGGTTGAAGTCGTTGACGTAGGCCGAGCCGAGATAGATCTGCAGCGCGGCGAAGACGTCGGGAATGTTGATGCCGAGGAGCTGCGCCTTGACGCGATCGATGTCGAGGTAGAGCTGCGGCGTCTTGTTCTCGAACAGCGAGAAGACCTGGGTCACGCCCGGCGTCTGCGCGGCGCGGCCCATCATGGCGTAGGTGGCGTTCTGCAAGGCCTCCGGCCCGCGCCCGGCGCGGTCCTCGACCATCATGCGGAAGCCGCCGGCATTGCCGATGCCGGACACCGCCGGCGGCGCGGCGACGAAGACCTGCGCGTCCTGGATCACCGACAGCCGCTTGAACAGTTCGGCCTGCAGCGCCGCGGCCGACTGCTCCGGATGCTGCGCGCGCTCGGCGAACGGCGACAGCGTCACGAACACGGCGCCGGCATTGGGCGCCTGCGTGAAGGTCGCGCCGGAGAAGCCGACGATGTTCACCGCATGCGACACGCCCGGCACCTTGAGCGCGATGTCGACGACGCGGCGGTTGACCGCATCCGTGCGCGCCAGCGAGGCCGCCGGCGGCAGTTGCGTGACGATGATGAGGAAGCCGCGGTCGAGCTGCGGGATGAAGCCGACCGGCGTCTTGCGGAATTCGTTGAGGCCGAAGCCGATGACCACCGCATAGAGCGCGAGCATCAGCACCGCGAGCCTGACCGTGCGTCCGGTGAGCCAGCCATAGCCGCGGACGAGCCGGTCGAAGCCCCAGTTGAAGCCGCCGAAGAACTTCCGCGTCGGCCAGTTCCACCAGCGCGCGCCGTTCTCCTGCGGCGGCTTCAGGAGCAGCGCGCACAGGGCCGGCGACAGGGTCAGCGATATGGTGAGCGAGATGATCGTGGCGCCGGTGATGGTCAGCGCGAACTGGCGGTAGAACTGGCCGGAGATGCCGGTGATGAAGGCGGACGGCACGAACACCGCGGTCAAAACGAGCGCGATGGCGATCAGCGCCGTGCCGACCTCATCCATGCTGCGCCGCGCCGCCTCGCGCGGACTGAGCCCGTGCTCGATGCCGCGCTGCACGTTCTCGACCACGACGATGGCGTCGTCGACGACGATGCCGATGGCCAGC
>Ga0182749_1003719_pt1 | contig 10292 bp, 11 predicted proteins | sample eDN3rd37CKraftMG_FD_128875 | JGI IMG/M metagenome (GOLD analysis project Ga0182749, IMG submission 128875) | Enriched Miracle-Growth compost microbial communities from Emeryville, California, USA - eDNA 3rd pass 37_C Kraft MG (version 2) (version 2) ...
CGGCTCCGCTCAGATCCGTTCGCCGCGCATCAGCCGCGGCTGCGCGGTGCGCGGCGCGATGCCCTCGCGCATGACGGCGCGGCGCAAAGGGCCGATGCGGTCGAGCGCGTAGAGCCCGAGGCCGCGTGCGCCCTGCACCGGCAGGAGATCGGTGAGCAGGCTGCGGTTGAGCAAGTCGACGGCGACGGTGCGGCTGCCGACATCGGCGCGGCGCATCCGCTCGTAACGCGCCAGCACCAGTTCGCCGCCGATATCGTGGCCGTTGCGATGTGCGGCGACGGCGAGCTCGGCGATGGTGGCGGCGTCGCGCAGGCCCAGATTGAGCCCCTGCGCGCCGACCGGCGGGATCACGTGCGCCGCCTCGCCGACGAGCGCAATGCGGTTGCGGCCGAACGAGCGGGCCGTGGACACGGTGAGCGGGAAACGGCCGCGGCCGGGCTCGACCTCGACCTTGCCGAGGATGGAGTGAATGGCGTGCTCGATGGCGAGCGAGAGGTCGGCGTCGTCGAGCGCCGCCATGTCGTCGGCATCGTGCGGCCCGAGCACCCAGACGAGGCTCGCGCGGTTGTCGGGCAGCGGCACCACCGTGCACTGGCCGGTCGGCGTATGGAATTCGGTCGAGGTCTCGCGATGCGGCCGCGCGTGGCGGAAGCAGACCGTCAGCGCGACCTGCGGGTAACGGTGCTCGTCGCTCTCGATCAGAGCCGCCTCGCGGCAGAGCGAGCGGCGGCCGTCGGCGCCGACCACCAGCGGGGCGGCGAGGGTGTCGCCGCCCTTGAGCCTCACTGCGGCCTGTTCGGGCGCGGCGGTGACCGCGAGCACCTCGTCCTCGCGCAGCGCGAGGTTCGGCAGGTCCCCGGCGCGCCGGGTCAGGGCCTCGACCAGCACCCGGTTCTCGATGTTCCAGCCGAAGGCCTCGAGGCCGATCTCGTCGGCGTCGAATTTCACCTCCGGGGCGCGCCACAGCCGGCCGGTATCGTCGACGATGCGCAGGTGCCGCAGGGGCGCGGCGCGGTCGCGGCACAGGTCCCAGACGCCGAGGGTTTCGAGCGCGGTCACGGAACTCGCGAGCAGGGCGGTGGTGCGGTTGTCGGCCGCGGCCGGCTTCTTGCCGGCCAGGACCGTGCTGACGCCGCCGGCGGCGAGCGCCACCGCGGCGGTCAGCCCGGCCGGGCCGCCGCCGATCACAATGGCCTCGAATTCGTGTTTGTCCGTCGTCAAAGTGCCAGTCCCGTCCACGAGTTATCCGACTAGCACGGGCGGGCGGGCCTGCGCTATGCACGCGGCAAAGGGATTGGAATGACCGAAATGTCCGAATGCAGGCCCGCGCCGCCGCCGCATCCGCTCGCCAGCATCTTCGCGCGCCCGAAGCTGATCGCGGCCGGCTGCGTGGTCGCGCTGGCCGTGCTCGGCTGGCTCTATCTGGCGCTCTCCATCGCCGACATGGGCGGAGCGAACGCCACGCTCGGCCCCGGAATGGCCATTTTCGACGGCCTGCCGCAGGCGGTGCAGGCGATCTGCCGGCCGCTGTTCGGCGAGAGCATGCCGGAACACGGGGTGGCGCTGATCGCGCTGATGTGGGCGGCGATGACGCTGGCGATGATGCTGCCGACGGCCGGGCCGATGATCCTCACTTATGCCGAGATAGCCGAGACGGCCGCGCGCAAGGGCGAGCGCATCGTCTCGCCGATGGTGCTTGCCGCCGGCTACACGGTGATGTGGCTCGGCTACGCCGTCGCCGCGACGATCGTGCAACTCGCATTCACGCGGCTTGCGCTGATGGACACCGGCATGACCTCGGCGAGCGTGCTGTTCTCCGGCGCGATCTTCATCGGCGCCGGCGCCTACCAGTTCACGCCGCTCAAGCATGCCTGTCTCAACCAGTGCCAGCGGCCGTTCCCGTTCTTCTTCGCCAACTGGCAGACGACGGCGAAAGGCGTCTTTCGCCTTGGCCTGCAGCAGGGGCTCTATTGCCTCGGCTGCTGCTGGGCGATGATGCTCGTGATGTTCGCGGTCGGCGTCATGAATGTCGTGTGGATGGCCGGGCTCGGCATCGTCATGACGATCGAGAAGATCGGCTCCGGCCGCCGTTTCAGCCACGCGGTCGGCGCGGTGCTGATCGTGGCCGGGATCGGCTTCGTCGTCGCCGCCTTCGCGGCCCATTGGCCGATGCCGGCAAATTAGCTAACAATCGGACCGACAAACGGGGAGCGAAACGTGGCCGAGAGCTGGGCGCTGAAAGGCGAAATGACGTTGTCGTGCAGCTGCACGGTGTTCTGTCCGTGCGTGCTGTCGCTGGGCGAGCATCCGCCGACCGAGGACCGCTGCCAGACCTGGGCCGGCGTGCGCATCGACAGCGGCCACTTCGACACGGTCGATCTCGCCGGCATCAATCTCGGGCTGATGATGGACCTGCCCGGCATCATGGCGCGCGGCAACTGGACCGCGGCTCTCTTCGTCGACGACAAGGCGCCGATCCAGGCGGTGAAGGGATTGACGCGCATCTTCACCGGCCGCGTCGGCGGTACCACGCATCTCCTCTCGATCCTGGTCGGCCAGTTTCTCGGCGTGCACCAGATCCCGATCACCTACGAGACGCAGGGCGACACGCGCATCGTCACGCTCGAGAAGTACGGCGGCGGCGCGGTCACCCCGGTGCGCGGCAAGGAGCAGGGCGGCAACGTCGTCATCAAGAACAGCCAGTACTGGATCGGCCCCGACGTCATCGTCGCCAAGTCCGAGAAGTCACGCTTCCGCGGCTTCGGCCGCAACTGGAATCTCGCCGGCCGCTCGGCCGAGATCGTCAAGCTCGACTGGGGCAACGCGTAAGGTGGACGCCGTCCGCGCCTTCGCCGTGCATGTGCTGACCGCATGCGGCGCGGCGCTGGCGCTGATGGCGCTGATCTTCGCGACCGGCGGCCATTGGGAGGCGATGTTCCTCTGCCTCGGCCTGGCGCTGATCGTCGACGGCGTCGACGGACCTTTGGCCCGCGAGTTCAAAGTCGCGGACGTGTTGCCGCGCTGGTCCGGCGACACGCTCGACCTCGTCGTCGATTTCGTCACCTACGTCTTCGTGCCGGCCTACGCCATCACGGCGAGCGGCCTGATGCCGGACGCGCTCGCGATCCCGGCCGGCGTGCTCGTCGCCATCACCGGCGCGATCTACTTCGCCGACCGGCGGATGAAGACGGCGGACAATTACTTCCGCGGCTTTCCCGCGGTATGGAATTTGGCCGCGTTCTATCTCTACGTCCTGCAGCCGCCGGAGTGGGTCGGCTTTGCCGGCGTCGTCGTGCTGGCGGCGCTGAGCTTCATACCGATCCGCTTTCTGCACCCCTTGCGCGTCAGGCATTGGCGCTGGCTCAATGTGGCGCTGCTCGCGGTGTGGGCGCTGCTCGCCATCGCGACCTTGATCGCCGGCCTTGAACCGGGGCCGGTGGTCGTCGTTCCGCTCTGCGCCATCGCGCTTTATTTCTTCGTCGCCGGCCTTTTCGGCCGCCCCGCCTGACAGGAGCTCCTGAAATGCCCGTCCTTCTCGTTGCCGGCGGCAGCCGGGGTATCGGCGCCGCCACCGCGCGCCTTGCCGCCAGGCACGGCTACGACGTCGCCGTGAACTACGCCGCCAACGGCGAGGCGGCCGCTGCCGTCGTCAAGGATATCGAGGCGGCGGGGCGCCGCGCCGTCGCGCTCAAGGGCGACATGGGCCGGGAAGCCGACATCGAGCGCGTGTTCGACGAGGCCGCGAAGGCGCTCGGACCGGTCACGCATTTCGTGCATTCATCCGGCATCATCGGTCCGATGTCCCGACTCGACGAGGCGAGCGCCGAGACAATGCGCGCCGCGCTCGACGTCAATACGTTCGGCGCGCTGTTGTGCCTGCGCGCCGCCATCCGCCGCATGTCGACGAAGCACGGCGGCAAGGGCGGCGCGATCGTCATGCTGTCGTCGATGGCGGCGACCATCGGTGGCGCCACCGAATGCATCTGGTACGCGGCGTCGAAGGGCGCCGTCGACACGATGGTGATCGGCGCCTCGCGCGAGGTCGGCCGCGAAGGCATTCGCGTCAACGCCGTGTCGCCCGGCATGATCGACACCGACATCCAGCCGCCGGGCCGGCTCGAGAAGTTCACGCCGATGGTCCCGATGGGCCGGCCGGGCTCGGCCGACGAGACGGCGGACGCCATCCTCTATTTGCTGTCGGACGCCGCCTCCTACATCACCGGCGCCAATCTGCGCGTCTCGGGCGGTCGCTGAGGCGCGACTGTCGCCGCATCGTGGGCGGCTGTCGAGGCTGCTTGCGCTCGGCCGGGCGCTGCCTATGATCGCGCCGAACTCATCGTCGCAAGAGAACTATTCAAGGGGTGAAACATGGTCGCGGCAGTGCGCGTACACAAGATCGGCGGTCCGGACGTCCTGACCTACGAGGATATCGACGTGCCGGCGCCCGGCCAGGGCCAGGTCAAGCTCAAGCAGTACGCCTGCGGCGTGAACTTCATCGACACCTATTTCCGCATGGGCATGTATCCGTCGCCGGTCGGCCTGCCTTTCGTCGCCGGCAATGAGGGCGCGGGCGAGGTGATCGCGGTCGGCCCGGGCGTGACCGACCTCAAGGTCGGCGATCGCGTCGCCTATGTCGTGGCGCTCGGCGGATATGCGGCCGAGCGTCTGCTGCCGGCCGATCGCGCGGTGAAGATCCCCGCCAACATCAGCTACGAGCAGGCGGCGGCGATGATGCTCAAGGGCATGACCGCGCAGTATCTGCTCAACCGCACCTACAAGGTGGGCAAGGGCACGACCGTGCTCATCCACGCTGCCGCCGGCGGCGTCGGCCTCATCGCCTGCCAGTGGGCGAAGCACCTCGGCGCGACCGTGATCGGCACTGTCGGCTCGAAGGACAAGGCCGACCTCGCCAAGGCGAACGGCTGCGACCATACGATCCTCTACCGTGACGAGGACTTCGTCACGCGCGTGAAGGAGATCACCGGCGGCAAGCTCTGCGACGTCGTCTATGACGGCATCGGCAAGACCACGTTCCCGGCTTCGCTCGACTGCCTGCGGCCGCTCGGCTATTTCGTCTCGTTCGGCTCCGCCTCCGGCCAGATCGAGGCCTTCAACATCAACATCCTGCAGGCCAAGGGCTCGCTGTTCGCGACGCGGCCGACGCTCAACCATTACGCGGCCAAGCGCGAGGACCTGATGTCGATCGCAGCCGATCTGTTCGACAAGGTCGGCTCGGGCGCCGTGAAAATCCCCGTGAACCAGAAATACGCGCTCAAGGACGCGCGCAAGGCGCACGAGGACCTCGAGGGCCGCGGCACGACCGGCTCTTCGATCCTCATTCCGTAAGCGCCGAATGACGCCCTGGGGCCGATTTTCCACGCTCGGCCTCGGGGCCGTCGCGCTGATCGCCAGCCAGATCGTGGCGCTGGCGGCGCTGATCTGGTGGTACGACCTGCCGCTCGGCGGGTTACCGGACCTCACAGGCAGCGGCGTTGCCGTCACGCTCATCATCCTGGTGTCGACGCCGATCGAGGTCGTGCTGCTGATGCTGTTCGCGCAGCGCGGCGGCACCTCGGCGGCGGAGTATCTCGGCTGGACGGTGCCCAAACGCGCCGACGTGATCTTCGGTCTTGCCGTCGTCGCGGCCTTCATCGTCGTCGCCGACGTGGTGAGCTGGCTGGCCGGTCACGGCCTCGTCACCTCGTTCCAGACAGACATCTATACGACCGCGGGCGCGCAGGGCTGGCTGGCGCTGCTGTGGTTCGCCATCATTGTGGTGACGCCGTTCGGCGAGGAGACCTTGTTTCGCGGCTTCCTGTTCCGCGGCTGGTTCCGCCAGCCGAAAGACGCCTGGTTCGCCATCGTCGGCACCGCGGCGCTGTTCGCGCTCATGCACGTGCAATACGACTGGTTCGTGATTGGCCAGGTGTTCGGCTTCGGGCTGCTGCTCGGCTGGATGCGCTGGGTCTCCGGCTCGACGCTGCTGACCATGCTGCTGCACGCCTTCATCAATCTCGAAGGCATGATCGAGACGATGATCGGCTTGCACCGCTGAGTCCTTCGTCATTCGTCATTCCGGGAGCGTCCGAAGGACCGGACCCGGAATGACGAATGAAGTCTACAGCAGCGCGGCGATGCGGGCGAAGGCCGGGTGATCGACAATGCCGGCCGGCAGCCGCGGCAGGCCGATGACCGCGACGCCGGCCGAGAAGCGCACGATGCTCGCGACCGTGTCGTCGAGCGGCACGGTGTCGTTGTCCTTTTCGCTGACGACGATCGCGGCGATGCGCAACCCCCGCTTCGCCAGGACGTCGAGTGCGGTCAAGGTGTGGCTGATGGTGCCGAGATAACCGCCGACGACGAGGATCAAGGGCAGACCGAGCGCCGCCATCCAGTCGAGCACGGTGCGCTCGGCGTCGAGCGGAACCATGATGCCGCCGACGCTCTCGATGAACAACGTGCCGGCATGGCTGGCGACAGCGGCACGGCTGAAGGCGATGAGTGCCTCGATATCGACGCTGCGGCCCTCGCGCGCGGCGGCGAGGTCGGGGGACAGCGGAGCCCGGAAGCGGAACGGGGCAATGGCCGCGATCTCGTCGGCCGAGACCGGCCGCTCCATCGCGCGCAGCAGCACCGCCGGATCGCTGGTCTCGACCACCGAGGAATCGTAGCCGCTGACCAGCGGCTTGAGCGCCGCCACCGGTCGGCCTTCGGCCCGCAGGTGGCGGACGAGACCGGCGGTGACGAAGGTCTTGCCGAGGTCGGTGCCGGTCGAGGTGACGAAATAGGCGGTCATGGACTTCGACTTCGCCGCGGGCACGGAAGAGGGCGCATTCGGCCGGCCCCTCGACCATAGTCTCTATCCGACACCGGCCGTCGCGTTAAGGGCCGACGATCACGCCGGACCGCCCCGCGAAGCGACGCGCAACGCGGCGCCGTCGTCATCAGATGCCCCGATAGAGCCGCTCCGCGAGCCAGAGCGGCAACCCTCTCGCCCGGATCGCATTGGCCGCCGCGGCGATATCATAGGGCGTTCGATGAAAGGCGACCTCGCGCTTCTCCGTGTCGAGCATCAGCCAGCAGGCGGCGGGATTCCCGTCGCGGGGCTGGCCGACGGCGCCCGCGACGACGAGCCAGCGCCGACCGGGCAGGAGCGGGATCGGCACGCCGGTAACCGGCGTGACGGCGGTCATCCTGCCGGAGGCCGCGAGCGAATAGGCCGCCGGGACATGGATGTGACCGCAGAACGTGACCTGCGCGCGCGTCGCCTGCAGGCTCAGCGCTGCCTCGGCCGTCGAAGCGACATAGGTCCAGGCTTGCGGATCGCTCGCCTCGGCATGGACATAGAGGCGCTCGTCGTCGGCCGCCGTGAAAGGCAGCCGCGCGAGGAAGTCGCGCTGACTCCGGTCGAGCTCGCCGCGCGTCCAGTCGATGGCGATGGTCGCCTCGCGGTTCATGCGCCAGCTCGGCTCCGCCACGGCGTCGTCATGATTGCCGCGCACGGCAAGCGCGCCGTCGGCGACGAGGCTCATCACCGTATCGACCGACCATGCGGGATCGGCGCCGTAGCCGACATAATCGCCGAGCAGGGCGATACGCTGTGCGCCGTGTGCGTGTGCCTCATCGAGACAGGCGGAGAAGGCCTGCCGGTTGGCATGGATGTCGGCGAACAATGCGATCAGCATGAGGGACCGTCCCGTTGCGGGCGTACCCCCAATCGCACGACCGATGTTGACCTTTGTCAACGCGCTCGCAACCGCAGGTTCGGTCGCGTTGACCCACGTCAACGGAGCGGCGCCGGCCGAATTACATATTCGGCACGAAACGGCCCGTCATGCAGGGCGGGCTGGAGAGAGAGGACGGTTCGATATGCGGACGGGATTTGTCACGTCACTTGCGGGGGGCGCGCTCGCTCTGGCGCTCCTCGCTGCGGGCGGGAGCGCAACGGCGGCGACGCTGCCGGGCGCCTCGCAGACGCCGGCTGCGGCACAGGATATCGGCTCGGTCGAGCAGACGCGCACCGTCTGCCGCCGCTATTGGAACGGCTATCGCTGGCGCTCGCGCTGCTGGTACGTCCCGGACCATCGCTACGACTACTGGGGACCGCGGCCGTGGCGCCGGCCGCCGCCGCCGTACTGGTACTACCACTGATCGCAGTCTGTCGGCGTGACGCCGGTCGTGTCGCGAGACGCGGCCGGCGCGCCGTCGTTACAGGGCGACGGCCTTGCCGTGCAGGTCGTATTCGTCCGCGCGCTCGATCTTGACCGTCGCGATCTCGCCGACGCGCAGCCGGCGGCGGCTCGCCACATAGACGACGCCGTCGATTTCCGGAGCATCGCCCATCGAGCGGCCCGTCGCTACGCTCGGGCCGACCTCGTCGATGATCACCTGCTGGCGCGTGCCGACCTTGCGCTTGAGGCGGCGCGCGGAGATTTTCTGCTGCGCCTGCATGAAGCGGTGCCAGCGTTCCTCCTTGACCGCGTCCGGCACCGCGGCCGCGAGATCGTTCGCCGGCGCGCCGGCGACCGGCTCGTACTGGAAGCAGCCGACGCGGTCGAGCTCGGCCTCGTCGAGCCACTGCAGCAGGTACTCGAAGTCGGCGTCGGTCTCGCCGGGGAAGCCGACGATGAAGGTGGAGCGCAGCGTCAGGTCGGGGCAGATCTCGCGCCAACGCGCGATGCGTTCGAGCGTCCTCTCCTGCGCCGCCGGGCGCTTCATGCGCTTGAGCACGGCGGGCGAGGCGTGCTGGAACGGGATGTCGAGATAGGGCAGCACGGCCTTCTCCGCCATCAGCGGGATGACCTCGTCGACATGCGGGTAGGGGTAGACGTAGTGCAGCCTGACCCAGACGCCGAGCTCACCGAGCGCCTGCGCCAGATCGATGAACTTCGCCCGCACGTCGCGATCGCGCCATTTGCTGGCCGCGTACTTCACGTCGACGCCATAGGCCGAGGTGTCCTGCGAGATGACGAGCAGCTCCTTGACGCCGGCCGCGACGAGCTTCTCGGCCTCGCGCAGCACGTCGGCGGCGGGCCGCGAGACGAGATCGCCGCGCAGCTTCGGGATGATGCAGAAGGAGCAGCGGTTGTTGCAGCCTTCGGAAATCTTCAGATAGGCGTAGTGCCGCGGCGTCAGCTTGATGCCTTCCGGCGGCACCAGGTCGAGGAACGGGTCGTGCTGCGGCGGCAGGGCCCGGTGCACGGCGTCGAGCACGCTTTCGTATTGCTGCGGCCCGGTAACCGCGAGAACGCCGGGATGCGCGCGCGTGATCGTCTCCGGCTCGGCGCCCATGCAGCCGGTGACGATGACCTTGCCGTTCTCCTTCAGCGCCCCGCCGATCGCATCGAGCGATTCCGCCTTGGCGCTGTCGAGGAAGCCGCAGGTGTTGACGATGACCAGGTCGGAGCCCTGGTGCTCGCGCGTGAGCTCATAGCCCTCGGCGCGCAGGCGGGTGATGATGCGTTCGGAATCGACCAGCGCCTTCGGGCAGCCGAGCGATACGAAGCTCACCTTGGGGGCGGCGGGACCGGTTGTCTTGTCGGGGCGTGGCATGCGGCAGGGAGGTAGAGGCGATTGAGGGCGATAGCAAGGCCCGGACGGCGTCATGCCCGCGAAAGCGGGCATGACGTAAACCCAGGCTTCACGGCCAGGAATGGGCGCCGGGGATACCGGATTGCCCGCTTGCGCGGGTGATGACGGCTGCGGCCCTACCGGTTCCGCAGCGCCTCGGCCTCGGCGTAGAACTTCTTCTCCCAGGCCTTCTGGTTATCCATGCCCTCGCGGATGAAGGGGGTGAACACGGCCAGATTGAGCAGGAGCCAGTTGAACACATTGGCCGGGAAGCGCAGCGGCTTGCGGAAGTCGACGAACAGCACCACGCGGGTGTGCGGCGTGCGGTTCCAGGCCTCGTGCTCGAAGGCGTCGTCGAAGATCACCGCCTCGCCGTCACGCCAGCGATAGAGCTCGTGCTCGACTCGGATGCCGAGCGCGTCGCGCGGCTCCGGCACGATGAGGCCGAGATGCAGCCGCAGCACGCCGTTATAGGGCCCGCGATGCGGCGGCAGGTGCTTGCCCGGCTCCAGGATCGAGTACATCACCGTGATGAGGCCGGGGATCTTCTGGCAGGCCTCCCACGTCTTCGGGCATAGCGCGATATTGGCATCCGACTTGAAGCCGTAACCGCAGAGGAAGAACGTCTTCCAGCCGCGGTCCTGACTGATGGTCGCGACGTCGGCCGACAATTCGTGGAAGCCGGGCAGGTCGTCCTTGCGCGTCAGCACGCGCTCGAGCTC
>Ga0182749_1003726_pt1 | contig 10283 bp, 11 predicted proteins | sample eDN3rd37CKraftMG_FD_128875 | JGI IMG/M metagenome (GOLD analysis project Ga0182749, IMG submission 128875) | Enriched Miracle-Growth compost microbial communities from Emeryville, California, USA - eDNA 3rd pass 37_C Kraft MG (version 2) (version 2) ...
GGCTGCACGATCTCTTCGTCACCCACGAGGCGATGTCGCCGGGCGACTACAAGAACCGCGGCGCGGGGCTCACCATCCGCTACGGCTTCCACATCTCGCCCTTCGGCGTGGCGCTGGTCATGGTCACCGACCGGGGGCTGGCCGGCCTGTCCTTCAACGATGCCGGCAGCGAGCGCGAGGCCTTCGCCGACATGTCCGGCCGCTGGCCGAACGCGACCTATGTCGAGGACATGGCCGCCACGGCGTCCTATGCAGCGCGCATCTTCGATCCCGCCCGCTGGCGGGCGGACCAGCCTCTGCGCGTGGTGCTCATCGGCACCGACTTCCAGGTCAGGGTGTGGGAAGCGCTGCTGCGCATCCCCATGGGCCGCGCCTGCACCTATTCCTCGATCGCAACCAGCATCGGCGCGCCCAAGGCCGCCCGCGCGGTGGGCGCGGCGGTGGGCGCCAACCCGGTGTCCTTCGTGGTGCCGTGCCACCGCGCCATCGGCTCCACCGGCGCGCTGACGGGCTATCACTGGGGTTTGACGCGCAAGCGCGCCATTCTCGGCTGGGAAGCCGGCCAGGTGTCCGGGTAAGGTTGCCGGACGCAAGGCCGGGCATATTCCCAACCGGCATCGAAATGGTCTAAGCCTTCCGGAGTTCTCCAGGAGGCTTTTTCGTTCATGATTGTCGTTGTCGGTTCGATCAATCTCGACATGATCACCACAGTGGGCCGCCTGCCGGGGCCCGGCGAGACCGTGCGCGGCACCGGTTTTGCCACCGCGCCCGGCGGCAAGGGCGCCAACCAGGCGCTCGCCGCCGCCCGGGCGGGCGCGGCGGTGCGCATGATCGGGGCCGTCGGCAAGGACAGCCTCGCCGCCGAGGCCTTGGCGCTACTGCGCCAGGGCGGCGTCGACCTGTCCGGCGTGCGCGAGGCGCAAAGCGCCACCGGCACGGCCGCCATCCTGGTGGACGAGGCCGGCGAGAACATGATCGCGCTGGCCCCCGGCGCCAATGATTCGGTGCTGCCGGGCGATCTTTCCCGGGCCGCGCCGAAAAAAGGCGACGTCGTGCTGCTCCAGCAGGAGATCCCGCTCGCCACCGTGCAAGCCGCGCTCGACGCGGCGGCCGCCGCCGGCGCCGTGACCGTGCTCAACACCGCTCCCTTCTTCGCCGAGACGGCAGGCCATCTCGGCAAGGCCGACTTCGCCGTCGCCAACGAGACCGAGTTCGACCTCTATTGCGAGGCGCTGGCGCTTGCCGGCGACGACCGCGCGGCGCGCATGCGCGCCTATGCGCGCAAGACCGGCCGCGCCATCGTGGTCACGCTGGGCGGCGACGGCGTGCTTGCCGCCACGCCCGACGAGATGCTGTCCGTGCCGGCGCTGAAGATCGTGCCCGTCGACACGGTCGGCGCCGGCGACACCTTCTGCGGCTATTTCGCCGCCAGCCTCGGCGCCGGCCTGCCGCTGCGCGAGGCGCTGGAGCGCGCCGCCGCCGCCGCCTCGCTGGCCTGCCTCAAGCCGGGCGCGCAGCCGGCCATCCCGCTGGCAACCGAGGTGGCCGCGGCCCTGAAATAGGCGTCCGTGTCTCCGTGCCGGGGCTTGCGCACGCGCCCCGGCCATGCACTCTCTCAGGCCATCGGCTTGCCTGAAAGATGGAACATGTCGCTTTCGGTCTACAGCGCCTTCCTCGTCGCCTGCATCGTCATCATCCTCGTCCCCGGCCCCACGGTGACGCTGATCGTGGCCAATTCCATCCGCCACGGCACGCGGGCCGGGCTTGCCAATGTCGCCGGCACGCAGGTCGGGCTTGGCATCGCCATCGCCATCGCCATCGTCGGCGTCGGCCTGACATCGCTGATCGAAGGCATGGGCCACTGGTTCGAATGGGTGCGGCTGCTCGGCGCCGCCTATCTGATCTGGATCGGGGTTCAGCTATTTCGCCAGAAGGGCCGGCTGAGCGCCGACGGCACCGCGAGGGCGCCGCATGGCGGCTTCTTCCTCCAGGGCCTGCTGGTGGCGCTCAGCAACCCCAAGATGCTGATCTTCTTCGGCGCCTTCCTGCCGCAGTTCATCGACCCGTCCGGCAACCATGCAGCGCAGATCGCGATCATGGGCGTCACCGCCATGATCTGCGCCGCCGTGTCCGACAGCGGCTACGCCTTCGCCGCCGGACGGGCGGCCAGGGCGCTGTCTGCCAGCCGGATGAGGCTGCTTTCGCGGATCAGCGGCAGCTTCCTCATCGGCGGCGGCCTCTGGCTGGCCTTTTCACGGGCGAAGTGACGGCACGTTACAGCCGCCCCAGCCGCTCCACCAGCAGCGCGAAGAAACCGTCGGCGTCGATGTCGCGCATCACCATGGCGTTCTTCGGCCGGCTGGTGACGCCCCACCAGTCCACCACGGTCATGCCCATGGTCAATTCCGAGGCTGTCTCCACCGTCACGTTGCAATGGCGCCCCTTGAACAGCTCCGGCTTCAGCACGTAGGCCACCACGCAGGGGTCGTGCAGCGGACCGCCGTCGGTGCCGTATTTCTCCTCGTCGAAACGCTCGAAGAAGTCGAGCAGCGCCGCCGTGGCCTCGCCCACCGGGGTGCCCAGCCTGCGGAACGCCTCGACGCGGCGCGCCGTGGTCAGCGCCTTGTGGGTGACGTCCAGCGGCATCATCACGATCGGCACGCCCGAGCGCAGCACGACCTCGGCCGCGTGCGGGTCGACATAGATGTTGAACTCGGCCGTGGGCGTCACGTTGCCGCCCTCGAAGAAACCGCCCCCCATCAGCACGATCTCGCGGATGCGCGTGGCGATGCGCGGCTCGCGGATCAGGGCGAGCGCCACGTTGGTGAGCGGCCCGAGCGGGCAGATCGTGACGCTGCCCGGCGCTTCGCGCATCAGGGTCTCGACGATGAAGTCGACGCCGTGCTGCTCCTGCAGCTTCATCGTCGGCTCGGGCAGCACCGGACCGTCGAGCCCCGTCCTGCCATGCACATGCTCGGCAGTGACCAGCGGGCGCACCAGCGGCCGCACGGCCCCCGCGAACACCTTGACGTCCGGCCGGCCGGCCAGCTCGCAGATCTTGCGTGCGTTCTTCTCGGTGAGGTTGAGCGGCACGTTGCCGGCAACGGCGGTGATGCCGAGGACCTCCAGTTCCGGGCTGCCGAGCGCCAGCAATATGGCGACGGCATCGTCCTGGCCGGGGTCGGTGTCGATGATGATCTTGCGCTTTTCGGGCATTTCGATTCCTTGTTGGGCGTCTGTCGCGACGGCTTGAACTTGTCTGCGCGGCGGACCATATCAGTGCCATCGGGAAAGATGCCAGTCGGGCTTTTCCGGTTCATGTCGCTCTTGAGAGGACACTGTAACATGTCTCGAATGACGCCCTTTTCCAGCCCGCTCCTCCTAGGCTTCGACGCCATGGAAAAGACGCTGGAACGCCTGGCCAAAACTGGCGACGGCTACCCTCCCTACAATATCGAGCGCCTGCGCGGAACCGAAGGCAGCGCGGAGCGGTTGAGGATAACGCTGGCCGTGGCCGGATTCGCCGAAAGCGACCTGGAGGTCACCATCGAGGAGAACCAACTGGTCGTGCGCGGCCGGCAGTCGGATGACGTGGAACGCGAATATCTTCATCGCGGCATCGCCGCGCGCCAGTTCCAGCGTTTCTTCGTGCTGGCGGACGGCATGCGAGTGGTAGCCGCTGAACTGAAGAACGGCCTGCTGGCGATCGACCTCGACCGGCCGGAAGCCGAGAGACTGGTACGGAAAATAAACATATCGGTGAAAGACTGATCTTTGCCGATGGCTCTCATGCGGGACGGCCGCGCGGCGGCGACCTGCTGGAAGGAGGCTGAAATGACCAGCACTGACGAAAGACTGCCCATGACCAGCGGCGAATTCGCCCATCTCGGCGAAGGCTCGGTGGCGTATCTGCGGAAAATGACCAGCGACGATCTGCGCGGCCGGTTCCCCGGCCTGGGCGAAATCGCGTCCGGGATGGAACTGTGGGCGCTGTTTTCCGCCAACGGCCAGCCGATCCTGCTGTCGGATGCGCGTGAGCGCGCGCTGGCCGGCGCGATGGAAAACGATCTGGTGACCGTCGCCATCCACTGAGGCCGACAAGCCCCGAGGACCGGCGGCACGGCTTCACGCAACAAAGACGGGCACGCAACGAAAACGGGCCGCGCATGGCGGCCCTTCCAGGTTTCACCCCGAATCGCCTGCCTGCCGAATTGCCTGCCCGGAAGATCAGGCGGCGTGCGAGGCCGGCGTCTCCGACAGCAGCGCATGGATGGCGGCGGCGTCGCGCGTGCCCCTGATCTTGGCGACCGTGTCGGTGTCGCGCAGCACGCGCGCGATGCGCGAAAGCGCCTTGAGATGATCGGCGCCGGCCCCTTCGGGGGCCAGCAGCAGAAAGACGAGGTCGACCGGCTGGTCGTCCAGCGCCTCGAAATCGACCGGCGTCTCCAGCCGGGCGAAGACGCCGGTGATGCGCCTGACACCGGCCAGCTTGCCATGGGGAATGGCGATACCGTTACCCACCCCGGTCGAGCCAAGCCGCTCGCGCTGGAGGATGGTGTCGAACACTTCCCGCTCGGGAATGCCTGAAATGGTTGCGGCGCGTTCGGCCAGAAGTTGCAAAAGCTGCTTCTTGGAATTCGCCTTCAACGCCGGCATGACTGCCGAAACGTCGATCAGATCGCTAAGATCCATTTCTGAAAACCTCTTGCTCGTCGGTCGCGGTTGACCGCGAATCCGCGCCCGGCGGGTCCTATTCCTGCGCGACCTTGGTCAGCGAAGGGTCGATCCAGCCGATATTGCCGTCCGGCCGGCGGTAGACGATGTTGAGATGGTCATTGCGGGCGTTGCGGAAGACGAAGACGGGCGTGTCCGTGATGTCCAGTTCGATGACCGCCGAGGCAACCGACATGGTCTTCACCGATACGGTCGATTCGGCGACGATGGCCGGGGCGAAGTTCTCCGGCATGTCCTCGTCGTCGTCGGCCAGCGGCGCCATGATGGCATAAGGAACGTCGGTGGCCTGGCCGTTGGCCGAACCGGAATAATGCGACTTCAATCGGCGCTTGTAGCGCCGCAACCGGGTTTCCAGCCGCTCTGCCGCCGCTTCGAAAGCAAGCGAGGGTTCCTGCGCCTGGCCGGTGGCCTGGAGCGACGTGCCGGAATCGAGCCTGACCACGCAATCGGCCGTGAAACGCGACCCGGATTTGATGACCGTCACATGGCCTGAATACCCGCGATCGAAATATTTCCCGATCGCCTCGCCGACACGGCCGGTGATGCGTTCGCGGAACGCGTCGCCGATATCCATGTGCTTTCCCGATATGCGCAGCGTCATCTTGAAACCGACCTTCCCTGCTCAGGTTAACACTTTCCGGAGTTTATACCCGTGGTCCACGCGCACAAGCCGCCCGGCGCCTCTCGCGCCGATTATAGTCCGAACTTCGCGGTTGATCACAGCCGCCCTTCCAGCCATCCGTGGCCTGTAGTGTGACGGTCCACCCGCATGCGGGCCCCGCCCGTCCCATGCGGGCGGGCTTCTAGACACTTCCCCGCCTCTTGTCAACGAAGGCCGGAAACTGTGGAAATCCGGCCGCGGCTCATCGCCCGGCGCCCGCCATTGCCCGTTTTTCGCGCCGGCGCTGCACCGAGGATGGAATATTCATGCCTTCGCGGTACTTGGCCACGGTGCGCCTGGCGATGTCGACGCCGTCCGCCTTCAGCCGGTCCACGATGGCGTCGTCGGAAAGCACGTCGTCCGCCCGCTCCTCCTCGATCATCTGCCGGATGCGGTCGCGCACCCCTTCGGAGGAATGGGCCTCGCCGCCATCGGCGGACGCGATCGAGGCGGTGAAGAAATAGCGCAGTTCGAACACGCCGCGCGGGGTCATCATGTATTTGTTGGCGGTCACCCGGCTGACCGTCGATTCGTGCATGCCGATGGCGTCGGCCACCGTCTTCAGGTTGAGCGGCTTCAGATGCCGCACGCCGTGGACGAGGAAGGCATCCTGCTGGCGCACGATCTCCGACGCCACCTTGAGGATGGTGCGGGCGCGCTGGTCGAGGCTGCGCGTCAGCCAGTTCGCGTTCTGCAGGCATTCGGCCAGGAAGTCCCTCTCGGCCTGGCTTCTGGCGCCGCCGGACACGGTGGCGAAATAGGTCCGGTCCACCAGCACGCGCGGCAGCGCGTCGGGGTTCAATTCCACCGCCCAGCTTCCGTCGGCCGCCGCCCGCACCTCGACGTCGGCGACGATGGCATCGCTGGCACCGGCCGAAAAGGCCAGCCCCGGGCGCGGATCGAGCGCGCGGATCTCCGCCAGCATGTCGAGAAGGTCCTCCTCGTCTACCCCGCAAATGCGCTTCAGCGCCTGGAAATCGCGCCGGGCCAGAAGCTCCAGATTGGCGAGCAGCGCCTGCATGGCCGGATCGAGCCGGTCGCGCGCGGCCAGCTGAAGCGAGAGGCATCCCGCCAGGTCCGTCGCAAAGATGCCCGTCGGTTCGAAGCTTCGGCAGGTGGCCAGCACCGCCGCCACGGCGGCCGGACCGGCGCCGAGCCGCTCCGCGATTTCGTCCGGATCGGCACGCAGATAGCCGGCTTCGTCCAGCCCGTCGGCCAGTTCGCTCGCGATCAGCCGCTCGGCCGGGTCGGTGAAGGCGAACGCGATCTGCTCGCCCACATGGTCGCGCAGCGTCACCCTTGCGGCGGCCATCTCCTCCATGTCGAAGCCGTCGCCGGCGGCAGCGCCGCCCGGCGCCGACTTCCATTGCGCCGAAAGATCGGGCCCCAGCCGCTCGGAGGTGCCGGGATCGTCGGGAAAAAGGTTCTCCAGCGAAGCGTCGAGCTTGGCCGAAATGGCTTCGGCGCTCCATTGCGTCTCCGCCTCGAACCAGTCCCCGTCCGGCCGCGCCTCGTCCCGGGCGGCTTCCTGCGCAGCCTCGGTTCCTTCCGGCTCGCCGGCGCCCTCCTGCGACGGCTCGGCACGTTCCAGCAGCGGATTGCGCTCGACTTCCTCGTCGATGAAGCGCTCCAGTTCGGCATGGGTGAGCTGGAGCAGCCGGATCGACTGCATGAGCTGCGGCGTCATCACCAGCGACTGCGTCTGGCGTAGCTGCAATTTGGCCGACAGCGCCATGTGCGAAGCGGGACTCCCGTCCGGATGAAATCACGCCGGATGAAACTGGCCCGGCTTTTGCTTGTCAAGCCGGGCAGAGGCCGTCAGAGCGTGAAGGCCTCGCCGAGATACAGCCGCCTCACGTCGGGGTTGGCCACGATCTCTTCCGCGCGGCCATGGGTCAGCACCTGCCCGGCATGGATGATGTAGGCGCGGTCGATGAGGCCCAGCGTCTCGCGCACATTGTGGTCGGTGATCAGCACGCCGATGCCGCGTGCCGTCAGATGCCGCACCAGCTGCTGGATATCCGCGACCGCGATGGGGTCGATGCCCGCGAAAGGTTCGTCGAGCAGCATGTAGGCGGGGCGGCTGGCCAGCGCCCGCGCGATCTCCAGCCGCCGCCGCTCGCCGCCCGAAAGCGCCAGCGACGGCGCCTTGCGCAGATGGGTGATGTGAAATTCCTCCAGCAGCGCGTCGAGATTCTTCTCGCGCTCCTTGGCGCTTTTCTCCACGACCTCCAGCACGGCGCGGATGTTCTGTTCCACATTGAGGCCGCGGAAGATCGACGCCTCCTGCGGCAGGTAGCCGATGCCGAGCCGCGCGCGGCGGTACATGGGCATTGAGGTGACGTCGAAACCGTCGATCTCGATCGTGCCTTCGTCCACCGGCACCAGCCCGGTGACCATGTAGAAGCAGGTCGTCTTGCCGGCGCCGTTGGGTCCGAGCAGGCCGACCGCCTCGCCGGCGCGCACGCCCAGCGATACGCCGCTCACCACCTTGCGGCCCTTGTAGCTCTTGGTCAGGCCACGCGCGATCAGCGTGCCCTTGAACTTGGACTTGCCGTCCGTGTCCGCGGCCACGGCCGGCGCGGCCGGCCCCGTGGCCGTTCGTCTGGCTAACCGCAACATCGACGCTCAGGGCTTCTTCTGCGAGTCCGGGGTGATCGACATCATGACACGGCCGCCCTTGCCGCAACTGTCCACCTGCGCAAGGCCGCTCTGCGTCTGCACCGTGAGCTTGCAGCCCACCAGCACGTTGGTGCCGTCGGACAGCACCACCTTGTCGCCGGACAGCACCAGCACCTGGCTCTTCATGTCGAAGGTGCCGCGATCGCCCGTGGCCACCTGCGTATCGGACTTGATGTAGACCTTGTCGTCCACCTCGATGTGGTCGATGTTGCCGGAGCCGGGTATGCCAGCCTCGGCGTTCCCGCCCGCAGCGGCCGGCTGCGCCGGGGCGTCCTTGGGCGGCTTGGTGTAGTAGACCTTCATCGTTCCAGCCTTCAGAAGCGTCGGCCCCTGCACCACGCTGACATTGCCGGAAAATATGGCGAGATTCTCGTTCTGGCGCACCTCGAGCTTGTCGCTCTCGATCTGGATGGGCTTGTCGTTGCTCAGCTTGAGGTTTGATACGCTGGTTGCGCCCCCCGACTGGGCCAGCGCCGCGCCGGCCCCTCCTGCCATGAGCACCGCAGCGGCTGCGAAAAGCCGCATCGACCTACTGGACCGCATTCGCCCCTCCGCCCTTCTCGTTGGCCGCCTTCAATGTGGCGGAATCTATGTTGACGCGCACGTGTCCCTCGAATGTCAGGACCTTGCCATGTTCCCCGACCGACATCGCGTCCGACACGATCCGCGTTCCCCCGCGGGTGATGTCGACCGGGTCCTCGGTCTTCATATTCCCTTTGGCGATGTCGAGAAAGGCCGATTTCAACTTGGCCTCCATGCCGTCGGTCGTGGTGATGGTGAAGGCGCTGTCGAGATCGATCGTGTTCTTCTCGCGGTCGTAGACGCCGTGCTGCGCCTGGATGGCGGCGAAGTTGTCCGCCGAAAGCGGCAGCTTGGCGTTGATTCCCTCCAGTTGGATCAGGCTCTCCCGGGAGACCTCCTGGATGGCCCGCTGCGCCATCATGGAATAGGGCAGGTTCTGCTTGGTGAAGCCTTCGAGCTTGGGATGGGCCATCACCAGCTTGCCGTCGGAAAAGGCGGTGGCGTCGGCCTGCACCGGCACAGAGACCGGGGTGGCCAGATAGGAATAGACCGGAAAGGCAACCGCGATCGCCGCGGCGGCCAGCGGCAGCGCCAGCTTGAGGAAGCGCACCCGCCGCGAATGGCGCTGCGCACGCCCGAACGCGGCCGCGCGCGGCGAATCCGGGAGAACGTCTGCCGGCCCGGCGACAACGTCGGCTGCCTGCTCCGTCTCTTGCGCCGCCATAGCCGTCATGCAGGTTCCTTCGCCAGCCCGTTTGCAGCCCTATAGTTTGGCATTTGAACGCATGCAAACAAGCACGTGCGAAGGAAAACCGCAAAAATGGCCTGATTCGACGCCCCCATTGCCGGTCCGCGGAGACGAATTGCCGCCGGAAAATCATCGCAATGCAGTGGCCGTGCTGCCGGCCTTGCTCTAAAAATACCGAATTCCTTGCAGAACGAGGCACATCATGACCTTCAGAGCCGACGACCTGATCGAGCGCCGACGCCTGCGGCGCAAGCTGACCTTCTGGCGCGTGGCGGCCTTCCTCATCGTGCTGCTGGGGCTGGCCGGGCTGTCGGCCTGGTTCTATCGCGCGGACCTGGGCGGCACGGCTTCCGACCACATCGCCAAGGTCAGGATCGAAGGCACGATCACCCAGGACGACGAACTGGTCGGGCGGCTGGAAAAGATCCGCAAGTCGCCGCAGGTCAAGGGGGTGATCCTGGCGATCGATTCGCCCGGCGGCACCACCGCCGGCGCGGAATATATCTATGACGAGGTGCGCAAGCTCGCCGCCGACAAGCCGGTCGCGGCCGAGGTGGGCTCGCTGGGCGCCTCCGCCGCCTACATGATCGCCACCGCCACCGACCACATCGTGGCGCGCCAGACCTCGATCGTCGGCTCGATCGGCGTGCTGATCCAGTATCCCGACCTAAGCGGCCTGATGGACAAGCTGGGCGTCAAGCTGGAAGAGGTGAAGTCCGCGCCGCTCAAGGCCGAGCCTTCGCCCTTCAAGCCCACTTCGGACGCCGCGCGCGAAATGGTGCGCAAGCTCATCATGGACAGCTACGACTGGTTCGTCGGCATCGTCGCCGAGCGCCGCCACATGAGCCGCGACCAGGTGCTGCCGCTGGCCGACGGCTCCGTCTTTTCCGGCCGCCAGGCCGTCGCCAACAAGCTGGTCGACGCGCTCGGCGGCGA
>Ga0182749_1003729_pt1 | contig 10279 bp, 9 predicted proteins | sample eDN3rd37CKraftMG_FD_128875 | JGI IMG/M metagenome (GOLD analysis project Ga0182749, IMG submission 128875) | Enriched Miracle-Growth compost microbial communities from Emeryville, California, USA - eDNA 3rd pass 37_C Kraft MG (version 2) (version 2) ...
AGCGGACCATCGACGATACCTGGCGCCACATCGGCCATCTCGTCTCCACCATCGAACCAGCAGAATGCGCAAACTACTTCGAAAGCGCCGGATACGCTTCCGTCAAAACCTGAAAGGCTCTAGCGAAAGCGAACCTCATAGCCAATCTCCTCCTTGAAGGGGAAGATGCCCGGCAGGACAGGGGGGTGTGCTACGCGCCTGCCTCCAAACAATCTGCGTATCTACCCTCTTGCGAATCACATAAGCCTGTGCTTATCTGTTATTCATGATGAACAATGACATATTCCGGGCTTTGGCCGACCCGACGCGCCGAGCGATCTTCGAGAAGCTGGCGGCGGGCAGCATGAACGCAAGTGCTTTGCGGGAGGGCATGGAGATCAGCCAGCCGGCGATGTCCCAGCACCTTTCGGTTCTGCGGGCTGCCGGGCTCGTGAAGGAAGAACGACAGGGGCGTTTCGTGAATTATGAGGTCGATCCGGAAGGGCTGGCCCTCATCGCAGGGTGGCTGGCGAAATATCGCGCCTACTGGCCGCAGCGCATCGAAGCTCTCAAGGTCTTGCTGAAGGATATGGATCAATGAGCGCCGAAGAGACCGTCGAACAGGAAAACACGATCGAGCTGGAATTCGAGATCGACGAACCGCCGCACAAGGTCTGGCGCGCAATCAGCATGCCGGAGTTTCGCGAAAACTGGCTGCCGGACGATGCATTGGCCGACCGGCAAGCGGCCGCCATCATACCCGGTGAGGAAGTCAGTTACCGGATGCGGGAGACCGACGCCCCCTTTGCCGAAAGCCTTGTCACATTCCGAATCGCCGCGAACGGGAGCGGCGGGACAAGTCTGCGGGTCATCCATGAACTTGACGATGCAAGGGCCAGGCGGGTGATGACGATCGCGGCCAACAACAACAGCCCGCTCCTCATGCGCGCCGCCTGACGCGGCAGATTTTTCTTCAACATTCCAGAAGATTGGAGTTCGCCGATGCGCGAAGCGATGCAACTCGTCCCTATGGTCGTGGAACAATCCTCAAGAGGGGAGCGATCCTTCGATATCTATTCCCGTCTCCTTCGGGAAAGGATCATCTTTCTCAACGGTGAAGTGAACGACGCCGTTTCGGCGCTCGTTTGCGCGCAGCTCCTGTTTCTGGAAGCGGAGAACCCGAAGAAGCCGATCAATCTCTACATCAATTCGCCGGGCGGCGTGGTGACCAGCGGCCTTGCCATGTACGACACCATGCGCCTCGTCCGCGCGCCGGTGCACACGCTCTGCATGGGGACGGCCCGTTCGATGGGATCGTTCCTGTTGATGGCGGGGGAACCGGGAGAGCGCGTCGCATTGCCCAACGCCAGCATCCATATTCACCAGCCATTAGGCGGTTTCCAGGGGCAGGCATCGGACGCGCTTATCCATGCTGAGGAAATCTTGAAAACCAAACAGCGCATGACCCGGCTCTACGCCGAGCATTGCGGGCACTCCTATGAAGAATTCGAACGCGCCATGGACCGCGACTTCTTCATGACCGCGGAGGAAGCCATGGAATGGGGGCTGGTTGATCGTGTGCTGGAGAAGCGGGAGGGGTAAGCTTCGCAGCGGGAATTGGGAATGCGCTGGAGGGACAGCGCCGCCCTCTTCCCTGCCGGGCCCCAGCGGGTGTAAATCCCCCCGCTTACCCCCTATCTCCGCGCGATAATCTCCGTGCCTGATATCACCAGGCGGATGCCGAGATGGCCGGTCTTGCGGCGGGCGAGGAAGCGCGGACGGCGGCGGCGGGGCTCATGCCCCTGGCGGCGCGGCTGCGGCTGGGATACGCCGACGGGGCCCATGCTTTCCTCCAGCGGGCGGGCGACGCCGTCTTCCTCCACCAGCATCATCGGCAGGTTGAAAGCGGCCGACCAGGCGCGCCAGTCGGCCGCCACATCGTCCAGATCATGCGCGACCAGCAGCGGCACCGAAAGCTGCGGATCGGCATGCATCAATTCCAGCGTGACGGTGATCTGGCCGTATTCATCCTCCACGGCGCGGGCCGTGACGCCCTGAAAGGCGCGGGCCGGCAAGGCGATGGACATGGGCAGCCCGCTCCCCGGCAGAATGCAGCGGATGACTGCGCCGCGCTCGTTGATGGTGAAGGTGATATCACCCCTTTCATCACGCGTGGCGTAGGTCACGACCTGCGGAAAATGGAACGGGTCGAGCCGCAATTCGCGGCCGGCCCACACTGGCTTAAGCCCTTGATTCATCATGTTGACGCCTCTGTCTCTCCCGAGAGCCGGTATTCCGGTCTCCCTGCCACTCCGGGCCGTTTTTCGGCCTCGTTGAGATCAAGAATAGGCGCGCTTTGTTACCGCCGGGCTTAATTATTTCGGTTAAATTTTCCTGATTTGGCGGATGGTTATCAGAACGGAACCCGGTGTAAGATTTCAGCAAGCCGGGTAAAGAAAAACTGAGCGATGGGGTGTGGGAACGTAGAGGGGTAGCACCTTCCGGTCATCTCCCCTTCTGCGAACGGTTTTCCGTTTGAACCGTTCAGGCATGGATCCTCGGGGCGAGCCCGAGGATGACGATTGCAGGGATGTTTTCGCCAACCGTCGAAGTTGGGATCGGCGGAACCCTTCCAGTCCGTCATCCTCGGGCTCGACCCGAGGACCCATTCCCGAACATCGCCATTCCAGTAACCCGCCCGGCCATGCCATTCAAAGCGTCTTGCCGGGGTTCATGATCCCCGCCGGGTCGAACGCTGATTTGATCTTCTTCATCAGGGCGAGCGCGACCGGGTCCTTGAAATGAACCAGTTCCCCCCGCTTCAACTGACCAATGCCATGCTCGGCAGAGATCGACCCGCCATAGCTCGCTACAATCGTATGGACCCGGTGATTGACCTCGCCCCAGCGGGCGAGGAAGGCCTGCTTGTCGGCGCCGACGGGCTGCGAGATGTTATAATGCAGATTGCCGTCGCCCATATGGCCGAAGCAGACAATGCGGGCGCCTGATATCATCTCCCCGACCGCCCTGCCCGCCTCCTCGATGAAAGCGGGGATGGAGGCGACGGGCACCGAGATGTCGTGCTTGATGGAGCCACCTTCCGGCTTCTGCGCCCAGGACATTTCCTCGCGCATCTTCCAGAACATCTGCTCCTGCGCAACGCTTTCGGCGATCGCGGCATCCTGCACCAAGTCGGCCTCATAGGCCTCCGTCAGGATCGTCTCAAGGATGGCGCGGGCATCATCGGACGAGCGCGAGGAGGAAATATCGATCAGCACATACCATTCATGCGGGTTCTCCAGCGGATCGCGCGCGCCCTCGACATGGCGCACGGTGAACTCGACGCCGATGCGCGGCATCAGCTCGAAGCCGGTCAATGCCGGGCCGGCATGCTCGGTGGCGAGGGTGAAGAGTTTCAGGGCAGCGGCAGGGCTCCTGAGCCCCGCATAGGCGACGCCCTTGCCCTTGGGCTGCGGATAGAGCTTCATCACCGCCGCCGTGATGACGCCGAGCGTGCCCTCCGCGCCGATGAAGAGATCCTTCAGATCATAGCCGGTATTGTCCTTCTTGACGTAGCGCAGATCATCGAGGACTTCGCCCGTCGGCAGCACCACTTCCAGCCCCAGGCAGAGCTCGCGCGTATTGCCATAGGCGAGAACCGCCGTGCCGCCGGCATTCGACGAGAGATTGCCGCCGATCTGGCAGGAGCCTTCCGCGCCGAGCGACAAGGGAAAGAGCAGGCCGGCCTCCGCCGCCGCTTCCTGCAGGTTTCTCAGCACCACGCCGGCTTCGACCGTCGCCAGATTGCCCGCCGTGTCGATCCTGCGGATGCGGTTCATGCGAGAGAGCGAGAGAATGACGGCGCGGCCGCTTTCATCGGGCTGCTGCGCGCCGACGAGGCCGGTATTGCCGCCCTGCGGCACGATGGGCGTGCCGGTCTCGGTGGCGAGTTTCAGGATTTCCGAGACTTCCTGCGTCGAGGCTGGCCGAAGGACCATCGCCGCGCGGCCATGATAGAGATCGCGCTGCTCGATGAGGTAAGGCGCGATGTCCTCGGCGGCGGTGAGCGCATTCTTCTCGCCGACGATGGCGGCAAATCGGTCCAGAACGGCCTTATCGGGACTTGTCGGCTGGATGGTCATGGCGTTTGCTTTCTCTTTTCAGGTGCGGCAATCACCCCCCTCTGTCCTGCCGGACATCTCCCCCTCAAGGGGGGAGATTGGCCTTCATCAATGGCGGCTTTCATCCTGCAACGCCGGCGATTGGTAGCGGCGCTTATGACAGCCTAATCTCCCCCCTTGAGGGGGAGATGCCCGGCAGGGCAGAGGGGGGTGTTCATATCGGGCTTTCATCTAAAACTATTCTCGCGGCGCGGCAGCGCGGGCGAGCCGGTCGTTGATCGCCTCGCCCAGCCCCTGATGCGGGATCGGCTCGACGGCGATTGTCGCTGCGCCTGTGGCGTCGAGCTTCTTCATATAATCGAAAAGATTTGCCGCCGCCTCGCGCAAGTTTCCCGTCTCGCTCAAATTGAGATGATGGGATGCGTGTTCGGCGCCCTTCGCCCGAGTTGGCCCGAAGGAGAGCAGCGCTTCGCCGGGTTCGGCCTCATGCACGTTGAGGCGCATGCCCGCCTTTGGCGCATAATGGGAGGCGAGCATGCCGGGCGCCTGGATGGCGGCGCGCTGGTCGGCGCGCCTCAGCCTCTTGCCTGTCAGCGCCTCGATCTCTTCCGCCGCCAGGCCGCCCGGGCGCAGCAGGGATATTGCGTCGCCTTCGACCTTGATAATGGTCGATTCCAGCCCGACCGGGCACGGGCCGGCATCGAGGATGAGATCGACCTTGCCGCCCAGATCGTCGGCGACGGCCTCGGCCGTCGTCGCGCTGATCCGGCCCGATGTGTTGGCGCTGGGGGCGGCGAGCGGACGATCGAGCGCGGCGATCACTTCTGCCGCGGGCCCGCACGGCATGCGCAGGGCGAGCGTAGAGAGCCCAGCGGTTACCAGCGGATGGACAGGCGCATTCTCCTTCAGCGGCATGACCAGCGTCAGCGGCCCCGGCCAGAAGGCATCGATCAGGCGGCGCGAGACGGGATCGATATCGACGAAGCGTTCGGCCATGGCGAGGCTTGAAACATGGCATATCAGCGGGTTGAAGCGCGGGCGGCCCTTGGCCTCGAAGATGCGCGCCACCGCCTCACCATTGGTGGCGTCGGCGGCAAGGCCATAGACGGTCTCGGTGGGGATGGCGACAAGGCCGCCATCGCTCAGCACCCGCGCAGCGCGGGCAACCGCCTCACCATCTATTGCCAAGATATCCGCCAAGCTCGTTCTCCTGCCGGCACTTGCCTACACAAGCGGGACAAACGGCGCAAGCCGATCGACGGGATCGTTAAAATTCTAGGGATCGCGGAGACGGGATCGCAAGGTCCGGATGCTAGGACTCCCGCAATAATTATGCGGGGGGTGAATGATGTTATCTCGATTCATCGCGATATTGACGCTGGCGCCGGCATTCATCGCGCCGGCCCATGCCGGCTCGATCGAAACGCCGGCAGCGCCGGAACATGTCCGCTCGATCGATTATGTCGGCTATGACGGCATCGACGCCATGGGCAATCCGATCTGCATGCCTTGCGAGGCGGAGAGGGCGGCAAAAGCGGCGAAGCGTGTGGCGCTGGAACAGCGGCGCAAGCGGGCGCGGGACTATATGGCGCGCATGCAGGGGCAGGAGCCGGCAAGCGCTGTCGCGGCGACGAAGGCACCGGCGGAAACCGTCAAGGTCGATGCGATGCCGGTCGGAGCGCTGCCGGATGTTGCGCTGGGAGAGATGCAGTTGCGGGTGGGCGTGGAGTAGGATTTTCCACGTTGCGGCCACTGCACCGTCGAGGCATGGATTCCTGTGACAAGCACAGGAATGACGGATGGGTTGGCTGTTGCCGATAAATCCTCGAACCTCTTTACCAGGCGGAATGGTTTTCGCCAGGGCGATGTGATCCCCGCTTCGTCATTCCTGTGCTTGTCACAGGAATCCAGGGCCTCAACCTTTCCACCCGCACACCGGTTCAGACCATTTCCACGGGCGGCTCCCGTAATACGGAGGACCGCCCCCTATCCCATTATCACCCCGCGATCTTCGAAAAATCCGCGACCTTACCCGTCGCCTCGCGGATGCGCGCCAGAAGCGCCAGGCGATTGGCTCTTATCGATTCATCCTCGTCATTTACGAGGACTTTTTCAAAAAATGCATCAACCGGCTGGCGCAATTTGGCCAAGACCAGCATGGCACCGGAAAAGTCTTCCTTTTGAATCGCTTCGGCGGCGTCCTTCTCAGCCTGATTCACCGCCGCGAAAAGCGCCCTCTCCTCTTCTTCGCGGAAGAGCGACGGGTCCACGGCTTCGGCGACCCGCGTGCCCTTCTTCTCCTCGGCGGCGAGGATGTTGGCGGCGCGTTTGGTGCCGGCCAGGAGGTTCTGCCCGTCCTCGGTGTTGATGAAATAGATCAGCGCTTCAACGCGACGGGCGATGAGGAGGAGGTTATCGGCTGTGGGCGTCAGCACAGCATCAATGGCGTCATAGCGCGCGCCCTGATCGCGGAGATAGACCTTCAGGCGATCGTGGAAGAAGGAGAGCAGATCAACCGCAGTACTCCACGCGAGATCCTGCGTTTCTTCAGCAAGTTCTACTGCTGACGTCTTGCTTGTCCATTTCTCGATAAGAGCCTTTTGGAAGCCAGCGGATACCGCCCCTACGTTCTCCAAATCGCCAGCCTTTTCAACATAGGGGATCAGTCCCTTTAGCTGAAAATCCACGAAAAACTGCGATATTGCGATAACAAACACATGCAAGAGGGATTGAGTTTTTTCGTCTGAAATAGACCAAGTTAGTTTTACCCCATTCTCCAGCACCAGCCGGATCACACCCAGCGCCGCACGACGCAAGGCATAAGGATCTTTCGAGCCGGTCGGCTTTTCGTCGATGGCCCAGAAGCCGACGAGCGTATCGAGCTTATCGGCCAAAGCGACCGCAATCGACACCGGGTCGCGCGGAACGCGGTCGCTGGGGCCGAGGGGCTTGTAGTGCTCCTCGATGGCGGCGGCGACGGAGGGGTTTTCGCCCTGTAACGTCGCGTATTTGCGGCCCATGCCGCCCTGCAATTCGGGGAACTCGCCGACGACTTCGGTCGTCAGATCAGCCTTGGCGAGCACCGCCGCGCGGTCGGCCAGCTCCGGATTGGCGCCGACGATGGGGGCGATCTCGCGCGCGAGCCGGCGGATGCGCTCGACGCGCTCGCCTTGCGTGCCGAGCTTGGCGTGGAAGGTGACATCAAGCGCATCGAGCCGCGCCATGCGCTGGTCGAGCGGCTTTTTCAGATCAAGGCCGAATTTCTCGGCCGATGGCTTCAGCTTGTCGACATCAGGCAGATCGGCCTGGTCGGTCTTCCAGAAATAGAGCGCGTCGGAGAGGCGGGCGCGGACCACCTTGCCATTGCCATAGGCGATCTCCTTGCCGCCATCCTTCGCCTCGACGTTGGAGACAAGGATGAAGCGGTTGGAGAGGGCTTCGCTTTCGCCCTGCTTGCGGGTGACGAAGCATTTCTGGTTGGCGCGGATCGTCAGGCGGATCACCTCGGGCGGGATCGCCAGGAATTCCTCCTCAAACGTACCCATGAGTACGACAGGCCATTCGACGAGGCCGGACACCTCCTCCAGCAGGCCCTCATCCTCGACCAGTTCAAGGCCGGAGGCGAAGGCTAGGTTGCGGGCGTCGTCAAGGATCATCTCCTTGCGGCGGTCGGCATCGAGGACCACCTTCGCCTTTTCCAGCTTCGCGATATAGTCATCGAAGCGGCGGACCACGATCGGCTCGCCGTCGCTCATGAAGCGGTGGCCATAGGTGACATTGCCGGAGCGGATGCCATCGACGGCGAAATCAACCACCACCGGCTCCTCGGTTTCGGGGCCGAAGGTGCAGAGGATCGATTGCAGCGGGCGCACCCAGCGCAAGCTACCGGGCTTGGCCGAGGCCGCGCCCCAGCGCATCGATTTGGCCCAAGGGAAATCGCGGATCACCTGCGGGATCAGCTCGGCGATGATCTCTTCCGCCGCGCGGCCAGGCTTGACGATATGGGCGACGTAGAAATCGCCCTTCTTCGGATCGGTATGGACATGGGCCTGCGAGATGTCTGTGAGGCCGGCGGAGCGCAGGAAGCCCTGGATCGCCTGTTCCGGCGCCTTGGTGCTTGGACCCTTGCGCTCCTCGTGCACATCCCTGGAGCGGATGGTCAGGCCGCGGATATCGAGCGCCAGCCGACGCGGCGTCCAGTATTCGCGCGCCGCCTCATAGGTCAGCCCTGCCTCGACCAGACCGTCGGTGACGAGCTTTTTCAGATCGCCCGCCGCCTTGCGCTGCATGCGGGCGGGTATCTCTTCGGAGCGGAGTTCGAGAAGAAGGTCGGGCATGTCAGGCAGCCTCGTTCTTATAGTTGAAGCCGCCCGCCTCGGTCTTGAGGAATGCCTCGCCGCATTGGCGCGCGAGATTGCGCACGCGCAGGATGTAGCTCTGGCGCTCGGTCACGGAGATAACGCCGCGGGCATCCATCAGGTTGAAGACATGGGAGGCCTTGATGCACTGGTCATAGGCGGGGAAGACGGATTTATGGAGGGAGTACTCGCCGGTATGGCCGGCCTCCAGGATGGCCGCGCATTCGCGCTCGGCATCGATGAAATGCTGGTGCAGCACATCCGTGTTCGCCATCTCGAAATTGTAGCGTGAATATTCCTGCTCGGCCTGCAGGAAGACATCGCCATAGGTGACCTTCTCGTCGCCTTCGAGCCCGTTGAAATTAAGGTCATAGACATTGTCGACGCCCTGCACATACATGGCGAGGCGCTCCAGACCATAGGTCAGCTCGCCGGAAACGGGCGCGCATTCGATGCCGCAGACCTGCTGGAAGTAGGTGAACTGTGAGACTTCCATGCCGTCGCACCAGCACTCCCAGCCAAGACCCCAGGCGCCGAGCGTCGGGCTTTCCCAATCGTCCTCGACGAAACGGATGTCATGCAGCAGCGGATCGAGGCCGATCGCCTTGAGCGAGCCGAGATAGAGCTCCTGAAGGTTCGGCGGCGACGGCTTGATGATCACCTGATACTGGTAATAATGCTGGAGACGATTGGGGTTTTCGCCATAGCGGCCATCCTTCGGGCGGCGCGAGGGCTGGACATAGGCGGCCTTCCACGGCTTCGGGCCCAGCGAGCGCAGCGTTGTTGCAGGATGGAAGGTGCCCGCGCCGACTTCCATGTCGTAGGGCTGCAGAATGACGCAACCGTGCTCGGCCCAATAATTATGGAGCGTCAGGATCAGCCTCTGGAAGGAGCGGGTCGGATGCATATGGTCGGGCAGCTTGGCGGACACGGGGAGGCCTCGTGGAAATTCAGGATGGCCACGTCCTAGTTTGTCAGCCCCGCAGGGTCAAGGCAGTAAGGCAACGGGGCGTTTCTCTTCAAAAGAGAAACGATGAACAATGAATATTCCTAAGCGTAGTGACAATGTCACCGTAGAGGCCTGGATCCCAGTGACAAGCACTGGGATGACGGAGTGGAGGTGCTTTCGTCCTGACGATAACCGTCTTTGCAAGCGGAGAGCATGACAAACGATCTAGCAAGCGGAGAGGTAGGCGATTAGCGGCCCACACTCAACCCATCGTCATCCCAGTGCTTGTTGTTCAGCCCGGAGAGATGGCGGACAGGTGTTCGGATACATCACTGACGGATTGCGTGCTGGTCAAGTCGATTGTTGCGATGTGATGGGCGGCGAAGAAGACACCATAGTGTCCGTCGCGATCGAGCGGACGGATTGCTAGGCGTTCGCCGCAGAACGCTTTTGGAACTTTCCATAGCCGGCCGTGGAAACTGACATAGGCCTTTGTGGCGGAGACTTTACGCAGGACCTCGCCCTCGCCGTAGACCGGCACTGGCAGGCGATCCGGCATGGGGCGCGAACTGGGGCGGTAGCGGCTGGCCGGCACGTCGTGATCGAGCGCAGCGTGGGGCCGCTCGAAATTGTAAACCTCGCGCCAGCTGTCGAAGGCGTGCTGAACAGCGGCCAGGTCGCGAAACCGGTTGAGGGCGAACACTTCCGCCTTGAGCGTGCGATGGAAGCGTTCGTTCTTGCCACGGCTCTGTGGATGATAGGGCCTGCTGTGCAGGACGGCGACGCCGAGCTTCAGGAGCCATACGCCCAGCCGCGTCCAGCGCTCGCCGGAAGGCTCGCCCCATGGTGCTCCGTTATCGACAAACAGGGCG
>Ga0182749_1003730_pt1 | contig 10278 bp, 8 predicted proteins | sample eDN3rd37CKraftMG_FD_128875 | JGI IMG/M metagenome (GOLD analysis project Ga0182749, IMG submission 128875) | Enriched Miracle-Growth compost microbial communities from Emeryville, California, USA - eDNA 3rd pass 37_C Kraft MG (version 2) (version 2) ...
GATTCCGGCATTCATCCGCTGGTCACCGCAGGCCTCGACACCATCGCGCTCCGCTGCCCCCAAGGCTTCGGGGCCAAGGTGATTACTCGGCTCGGCCGCCCGCTCGCGGCGCCAAGCGCCAACATTTCCGGCCGCGTGACCGGCACGACGGCAGAGGCCGTGAACGCCGCGTTGGGCGGCCGCATCAGCCTCATCGTCGATGGCGGGCCGGCGAAGGTCGGGCTCGAATCCACCATCGTCAAAGTGGAGGATGATACGCTCACCCTTTTGCGCCCCGGCGGGCTCGCGGTGGAGGAGATCGAGCGCGTGGCCGGCGTGCCAGTCAAGCGCGGCGCCAAGGGCGTGCTGGCCCCGGGCATGCTCGCCTCCCACTATGCGCCGCAGGCAAGGATCAGGCTCGACGTGGCCGAGGTTCTGCCGGGCGAGGCGCTGCTTGCCTTCGGGCCGGACCGGGCGAGGGCAGCCGAAAAGGCGGCGGTGACGCTCAACCTCTCGCCTTCGGGCGATCTGCGCGAGGCCGCCGCCAACCTCTTCGCGCATCTTTCCGCGCTCGATGCGGCAGGTAGTCCGACCATCGCCGTCGAGCCGGTGCCGCGGCACGGGCTGGGTGAGGCGATCAATGACCGCCTGGCGCGCGCGGCGGCCCCTCGCGACAACCACGGACAGGAGGCATTGGCCTTGTCGATGGATACCCACCCGGAAATGCTCGATCCCGCGCTCATGGAGCGCTTCGTGGCCATCGTCGGCGAACGCCATGCGCTCAAGGACCCCGGCGATATCGCGCCGCATCTTGTCGAGCCGCGCGGCCTTTGGGGCGGGCGCAGCCTTTTGGTGCTGAAGCCGGGCAGCACGGAGGAGGTGAGCCGGATCATGAAGCTCGCCACGGAAACGGGAACGCCGATCGTGCCGCAGGGCGGCAACACGGGGCTGGTCGGCGGCCAGATGCCCGACGGCACGGGCCGCGAGGTGATCCTTTCCACCGCGCGGCTCAACCGCATCCGCGAGATCGACCTGTCCTCCAACACCGCGACCGTCGAGGCGGGCGTGGTGCTGCAGGTGCTGCAGGAGGAGGCGGCGAGGAACGACCGGCTCTTCCCGCTGTCGCTGGGCTCGCAAGGGTCCTGCCAGATCGGCGGCAACCTTTCGTCCAATGCCGGCGGCGTCGGTGCGCTCGCCTATGGCGTGGCGCGGGATTTGTGCCTCGGCCTTGAGGTCGTCCTGCCCACGGGCGAGATTTTCGATGATCTGCGCAAGCTCAAGAAGGACAACACCGGCTACGATCTGAAGGATCTCTTCATCGGCGCCGAGGGCACGCTGGGCGTCATCACGGCGGCAGTGGTAAAACTTTATCCGATGCCGAAGGGGCGCGAACTTGCCTGGGTGGGGCTCGGCTCGCCCGTTGATGCGCTACGCCTCTTCGAGCTGGCGAACGAGAAGGCGGGCACGGCGCTTACCATGTTCGAGCTGATGGAGCGGACGGCGCTCGATTTCGTCCTGCGCCACGTGCCGAGCGCGCGCGCTCCCCTCGCGGAAAGCCACCCGTGGAACGCCATGCTGGAGATTTCCTCCGGCCGCTCCGCCGAGGATGCGCGCACCCTGATGGAGGATATCCTCGCGGCAGGCTTCGAGGCGGGCTGGGCGGCCGATGCCGTGCTGGCGCAGAACGAGTCGCAGCAGCTCCAGTTGCGCCAGTTGCGCGAGGATATGTCGGATGCGCAGCGCCCCGAAGGCGGCTCCATCAAGCACGATATTTCTGTGCCGGTCGCCGCCGTCCCCGAGTTCATCACCCGGGCGGATGAGGTCGTTCAGCAGGTGGTGCCCGGCGTCCGGCCGGTCTGCTTCGGCCACATGGGCGACGGCAACCTGCACTACAACATTTCGCAGCCCGTCGGCGCCTCGAAGGAGGAGTATCTGACGCACTACCGCGCCATGAACGATGCCGTGCATGCGGTCGTGCGCTCGCTTGGCGGCTCGTTTTCCGCCGAGCACGGCATCGGCCGCCTGAAGCGGGCGGAGCTTCTCGCCACGCAACCGGCGGTCGCGACCGACCTTATGCGCCGCGTCAAGACGGCCTTCGACCCGGCGGGGATCATGAATCCCGGCAAGGTGATCTGAGGTCACCGTCCTGGTGAGAAAGTCTTCACAAAGCTTATCTGTCGTAAAATGCCCTGACGCTTAATCAGCAAAATTTAACTGACTTTCTAAGCCCGGAAGTAAGAACCCGGGCGGTAGTCTTCCCTGCATAACGGACCGGGTCAACTGGTCGGGGAGAACCGGGCAACCGGCTCTCGGGAGCAACAGGAAGGCAACAATGGCAATTGGTCTGAAACCGGTCTGGGCGGGGCGGGCATTGCGGCTCGATCCGTTCCGCCTGCCACAGGTGGTAAGCTACGCAACGCAGGACAATTTTGGCGAAGTGACCTTCACCATCGGCGCGCGCGGCGTCCGCATGCGCCGGGTTCTGGACAGGGCCCAACTGCCCGTCACCTTTGCGCTGCCGCCTTCCGCGTTCCGCGGCGTGGCTGCCCGCGCCATCGAGGACGAGGACGGCCAGGTGACGATCACGCTGGAGCTTCTGCACGCGGACCCGAAGCTTTCCGTGCCGCTGCTCGTGGCCGGGGACCTGGACGACGTCGCCGCCGACTGGCGCGCCTGGGCCGAGGCCTACCGGCTGCCGATGCTGCTGGTGGAGTCCGATGGCGTGGCGCGCACGCTCGAGGAATCGCTGGGCAATGTGAAGAAGCGCGCGGCGCAGGAGCGTCGCCAGGGCAGCACCGTGCGCCGGCGCCGCCCGCGCTTCCTCGCCCGCCGTCGCAAGGGCCCGCTCGGCCTGCGCCTGGTCGTGGATGGCGAGGAGCTCATCGCCCGGAGCTGATGCCGGACGTCAGAAATAAGGGCTGATCGTCGCCCAGGCGCCGCCGCCGAGGAGGCCGAGGAAGATCAGCCAGCCCACCACCGAGTTGGACTTGAAGAGAGCGAGGCACTGGTCCGGATCGTCGATATAGAGGACCCGGATCTGCCGCGCCATATGCGCACCCGCCGCCACCAGCCCGGCAAGCGCCGGCATGGGCACGGCGGCGAGCGCGAAGGCGACGGCGAAGAAGAGCAGCGCTCCGCCGTAAAGCGCGACGAGCCAGCCCTTGGTGTTTTCCCCGAAGAGCCGCGCCGTGGAGCGCACGCCCACCAGCGCGTCGTCTTCCTTGTCCTGATGGGCGTAGATCGTGTCGTAGCCGATCACCCACAGGACGGAGCCGAAATAGAGCAGGAGAGGCGCCAGCGAGAGGCTGCCGTAATCGACCGCCCAGCCCATCAGCGCACCCCAGGAAAATGCAAGCCCCAGAAAGAATTGCGGCCAGTCGGTGAATCTTTTCGCGAAGGGATAAATCGCCACCACCAGAAGCGATCCGAGCCCAACCAGGATGGCAAAGCCATTGAACTGCAGGAGCACTGCCAAGCCGACAAGCGCCTGCGCCACCAGGAACGCCCAGGCCTGCTTGCGGGAGACCTGCCCTGAGGGCAGCGGGCGTGAGCGGGTCCGCTCCACCTTTTCGTCGATATCGAGGTCGACGATGTCGTTATAGGTGCAGCCGGCGCCGCGCATGGCGATGGCACCCGCCAGAAAGAGCAGGAGATGCCAGGGCGACGGCAGGACGCTCAGCGCGGGCGCGCCGGGCGCCGCGCCCGCGGCCGCCGCCATGGCAAGTGACCACCAGCAGGGCCAGAGCAGAAGCTTCCAGCCGATCGGCCGGTCCCAGCGGGCAAGCTGGGCATAGGGCCAGGCCGCGCGCGGCAGGAGGCGGTAGACCCAATGGCCGGACGGCGCATCGGCAACGCGGCCCCGCATCTGCCGAGATTGGATGATGTCCATATCCTTGCCTCCAGCCGTTTGCAGTGGAGTGACAAGATGGAATGAACTCGTCAAGCGCCGAAACAAATGGCCGTTCGCCCTCGCTCCTTGAGGCAGGTCAATCGCCTATGCCGGCGCTGCCCCCTCACCGACCCGCTTCGCGGGCCACCTCTCCCCCATTTCATGGGGGCGAGGAAAGGGCGCCAAGCCTTGCGACGGGCGGTTCCTCGCCCCCGCTTGCGGGGGAGAGGTGGCTCGGGCGAAGGCCCTAGACGGTGAGGGGGCAGCGCCGGCATATGCGATTGTCCTGCTTTTGTGGGGAGATACCCGGCAGGGCAGAGGGGGCGCGAAAGCGCTCCCGCTTTTCCACCATTCCCCATGAAGAAGCTGCCGCCGCGGCTTGACCTCGGGCCGTTTCGGCCATAGCCCCGTCGCAGGAAACTCAAGGCAGCGGGCAGACCCATGAAAGTTCTCCTCATCGGTTCCGGCGGGCGCGAACACGCACTGGCGTGGAAGCTGGCGGCCTCGCCCCTTCTGGAGAAGCTTTATGCCGCGCCGGGCAATCCGGGCATCGCCGAGCATGCCGAATGCGTGCCGCTCGATGTTCGCGATCATGAAGCGGTGGTTGATTTCTGCCGGGAGAATGGCGTCGGTTTCGTCGTGGTCGGTCCCGAGGCTCCCCTGGTGGCCGGCCTTGCGGACGATCTCATCGCCGCCGAAATCCCGGTCTTCGGACCCACCGCCGATGCGGCCCAGCTCGAAGGCTCGAAGGGTTTCACCAAGGATCTCTGCGCGCGCCATGGCATTCCCACCGCCGCCTACGCCCGGTTCGGAGACGCCGCGCACGCCAAGGACTATATCCGCGAAAGGGGCGTGCCGATCGTCATCAAGGCTGATGGGCTGGCGGCCGGCAAGGGCGTCACCATCGCCATGACCGAGGACGAGGCCTTCGCGGCCATCGACGATTGCTTTTCCGGCGTTTTCGGCGACTGGGGCGCGGAAGTGGTGGTGGAGGAATTGCTGGTGGGCGAGGAGGCGAGCTTCTTCTGCCTCTGCGACGGCAAAACAGCGCTGCCGTTTGGAACCGCACAGGACCACAAGCGCGTCGGCGAGGGCGACACGGGCTCCAACACCGGCGGGATGGGCGCCTATTCGCCAGCCCCCGTGATGACGCCCGAAATGACCTCGCGGGTGATGCGGGAGATCATCGAGCCGACCTTGAGGGGAATGGAGGAGATGGGTTCGCCTTTCGTGGGCGTGCTTTATGCCGGCCTGATGATTACCGAGGAGGGGCCGAAGCTCATCGAATACAATGTGCGCTTCGGCGATCCCGAATGCCAGGTTCTGATGCTGCGGCTGAAGGACGATCTTCTGGCGCTGATGAAGGGCGCGGTCGACGGCCAGCTCGCGCACATGTCGGTGCGCTGGCGCGACGATGCGGCTCTGACCGTCGTCATGGCCGCGAGAGGCTATCCCGGCACGCCGGAAAAGGGTTCCGTGATTCGCGGGCTGGAGGCCGCTTCCGCCGAGGGCCTGGAGATCTTCCACGCCGGGACGGCGTTGAAGGATGGCGCGCTCGTTGCAAGCGGTGGACGCGTCCTGAACGTGACCGCTCTCGGCCGGACGGTGACGGAGGCTCGGGACAAGGCCTATCGTGCCGTGGACCGCATCGATTGGCCAGAGGGCTTTTGCCGCCGTGACATCGGCTGGCGCGCGATCGAGCGGGAAGCCTCGACGGCGTAAGGCTCACGGTGGTGTAGACCCTCGCTGCTGATCCGCGTGAGCCGGTCAGTGTGTCGCGATCGCCACAGTCCTGGTTTGCGATCCATGTTAGCGAGCTTTCTGGGATATCGGGGGCGAGCACTAATGATCGGTAAGCGCTTCTTGGGCGTGTGCCTTGTTTTCTTGTCAGTCGAAGCGTCTGCCGAAGAATTGCGCGCGCTGGACTGGGATGGGTTCTATGGCGGGGCTACGTTCAGCCCCTCGAGCCTGCAGACGGAATATGCGTCCAGCTTCGGTGTTTTGCAAAGACAAGACTACGATGCCGATCCGCGGTCGCTTGGAGTGCATGCTGGATGGGGCCGTTTTGTCGGCCCGATCTATGTCGGCATAGAGGCCGGTGGCCAGCTGTTTGATGATGCTGTTCACCAGGATCTGGCCAGCCAGACATCTCCGAGCAGCCTGACCGGTGGATCGGGTGGGACAAGTGGCGGTGTGGTTGGCTCGGTCGGAGGCAGTGTCGGCGCCCCAAGCGGCTGTGTGGGTGGTGCGGTCATTTCTGGTGGGGGCTGCGGTTATGGCCGCTTGGTTAGCACCACGACACGGATTGAAGCCTTTGAAACCGAACTTCGTGCCGCTGCCACCCTGCGCGCGCGGGCGGGTTTCGCCTTTGGTCGGGTAATGCCGTTTGTGACAGCGGGAATCTCCGCGGGAAATTTCAAGACGGAACATCTGTCGCTCGAACTGGTGGAGCTACGTCGCGACAACGATCTTCTTCAGACCACCGCTGTTGGCGAAGTCAACACGGTGAGGGAAACGGCATATGGCTACACGGTGGGTCTGGGTGCCGATGTCATGGTCACGCCCAGGCTTTCGCTACGAGGTGAGTACGCCTTCACGGATTTCGAAAGCATGGAATTTGGACTCTCGGACAACCGGGGTACTGTCGCCTTGGATCCAAGGCTCCACGAGGTGAAGCTGGGATTCAGCGTCCACTTCTGATGGCCATCGGGCGAGGGCGGGATTCCGGCGGATCGCCTGCCTCACGTGTTTTCAATCGCACCGCAACGCGGCGCTGCCCGTTAGCGCACAATCGGCTCGCCGTGGAAGCGCCGCCGCGAAGGGCGGGATACGCCGAAGCCAACCTCCATCATCAGCCGTGGCTTGGCTGTCGGGACTGTTCCCATGTGAAACCCGAACGGATCTTCCACGAATCCGCTACCGGCCTCGCCGGTGAGCACGATGGGACTGTCTTTTCCATAGACCTTGAGCACATCTTCCGCCGGATGGCCGACCAGAAGCGTCAGCTGGTGGCGCAGTGCACGGCGCTTGTGACTGCCGCGCACATAGATGTGCGGCCCGGTGCCGTCGTCAACGGGCAGCAGATAGAAGAAGAATTTCAACATCCGCCAGTCGTCGAGGTCAAAATGGTATTTGTCGAGCGAGGCAAGGCTCTTGTCGCGCTCCGAAGCCGAACGCGTCGGAAAGCTCCACCACACGCGCGTCGTGATCAATTTCGCCTGCGCACCGAGATAGTGCTTTGCAATCTCATGCAGCCGGGGATCGTTCTGCACGGCGCGTGCTTCCGGGCATTCGAGAATGCGCTCGAAAAAGTGCCCGCTCAGGATCGCCCTGTCGAAGCGCGTCTCGGCTTGAGCGTGCTCGAGCGGAATGAACTCAAGCCTGCGATCGAAATTCCCGAAGCAGGGAGTGCGACGCGCGAACGAGGCGATCCCTTCGTGGATCTCCGCAGGTAGGTCGACGCCGGTGTGGATGCCCTCCGTGCGCAGGTCGCTCGCCGCTTTCTTTGCATCCACATTGACGAACATCGACGAGCCTGAGCTGTCGCTGCCGGAATAGGAACGGGCTCCGAGCCAGTGCAACTGACGCCCCGGCATGGTGCGCGCCAGCACGAACATGGGCAGCCAGGCAGGATTTTCGCGAAGGTCCGTCAGGTAGGTTGGGATGCGGGCCTTGATCCGCTGCAGTGGACTGCCGCTGCGTGCGGCCGCCTCGAGGTCGGTTTGTGCGCCGGTCAAAAAACCTCCTTGCCAAGGCAAGCGGCATTATACGCCTGCCTCTGCCTGATGCGCCCCGCCCTTAGCCCCGGTGGAATCTCTTGAGTGTGCAGTGCAGCATATTTGGGCCGTAGACCTCAGGTCAAGCGGTTCGTCCGCGCTCTAATCGCCGTCGAATGGATCCGGCGCGGGGCTGGCTGGCAGCGTGCCTTCCGCCGAACGCTTCTTGTGATGCGTGAGCGAGCATTGGATCGAGCAGAGCACGCCGCGGTCGGACCAGTAGGCCGGTCCTTCCTCGATCAGGCCATGGTAATAGGCAAAGCCCGGCGAGCCCATGGGCCTGCCGCATTCAACGCACTTGAATTTTTCCGGCCGCGCAAGCATGTCACCTCCGTTCCACCTTCCTCTCTACGCCCTTGGCCGCGCATGCTCAATGGCGGTGATTTGACGCTTACGTAAGCAAGAGGTTAACTCGCCCGCGGGCTGGCCGAGCAGTCGCTTCGCGGCTACCTTCGAAAAAGCAGGCATGGAGAAGCAGAAAATGTATCGCGCACCGGCGGAGGCTATCATTCGAACCCTGAACGCGATGGGATTGAAGGACATCCTGGACCGGGGGCTTGTCGAAGGCCTGTCGCCCGATCTCGTGGAGGCGATCATCGCCGAAGCCGGCCGGTTCGCGGGCGAGGAGATCGCGCCGCTCGCCCGCACTGGCGACGAGGAAGGGGCGCGGGTGGCAGACGGCAAGGTGACGACGCCGACAGGCTGGCCGGAGCTTTACCGCAGATGGTGCGAGGGCGGATGGAATTCGCTCGCCGCGCCCGCGCAATGGGGCGGGCAGGGCCTGCCCATGATGCTCTCGGTCGCCGTCCTCGAAATGTGGAACGCCGCCTCCATGGCTTTTGCACTGGGGCCGACGCTTACCATCGGCGCGATCGAGGCGCTGGACCGTCATGCCACCGACAGGCTGAAGCAGACCTATCTGGAAAGGCTGACTTCCGGCGAGTGGATGGCCACGATGAACCTGACGGAGCCGCAGGCCGGCTCTGATCTCGGCGCTCTGCGAACCCGCGCCGAACGCGCCGGTGACGGCACATACCGGATCTTCGGCCAGAAGATCTTCATCACGTTCGGCGAGCACGATTTTACCGACAACATCGTGCATCTGGTCCTGGCGCGGCTGCCCGATGCGCCCGCCGGCACCAAGGGCATTTCGCTTTTCCTGGTGCCGAAATTTCTGGTCAACGAAGACGGCTCGCTCGGCCCGCGCAACGATCTCTTCTGCGCCTCGCTCGAGCACAAGCTCGGCCTCCACGGCGCGCCCACCTGCACGATGATCTACGGCGACGGCAGGTTCGGCGATGAGCCGGGGGCGGTGGGCTGGCTCGTCGGCGAGGAGAACAGGGGCCTTGCCTGCATGTTCACCATGATGAACAACGCGCGGCTCGCTGTGGGCATGCAGGGCGTGGCCGTGGCGGAAGCCGCCTATCAGAAGGCGCTCGCCTATGCGAAGGAGCGCCGGCAGGGCCGCGCACCCGGATGGAGCGGCGAGGGCATGAGCCCCATCGCCGCGCATCCGGACGTGAAGCGCATGCTGCTCTCCATGAAGTGCCTGACAGAGATGGCGCGGGCCATCGCCTATTCCTGCGCGCATGCCACCGACATGGCACGTCTGGCCGAACCGGAAGAAAGGGCGCATTGGCAGGAGCGCGCCAACCTGCTCACCCCCGTGGCGAAGGCTTTTCCCACCGATGCGGGCGTCGAGGTCGCCTCGCTCGACATCCAGGTCCATGGCGGCATGGGCTTCATCGAGGAAACCGGGGCTGCGGTGTTCTATCGCGACGCGCGCATCGCCCCGATCTATGAGGGCACGAACGGCATCCAGGCTATAGACCTGGTGACGCGAAAACTTCCGCAATCGGGCGGAGAGCACGTGCGCGGCTATATCGCTGAGCTGCGGCGAGACGTGGAAACCGTGCGCGGCAGCAACATGCCGGAATTCGCCGAAACGGCGACGAGGCTCACGGCGGCGCTGGACGATCTTGAAGAGGCCACCGGGCATCTTCTGCGTCTCCTCGAAGCCGGGGATACGGAAACAGCGCTGTGCGGAGCGACGCCCTATCTGCGGCTGTTCGCGCACGCCACTGGCGGCGTCCTCATCGCGCGCGCTGCGGTTTCCTCCTCCGATCCCGCGCTTGCGCGGCTTTGCCGGTTCGCAGCGGAGAACCAGCTCGGCGAGACGGCGTCCCTCAAAGGCATGATCGTGGCGGGTGCCGAGAGCCTGCTGATGGCTTCGGCCGATCTCGACACTTGAGATTGCCGGCCACCCGTTCCGCCGGTTCTCAATCCCCAAGATCGGTCCTGGTTTCAGGCACCTGCTCGATGATGCGCAGTTTCCTGACGGTCAGCTTGTCCACATGCAGCGACCGGATGCGGACCTGTGCGATGACGAGCCTGCCGATGGCGATTGCGCCGATGGCGAGCGCCCCCGTGGCAAGCGCGCCGATCGCCGCCGCCCGCAAGGCGGCGCTTCTTGGAGGGTTGGTGCGGTGAACGAGCATCTTTCGACTCCCGGTGGCCGCCTTCCAACGCCTTCCGGTGTCTCGTGTTCCTCGGGCGCCGTTCAGGGATAGAGCCGCGTTTTCGACCAATTCCCTCCGCTCTCGCGCTTGAAGAGGATGCGATCGTGCAGCCGGA
>Ga0182749_1003732_pt1 | contig 10275 bp, 9 predicted proteins | sample eDN3rd37CKraftMG_FD_128875 | JGI IMG/M metagenome (GOLD analysis project Ga0182749, IMG submission 128875) | Enriched Miracle-Growth compost microbial communities from Emeryville, California, USA - eDNA 3rd pass 37_C Kraft MG (version 2) (version 2) ...
ATCTCCGGGCGATCGGAGCCGTGCGCGGAAAGTAACTGCGCCGCGTTGCGTATCGGCGCGAGCGGGTTGCGCAGCTCGTGTGCGAGCATCGCCAGAAACTCGTCCTTGCGCTGATTCACCTGCTTCAGCTCTTCCTCGGCCTGGCGACGACTGGTCACGTCCAGGCTGATGCCGACCACGTGTCGATGGCCACCGTGCTCCACGAGGCCGGCCTTGCTGTAGATCCACAGCGGGCCGAGTTGCGGATGGTTGTAGCGATACTCGATCTCGCCCACGCCACAGGTGACCACCTCGTCGAGCATCGACGTGACGGGCTGAAGATGGCGAGGATCGATGCGCGCCTGCCACTCGGCGCGAACCTGCTGTTCCTCGCCCGTGAACCCGAGAAGCTCGGCGCACTCGGGCGAGAGATACATCGCGCGGGTCTCGGGATCCCAGTCCCACGTACCGATCAGCGCAACATTCTGGGCGAGCCGCAGGCGTTCCTCGCCCATGGTGAGCCGACGGTCGGCCCGTGCCCTGTCCAGGGCCGGCCACAGGATATCTGCCACATTGCGGGCGAGGTTGATCTCGCCGTCGCTCCATCGGTGTGCACCGGGGTGCACGACTGCGAGCATCGCGACGATCCTGCCGCGCTCCAGCACCGGCGCAGAAAGAAAGGCGCCGCCTTCGTGCGTCGAGAAAGCATCCTCGAACAAGCGTGCTGCGCGCTCATCCGCGCGCGCATCGGGCACAACAAGGGACCGCCTATCGCGGGACTCTGCCGCAAGCTGCGCCAGCCGTTCGAGCGGAACGCTCGCCACTTCGATGCGTGACGGCGCACCGTCGGACTCCCTCAGCACGATGGCTTCATGCGGGTTCTCATCGATCTCCGCGAGCATCACGCCCGCAGCCCCGAGGCGTTCGCGCAAGCGAGCCATCGCGGTGCAGACCACCTCCTGCGGGCTGCGGATGCGGGCGAGCTCCATCGCGAGGGCCAGAAGAAACGCGAGGCGATCGTTCGCCTCAGCGAGCCGCTGCACGTCGTGCGTGATACCGGCCGAGGTAGCGATGGCCCTTCTCCCTTTCAGCTGATTGCAGACCTCAACGAACAGCCATCCCCCGGGTTTCCGCCCGGAGCAAAGCCCGACGCGTGGTCGTATAGCGACCACCTGAGTTCGCTTCCGGGGCGCGTCTGGCTCATGATCTGCCCACCCACAAGGACAAGCTGGATGGCAACGACAACAACGAACCCGCCCATGCGGGCCCTTCTGCGCGCAACCTGTCTCTGTTTGGCGGCACTCCTGACGGCCTGCGCACCCAGGTCACCTCGCGAATCCATGACGAACACGTCGAGCACCGCCGACCTTGCGTTCGAGGCGGTAAGTCAACGCTACTTCGATGAAGTGGTGCCACTGTCGCCAGTCAGCGCCACTTCGCTCGGCGATCACCGCTTCGACGACGAGCTGGATGACGTGAGCGCCGAAGCGCGCGCACATTCCGTCGCCGTGCGCCGATTGCTGCTCGATGCGCTCGCCGCCATCGACTCCGCGCAGCTCTCGCGCGCGCATCAGGTGGATGCGCAGCTCCTCGCCAGTCAGCTCGAATACGACATATGGCGGATCGATGAGTTGCAGGACTGGCGCTGGGACCCGCTGATTTACACCGGTCTCGCGGGAGACAGTGTCTACACGCTCATGGCGCGCGACTTCGCGCCACTGCCGGAGCGGCTCCGCAACGTCGAAAAGCGGCTCGCCATGCTGCCGCGACTGCTTTCGCAGGTGCGGGACGTGCTCGAGCCGGCGCGCGTACCGCGCATCCACGCCGAAACGGCCGCCCGGCAGAACGGTGGGGTGCTCTCATTGATCGACGAGCTCGTCGTGCCGCAGCTCGCCGCGCTGCCGGAGACGGATCAGGCGCAGCTGCGGGCCACCATCGACCAGGCGCGCAAGGCGGTCTCGCAACATCAGATCTGGCTTGAAAAGCGACTGATTCCGCAGGCCCGTGGCGACTTTCGCATCGGCGCGCAGCTGTACGACCGCAAACTGCAGTTCGCGCTGGATTCGCCGCTTACACGTCAGCAGATTCGGGAGCGCGCCGAGCGCGAGCTCGCCCGTACGCGGGCACAGATGTATGAGCTTGCGCGCGGTGTGCTGAAGGGGCGGCCGGGGGCGCCGCCGCTTCCGGATTCACCAGATGAGCAGGCACAGCAGACGGCGATCGTCGCGGCACTCGAGCTCGCCTACGCCGATCGTCCGCCGCGCGACCACGTGTTCGAGGTCACACGCAAGGCCTACGACGATGCACTCGCCTTCGTGCGTACGCATGACCTTGTGACGGTGTACGACGATCCGCTCGATATCGTGCCGATGCCCGAATTCCGGCAAGGCGTCGCGCTCGCCTACTGCGATCCGCCGGGTCCGCTCGAAAAAGGACTGAAGACGTTCTTCGCCGTGTCGCCCATCCCGACGAGCTGGACGGATGCGCAGGTGGATTCCTTCCTGCGCGAATACAACCTGCGCTCGATCCAGGACCTCACCATTCACGAGGCCATGCCCGGTCACTATCTGCAGCTCATGCACTCCAACCGCTACGACTCGGTTCTGCGAGCGGCGCTTGGATCGGGCACGTTCATCGAAGGATGGGCCGTGTACGCGGAGCGCCTGATGGTGGAGCAGGGTTACATGAACCACGACCCGCTCATGCAGCTCATTCAGCTCAAGTGGTATCTGCGTACCATTGCGAATGCCCTCCTCGACCAGGGCGTGCACGTGGACGGCATGACGCGCGAGGAGGCGATGCATCTCATGATGCATGACACCTTCCAGGAAGAACGCGAAGCCGCGGCAAAGTGGACGCGCGCGCAGCTCACCTCGGCGCAGCTCCCCACGTACTTCGTTGGCGTTCAGGAACACCTCGCCTTGCGGGCGGAAGCGGAGAAGCGCTGGGGGCAGAGCTTCTCACTCAAGCGATATCACGACGCTGTGCTGGCGTATGGCTCGCCCCCTGTGCGATACGTGCGGGAGCTGATGTTCGATCTGCCGATCGGGACATGATGCGTGCCTGGCGCCGCCGGGTCTCCCCAAGGCGCCAAGGCAATCAGCGGTGGGTGGAATCGACCAGCGTGCGGGCGCTGGCATTGCCGCAGTCCGCAGTTTGCACAACTGATGCAACGGCATCGCACGCATCCACGATACGTGTGCCACTGTTCTCGTCGGGAATACCGGTGCGCTCCAGTACCGCACGTACAGCTGCGCTGGTCAGCCCCTGCCGATGCTCGAGTAGCAGAGCCACGACGCCGCTCACCATGGCCACCGAGATCGATGCGCCAGACACGTAGTCGTAGCGCCCACCAGGGGCGAGCGTGAGGACTTCGCTGCCCGGTGCGGCAAGCAGCACCGGCCCGGCCCCGTCTGGCTGCGGAGGCGGGGCACTGCTGTGCGCCACACTCAAGGCTTGCACGTCACTACCGGCACTCATCGTCCTTTGAAGGACGGCGTCCGTCTCTCCGCGTTGCGCGGCAGGCATGGCACTGGCGGCCTGCTCGCGTGCAAGGGCCGGCGTAACGTTTGCGTCCGCGACGGCAATCACGCCCGGAATGCCAAGCGGAAAACCATCCAGCTTCGTGCTTGCGAGGCTGCCACCCTCGAACGCGTTCGCAGCCGCGCCCAGTACGAGCACACCTTGTGAGAGCGCGCGCTGCACGAGCCGGGACAGTAACGGGTCACTGGGGCCGGTGAGACTGAGATTGATGATCTGGGCGCGCCTTTGGATCGCATAGGCGAGCGCCTCCGCGAGCGTGAGCGTGTTGCACACGGCGGGTGCCTCGGGCCGCTCTTCCCAGCAGGCCTTCAGCACCATCAGCTCCGCGGCGGGTGCCACGCCCACGATGCCTTCGCGATTGTTCGTGAGCGCCGCGATCACGCCGGCCACTGCCGTGCCGTGACGATCCATGCGGAAACGCCTGGCGTCGTCATCCACGAAATTGCGGGACAGCAGGATGCGTCCGCTCAATTCCCGATGTTTCGTGTCCGCGCCCGTGTCGATGATCGCCACGGTGACCCCGCGCCCGCGCGCCCAGCGATGCGCCTCCGGCACGCGCATCGCCTCCACTCCCTTCTGCAGCGAGAAGTAGGGGTCGTTGTAGGTTGCGGAGCGCGCCGTGGTGGTGAACGTGTTCATCGGCTGCGCCGATTCCACCCGCTCGTCATTGCGCAAGCGGGCCAGCAGGGCCTCGCGCGCCGTGGGATCGCGCACTTCGAAGACGGCGCAATGCACGCCAAGCACATCGATGTGCCAGCCGTCGATCCACTCGATCGGATAGTCGCGCTCGAGCGAGGCAATCACTCGTCGTGTGTAGGCGGAAGCCTGATAGGCCGGCGGTTCGGCATAGGCGCGCGCGGAGGAGCCCGGCGTGGCGCGCAGCCCGCCCTGCCTCTCACGTATCGTGATCACCAGCTGCCGCTCCGCCCCACTTTTCGGCGCAGCGCGCTTCACGAGCACCGGTGATTGCACGATGCGGGCCGTGTTCGCACATCCTGCGGAGGCGATCAGCAGCGCGATCAGGACGATGCGCAGCATACGCGCTCAACCAGAAGTGTCCGCGCCGCCGAGCACCACTGGCTCGACCAGGAGCACGTGCGGCTCCCGGCGCAGCGTACGAACGCGGTCTTCGATCCGGCCGGCGTCATCAAAGACGAACGTGTAGACGTTTTCCGGGCTCGGGCCCGCGAGCACACGCCCTTCCACGCGCTGCGCAAGCGACCGCGCGGTGCTTTCATCCACCGTAGCATCGAACGCAATGCGAACCAGTGATCCGCGCGCAGCGAGCGTGGTATCCGCATTCGATAGCGTGCGGTATCGAGGCGCCTCCGCTTGCTGGCGGCCCTGAACGAGCGCGATGGCGAGCACCACGATGGCGGCGGCCTGAACCGTAATGGCAATGCCCATTGCCACGGGCCAATTGACATTCCGCCGGGCTGCGGCCTGGCGCGCGGGCCGGCGGGCCGCCACGCCCTCTTCGACGTTCAGCCGCTCGAGCATCTTCTGCCAACCCGCGTGCGGGGAATGCTCCACGTTGTCCACCGGAGCGCGCATGACTTCCGCCACACGCGTTTCCATCGCGAGCGCCATGCGGCACCGCTCGCACGCGCACGTATGCGCCTCCACGCGGGCACATCCGGCGGCATCGAGCGTTCCATTCACATACCAGGCGAGCAGCTCACCGATGGCGTCGCACTCGCGTGTTCGTACGCCGCGGGTCATGTTGGCGCCTCACCGCGCGGCAGAGCCACGGCCAGCAGGGCATCCCGCAGCCGCTCACGCCCGTAGAACATGCGTGTTTTCACCGTGCCGACCGGACATCCGGCAATGGCGGCGATTTCCTCGCACGAGAGCCCCATGAAGTATGCGAGCTCCAGAACCAGCCGGTGCTCGGGACTCAGGCGATCAAGCGCCGCGCCGACCCAGTCGTGCATCTCTGCCCCGTTCACGAGCGCGTCGAGCGTCACGTGCCCGGCTGCCGGGTCGGGCGTGACCACGACGGGCTGAGCGCGCGCACTCCGGTTTCGCTGCAGCGTCTTGAGCGCGCGGCGATAGGCAATTCCCATGATCCACGTGGACACCTGCGAGTCGCCGCGGAAATCGCCCGCGTGGCGCCAGACCACCATCATCGTGTCGTTGATGATTTCCTCGCAGACGTGCGGCTCGCGGGTGATACGCATCAGGAACCGATGCAGGCGGCGATGGTAATGAACGTACAAGCGGCGAAAGCCCTCGCGGTCGCCCTCTGCGACGCGCGCCAGCAAGGCCAGCTCGTCCGTCGAGGACGGGCCGGAATCGGGATGAAAGCGTGCCGAGCTCATGGTTTTGCCCGTCCGTGAGTTCCGCTGCTACGCCTGCGGGTTCACTTCACGCGAAACGCCAGGGTCGCGACCACCCGGTCGCCGGCATCGTCGCGCCCGTAGAGGTCCTGCGCCTTCCCGCTCGTGCCGATATAAGTGAGCGCGAAGCTCACCCGCTCCGTGGCCGCCTCGGTTCCGGCGCTCCAGTACCAGTAACTTGTGCCGAAGGCATCCTGCAGGTCCCGCCGTCCGGCGCCCGCTGTCAGCGTGAGCCATCGCCTCGTCGGAAAGCGGACCGAGGCTTCGTAGGTGAACATCCGGCGGTCGTAGGCCGGGCCGAGCCACGAATAGCCGGAGTAGTCCGGCGCCCACGAGACCGCCATCTCCAGCACGTCCCGGAACGCCACGGAACCTCGCAGCTCGGTGTAGTCGTAGTCCTGCCACTGCGGTCGCGGGCGAAAGAGGTAACGCGTGAGATCCGCGCGCACGGACCAGTCGAGTCCGACAAGCCAGCGCTTGCCGACATACGGATCGATTTCGTAGCGCGGCTCGGCGAACCCGAAGTCCACGGTCGAAAGCCAGGCCCCCACGAGCCACCCCGAATCGCGGCTCAACCCGAGGTGTGCCTGCGCGGCCGGCTCGCCCTGCGAGCGCGTCACGCCATGCACGACGTGATCGGAGGTGAGGGCGAGATCGAAGCTGAGCCGTGAGCCGCCAAATACGGGAGCCGCACAAATCTCGGAAGCGCAGAACAACGCCACCGCTGCGGTCGCCAGTGCGGCCGCACGAGACCTGAATCGACGAGCGCTCCGACCCATCCCGACCTCGCACGCAGGCCCGGAGAGTCGCGGCGTCCGGACCGGAAGGGGCCAGAGCCTACGCCCCGGTGCCGGCCGCCGGCAATTCAACCCGAACCGCGCCGGCGCCTGAGGGTACCCACTACGGCTGCGCCACTTTCCTTCACCCGGTGCAGCCAGTGCCGCGCCCAGGCGAACTCGAGGCCGAGGATGCCCAGTCCGACGGGGATGACGATGAACGCAGGCCCGGGCAGCACCAGCATGGCGATGCCCACCGCGAGCACACTGAACCCGACGATCGCAATCGCGATGCGCCGGGCCCATTTGTACGTGATGACGAGAGGATGTCCGTCGTGGAGCATTGGCTTCGTTTAGTCAATCGAGCGCGGAGGTGAGCAACCGTCGTGCCGCCACGGCTTGCTCGAAGTCCGCGATGTGCTGCGCGAGGATCTCCGGCGCCTCTACATGCATCATGTGACCCACGCCGCTCAGCGTGACGATGCGCAGATTCTGATACAGAGAACGAAAGTACGCTTCGGTGCCGTGCTCGGGCGCGATGCGCCTGCGCATCTCGGAATCCTCCGCCAGCACCAGGAGCATCGGCGCCGTGAACCGCCGCCAGCACGCCTCGGCTTCGGCGCGCCGGAACAGCACGGGGTTCACGTACCGGTGTCGCGGATCGAAGGTGAGCTTCAATGCCCCATCCGCGTCTTCCGCACTCCAGGCGCGCGCGAGGAACTCGGCGCGCTCGCGCGGCATGGCCGGGTTGCGCGCAACGATGAAATTCACGAGCACGTCGAAGTTCGTATAGCGCCGCTCGCGCGGCGGGTCGCGCAACTGGTCCAGCCACTCGGCATAGCGGCCCGGCGCATCTTCCGCCTGCGTCAGCGGCAGGCCGATGCCTTCGAGATTCACGAGCCAGGCGATGCGCCCCGGCCGGATGCCGCCGTACATCGATGCGACGTTCGCACCCATGCTGTGCGCGATGATGCGTGCGGGCGTGCCCGCATGCACCGCATCCAGGAACGCTTCGAGATCCGCGAAATAGTCCGCGAACCAGTACCCCTGCGGCGACCATTCCGTGCCACCGAAGCCGCGCCAGTCGAGCGCGACGATCGAGTGGTGCCCGGGCAGGCAATCCACGAGGAACTGCCAGGTCTCGCTGGAATCGCCCCAGCCGTGAAGCAGTACCAGAGGCGAATCCGTGCGCTCCCCCCACCAGGTGATGCGGTGGCGGAGACCTCTCAGCACGAGCGTTTCGTGCCACGGCTGGCGTCGGTGGAGGGGGCTCATGGGCTCCGGGTCGCCGCGCGCACACACATTGCGCGCTCCGGCAGAAGCGGGCCATCATGCCCGGGACGCCGCATCGCCGGCCGTGCCGGGGAGGGGCCATGAACGCTTCCGAATCGCCGTCCAGCGCGCCACAGGACGGGCCGCAAGCACAGCGCGCCGAGGAGCGCACGTGGGCCATGATCGCTCATCTGTCCGCGCTCGCCTTCTTTCTGCTGCCGCCCGTGGGCGGTGTCGTCGGGCCGCTGGTCGTGTGGCTCGCCAAGAAGGATTCGTCCGCATTCGTGAGCGAAGCGGCCAAGGAGGCCATCAACTTCAACCTCGCCGTGCTCGCGGCCTATGCCGTGTGCCTGCTGCTCACGCTCATCTTCATAGGCATTCTGCTGGGCGCGGCGTTGCTGGTCTTCTGGCTCGTGATGACGCTGGTCGCCGCCATCCGCGCGAGTGAAGGTATCCACTACAAATATCCGATCACAGTACGCGTCGTGAAGTGAGGCGAACGGCGCGCGTGCCTGGCGCCGCCGCCCGCTCGTGTCAGGCGCCGAGAAAGATGCGGTACGCGGGATTGGCGGTCTCCTCCGTGTACGCGTAATGCAGATCCTGCAGGTGTTCCATGAACTCCGTGCGCTCGGCCGGTGGCACCTGAATGCCCGCCATGACGCGCCCGTAGTCGGACCCGTGGTTCCGATAGTGGAACAGTGTGATGTTCCAGCGTGAGCCCACGGCCTGCAGAAAGCGCAGCAGCGCGCCGGGCCTTTCGGGAAACTCGAAGCGGTAGAGCAACTCGTTCTCGATGCCGCGCGCGTGGCCGCCCACCATGTAGCGCACGTGAAGCTTCGCCATCTCGTTGTCCGTCATGTCCGTGACGGGATAGCCCGCGGCCCTGAGCTCGGCCACCACACTGTCGCGCTCGCCACGGCCACGGGAAAGCCCGAAGCCCACGAAGATCTGCGCCGTGCGCCCGGCCTCGTAGCGATAGTTGAACTCGGTGATGCTGCGCCGGCCCAGCCGCTCGCAGAATCGCAGGAAGCTGCCGCGCTCCTCGGGGATTTCCACCGCCAGCAACGCCTCGCGCTCACCGCCCAGATCCGCACGCTCGGCCACGTGGCGCAAGCGGTCGAAGTTCATGTTCGCCCCGGTGTTCACGGCAACGAGACGCTTGTCTTTCCAGCCCTCGCGCTCCACCCATTTCTGCAGGCCCGCCACGGCGAGCGCGCCAGCAGGCTCGACGATCGACCGGGTGTCTTCGAACACCGCCTGAATGGCCGCGCAGACCTCGTCGGTGTCCACGAGCAGCACCTCATCCACGTGCTGGCGGCAGAGATTGAACGTTTCCTCGCCCACGCGCTTCACGGCGACGCCGTCGGCGAAGATGCCGACCCGGTCCAGCGTGACGCGCTGGCCCGCGCGCAGGGATTCGTACATCGCCGCCGCGTCTTCCGGCTCCACGCCGATGACCTTCACGTTCGGATGCAGGTACTTCACGAACACGGCGATGCCGGCCATGAGCCCGCCGCCGCCGATCGGCACGAAGATGGCGTCCACGTTGCCGCCGCTCTGGCGAAGGATCTCCATGCCGATGGTCCCCTGACCGGCGATCACATCCGGATCGTCGAAAGGGTGCACGAACACGAGATTGCGCTCGCGCGCGAGCGTGAGTGCGTGATCGTAGGCGCTGTCGTACTCATTTCCGTGCAGCACGATGTCCGCGCCGAGATCGGCCACCGCCTGCACTTTGATCTGCGGCGTGGTCTCCGGCATGACGATCAGCGCGGGAATCCCCCGCTTGCGCGCGGCGAGGGCCACTCCCTGGGCATGGTTGCCGGCGGAGGCGCAGATCACTCCGCGTCGCGCGGCGCTCTCCGCGAGATGCGCGATCTTGTTGTACGCACCGCGCAGCTTGAACGAGAAGACCTCCTGCAGGTCCTCGCGCTTCAGGCGCACGTGATTGCCGAGCCGGCGCGACAGGCGCGCGGCGTGCTCGAGCGGGGATTCGATCGCCACGTCGTAGACGCGCGCCTTCAGAATCCGCTCGATGTAGGGACTCGCCACTTCCGCTCCCGATTCCTCGTCAGGGGAGCGCGGAGCTTAGCCATTCTCGAGCACGCGTGCAGGCTCGCCGGAGGGTTCGAGCATGGATTCCTCGGAATAGTCCACCGCGGGCATCTCGAACACCCGGTACGGCGGACGGTTCGGAAACTTCTGGAGCAGCAGCGGCATGGCCACGTTGAACACGGGCGTGCCCCGGGCCGTGCGCCCTTCGAGCGCGCCGTGGTGCGCGTGGCCGTGGAATACCACGTTCACGGGGTAGCGGTTGAGCGGTTCCTCGAGCCGGCTGGTGCCGAGGTACGGATAGATCTCATGGG
>Ga0182749_1003735_pt1 | contig 10268 bp, 5 predicted proteins | sample eDN3rd37CKraftMG_FD_128875 | JGI IMG/M metagenome (GOLD analysis project Ga0182749, IMG submission 128875) | Enriched Miracle-Growth compost microbial communities from Emeryville, California, USA - eDNA 3rd pass 37_C Kraft MG (version 2) (version 2) ...
TAGCGAGAATGCCGTGCGCCTCCAGATTCTCTGTGCGCTGATCAGCTACTTGCTGCTGAACCTTTACCAACGCAGGACGGGAACGCGGCAAAGCCTGTGGATGCTGATGGTGGAGGTACAGGCAACGCTGTTTCAGCGCCCAGGCCTGGAGGCCGAACGTTACCGACGACGGCAGGAGCGAATACGCGAGATCAACCTGCGTCAGGGGCAGCTGTTAATAGCATGAGGCGTGCCGGACAGCAGTGCGCCTTCGCGGGAATGACGGGGTGATGTGAGGCGTATCAGGATGACTCAGGATTCTCCCCCCCACTCCGAACAGCCCCCTCTCCCGCTTGCGGGAGAGGGTTGGGGAGAGGGCGCTCTTCAACCCAGCACCTACGCCCCCGGCAAACCCCATTCGCGAGCAAGCTCGCTCCTACAGGCCCCCCCGCCAATCTGCAGGAGCACAACGCGAACGGCGGACACAACAGCCTCAAACCACAACTGCTTATCCCCCCACGCCAACCACCCCATAACCCCCATGAATCCCCCACCCTCTACGCCGCTGATCACGCCAGAACCCCCGCCCCAGAGCCTCTCCATCCCCCGCTCATCAGCCTTTGGCACGAACGCCAGCCCCCACCATCGGCACTTTCTCCAAGCCGCAAATTCCGGACAGTTCATACAAGCGCCGCAGCCTCACCATGCTTGCAAACAATAAGGAGACACCAGCAAGTGCAAACCCCCTGGACTCGCTCATACCCTGCCGGCGTGCGCTGGAACACCGACCTCTCCGGCCTCAGCGTGCTGGACATGCTCGATGACTCGGTGCGCCGCTGGGCCGACCGCCCGGCCATCGACTTCATGGGCCGCAACATCGACTACCGCGAACTCGCCTCGCTGATCGACCGCGCCGCCAAGGGCCTGCAGGACCTGGGCGTCGGCCCCGGCGTCCACGTCGGCCTGTACCTGCCCAACGTGCCGCAATACGTCATCACCTTCTTCGCCATCCTGCGCGCCGGCGGCACCGTGGTGAACTACTCGCCGCTGGATGCCGGCGAGGTGCTCGCGCACAAGATCGAGGACAGCCGCACCGACATCCTCGTCACCCTCGACCTCAACAGCCTCTACCCGCTGATGGCCCGCCTGCTCGACAGCACCCGCCTGCACACCCTGGTGGTCGGCTCGCTGGGCGAGTTCGGCGCGCAGCCGCGGGAGATCCGCGCCCGCCTGCAGCAGGAGGGCCAGCTCGCCCAGGTGCACTACAGCGAGCAATGCCTGCCCTTCGAACAGCTGCTGGACAACGAAGGCGACTGGCAGCCCCACGCCCTGCCGCCGCTGGACGAGGCCCTGGCCGTGCTGCAGTACACCGGCGGCACCACCGGCCTGCCCAAGGGCGCCATGCTGACCCACGCCAACCTCGGCGCCGCCGCGGCCCAGGTGATGATGATCAACGTCGACAACGACCAGCGCCTGCACGAAGGCCGCGAGAGCATCCTGGTGGTGCTGCCGCTGTTCCACGTCTACGCCATGGTCGGCTGCCTGCTGTTCCCGGTGGCCGCGGGCGCCGAAATGCGCCTGCACACGCGCTTCGACGCCGGCGCCGTATTGCGCGACATCCACGACAACCGGGTGAGCTGCTTCCCCGGCGTGCCGACCATGTTCACCGCCCTGCTCAGCCACCCGCAGGTGAGCGAGTACGACCTGCGCTGCCTGAAGATCTGCGCCTCCGGCGGCGCCCCGCTGCCGGTGGAGCTGATGCAGCAGTTCAAGGCCCTGACCGGTTGCCAGATCACCGAGGGCTGGGGCATGACCGAGACCTGCACCGGCGGCACCTTCACCCCCGCCGAGCGGCCCCAGGCCGGCTCCTGCGGCGTGCCGCACATCGGCGTGGACATCTGCTTCCTCGACCTGGAGGACCCCGGGCGCAAGGTGTCGCCGGGGCAGAACGGCGAACTGGCCATCCGCGGGCCGAACATCATGCGCGGCTACTGGAACAACCCCCAGGCCACCACCGAATCCTTCACCCACGACGGCTACTTCCGCACCGGCGACGTCGGCTACATGGACGAGGACGGCTACATCTACATCGTCGACCGCACCAAGGACATGCTCCTGTGCGGCGGTTTCAACGTCTACCCGCGGGTGATCGAGGAAGCCATCTACGCCCACCCGGCGGTGGAGGAAGTCATGGTCCTGGGCATCCCCGACGCCTACCGCGGCCAGTCGCCCAAGGCCTACGTCAAGCTGCGCCCCGGCCATGCGGCCTTCGACCTCGACGCGCTCAAGGACTTCCTCAAGGACCGCCTGGGCAAGCACGAGATGGTGCAGGCCCTGGAAATCCGCGCCGACCTGCCCAAGACCGCCGTGGGCAAACTGTCCAAGAAGCTGCTCAAGGACGAAATCGCCGCCGCTCAAGCGAGCGCCGGTAACTGAACCCGTAGTACCCCCGTACAAGGAAACCGCCATCATGCCCGCCGCTTTCTACGAGTCCCTCACCGCCCCCTTCCGCCGGTACCCGGTGGAGCGCCGCCCCTCGCCCATGCTCTGGGCGCTGGAGTCGCGCGCCCTGCTGGAATGGGCCTCGATCCCGGCGGCCATGCCCTGGCTGCTGCTCAACGTGCCGCGCGGCGATGGCCACAGCGTGCTGGTGCTGCCCGGGCTGATGGCCAACGACTGCACCACCCTGCCCCTGCGGCGCTTCCTCGACAACCGCGGCTACGACACCCACGGTTGGGGCCAGGGCCTCAACCGCGGCCCCAGCCGTGGCGTGGTCGAGCGCCTGCTGGCGCAGCTGCAGGAGCTGCACGAGACGTCCGGGCGCAAGGTCAGCCTGATCGGCTGGAGCCTGGGCGGCATCTTCGCCCGCGAACTGGCCCGCGCCATGCCCGGCAGCGTGCGCCAGGTGATCACCCTCGGCAGCCCGCTGTACGGCCCGCCGCAGACCAGCACCAACGCCTGGGAGCTGTACCGCCTGGTGCGCAGCTTCAATCGCGAGAGCGAGGAGCGTGGCGAAGAGGCGCCGCCGGTGCCCACCACCTCCATCTACAGCCGCGCCGACGGCATCGTCGGCTGGGGCGGCAGCGTCGAGCGCCGGGGGCGCCTGACCGACAACATCGAAGTCAACTGCGCCAGCCATATCGGCCTGGGCGTACACCCACTGGTCTGGTACGCCATCGGCGACCGCCTGGCGCAAGCGCAGGACCAATGGCGGAAGTTCCGGCCGCGTGGCCTGAAGCGCGCGCTCTATCCCTTCCACGCCCCCCGGCGCTGAGGGGAACACCGGCCCGGCGGCAATGGGCCTTGCGAGTACTTTCCCTGCAACGACAAGAACGAAGGTTGGTGATGCAATGAAACATTTGAGCGGGATGGACGCCTTGTTCCTACACATGGAATCGGCCGAGATGCCCACACACGTCGGTTCGCTGCATGTGCTGCAACTCCCCGAGGGCTATGACGGCGACTTCTTCGAGGAGGTCAAGCAGTACCTGACCGGGCGCCTGCACCTGGCCACGGTCTTCACCCGCAAGCTGGCGTTCATGCCCTTCGACCTGTCCGACCCGGTGTGGGTGGAAGACGAACAGCTGGACCTGGAGCACCACATCCGCCACATCACTCTGTCCAAGCCGGGCAGCAACCGCCAGCTGCAGCAGGCCGTGGCGCGCAGCCACGCCAGCCTGCTCGACCGCAGCCGGCCGCTGTGGGAAGTCACCATCATCGACGGCCTGCGCAGCGGCGAAGTGGCGCTGTACGCCAAGGTGCACCACGCCAACGTCGACGGCCAGGCCGGCATCGAGCTGGTCCGCTCGCTGTTCGACGACGTGCCCAGCGGCCGCGTCATCCCGCCGGCGCAGCCCAGGCTGCGGCGCAACCAGTACCAGCTCGGCGTCGCCGAACTGGCCGGGGCGGCCATCGGCAACGCCGGCCGCCAGTACGTCAAGCTGGCGAAGATGCTGCCGGACATGCTGCGCGCCGGGCGCAGCATGCTGCCGGTGATCGGTGACGGCAACCTGCGCAACTGGCGCAGCCTCGACCCGCGCAAGCTGCTGGCCCCGCGCACCCCGCTGAACGTGGCCATCACCAACCAGCGCAGCTTCGCCGGGCGCACCGTGCCCCTGGCCGAGATCAAGGACATGGCGCGCCAACTGGACGTGAGCTTCAACGACGTGGTCATGGCCACCGTCTCCGGCGCCCTGCGCCGCTACCTCAAGGCCAGCGGCGAGCTGCCGGAGAAGCCCCTGACCGCCGCCGCGCCGGTGAGCCTGCGCGCCCCCGGCGACGACACCGCCAACAACCAGGTGAGCATGCTGGTGGTCGACCTGGCCACCGACGAGGCCGACCCGCTGCAGCGCCTGCAGCGCATCAACGCCTCCTCGACGCAGCGCAAGGCGGCGATGAACAAGTTCCGCTCGGCCATCCCCATGGACTTCCCGATCTTCGCCGCGCCCTGGCTGCTCTCCGGCATGGCCGCCATGTACGGCCGCTCGCGCCTGGCCAACTGGATGCCGCCGCCGGCCAACCTGGTGATCTCCAACGTCACCGGCATCCCCGCCCAGCTGTACTTCGCCGGCGCCAAGGTGCTGTGCTACTACCCGGTGTCCATCCCCTCCCACGGCATGGCGCTGAACGTCACCGTGACCAGCTACCACGACCGCCTGGACTACGGCCTGATCGCCTGCCGCCGCGCCCTGCCGGACCTCAACGACCTGGGCGACCACCTGCTGGCCGAACACCGCCGCCTGCTCGAACTGGCGCGCAAAAAGGCCGCCGCGGCAGCGCAGGACAAGGGCGTCGACAAGCCGGCCAGCCAGAAGCACAGCGCCGCCGCCAAGGCCGTCGCCAGCAAGCAGGGCGAAGCCGCGGACAAACCGGCAGCCAAGGCCGGGAACCCCGCCAAGGCGCTGCCCAAGGCCCGGCCGGCGGCCCCGCCGCGGCGCAAGGCGAACGGCGCCGCGGCGCAACAGCCCAGCCCCGCGCCGCAGCCGGCAGCGGCCGAAGCCACACAGGTCCAGTGATCCCGGCGCCGGTCCGCCGCGCGGCGGCCCCACGAGGGCCCCGTGGCGGCGGCCGGTAACCCGCGGTAGACCCCACCCCGGAGCCTCGCATGTCCACAGTCATCAGCGCGCCCGCCGCGGCACAGGCCACCCTGGCGCCCCAGGGCGACGCCGAAGCCGTCTACGGCAAGATCACCCGCCGCCTCATTCCCTTCCTGTTCATCTGCTACCTGCTGAACTTCATCGACCGCGCCAACATCGGTTTCGCCCAGTTGCAGATGAAGACCTCGCTGGGCTTCAGCGACGCCGTCTACGGCCTCGGCGCGGCCATGTTCTTCGTCGGCTACGTGCTCTTCGAAGTGCCCAGCAACATGCTCCTGCAGCGCATCGGCGCGCGCCTGACCATCATGCGCATCATGCTGCTCTGGGGCCTGGCCTCCAGCGCCACCCTGCTGGTCACCACGCCCACCCAGTTCTACGTGGTGCGCTTCCTGCTCGGGGTGTTCGAGGCCGGCTTCTTCCCCGGCATCGTCCTCTACCTCACCTTCTGGTACCCGCCGCAACGCCGCGCCCGGGTGCTGGCGTTCTTCTGCATGGCCCAGGTGGCCGCGGCCTTCATCACCAGCCCGGTGTCGGGCTGGATCCTGAAGAACCTGCACGGCGCCCACGGCTGGGAAGGCTGGCAGTGGATGTTCTTCATCGAGGGCATGCCCACGGTGCTGCTCGGCCTGCTGGTGCTGTGGCTGCTGCCCAACGGCCCGCAGGACGCCAAGTGGCTGACCCCGGACGAGCGCGAACTGGTGCGCCAGGGCGTGCAGGGCACCACCGGCGCCGACGTCGACGGCGGCGGCCACGGCAAGGGCGCGCTGGCCGCGGCGCTGCGCGACCCACGGGTCTACCTGCTGGCCTTCGGCGCCTTCGTCTCCGGCTGCGCCGGCTACTTCCTGGCCTTCTGGACGCCGACCATCATCCGCGAGCTGGGCGTGGCCGACCTGCAGCTGGTCGGCCTCTACGCGGTCATCCCGAACGTCTTCGCCCTGTTCGCCATGTTCTGGTACGGCCGCCGCTCCGACCGCCGCGACGAACAGCGCCTGCACTGGGCCTGGGCCTTCGTCGTCGCCGCCGCCGGCTTCCTCCTGCTGGCCTGGGCCATCGGCAACGGCAGCCTGGCCTGGACGCTGGTTGCCATCAGCACCGGCGGCTCGGCCCTGGTGGCGGCCACCCCGGTGTTCTGGGCCATGGTCACCCGCTACCTGGCGCGCGAACGCGCCGCTGTCGGCATCGCCCTGGTCAACACCCTGGCCAGCGTCGCCGGCATCAGCCCGGCCGTGGTCGGCGCCATCAAGACCCGCACCGGCAGCCTGGACGATGCCATCTACCTGCTCTGCGCGCTGTTCGTGATCGCCGCCCTGGCCATGGCCCTGGGCATGCGCAAGGCCCTGGCGGCGCCGCAGCAGCCGGCCTGAACCGGCCCCGAGGAACAGACATGTCATCGCCGATCCACGCACCCGCCTGCTTCGCCCTACGCTACAGGCATGCCCGTAACCCATTCCGCGGCGCCGCCCGTACAGGAGCCCCCGCATGAACGATTCGCTGCACCTGCTCGACGCCACCGCCCAGGCCCAACTGGTCTACCGCGGCGAAGTCACCCCGCTGGAACTGGTGGACGCCGCCATCGCCCGCATCGAAGCGCACGACCCGGCGCTCAACTCGGTGATCTGGCGCCAGTTCGAACTGGCCCGCGAGCGCGCCCGCGGCCCGCTGCCCGGCGGCCCCTTCCGCGGCGTGCCCTTCCTGCTCAAGGACCTGGCCGGCGGCGCCGAGAGCGGCCAGCCGCTGTCCTACGGCAGCCGCCTGGGCCTGGGCAACCGCGCCGACCACGACACCGAGCTGGTGCGCCGCTACCGCGGCGCCGGGCTGATCACCGTCGGGCGCAGCAACACCCCGGAATTCGGCATCACCCCCACCACCGAGCCGGCGGCCTTCGGACCCTGCCTCAACCCCTGGAACCTCGGCCTCTCCGCCGGCGGCTCCAGCGGCGGGGCCGCCGCCGCGGTGGCCGCGCGCCTGGTGCCCATGGCCCACGCCAGCGACATCGGCGGCTCCATCCGCATTCCCGCCTCGGCCTGCGGGGTGTTCGGCCTGAAGCCCAGCCGCGGGCGCAACCCGGCCGGCCCCAAGGTCGGCGAAGGCACCGGCGGCCTGCCCGCCGAGCACTGCTGCTCGATCTCGGTGCGCGACAGCGCCGCCCTGCTCGACGCCACCTCGGCGCCGGACTACGGCGCGCCCTACGTGGCCCCGTCCAAGGCCCGCCCCTACCTGCAGGAAGTCGACGCGCCGCACCGCCGCCTGCGCATCGGCCTGCTGCGCACCCCGCTCACCGGCGTCGCGGTGCACCCCGACTGCCTCGCCGCGCTGGAATCGGCCGCCCTGCTCTGCAGTGGCCTGGGCCACGAGGTCACCGACGAGGCGCCGACGGTGAGCGACATGCCCGCCGTCGGCCAGGCCTTCGCCCGGCTCTTCGTGGTGTCCGCGGCGCTGCACCTGCGCAGCCTGGAGCAACAGGTGGGCCGCCAGGCCGGCGAGCACGACATCGAGCCGCTGACCCGCGCGGTGGTCGGCCTGGCCGGCCAGGTCAGCGCCAGCGACTACGTGCTGGCCCAGCGCACCCTGCAACGCATGACGCGGGAGATCGCCGCCTTCCACGAGCACTACGACCTGATCCTCAGCCCGACCATGGCCTGCCCGCCGAGCGCCATCGGCGAACTGGCCTTGCGCGAGGGCGAGTCCATCGAGGCCTTCTTCGCCCGCTCGGGCCCCTTCGCCGCCTTCACCTCCGTGTACAACGCCACCGGCCAGCCGGCCATGAGCGTGCCGCTGCACTGGACCGCCGGCGGCACGCCCATCGGCGTGCAGTTCGCCGCGCGCCTGGGCGACGAGGGCACCCTGTTCCGTCTCGCCGCCGAGCTCGAACGCGCCCGTCCCTGGGCCTCGCGCCTGCCGCCGCTGCGCGGCTGAGCCGGCAGCACATCCGCATCAGCGCCCCGGCAGCCCGGGGCCAGGAGTTCCGCAGATGAATTCGCACCCCAACCTCCACGCCATCGCCAGCCGTCCCGCCCCACGCCCCCTCAGTGGCGCGCTGCCGCTGCTGCCGGCCCGCCACGTGGCGCGGCCGCGCCTGCTGCAACGCCTGCTCGGCGGACGCCAGCGGGTGAGCCTGCTGCACGCCCCCGCCGGCTTCGGCAAGAGCGTGCTGCTCAACGAATGCGCGCGCCAGGCCGGCCCGCGCGGCCGCGTCGCCTGGCTGGACCTGCGCGGCCGGCCGCTGCAGGAGGGCGACTTCCTCAGCCGCCTGGCCATAGTGCTGGACCTGGACCCCAGCGCGCGGAACTGGCAGGAAGACCTGCAGCGCCTGCTGGAGGGCAGCGCGCAGCCGCTGTGGATCGTGCTCGACGACTACCCGCGGCAGGGCGATGCGCAGCTGGACGCCTGCGTGGCTCGCCTGCTGGAGACCAGCGCCAGCGACATCCGCTGGTGGATCGGCTCGCGCCGCCGCCCGGACTGGAACCTGCCGCGCCTGCTGCTGCAGGGCGAGCTGCTGGAGCTGGATGCCAGCGACCTGGCCCTGGACCATGACGAACTGGAGCACCTGCTGCGCAAGCAGCAGGCCGAGGCGAGCGACGGCGACAGCGTCGACCTGCTGAGCCACAGCGCCGGCTGGCCGGCGCTGCTCGGCCTGCTCGCCCTGCAGGGCCGCATGCGCTGGCCCGAGGCCGGCGGCGGCCTGCTGCACGACTACCTGCGCCGCGAGGTGCTCGCCCCGCTGCCGGCGCAGCTGCGCGGCGCCTTGCGCGTGCTCAGCCACCTGCCCCGCTTCAAGGCCGGCCTGTGCCGGCACCTGGGCTCGGTCGGCGAGGCGGCCTTCGCCCAACTGGGCCAGTTGCAGCTGCTCCGGCGCCTGGACGAGAACTCGGGCTGGTTCGCCGTCTGGCCGCCGCTCGCCGAGCTGCTGCGCCAGGAACAGGACGACGCGCCGCCCACCGTCGCCCTGCTGGAAGCCAGCCAGTGGTTCGCCGAGCACGGCGACCTGCGCCAGGCCACCCAGCTGGCCCTGGCCGCCGGCTCCATCGAACGCGCCGTGGCCTTGCTGCAGGACGCCAACAGCGACCAGATGATGGTCGAGCACAGCGCCGTGCAACTGCTGCGCTGGCGCGACGAACTGCCCGCCGGCCTGCTGCAGTCCAGCCCCAAGCTGATCCTCCTGGAAACCTGGGCGCTGATCATCTGCGCCCGCCTGGACGAGGCCATGGACTGCCTGCAGGCGCTGGCGCGCTTCCTGCCGCGGCCGGACGCCCACCGCCAGCGGCTCAGCCTGGCGCACTACCAGTCCATCCTCGGCGTGCTGCAACGCCAGTTCGCCCTGCCCGATGCGCGGCGCAACTGCAGCGACGCCCTGGAACACCTGGAGGAGCACTACTGGGGCCAGCACATCCTCTGCCACCAGGCCCTGGCCCAGCAGGCCATGGTCGAGGGCGACCTGATCGTCGCGCGGCAGCACTGCCAGGCCGGCCTGCGCCTGTCGCGGCGGCACACCAGCCTGTGCTTCGAGGCCCTGCTGAGCGTCGAGCACATCCACCTGCTGGCCCTTTCCGGCGAGCACCACCACGCCCTGGACTACGCCGAGCAGATGCTCGCCGAACTGCGCAAGGGCACCCACGGCGGCCCCATGAGCGCCCGCCTGCACGTGCTGCGCGGCGAACTGCTGACCCTGCGCGGCGAGGACGTCGCCGCCGAAGCCGCGCTCCAGCAGGGCCTGCGCGAGGCCGAGGAATGCCAGGACGCCTACCTGCTCTATGCCTACCACGCGCTGATCAGCCTGACCTGCGAGCGCGGCGAGGTGGAACGCGCCCACCAGTTGCTGCTGGCCGCCGAGCGGCGCATGCAGCGCCTGTGCATCCCCGAGATCCGCTACCGCGAAGTGCTGCGCCTGGCCCGCGCCCGGCTGTGGCTGGCCAGCGGCGAACCGGCCAAGGCCCGCGACGAGCTGTTCGGCGTGCTCGCCGAGCTGCGCCTCAACCCGCTGCTGGCGCCCACCGGCTTCTACGACCTGCAGTACCGCGTGCGCCTGCTGCTGGCCCAGGCCCATGGCGAGCTGGGCGAAACCACCCGCGCCAGCCAGGAACTGCTGGCCCTGCAACGCGACTGCCAGCGCCTGGGCCTGCGCAGCCTGGCCTGCGAAAGCCAGCTGCGCCTGGCCGAGGCCCTGCACGGCCTGGACCCGGCCGCCGCCGAGGA
>Ga0182749_1003738_pt1 | contig 10266 bp, 11 predicted proteins | sample eDN3rd37CKraftMG_FD_128875 | JGI IMG/M metagenome (GOLD analysis project Ga0182749, IMG submission 128875) | Enriched Miracle-Growth compost microbial communities from Emeryville, California, USA - eDNA 3rd pass 37_C Kraft MG (version 2) (version 2) ...
CCCGAGAGCGGCGGGCCACCATCTGGTTTGGATGTACACGTTGGAGAGGAAAAACCAGTTTGAAAGAAACGCTGATCGCAAGCCGATATCGACCAGTCCCATTGCCGCCAAGACCGTGATGACGATTAAAAGTGTATAGTAGGGCGGGAATATCCTGCCAGCACGGCGAACATAAAAATCGATGAGAGAACGGCCATATGTGCTCCCGCCGTTCTCGATATTCTCTCTCGATCGCGCCAGGATCCGGGTTATGAGAAATCCGCTCAGAACAAAGAAGATCCATACGCCGGTCATTCCATAGGCCCCGGTGTAGAAATTTGGAATCTTGTGGCTTACGAAGACGAGGAGGAACGCGATCGCCCTTAATCCGTCGAAGCCGAAGATACGATTTGTTGAGCGTGCCATTGGATGCTTCAAAAGATGCCGGACAATCGGAAGCTCTACGAACCAGATTTTTACATGAAATTCGCCGGCACGATTTCATCAATTCGGATAATGAACGTCCGCGCCGTCTCCGTTTCCTTGCCGCTTCCGAAAGATTGTAAATGCCGACAAGGTCAGCATTCCCGTCGCTGGCAGCGTGTTGCCCTCAACTGCCACAACTTGAGCTGTCCAGATGCCATTCTTTTGGGGGGTTGGCCGTAAATCTGGAAACCAGGGTGTTGGTCGGAGCGAGAGGATTTGAACCTCCGACCCCCAGTCCCCCAGACTGGTGCGCTAACCAGGCTGCGCTACGCTCCGTATGCCCTGTCGATGATGTCGTGCAGGGCCGCTTTGACAAGCCCCACCGCCACCATCGCGGTCGTTCCGGTTGGGTAAAGGAATGCCCTGAGGCCGTCAAGGCGCGAAGCGGCATTGTCGCGATACCGTCGCAAACGCCCCAGGCTGAGGCCCTCGAAAGCCGTGCCGCCGTGGATCAGCGCCGGTATTCGGGCAAACGCTTCAACAGGTCGATGATCGGGTAATCCACCCAGGCATGAGTCACAAGATCGCGATGGCGACCGCCGCCGCCCGGGACGACCGCAACACCGCCTGACGCGAGCCGGGTATTGATCTCAGGACTGACATCGACATCGTGAGCAGCCAAAATGTTTTCGAAACGGTTGTTCTGGTTCCGGGTGGAACTCAGATAGACGCTCACGAAGAACGCTGACGGGTCGCCCTCAATGAAATGCGCGAATTTATCGAGATCGCCGTAGAGAGAATCGAGGAGCACCACCCCGCGCACGCGCTTCTTCAAGCCGCCGCGCTCGATGGCCGAAGCGGCCGCAACATAGCCGCCGCTGTACGCGACCAGAATGATGGGCATGCTGGCGAACGTCCGCAGCGATCTTCGATCGCCCTGCAACCGCGCAAGCTGCTGACCGGCTTCCCCGATGAATCGCCCGAAGGCGCCGGGCTCCCAAAACTTTCCCGCACTCGAGTCCCGGGCATCGACAGCCAGTTGCGGAGCCACGAGCACGACATTGGCGTTCGACGCGGAAATCTGAGCCGGCACCTTCTGACGATCGAGCACGTCACGTTCGAGCGTTGCCCCGTGGCCGTGGAAGAAGACCAGCATCAACGCCGGACGGCGAATGTCGAAGCCCTTCGGGATGTGTAGGAGCACCCGATTATCGTTGTAGGTCTGATCTTCCCAATAGACGCGTCCGGAAGCGGTGCGGTGCCCTTTGCGACCGCCTTCGTTGACATTGAGAAAAGGCTCGTTCGAGCCGGGCATCGTGCCGTGATAGGGAAATGGCGCGGTCTCAAATGGCACAAGCGCCGTACGCGCTCTCTTCAGGGGCGCACTGCGCGATCGAACCAGCGTCTTTGACGGCGCGATCTGGCGGTGCTTTCCGATTCTGCGGGCGGCGTTAGCACCCGAATTACCGAAAGTTAAAGCCAAACCTGCACTAAATGCCGCCGCGAGGAATCCCCGTCGCCCGTATGTCATGACCCTGCGTGCAATTCGTTGCGACACTCCTAAAGGCGCCCGGCCCGGTTAGAATCCGGTTTACCCTCGCTGACGGATAGCTGGCGCCGATTCCGCTTGACGCATTAAGGTCCAAAATTGTCCATATCGTGAGTGGAATAAGTAAATGATATTCGACCCAATTTCCGAACGGCCGACGGTAATCGGCGACAAAGCCGCCGCAGGTGTATTTTGGCCACTCGAAATGAACATGTCGCGGCTCCCGTTGTTGGGAACCATACGAGTCAATAGTGTCGCCGAGTCGGCCACGGCAAAGCCTCTCTAATGACAAGCGCGACAAGCATGAGCGTACCGTCTCCAATGGCACCCGGGCTCGACGTCCGGACTGTGTCGACGATGACGGCTATCGCCCTCGCCGTAGCCGATATGATCGGCATCGGCGTGTTCACCAGCCTCGGTTTTCAGGTCAAGGACATCCCATCGGCCTTCGCCGTGCTGATGCTATGGATCGTCGGCGGAGTTGCAGCCCTTTGCGGCGCACTTTCTTATGCCGAATTGTCCGCCGCATTTCCACGCTCCGGCGGCGAATACAATTTCCTATCGCGGATTTATCATCCAGCAATTGGCTTTCTGGCCGGATGGATATCCGCGACCCTCGGTTTCTCAGCTCCGATCGCGCTCGCAGCAATGGCGTTCGGTGTCTATTTCAAGGGCGTCGTCCCCGGCACGTCACCACAATTACTCGCGCTCGCCGCCGCATGGCTCATCACATTTGTTCACTTGAGCGGCCTGCGCCATTCGACCAAATTTCAGAATATCTCGACGTTGATCAAAGGTGCTTTGATCCTCGCGTTGATCGTCGCCGGCTTGGCCTATGGCAGCCCGCAACCGATCTCGTTCGCGCCGTCGGCAAGCGACGTAAGCTACATGGCAAGCGCACCCTTCGCCGTGAGCCTCGTGTTCGTCATGTACGCCTATTCCGGCTGGAACGCCGCGACGTACATCGCCGGCGAAATTCGGGAACCGGCCGTTAGCCTGCCTCGTTCCATTATCGCGGCGACGGTCATCGTGATTGCGCTTTACGTCATGCTGAACGCCGTCTTCCTCTACACCACGCCAATCAGCGCGATGGCGGGCCAGCTCGATGTTGCCTTGATTGCCGGCAAACACATCTTCGGCGACTTTGGCGGCCGCATCGTAGGCGCGCTCATTTGCATCGGCCTCGTTTCGTCGATCAGTGCCATGACCTGGATCGGACCGCGCGTGACGATGACTATGGGCAAGGATTACGCGTTGCTCGTCCCATTGTCGCGGACGACCAAGGAAGGCGTACCGACCACCGCCATTCTGTTGCAGCTTGCAATCGTCACACTGCTCCTGATGACGCAAAGCTTCGAAGCTGTGCTCGACGTCATCCAATTCAGCTTGACACTGTGCTCGTTCCTCGCGGTGCTCGGCGTCATCGTGCTGCGCTGGACGGAGCCGAACCTCGTGCGGCCCTATCGCACGTGGGGATATCCGTTGACTCCTTTCGTCTATCTCGGCGTCACAGCGTTCATGATGTATCACCTCATCGCCGAGCGGCCGCTTCAGTCTCTTATCGGCCTCGCAATCATGCTCGCGGGCTTGGGGATCTATGCTTTTTCACAAAAACGTCCGGTGGCGGCGAGGATTTGAGCAGGTACGACCATGTTGAGAACGCGACTCATCGCAACCATTGCCGCCATCCTAACTACAGTATTGTCGCTGGCACCAAACGTGGCATCCGCTGCGCCGACCGCCAGCGCCGATGATACGGCCCGCTTTCTTGCCGGTTTGCCGCCCTCGGCCAACTCGCCGCTCGCCGCATATACGAAGGACGCCTTCTGGAAGCAGCACGCAAAAATCTTCGACGCCTCTTGGAACGGTCTCGATAAACGGCAGCTGTCCAAGATCCGCGGTTTCGTTTCGAGGAATTTCAAAAATCCGCAGCCGGTCCTCTTTTATTTCTTCAGCGGAGCCGACTTCCTCTATGCCGATGCGTTTTTCCCCTCGGCCGACACGTACATCATGGCGGGTCTGGAACCGCCCGGCCCTGTTCCCGATCTCAGCAAACTGTCACGCGGCGAGCTTGCCGTCGGACTGCGCGAGCTTCGCGGCTCCCTCGACTCGGTCCTGAACTATAGCTTCTTCAGAACGCGATCCATGCGGATCGATTTCGGCCAGGCCAAGCTGCCAGGCACACTGCCCGTGCTGATGACGTTCCTGGCACGCTCCGCCAAGACGATCTACGACGTTTCGCTGGTCGATTTGCAGAGCGACGGCTCGCTTCATCCCGCGGAAGATAAAGTTCCGAACGCCACGGCGCACGGAGCGAAGATCGTGTTTTCCGACAACGTTGGGAAGAAGCGGACGCTCTACTATTTCAGCACCGATCTTTCCGACGGTGGAATAAAGACCAGCGGTTTTACGCAATTCTGCGATACGTTCGGCCATGGCGACAGTTTCATCAAAAGTGCATCGTACCTGATGCACGACGGCAAATTTTCGAGCGCGCGTGACTATCTTCTGAGCCACAGCGCTTCAATTCTCGAAGACGATTCCGGGATTCCGATCCGTTTTTTCGCACACGGCTGGCGGCTGCATCCCTATGGCAGATATGTCGGACCGATTCCCCTGTTTGGCGGCAAATACCAGTCACAGCTTGCGAAGGTTTTCAGCAAGGATCGTACGACTCCGATCGATTTCGGCCTCGGCTATCGCTGGAGATCGAACGAGTCGAACCTGCTTCTTGCCGTGAAGGATGACACCGCAACCGCGATTGAAATTCCCCCAGCGGCTCCAGAGAGCGTCGCGCCTGGCAAGACACGCGGCAATGTCAGGGAAGCGAGCGCAGATGAACCGAGATTGCGAAGGCGGGCGCGGTACCATCACCGGCACAGGCGACAAGCGGATTCAAATCCCTACGAGATCTTCGGCTACTCGTTGCCCTAGCGTCGGACGCTGGTGTGATAGGGTCGCCGGCTACTCCCCAAGCGGAAAGGCACTATTGTCCGACCGGCCGCGCGAGGAATGTGTCGAGCCCGTCTGCCCGCGACGGAAATGTCTGCACTGAAATCGTTTGCGGAAGCTCGGGCGCTGCAACGGCAGCGACGTAAGGCTCCGGCACATCGAGCGCCGCAATGGCAAGTGCGCGATAATTCCCGGCTTGGGCCGCGCCGTTACCGATTACCCCGGCCTCCGTCAGCAAAACGCCGATGCCACTGCCCCGCGCTTTCGCGACCGCTTCCAGTCCAACCCAAGCCCTTAGGACGTCGGCATCGTTGTCGGGATTGAACGAGACGTCCGGCGCCAGGGCTGCGGCGGCGGCAACGATACGGTCGCGGCGGGCAGCGTTCATCGACAGTTGCCGCATTTTCTCAATGTCGACCCCGAGAGACCCCAGACGCGACACCGCGATCAGCGCAACCGCGCCGGTGTGGGAGAGGCTGAAATGCGGTAGTCCCGCACCGAGCGCCGGCCGCCCGCCAGTCGCAATTCCGAAGTCGACGCCGCGTATTTCTGGGCCGGCCATGCGTTCGAGAACGATGCGCAATGCAATGCGTGCCCCGCGCCAAAGCTGCTGCTGTCGCCGATCGTCGTCAAGGCTCGCGGCACGGACGACGTCCGATGCGCCGAGCCGCGGCGTGTGCGCTTCTTCCGCTTCGAGGACGGCGCACGAAACATCAAGATCGACGAAAACGATTTCGAGATCTGAAACGACCACGCGGTCCGCGCCCATTAAACAACTCAAGATTTATCGAGCCCGGAATTTTCTCAATCCGCGCGCTTACGTCCGTCCCGCGCGAGCCTTTTTCAATTCCGCCGATGCCCCGGGCTGATTGAGCGGCTGTCCCAGCAAGATAGCGCGAGCGATCTGAAGCTCACGAATGGCTGCAAAAACCAGCACATTGGCATCTCGCGTCACGCCTTGCACCGCCGCTGGCGGTCTTGCGGGCGGCTGCGCCGATGCGCTCGGCGTCCGGCCTGCAATTGGCTTGCGGCCACGCTTACGCGCGACCGGCACCGGCGAAGTCACCGCGTCGGGTGCCGGCTTTCTCCCTGCAGCCGCCTTGACCTGATCGACGCCATGCTCGCGCAAGATCTTTTGCACGCCCCTGATCGTATAGCCCTCGGCGTGCAGCAATGCGCGGATACCGCGCAATAACTCCATATCCTCGGGACGATAATAGCGTCGGCCGCCGCCACGTTTCATAGGCCGTATCTGCGGAAAGCGCCCTTCCCAAAAGCGCAGGACGTGCTTCGGGATCTCCAATTCTTCGGCGACTTCTCCGATCGTGCGAAATGCTTCCGCCGATTTGTTCATCGCCCTTGCCTTTCCGATTTGCCGAACTTTGCCGCGGACGCGATTTGCGGCCGCCCGAATGGTTTCTAAAGCGTCGTGGTTTGAAGCAACCAGAGCTAACGTTTCACGTGCCCTTTGTTGATGCGGTCCTTCATGATGTTTGACGGCCGAAACACCAAAACGCGCCGTGGCGTGATGGGCACTTCCTCTCCCGTCTTGGGATTGCGCCCGATACGCTCGCCCTTCTGCCGAATGCCGAAAGAGCCGAATGAAGAGAGCTTGACCGCGTCGCCCTCGGCGAGGCTGCCGGAAATTTCGTCGAGCACACGTTCCACGAGGTCCTGACTCTCGTTTCGCGGCAGCCCAACTTTTGCAACAACGGCCTCGGCCAAATCAGCCCTCGTCAACGTCTTGCCAACCATCTGTTTCCTCCTGACAAACGCAACGTGGACCCATACTGGTAGCGGCAGTTGGTCGCGGGGTCAACGTAATGCGTTGAAGAAGCACGCAAAATAATTTTTGAGAAGTCCGCTTTCAAGCCCGTCGGTCGTGCGGCTACCAGCGGGCCAGCGCCGCGCCCCAAGTAAATCCGCCGCCCATGGCTTCCATCAGGACCAGGCTGCCTTCCTTGATTCTATGGGCTTCGAACGCATCATTGAGTGCCAAGGGGATCGACGCGGCCGACGTATTGCCGTGTTTATGTAACGTCATCACAATTTTTTCGGGATCGACACCCAGTTTTTTCGCGATACCGTCGAGAATACGCTTGTTCGCCTGATGCGGAATGAAAAGATCGATTTCGTCCGGGGCGTATCCGGTTTCGACGAGCGTTTCTTCGATAACGCCCGAGATCTTCTGGATGGCATGGCGGAAGACTTCGCGACCGTTCATGCGCAGGTGCCCGACGCTCTTCGTCGATCCCGGTCCGCCATCGACATAGAGCAGATCCTCATAGCGACCATCCGACCTCAGACGTGTCGCGAGGATGCCTCGATCGTTCCTGCCTCCGTGCTGCGGCTGAGCTTCGAGTACAATCGCACCGGCACCGTCTCCGAACAACACGCACGTCGAACGGTCCGACCAGTCGAGAATACGTGAGAATGTCTCGGCGCCGATGACGAGCGCGCGTTTCGATTGCCCCGTCTTCAGGAAGTTGTCGGCGACCGTCAGCGCGTATACGAAGCCGGAGCACACGGCCTGTACGTCGAAGGCCGCGCCCTTCGTTACCCCAAGGATCGATTGGATTCGGACCGCTGTCGCCGGGAAAGTCCTGTCGGGCGTTGCCGTCGCGCATACGATGAGATCGATATCGACCGGATCGATACCGGCGCGAACCAGCGCCTGCTTCGCTGCCGCCGCGCCGAGATCGGAGGTTTTCTCCGTTTCATCAGCGATATGCCGGTTGACGATTCCCGTGCGCTCCTGGATCCAGGCATCGCTCGTATCGACGATCTTCGAAAGATCCTCGTTCGATACGACGCGTTTGGGCAAGTGTGCGCCAACACCGCGAATAACAGAGCGAAGAACTGCGACCACGCCTAGCCCTTTCCGAGCGCGCCGCCGGCAGAACGTTCAGACGGCACGCCGCCAGGACCGGCCGCCGACAGCCGATGATGAAAACCGTCGATGTCAGCCGTTAGCCGCGCAATCAGGCCGGAATCCGCCATTTCGTAAGCAAGATCAACCGCACTCGCAAATCCAAAGGCGTCAGTTCCGCCGTGGCTCTTCACCGCAATGCCGTTGAGCCCCAGAAACGTGCCGCCGTTAACGCGCCGTGGGTCCATTTTCTCCTTGAGCACGCGGAATCCACCCTGCGCAAACAGGGCGCCCAATTTACTCATTAACGAACTGGTCATTGCCGCCCTGAGGTATGTCCCAATCTGGCGCGCCGTGCCTTCCGCCGTCTTGAGCGCGATATTTCCGGCAAACCCCTCAACCACGACGACGTCGACGGCACCCTGCCCGATCTGATCGCCTTCCACAAACCCCTTGTAATCCAAGGGCAGCGAGTCTGCCGATTTCAGCAGCGCGTGCGCCGCCTTCACATCTTCGTTGCCCTTCATTTCCTCGGTGCCGACGTTCAGAAGGCCTACCGACGGCCGCTCGATATGAAAGACGGCACGCGCCATTGCGGCGCCCATCAGCGCATAATCCGTGAGCTGAGCGGCAGTCGCGCCGATATTCGCCCCGGCGTCGAGGACAATGCACTCCGACTTGATAGTGGGCCAGAGCGCCGCGATCGCCGGGCGTTCGATACCGGTGATGGGTCGCAGCAGGAGTTTCGCGATCGCCATCAGTGCGCCGGTGTTGCCCGCCGAGACGGCGGCGTCGGCCTCACCCGATTTTACCGCCTCAAGAGCCAGCCACATGCTCGAACCCTTGCCACGGCGTAACGCCTGGCTGGGCTTCGCGTCCATCGCGATGACAAGGTCGGTGTGCACGATCCGGGATCGCGCCGCGAGTTTCGGATACGCCTTGAGCACGGCTTCGACGCGCGCTTGTTGTCCGAAAAAAATGAAGTTCAGCGCCGGTTGCCGTTCGAGCGAGAGTGCCGCTCCGGGAACCAGAACCTCAGGTCCATGGTCCCCGCCCATTGCGTCGAGTGCGATTGCCTTTTGGCTCGCCATGCTTGCCGATTGCCCGTGAACGCGTGCCCGGCACGACTGTGCGCCGAACCGGATCATAGACCCTGTTTGACCCCGAAATTCGTCGAGACCATAGCCTTTTGAAGTTCTGGAACAAGGCGAAAACGCGGCTCATGCACGGTTGCCGCAGGCGCCGTTTATGTCTTGTCTCGAAGCTTGGACAACGCCGCGAAAGGGCTCGTTTTTTCGGGTTCGCTCGCGTGTGGATCACGCCAATTGAACTCGGCATCGGAACGGCGTGGATAGGGGTCTAGTGATGCCGAAACCGTCTCGAAGACGATGCGCCCCACCGGAATAGTACCTCGCTCCAGAACGTCGACGTCCGGTCCAGAGAGCACGCTCGCGTCTTCGTCGTTGTCGGCCGTCTTGACCTCGGGACGGAATTCGACATCGAAGGGCGCCTCGACCTTGGCCGCCACTGGATCAAGCGTGACGACGCAGGCCTGCTCGACGTCAGCAAGCACTTTCCCGGAGAGCCTGTAGCCTCCTCCCAGCGCCGACTTGATGCGATAGCGCGTAACGAGCCGTGCGAGCTTCAAGAGGTGAAGCGCGTCTGCGATAGCTGCACGGTCCTTCTCCGTGGCTTCGCGCTCGCGATCGAGGCCGCCGGAAGGAATGTCCGTAACGTTGTGAATCCAATCATTCAGAGGTTCGATCACGATACTCAGTTCCTGCTGCTCGTTAGGAGATGGTCGAATTCTCCGCTCGCTGCCAATTCGTTGAAAGACGCGTGCGCCAACGCTCCGGCAGCGGCGCGGACATAGCAGGCGAGCGCCGCCGCCTTATTGCCTTTCGAGGCTTGCGCCCCCGCATCCGTGCCGAACACGTAGCCGCTGAGACTTGTCTCGAGATCCGGCCCCTGCTTTGCGAGCCCTCGCCGATAGGCTCCGGCACGCTCATAAAATGCGGCGGCCGCTCGTTTGACTTTCTTGCCCACGGCCATATCACCGACACCCATCTCTCGCATACAGTCATCCATATCGGTGACGAAGGCTTCGATTGTGCGTTGCGACAGTTCCGTCGCGGCCATGTCCTTTTCCCCTCCGCAGTCCAACGCGAGAAAAAGGTGGAGTGCGATCAATTCAAATCGACCCTCAGGTGTGTCCGGGACACCGTTATCCCGGTAAAAGGCCGGGTGCCGCGCGGTGGTCACGACACTGCCATAAAGCTTTTCTGCTCTGCGGCCGACTGCGGCGCGCCTCGTGAACCATTGCATCATACGGGAATAAGGTCCTTGGGTTCGCCGATAAACCGAGGGAAAAAAATGTCTGGGGATCGCGCATCGCGGCAACACGGGCGCGATATTGCCCGCCTCTAAAGCTCATTCTAAACACACCACGCGAGAGATCGAAGCGATTCTCAACGAGTGAAGGGTCGAATGC
>Ga0182749_1003739_pt1 | contig 10266 bp, 6 predicted proteins | sample eDN3rd37CKraftMG_FD_128875 | JGI IMG/M metagenome (GOLD analysis project Ga0182749, IMG submission 128875) | Enriched Miracle-Growth compost microbial communities from Emeryville, California, USA - eDNA 3rd pass 37_C Kraft MG (version 2) (version 2) ...
CTCGAAGGGCGACGGCCCGGACATCGACAAAACTCGATCTCATGACGTGGTCATCCTTCGAGGCTCGCCGCCATAGCGCGTCGAAGGCGCGCGTGAACGCGCTTACGGCGGCTCGCACCTCAGGATGACGACGCCGATCAGCCGCCCGCCAGCGCCGCCTCGACCGCCTTGAGCGCGGCGTCGGCCTTGGTGCCGTCCGGCCCGCCGGCCTGCGCCATGTCGGGCCGGCCGCCGCCGCCCTTGCCGCCGAGCGCCTCGGCGCCCTTGCGCACCAGATCGACCGCGTTGAAGCGCGCGGTGAGATCGGCGGTGACGCCGACCACCAGACCGCCCTTGCCGTCCGGCGCGTTGTTCGCCACCGCGACCACGCCCGACTTGACCTTGGCCTTGCCCTCGTCGACCAGCGCCTTGAGATCGTTGTTCGGCAGGCCGCTCACCGAGAGCTTGAGAAACTTGATGCCGCCGACATCGATGATGTTGTCGGCGCTGCCGGCGGACCCCGCCGCCGCGCCGCCGCCGCTCATCGCCAGTTTGCGTTTCGCGTCAGCCAGTTCGCGCTCGAGCTTCTTGCGCTCCTCGAGCAGCGTGGCGACCCGCGCCGGCATGTCCTCGAGCGACACTTTAAGTTCCGCAGACGCCGCTTTAGCGGCCTGAAGCTGTTTGTGAGCGGCCTTGCGGGCCGCGGCGCCGGTCAGCGCCTCGATGCGGCGCACGCCGGCCGCGACGCCGGCCTCGCCGACGATCGAGACGATGCCGATATCGCCGGTGCGCTTCACGTGGGTGCCGCCGCACAGCTCGACCGACCAGCCCATTGCATTGGAGCCGTTGGCCCCGGCCGGGGATTCGCCCATCGCCACCACGCGGACCTCGTCGCCGTATTTCTCGCCGAACAGCGCGCGGGCGCCCGAGGCGATGGCGTCATCGACCGCCATCAGCCGCGTCGTGACGGCTGCGTTCTGCAGCACGATGGCGTTGGCGATGTCCTCGACCTTCTCGAGCTCCTCGGCCGTCACGGGCTTGGGGTGCGAGATGTCGAAGCGCAGCCGCTCCGGCGCGACCAGCGAGCCCTTCTGCGCGACGTGGTCGCCGAGCACCTGGCGCAGCGCCTCGTGCAGCAGGTGGGTGGCGGAATGGTTGGCGCGGATCGCGCCGCGCCGCTCGTGATCAACCTCCAGCAAAAGCGGGTCGCCGACCTTCACCGTGCCCTGCTCCACCCTGACCAGATGCGCGAACACGTCGCCGGCCTTCTTCTGGGTGTCGGTGACGACGACGCGCACGCCGTCGCGGCGCATCTCGCCGGTGTCGCCGACCTGGCCGCCCGACTCGCCGTAGAACGGCGTCTGGTTCAGCACGATGGCGCCGGTGTCGCCGGTCTTGAGTTCCGTGACGTCCTTGCCGTCCTTGACCAGCGCGGCAACGATGCCCTCGGCGCTCTCGGTCTCGTAGCCGAGGAATTCGGTCGCGCCGGTCTTCTCGCGCAAGGCGAACCACACCGCCTCGGTCGCGGCGTCGCCGGAGCCTTTCCAGCTCTCGCGGGCCGTGGCCTTCTGGCGCTCCATCGCGTCGGTGAACGCGGCGAGATCGACCGAGATGCCGCGCGAGCGCAGCGCGTCCTGCGTGAGGTCGAGCGGGAAGCCGTAGGTGTCGTACAGGGTGAAGGCGGTCTCGCCGTCGAACATGTCGCCCTTTTTCAGCGACCCGCTCTTGTCGTCGAGGATGGCGAGCCCGCGCTCCAGCGTGCGGCGGAACCGCGTCTCCTCCAGCTTCAGCGTCTCGGTGATCAGCGCCTCGGCGCGGATCAGTTCCGGGTAGGCCTGCCCCATCTCGCGGGCGAGCGCGGGCACCAGCCGCCACATCAGCGGGTCGTTCGCGCCCAGGAGCTGCGCGTGACGCATCGCGCGCCGCATGATCCGGCGCAGCACATAGCCGCGGCCCTCGTTCGAGGGCAGCACGCCGTCGGCGACGAGGAAGGACGAGGCGCGCAGGTGATCGGCGATGACGCGGTACGAGGCGCGGTTATCGTTCGTCGGCCCGCGGCCCAGCGCGTGCGACACCGCGTCGATCAGCGTGCGGAACAAATCCGTGTCGTAGTTCGAATGCACGCCCTGCAGGATCGCGGCGATGCGCTCGAGGCCCATGCCGGTGTCGATCGAGGGGCGCGGCAGCGGCACGCGACGGCCCGGCTCGATCTGCTCGTACTGCATGAAGACCAGGTTCCAGAACTCGAGGAACCGGTCGCCGTCTTCGTCGGGCGAGCCCGGCGGACCGCCCTGCAGCTCGGGGCCCTGATCGATGAAGATCTCCGAGCACGGCCCGCACGGGCCGGTGTCGCCCATCTGCCAGAAATTGTCCGACGTGCCGATGCGGATGATGCGGTCGTCGGGCAGGCCCGCGATCTTCTTCCACAGGCCGTGCGCTTCGTCGTCGTCGGCATAGACGGTGACCAGCAGCCTGTCCTTCGGCAGGCCGAATTCCCGGGTGATCAGGGTCCAGGCCAGCTCGATCGCGACGTCCTTGAAGTAGTCGCCGAACGAGAAGTTGCCGAGCATCTCGAAGAAGGTGTGATGCCGCGCGGTGTAGCCGACATTGTCGAGGTCGTTGTGCTTGCCGCCGGCGCGCACGCATTTCTGCGCGGTGGCGGCGCGGCTGTAGGAGCGCTTCTCGAGGCCGGTGAAGACGTTCTTGAACTGCACCATGCCGGCATTGGTGAACATCAGCGTCGGGTCGTTGCGCGGCACCAGCGGCGACGACGCCACCGGCTGGTGGCCGTGCTTCTCGAAATAGCCGATGAACTGCGACCGGATGTCGTTGACGCCACTCATGCGAATTCCGCTTTGCCCCCAGAGGTGCCCGCCGGTTGACCGGCGGAGCCCCGCGCTAAATCCCGGCGCGGCCTTGCTTTTAGGCTCTGTATCTAGCGGCGGGGTTGCCGAGAGTCCACTGACGCGGCCGGCCGGGACCGGGGATTAAGGACCCGGAATGGCCCGGAAATCAGCGAGGGAACCGCGCCGGCGGCTGGCGGTCGGGCCCGTTAGCCCCAAGGGCCGCGCGGCGGAGCCGCGCGAGGCATGGCGCTGCCGAGCGCCGAGCGACCCGCCGGCCGCGCGCCCCCGCCCATCGCGCCGGCGAGCGCCTCGAGCGCGGCGATGCGGTTCTCGGTCGCCGGGTGGGTGGAGAACAGGTTGTCCATCCGCGCGCCCGACAGCGGGTTGACGATGAACAGATGCGCGGTCGCCGGGCTCGCCTCCGCCGGCTCGTTCGGGATCGCATGCGCCATGTCGGAGATTTTCGCGAGCGCCGACGCCAGCGCCAGCGGCTCGCCGCTGATCCGCGCGCCGGTCTCGTCGGCGGAATATTCGCGCGTCCGGCTGATCGCCATCTGAACGAGCATCGCGGCGAGCGGCGCGAGGATCACCATCGCCAGCGTGCCGATCAGGCCGACGCCGTTGTTGTCGCGGTTGCCGCCCATCCCGGTGAACATCGCGAAATTGCCGATCATCGAGATCGCGCCGGCGATGGTCGCCGTCACCGTCATGATCAGCGTGTCGCGGTTGCGGATATGCGCCAGCTCATGCGCGATGACGCCGGCGACCTCGTTGCGGTCGAGCGCGCGCAACAGACCGGTCGTCACCGCGACGGCGGCGTTGTCCGGGTTGCGGCCGGTGGCGAACGCGTTCGGCTGCGGATTATCCATCAGATAGACGCGCGGCATCGGCAGGCCGGCGCGCTGCGCGAGCGCGGCCACCATCGCGTGCAGGTCGGGCGCGCTCGCGGCGTCGACCTCCTGCGCGCCGTGCATCGACAGCACCATCCGGTCGGAGTTCCAGTAGGCGAACAGGTTCATGCCGCCGGCGACGATCAGCGCGATGAACGCGCCGGCGCCGCCGCCGATCAGATAGCCGACACCCATGAACAGGCCGGTCAGGCCCGCGAGCAGGATCGCCGTGCGAAAATAGTTCATCGTCGCCTTTGCCGTTCCCTCTGGTCCGCGCGGGATGCGCGCAACAGCTTCGCGCGGCTGCAAGCGCCCGCGCGTCGGTGAACGGAAAATGTCGGAAGCCGCCGGGCGGCGCGCAAGATGCCCCGGCGTCCTGCGACAACATATCCGTTGCGGCCCGAGCGGCCCTTGGCCAACGGCCTCGGCAACCGACGGCGGCGGCTTGAGGTGCAGTTTTGGCGCGGTCTTTGGCACCGTCTTGGCGCGGTCCGGCGACGGCAGGATCAGCCGCCGCGCGCGGCGGCGGCCGCCTCCGCCGCCCGGGAGGACGGGTCCTGTCCCTGCGCGTCGATCCAGCCGACCAGGATCTTGTTCGCCGGGGTGACGATCAGCACCTTGTCCGCTGTTTTGATGTAGCCGTAGGTCGCGAGCGCGGGAAACTTGTCGCGCAGCGCATCCGGCCACGGATGCACCGGCGTCAGGTTCGGCAGTTGGGCCGCCGGCTCGGTGGCGGCGATGTCGGCAGCCGGCACCGCCTGGTCCGCCATGATGGTGCGGTACACCTCGGCCGCCTGCTCGGGCGAAAGCCCGACGCCGCCCGACATGGTCGGCTGGCTGTCGAGCGCGGCGTTGACGGCGGAGAATTTCGCCGGCGCGGTCTCGCTGTTCTTCGGCGCGCCCGGCACGGTCAGCACGCCGTCGCGGAGCACCGCCGGGTCGCTCGCCTGGGCCTGGTCGACCGACTTCTCGATGTGCGGATCGTTGGCGTCGTCGTCATAGTGCTTGTTGCGGTCGGTATGCGCCTGCGAGCCGCCCTCCTTGCTATCGTTGCCCGCCGGCTTGCCGGCCTTCCCGGCAGCCTCACCATCGCCGGCCGCATCCTTGGCCGCCTGTTCGCGGGTCGCTTCCTTGACGTCCTTGGCCGACTCGGCAGCGCCATTCCCGGCGGCCGGCGCCGCGGCATTCGCCGTGTCCTCGGGGACCGCGATCACCGCCACGATCTTGCGGTCCATCGCATTGACGACCAGCACCTGCCGGTTGGCGATATCGGCGACGAAGAAATGCCGGAGTTCGGGAATGTCCTGGACGATCTCCGGCGGCATCGATTCGAGCTTGAGCGCCCGCGGCGCGATGGCGCCCGCCGCCGGCTCGAACCCCGGCACCGGCTTCTGCGCGGTGTGCCGGGCCAGCACGGCCTTGCGGACGGCGTCGCGTTGCCGGTCGTTGAGCGTCAGGTCCGGGGCGCGATCCGTCTGGGGAACCGCGCCGCCCTGCTGCGGCACCGCGCCGGGCGCGACGCGGTCGCCGGTTCCCGGCGGCTGCCCCGCCGGCTGGCTGTTCTGCTGCGGCGGGGTCGCTTGCGGCTGCTGCGCGGCAGCCGTGCCGGCCATCAGCACGACGGCAAGCGCCGCGATGGTCGCGCGCGACGACGCCATCGACAGGGACGATGTGGCCGACAGGAACGGCTGGAACGACGGACGGTGTTCGGGCGACATCATGGAATCCTCCTCGCCCCCGTCCCCGGAGCGCCGTGACGCATCGGCAGCCCATCATCGACAAAACGGCCGTCCGCCGGAGATGGTTCCCGCCGAATTGACGCAGCGGTGGCGAGGCGCGGCCGCGCGGCCCGCATGGAATGCGCCGCCATTGCGACGATCGACGGAATCAATGGAATTGAAGTGGGACCAGGGGAATCCGGGCGATCAGGGCGGTCCGGGAGATCAGGACTGTTTGGGAGATCGGCGGGATCGGCAGCGCCCGGCAATCGGCAGCGGCCGCCGTCTCCAAAACGCATCTCGCCCCCGTCCTCGGTGGCGGCCGCTTTATGCAGCCGGGTGCCGACGGGGGCGATACGCGCGACAGAACCGGAATGGTTGCTTCGATCGGCTTCGATCAGAATGTGATCAGATGTTGGGGCGCTCGGATCTGGTCACTTATCTGGTCACTTATCTATCTGGTCACTTGCACAACTCCAAACGGCTTACGATACGCGACGCTCGGATACGCACACTCACTGTCGCTCGCTCCGTGATCTACTCCTCGCTCACTCTCCATCCAGCCGATACCGCCGCCGCTCACGGCACCCCGTTCAGACACTCAAGCTGCGACACCAGGGCTACTCAACAGGGGCGCCGTTTCGCGAGGCAATATCGACGGGCAACGCTCACGCAACACGCAACACAGGTTCAACGAAACAAAGCTTCAGCGATCGAGCCCACCTCCGGTTCGGTGGCAAAAGGGGGCAGCCGGCCCCGGGGACAAGGGGACCCGGTTGGACACCGGGCGGGACTGGGAGCCGGCTGCCGAGCCGCGATGAGGCCGGCGGTCAGGCCTCCGCCGCCTCGTCGTCGTCATCCTCGTCGGGGTCCTCGCCGGCCAGGATCGCTTCGGCAATCAGGCCGGCGTTCTGGCGCACCGCCGCTTCGATCTTGGCGGCGAGGTCGGGATTGTCCTTGAGGAAAGTCTTGGCGTTCTCGCGGCCCTGCCCGATGCGCTGGCTGTCGCAGGAGAACCAGGCACCGGACTTCTCGACCACGCCGGCCTTGACGCCGAGGTCGATCAGCTCGCCGAGCTTGGACACGCCCTCGCCGTACATGATGTCGAACTCGACCTGCTTGAAGGGCGGCGCGAGCTTGTTCTTGACGACCTTGACGCGGGTCTGGTTGCCGATCACCTCGTCGCGGTCCTTGATGGCGCCGATGCGACGGATGTCGAGCCGCACCGAGGCGTAGAATTTCAGCGCATTGCCGCCCGAGGTGGTTTCCGGCGAGCCGTACATCACGCCGATCTTCATGCGGATCTGGTTGATGAAGATCACCATGGTGCGCGAGCGCGAGATCGACGAGGTCAGCTTGCGCAGCGCCTGGCTCATCAGACGGGCCTGGCTGCCCGGCTGCACGTCGCCCATCTCGCCTTCGAGCTCGGAGCGCGGCACGAGAGCAGCGACCGAATCGACCACCAGCACGTCGATCGCGCCGGAGCGCACCAGCGTGTCGGCGATCTCGAGCGCCTGCTCGCCGGCGTCGGGCTGCGAGATCAGGAGATCGTCGACATTGACGCCGAGCTTGCGGGCATAGACCGGATCGAGCGCGTGTTCGGCGTCGACGAAGGCGCAGATGCCGCCCTTCTTCTGGGCTTCGGCGATGGTGTGCAGCGCCAGCGTGGTCTTGCCGGAGGATTCCGGCCCGTAGATTTCGACCACCCGGCCGCGCGGCAGGCCGCCGATGCCGAGCGCGATGTCGAGGCCGAGCGAGCCGGTCGAGATCGCCTCGATGTCCATCGCCTTGTCGTTCTTGCCGAGCCGCATCACCGAGCCCTTGCCGAACTGGCGTTCGATCTGGGACAGGGCGGCCGTCAGCGCCTTCGATTTGTCGGCTTTTTCCATGGGACTTCCATCAACAACGCGAAGCGCAGGCTGGCTCATCGGTGGCTCCTATAAGGCCTCAGATTCGACACCCCGACAACGCGGCTCCTGCCTCATCAAGCCCTTGTCCGCATTTGATTTTGCGTCCTGAGCCTGCGGGACGGTAGCGCCCCCGCCGGGTCAATCGGTACGACCGACTGAGACAGAACCGTACACTATTTGTTCTCTGTTCGCAATATGTTCTTCCCCAGAATTTCGCAGATATATCCCCTTGGGACATGTAGCCATGTTCCGGGGATTTCAAAGGAGCTCGGCTGCCCTATCCCGAAAGATTCGGGATAGGAGTCATTTATGGACTGGAAGCAACGTCATCGGGAGGCGCTCAAGGGCGCACGCTACCTGTGTGGGCTCGAATCGGGGCCGCAGGTGATGGTGAAATCTATCGGCGTAATTTCGGCAATCACATTTGTTTGGCTTTATGGCGACTTAGGTGGCGCAGTATCCGAGATACTTCTGCGGATCGGAGCAACTATCGCGCTCATTCTGATATTTCCATTAGTGTATGCTTGGAAGCTTTTTCAAATTGGCGAACTCATACTTAAGCGACCTGCCATGTACCTAATCATTCTTGGCTCTGTAATCGCCGCTGTCGGAATTCTTGTAGGGGCAGTGATGATTGGAATCGGTGTTTCAAAACTACAAAATAACGGAAGCACACAACAAGCGATCACAAATCAAAAGCTTTCAGAGTTCGAGTGGGGCTTTGAAAAGCACGTCGGCTATCCCTACATCGGCATGATGGGTGGCGCTAAGTTCGATCCTCCAGTCATATTCCAATTTCAGGCTCAAGGTCACAACAAAACTGGCAATCCAATATCAAAAGCAAAAGCATACGTTCGGTCTGACAGGACCGGGACAATATACCCAGGCTTCTTTAACATTCGCGGCCAATTTTATTCTGGCGAACAGATAGACCCAATCCCTGTTGATGCGATCATCGACATTCACGCCTATTTTCGTAGCGATAAAAAACCAATCTCCATGAGGGATTTTTTAGATACCATTTCACCGTTGACTTTCTTTTTCGAATACGACGGCAAGGAATACAGAAGATCGTTTAAACAATCCGAGATTGAAGCCCTACTCAGAAAAGAAGAACAAGATATGCGGCCAAAACCCGCCGCTCCCCAGATGACCCCTCGAAAGCAAACAGCAGTCGAGCAAAAACAAAAAGTCGCCCTAGTTGACGCGGCACGACGGGCTTACACAGAAACACGGGGAACACTGGCCGCTGGAATTGCCGAAGCTCAGGGGAAGACGAAGGATGGAATACTTCAGTGGTATTGCTTCATGCTTGTCGGAACGATTGGCATTAAATTATGGGGCCTAAGAGAGCCGGCCAACACTGATGAATTAATTGACTGGAAGAAGAGAGGGCTTCACTTCGAAGTGAAGGATGAAAAAGTTAAGGCCGTCGAAAAGCAAAATGATTATGAATATATCAATCTCATGGTCGATCCTGATGAGCTACCGGCGGCTATAGTAAGAATTCGAGAAATGGGTCGTGAAAGCCAGCAACACTAGACAAATCTTCGACCGCCTCTTGCAGATGATGGCTAGCCAACCCGAACCTTCGGAAAAGCCGCCAGCAAAAGATCGAACATCAGATACGGAGTCCGGCGCAGGTTATGGCGATACTCGAACTCGCGAAGGTAAGTCTGCAAGTGCTTCTTCGAAACCCAAACGTAAGTCCCCTTGATGCCGCGCTTCACGTTCGCCCAGAACGCTTCGATGTTGTTCGTGTGAACGTCGCCTCGCACGTATTCTTTCGCTGAGTGATTGACAGCTTCGTGTTCGAAGCCGTGACGTTCGGTCAATGTCTGATAGCCACTCCAATCGTCGGTATGAATTTTCGATCCCGGCTTCACATGCTTCACGATGTGCGGGATGAGGTGGCCGTGAGTGCGGCCATGAACGTGGCGCGTCACAACATCGCCGCCGCGCTCAATAATGCCGAACACCACTGACTTGTCGTCGCCGTTCTCTTGCGTGTCTTTGCCGCCAATGAATGTTTCGTCGGCTTCAACCGTCTTGCTATGACCGCCGACCGGGAAATCGCCATCGACGTAGCCCATGTACTTGCGGATCAGGTTGCACATGCGCCACGCGGTTTTATAGGTGACACCAAGCTGGCGCTGCACTTCCTTCGCCGCCACGCCGTTACGCGAGGCGCAGAACAGGAACATGACGTAGAACCAGTCCCGCAGCGGCGTCCGGGTGCTCTCAAACGGCGTCCCGGCGGTCGGGTAGACCTGATAGCCGCAGTGCTCGCAGGTGAAGCAGCGGCGGCTTTTGACCCGGTAATACGTCGCCTCTTTGTGGCAGCCCATGCAGGTCAGGCGCTCGCCATAGCGGACCCGCATCAGGTGGCTCAGGCAGGTTTCTTCATCCGGAAACCGCTCGTTGAACTCCCTGATATTCGGGCCTTTTTTGGTCTGGCCGCCCCGCTTGGTCATTTCACCCTCCCAACAGCACCGTTTCACTAGAATATATGTACTGTATCAGGGTTTGTTCTACATGTCTATAGGGGATATATCCGGAATTTCGCAGATATATCCCCCCACTTTCTGAACACGGCAGCTTTTGGGCACCCTTTCGCTAATCGAAAATCACCCACGCCAAGCCGCGGGCCCGCCCGGCGCCGAATTTCAAATTGCTCCCGGCCTCACCGCGCCCCTACACTTTCGGCGCGGACGACAAGCCCAACCAGAACCGCAAAACCGGAACGGCAGAACCGGAACACCAAAACCGGACACCAAAAGCCAGACCATGGGGAGGATCGAATCATGATGCGCATCGCAGCGCTCGCATTGACGCTCACGGCCGCGCTGACACTGGGCGGCTGCTTCGAGGGTCCGAAGGGCGACGCCGGCCCCGCCGGTCCACCCGGACCGAAGGGCGATGC
>Ga0182749_1003740_pt1 | contig 10264 bp, 8 predicted proteins | sample eDN3rd37CKraftMG_FD_128875 | JGI IMG/M metagenome (GOLD analysis project Ga0182749, IMG submission 128875) | Enriched Miracle-Growth compost microbial communities from Emeryville, California, USA - eDNA 3rd pass 37_C Kraft MG (version 2) (version 2) ...
ACCGGCGCTTCGCAGCGCGGTCAAGGCCGAAGGCTTCCTGACCCGCGACAGCCGCGTCGTCGAACGTAAGAAGTACGGCCGCGCCAAGGCCCGCCGCAGCTTCCAGTTCTCGAAGCGCTAAGCTGGAATCTACGCTTAAACGCTTGGAAATTAAGGAAAAAGGGGTCGGAAACGGCCCTTTTTTTCGTTTACACGTTCTTACACGTAACCCGCAGAACGGCTTTGCCACGGGTTAGCGCATAACACGTTCTTTGCACGTGCAATTACACGTGTTCTGGTTTTGATCGCGAAAATGAGCGGGCAGCTTACGAATTAGTCATCTTTACACGCAAGGATGACGTAATGACGCAAGCGCAGAAGACACAGCATCAACTGGACACAATCAAGCTGCTTGGCGGCGCAATCGTGCTTTACAAGCGCGGCGATCTTAAGCGCAAAGCATCGTGGCAATGTCGTTTGGAACTTGGCGACGGACAGCGCACGCGACAAAGCCTAAAAACAGACAATCAGGCTGTTGCAGAACGCGCTGCAATGGACCTCTATACGAAGCTTAAAGGGCGCGTAGCTGCTGATCTTCCCATTACATCAACGTCGTTCAACGATTTTTGGGATAGGCAATGGCTGCCGTATGTTGAGAAGAATCTATCTCAGCATCGTTACAAGCTGCATAAAGGGACAGGCGAACGTTACATAAAGCCGTATTTCGCGAACTGTTTGCTGGACGCAATCAATGTCAACAAGGCTGAAAGCTACGTTGATTGGCGACGGGATAAAGGCGTAACACGACCATCAAAGAAAACGCTGACGATTGAGCTTGGTTTAATAAGGCAAGCGCTGGATCGTGCAGCACGATGGAGCCTGATTAAACCAATTCCCAAAATTAAAATGCACGCGCTTGCGACAGACCCAAACAGAGAGCGGCGATACGGTTTTACGGCTGATGAATGGCAAAAGCTAACGCAGCATATGGAAGGCTGGTGTCGTGAAGGTCAGCATAATTTGCATAGGCGGCAACGAAAAATCGTTAAACATTTAATCTGGTTTTATCGTTTGACGGGGATGCGCCCAAACGAGGTGCAGCAATGCAAATGGGAACATATTAGCTGGACGGATGATGGTCTGGCGCTAATTCAGGTGCAGAAAGAAACGAAAACGGGCGAACGTCTTTGTATAAGTTTAGGTGGACTTAAAGGAATTTTAGGCGAACTCAAAACATTGAGGGAATTGGAGAGCGACACTGACGAAGGCAGGCAGTGGCTCTTTAAGCGCGGTTGGGACGCATCACATACGATACGAAATCTGTTTAAAGAGTGCGGATTGCTAAAAGGGCCTGATGGAAATAATCGCACAGCATATAGCTTGCGACATACGCATATAACAGATCGTTTGGTGAATGGCGTTTTGCACGCGGACATTGCGCGCAACTGTGGCACTTCAGTTCTCCAAATTCAGAAGCATTACGATCACGTCATTCCTGAAGAGCGTATCGTGGAATTAACAAAGCATCGCGGACTTAGCGCGCAAGAGGAGGTTGTTGCAGCGCATTGGCTTGGGCAGTTGGAAAAGCTGCTGAGCGACGAAGATTTACAGGCATACAAAACGCTGATGGCGAAAGCTGACGCGCAAAAGAGGCGGGATGCTGCGTGAAATGCGCTGTCGTGCTGTCTGAGCGCTGGCAGCACATTTTGGGCAGCCAGGCAGCACGGTAACGTTTTTGGCGCTGTCTGACGCTCAAAAAAATACCCATCATTTAGATGGGCATTTTTCGTGCAAGCGGGCAGCACGCATTATGGCTTTGCAGCAGCTTTCGCCTTGCGCGAAGCGGCCATAGCTTGACCACGCTTCTTGGCATTTGCGGCGAGTTCCGCAATCTGCGTATCGAACTCACCATTCAACACAGCTTCCTTGATAGCTGCATACACGCTGTCAAACTTGTCAGCGGCAACGACGAACTGCGTATCGCTGTCAACGAGCGTGAGGGCGCGATTGCCATAGCGAACGCAGAAACGAACTTCGCTACCTTTCTGAACGATGGCAGGACGCTTCTTGGTGTTCTCACCATTCTTGAAGGCAGCAAGCGCAACATCCATTCCATTTGCGATACGTTCAGCGGGCTTCATCTGCACAGCGGCGGACTTGAATTCCACACTCTGAGCAGCAGGCTTGATGGCATTCTTCCAATTCACGGCCACAGCATTTTCCTTTCTAATCTTTAGCACTAAGCGACGATCTATTTTCGTCATTCATTCTGTCGATCAGAAAAATTGAAAATCAGAAGCGCATTGCGACTTCTGATTGACTGCCTGCGTGTGGTGCGTTCGACGAAAGCGGTAACAATGGAGAACGGACATGCGACAGGAATATAGAGACAGGACGGGAAAGCTGCTTGGCTGGCGAGTTCAATCAGGGAGGCGCATTATGGGGCACATTCATACGGGCGCACTGGTGGGCTGGTATGATACGGCAGCGAACGAGACGAGAGATCAAGCAGGCAGGCTTGTTGGCAGGGGCGATATGCTGGCTTCATTGATCGTCAGGTAACGTTAGATTTACCAAGGTGCAGGGCCATTTTAACACTGGCCTGCAACGATTTTTGCATTTAGGCTGCTCATCAAATTCACACAGGATGAGCAGCTTTTATGTCAGCTTTAGACCGTTTGTTGGCATCGTATCGTGATGCGGCGGTGACGGAGCGGGAAAAGGGGACATACTTTGAACGCTTGGCGGTAGCGTATCTTCGTAATGACCCTGTGCAAATCCAACAGTTCAGCGAAGTGTGGCACTATGCAGATTGGGCAAAAGCGCACGGCGTAGATGGACGCGACACGGGCATTGATCTTGTCGCGAAGCTGCGTGACGAGGATGGCTTTGCTGCAATCCAGTGCAAATTCTATTCTCCAAAACACACGATACAGAAGAAGGACATTGACAGCTTTCTGTCTGCGTCTGCGAAACCACCATTTTTGCGGCGGGTGTTCATTGACACAACAGAGGTCAATTGGAGCGGCAACGCAGAGGACACGATACGCGATCAGCACATTCCAGTGGTGCGGGTTGGCTTGGACGCACTACGCGAAAGCGCGATTGACTGGAGCGCGTTTGAGGCGACGGCACAGGTCAAATTGCAGGCTAAGAAGGCGCTGCTGGATCATCAACGGCAAGCGCTGGAGGAAGTAGAGCGCGGATTTGCTGAGCATGATCGTGGCAAGCTGCTGATGGCTTGCGGCACGGGCAAAACGTTTACGGCGCTTAAGATCGCGGAGCATTATGCTGGCAAGGGCAAGCGTGTGCTGTTTGTCGTCCCATCATTGGCTTTGATCGCGCAGACAGTGCGCGAGTGGACGAAGGACACGGATACGGAATTGCGGTCGTTTGCGGTGTGCAGCGACGCGCAGGTGGGCAAGCGGCGCAAGGACGCTGACGATGTTGCGGAGATTGAGGTCCACGAGCTGGAATTTCCAGCAACGACGCAACCAGCGAAACTGGCGCAGAAGGCGGGCAGCATAGATGCTGAACGGCTGACGGTCGTATTCAGCACATATCAGAGCATTCCAGTGCTTACGGCGGCGCATCAGCACGGCTTGCCACAGTTCGATCTTATCATCTGCGACGAGGCGCACAGGACGACGGGCGCGACGATAGACGGCGAAGAAGCGAGCAACTTCGTCAAAATCCACGATAATCAATATGTTCAGGGTGCGAAGCGGCTCTATATGACTGCTACGCCCAGAATTTTTGGCGACAGTGCCAGGGCAAAAGCGGCAGATGCGTCTGTGTCGCTTTGCGATATGGACGATGAGAGCATTTACGGCCCCACATTCTTCACACGCGGCTTTAGCTGGGCAGTGGAGAATGGGCTGCTGACGGATTACAAGGTCGTCGTGCTGGCTATGGACGAAGCGATCGTCAGCAAAAGCGTTCAGAGCAGGCTTGCAGATGCAGGCAACGAGCTACAGCTTGACGACGCGACGAAGATTGTGGGCTGCTACAAGGCACTGCTGAAACAAGGCGATGCTGACGGCTTTGGTGCAGATGCTCAGGCGATGCGGCGGGCAATTGCGTTTTGTAAGGACATTCGTTCCAGCAAGCTGATTGCACGCGAGTTTGGCGCGGTCGTGGATGAATTCAACGATGCAAGCACGAGCGAAGCTGACAGGGACAATGCGGTTAGCTGCGATGTGCAGCACGTGGACGGCACGTTCAACGCGAAAACACGTGGCGAACTGCTGAACTGGCTAAGCGATGATGTTGATGATCATCATTGCAAAATCTTGAGCAACGCACGCTGCTTGAGTGAGGGCGTAGACGTTCCAGCATTGGATGCGATTATGTTTCTGCATCCGCGAAAATCACAGATAGACGTTGTGCAGAGCGTTGGGCGCGTGATGCGACGGGCAGCGGGCAAGAAGCTTGGCTACGTCATTCTTCCTGTAGTTATTCCAGCGGATAAAACGCCAGAAGAAGCGCTGAACGACAATGAGCGTTACAGGGTCGTATGGCAAATCCTGAACGCGCTTAGGGCGCACGATGATCGTTTTGATGCAACGATCAACAAGCTTGAATTGAGCAACGATGCAGGCGGCAGGATTGAGGTCATTGCCGTTGCGGAAAATTTGCCAGCACAGCGCAATGGCGAGAACAAGGGCATTGGCATTGGGCACGGGGGTGATGGCGAGGAACGCGAGCGTGACGCGCAAACGCGGCCAGAGGAACAGCTAAACTTCATTCTTGATGAGTTTCCAGCGGCTATACGCGCAAAAATCGTGCAGAAGTGCGGTTCACGGACATATTGGGAAACGTGGGCAAAGGATATTGGCGACATTGCCAAAGCGCATATCGCACGCATCAAGGCGGCGTTGGAAACGGGAGATAACGAACGTGCTGTCTTTGAGGAGTTTCTGGCTGAAATCCGCGACGATCTAAACGGCAGCGTTACGAGGGATGAGGCGATTGAGATGCTGGCACAGCATCTTGTCACGAAACCAGTCTTTGACGCGCTGTTTGAGGGCTACGATTTCGCAGCACATAATCCAGTTTCACAGGCAATGCAGAACGTGCTTGCTGTGCTGGAACCCCAAAACATTCAGAAGGAAGCGGCATCGCTTGAAAGCTTCTACGACAGCGTGAAGCGTCGTGCGAGTGGAATTGATAATGCAGAGGGCAAGCAGAAGATTATCATCGAACTCTACGATAAATTCTTCAAAACTGCATTTCCCAAACTCACGGAAAAGCTGGGCATCGTTTACACTCCTGTTGAGGTGGTGGATTTCATCATTCACTCCGTAAACGATATTTTGCAGCAGGAGTTTGGGCAGACGCTTGGCAGTGAAGGCGTGCATATTCTCGATCCATTTACAGGCACGGGAACGTTCATCACGCGCTTGCTGCAAAGCGGGCTGATTTCAGCAGACGAGCTTGAACGCAAATACAGGCAAGAGATACACGCAAACGAAATCGTGCTGTTGGCCTACTACATTGCGGCGATAAACATTGAGGCGGTCTATCACACGCTTTCAGGCAAACCATATGAACCGTTTGAAGGTATCTGTCTGACAGACACGTTCAAGATGTATGAGAGCGAGGATATGGTCGCGGCGCTGATGCAGGACAACAGCGCACGACGCACGCGACAGAAGGCGTTGGACATACGAGTAATAATGGGAAACCCGCCGTATAGCTCTGGCCAAAAAAGTGAGAATGACAACGCAAAGAACGTTGCGTATCCCAGCTTAGATCAAAAAATAAAATTGTCGTATGCCGCCAGATCAGAAGCAAATCTGCAAAAGGGCCTCTACGATAGTTATATCAGGGCAATAAAATGGGCTGGAGAGCGCATTGGCGAAAGCGGCATCGTAGCTTACGTCACGGGTAATGCGTGGATTGAAAGATCATTCGCAGATGGAATGCGGAAGTGCTTAACTGAAGAATATTCTAATATCTACGTTATAAACCTACGTGGCGATATTAGAAAGAATATGTTGAGCAAGGGTTTGGCCAAAGAGGGTGGAAACATCTTTGACAGCGGCTCTATGACAGGCATTTCAATATCTATTTTGGTGAAAAATCCAAAAAACGTTGAGCGCGGAATAATAAAATATTACGACATTGGAGATGATTTAGGATCTCAAGAGAAGCGACAGCGGCTCAAAACCCACAAAAGCATAAGTGGCGTTGACGCTTTCAATGGTTGGCGCGAGCTAAGCGTGGACAAGCACGGAGACTGGCTGGCGCAACGCGAACTTTCATTTGATAAGCACACGCTGATTGGCGATAAATCAGGCAACGAGAGAAAAGTTGTCTTTGAAAATTTCTCGCAAGGCGTTTTGACGAGCAGGGACGCTTGGTGTTTTAACTTTTCTGCGCTCCGATTAGAAAATAATATCAAATCAATGATCGACTTCTATAACGAAGAAGTTGATCGATTTTTACGCAGCGGTGCGCGTGCGGCAAAGGATTCTATTGATTACGATGCCAAGAAAATTAGCTGGTCGAGCAGCCTAATTCCCAAGCTCGAAAAGGGTATAAAAATTGTTTTCAGGCACGAAGCAATCAGACGAGCGATGAGGCGCCCATTTACAGCTACAAACTTATATTACGGTAGCGATTTGAATGATCGTCCTGGGCGAACAAAGCTGATTTTTCCTACAGACAGTTCTGACAATTTGGCTATCCATATTTCTGGTGTTGGTGCAAGAAGTGGGTTTTCTGCGCTTATGCTTAAGACGCTGCCTGACATCCAGTTTGTGGATAACGGCCAGTGCTTTCCATTAAGGCTGTATGGCAATTCCCAAAAAAGCTCGCGCGATCTATTCTCCACAAATCCCAACGGCGGTGTCACTGATGGTATAACGGATTACGGCTTGCAGCATTTCCAAGCTGCATATCCCCATGCGAAAATCGTCAAGGAAGACATCTTCTATTATGTCTATGGTTTGCTGCATAGCGAGGAATATCGCACGCGCTTTGCGGACAATCTGAGCAAGCAGCTACCACGCATTCCTACGGTTAAGCAGGAAGCGGATTTCTGGGCATTTGTGGAGGCAGGGCGCAAACTTGGCGATCTGCACGTGAACTACGAAAGCGTTGAACCCTACGCTGTGACCTACAAGGAAGGCGATCTGCGCTTAGCGAATGTAGCTGACCCCGTAACGTTCTATCGCGTTGAGCAGATGAGGTTTGCGGGCAAACGGCCAAACTTGGATAAAACGACGGTCATCTACAATCCCAACATCACGATGACCAACATTCCGTTGGAAGCTTACGACTACGTGGTGAATGGCAAGAGCGCGCTGGATTGGGTGATGGAACGGCAGTGCGTGAAAACGGACAAGGCAAGCGGCATCGTGAACGATGCGAACGACTACGCGAACGAGACGATGCAAGACCCAGCTTATCCATTGAAGCTATTTCAGCGGGTCATCACGGTAAGCTTGGAGACGATGAATATCGTTCGCGGACTTCCAAAGCTTGAGATTGATTGACGGTTTTACGGGGGCAGAACGGAAAGGAGCATAATATGGCAACGTTGGACGAGCTGCTTAAACAAAAGGATGAGCTTGATAAGAAGATTGAGGCGGCACGAAGCGCAGAGCGCGCCAAAAGTATTTTGGAGGTCGTCGCGTTGTGCGAGCGATACGGCATCAAATATGCTGACCTCAAACCACATATGACGAAGCAGCGCGCAAAGCGGGGTAGCAAGGCAGCAGCAAGCAGCAGCAGCGCAGTTTGAAGGTGTTGATTGCGTGATGGCTGAGGATGACGCACGCATTGCGAAGCTTCGTCGTTTGCTGGCACAACTGAACAAAAATCAGCACGCTTCAAATCGTGAAATGCGTAAAGCGCTGGGAGATATCGCATACGATAGCTTTGAAAGCGCGTGGCAAGATCAGTTGGATTTGCGTAAGCAGCTTAAGGACAAGCCAGACGAAATTCGTGATTATGAGAAGGCGCTTAAACGAGCGATCTTCTTGGAGAACAAGGCGAAAGCTTCACGCGGTAAAAACTCACAAGGCGCGGGCAAATTGGCACGGACTGCGGAAGCTGCATTTGAACAGCTATATGAGAAGCTGGACGAAATTGTAGCAGCGGACGGCACACTTAGCGGTTGGTTTGATCGTGAGGTGCGTAGCGATGCTTCAAATGCTCCAGATTTATCGTCAATAGATGCCCCACGAGTTGTAACGGCTGGCAGCGGCGGTGGCATTGCAAGCGGCATACGCAGCAAGCGCGATACGAAGATTGCGATCATAGAGCACGAACTGGAAAGGCATGAAAATCCAGTTTCAGACGATGAACTTGGAAAAGTTGCACAGGAACGCTTGGCGAAACTGCGGCAACGGTTGTCGTAAATGGGTAAACGCTAACGTGACGGCGAAAAACCGTGCAGCGAATGTCACATTTAGGTCGATTTCCAACTTTTGCGACAGCAGACAGTTTGGGTCTTAGAGGTAAATGTGACGAGGGAATATGATCGTTGGTTATGCACGTGTCAGCACAACGGGTCAGAGCCTGGACGTGCAGATGGGCGAGCTTGCAGCGCACGGTTGCGAACGCATCTTTGAGGATAAGGCGACGGGCACGAACTGCGAACGCGCTGGGCTGATAGAGATGATGGGCTTCGTGCGCGAAGGCGATACCATTATCGTGAGCAGGCTTGATCGTTTTGCACGGTCGCTGAGCGATCTATTTCAGTTGCTAGACCAGCTTGCGGCCAAGGGCGTTGCGTTTCAATGCGTGCATCAGAATATAGACACGAGCAGCAGCACGGGAAAGCTGACGCTGGCGATCTTGGGCGCTGTGGCAGAGTTTGAGAATGATCTGCGGCGCGAGCGACAGCGCGACGGTATTGCAAAAGCGAAGTCCAACGGAATTTACAAGGGACGTAAAGCGGCGGTGAGCGCGGAGCGTGTGAAGGAATTGATGGCAAGCGGAACGGCGATCAGTGAAATTGCACGGCAGCTTGGTTGTCATCGTCAAACGGTTTATCGTTTGGCCAAGGCGTGATGCAGTTTACTATGTAGATAATTTTCGTGCAGGGGTTTTCGACGTAGATAATTAATTTTCGAGCGGAGTAAATATATTCGTGAGACGCACAGCGTTGCACGACATATGCTGCTTTTGGAAAACACTTGCTGGGAATAAGACCAGATGGATGAGCGCGCAGCACGCGAACGTGAAGGACGAATTGGTCGTATGACGGCAGGAACAAACGCAATCATACGAATTTAGAAGTGCAAATCTTCTAGGTCTTGGAACAAGGCTCAGTGGCACACGTAAAAATGCAATCTCAAGATGCAAGCTCTGACTGTTCCATTGTTCAACTTGCACCCATACAACAGAATTTTGGAAGTCTGTTGTGTGGCACCGTTAGGGCGCTAGCGATAGCGCGGTAAAAACATCTGCAAACTGGTCAATACTAACCACCAGGCTGCTAAACACAGCGATGCTTCCAAAAGGCGTGAAGACCTTAGTTTAACTCAGCGAAAGGGCGAACGTAATTTTACTCTCTTTTCTGCTGAGCAGAAAGGGGGGTAAAAAAGCGATCTTAGCCTAGTTAATCTAGCGAAGGCAAAAAATCATACGACGAAACAATTGGCAGCGACGAAGCGCGAAACGCTTGTCGCTGTAAATTGTGAGTGCGTTGGATTGCGTGAGCGGATGCGAATGCAAGCCATAAAACTGATGACGAATGGCGAGGTGGATATGCGATCGACGCGAGCCAAAAATCGCGTAGAACGAGTGAATATGAGATACGAAATTTCCGTGAAAGATTTGCTGGATTACGTCGCGGAATTTCTAGATTTGAACGAGCGACTTATGAGGTGGTGCGTGTCTGAGCGGTAGGCGCGTAGGAGGCTTTGCGGGCGCGTTCCAGATTTTTGCGCTGTTTCTGGTGATCCTTGACGCTTTGTAGAGCTTGCTTGGCAACATCTATTTGTCGTTTTTTGGCAGCGACGAGAGATTGTTCAGGTGTCAGCGGCTTGCGTGGCTTCTTGGGCTTGCGCGGCTTGTGGGTTTGGAATTCATATAATCGCATATCGTATTTATTCAGGCGCAGCTAAGGCTATGCGTTCTGGCGGCATATGTGGGGCAGGGGATGGTGATGGGGCTAGCGATTTGTAGTGCTTCAATTGACTGGGCAGCGACGGGAACGATGCTGCAAGGCATTGGCACTCTTGGCGGTGTAGGTGCTGTCGTATGGGCTGCAATCAAAGGTGCCAACACGTTTGATACGTGGCGTAGGCAAAAGCTTGTGGAGCGCAAG
>Ga0182749_1003743_pt1 | contig 10260 bp, 13 predicted proteins | sample eDN3rd37CKraftMG_FD_128875 | JGI IMG/M metagenome (GOLD analysis project Ga0182749, IMG submission 128875) | Enriched Miracle-Growth compost microbial communities from Emeryville, California, USA - eDNA 3rd pass 37_C Kraft MG (version 2) (version 2) ...
GTGATCGGACTCGAAGCACCAGGCGTTGAGGCAGATGGCGATGTCGTAGGCGTAGAGGTCGGTGCAGGCGAAATAGAAATCGATCAGGCCCGACACGTCGCTGCCGAGGAAGAACACGTTGTCGGGGAACAGGTCCGCATGGATGATGCCGCTCGGCAACCCGCCGGGCCAGTGCTTCTCGCAGTGGTCGAGCTCCGCCGCGATGGCGGCCGCGAGGTTCCTGTGCACGTGATCGGCGCGCGGCGCGGCCTGGGCGTAGAGCGCGCTCCAACCCGCGACCGAAAGCGCGTTCCTGCGCCGCATCGGGAAGTCGGCGCCGGCAAGATGCAGCTTCGCCAGCGCCTCGCCGACCGCGCCGCAATGCGCCGCGGTCGGCCGCCGCACCCACAGGCCTTCCAGGAACGTCACAATCGCCGCCGGCCGCCGCGCGAGCTTGCCCAGGGCCTCGCCGCGGCGGTTCTTCACCGGCTGCGGGCAGGTGAGCCCGTGCGCATGGAGGTGCTCCATCAGGGCGAGGAAGAACGGCAGGTCGTGCGCCGATACGCGCTTCTCGTAGAGCGTGAGGATGAAGCTGCCGGCGGTCGTATGCAGCAGGAAGTTGGAATTCTCGACGCCCTCGGCGATGCCCTTGTAGGAGAGAAGTTCGCCGATGTCGTAGCCGGCAATGAAATCTTCGAGTTCATCGACGCCGACGTCGGTATAGACCGCCATTGGCTACTCCGCCGCCTCGCCCCGGAGCGGCCGCGGCAGCGGGAAGAACACATCCTCTTGCACGGCGTTGACGATCTGCACCTCGATGGCGTAGCGGGCCGCCAGCGCGTCCAGCACCTCCTCGACCAGCACCTCCGGCGCGGAGGCGCCTGCGGTGACGCCGATCTGTCGCGCGTCCGCGAGCCGTTCCCAGTCGATGTCCGCGGCGCGCTGCACCAGCGTGGCGTAGGGCGCGCCGCAACGCTCGGCGACCTCGCGCAGCCGCTGCGAGTTCGACGAGTTGGGCGAGCCGACCACGATCATGGCGTCGACGCTGGCGGCGATGCGCTTCACCGCCTCCTGACGGTTGGTGGTGGCGTAACAGATGTCTTCCTTGTGCGGACCGACGATGGCCGGGAACCGGACCTTGAGCGCCTCCACGATCTCCGCCGTGTCGTCGACCGACAGGGTGGTCTGCGTCACGTAGGCGAGGTTTTGCGGGTCGCGCGGCGTGAAAGCGTCCACGTCCTCGCGGGTCTGGATGAGGTGGATGGCGTCCTTCGAAAGCTGGCCCATGGTGCCGACCACCTCCGGGTGGCCGGCATGGCCGATCAGCACGATCTCGCGTCCGCGCTTGTGGTGGATCTCGGCCTCGCGATGAACCTTGGTGACCAGCGGGCAGGTGGCGTCGATGGCGAAGAAATTGCGCCTGCGCGCCTCTTCGGGCACCGAGCGCGGCACGCCGTGGGCGGAGAACACCACCGGCGCGGCGGTATCGGGGATTTCGGCGAGGCTCTCGACGAACACCGCGCCCTTGGCGCGCAGGCTCTCGACCACATGCCGGTTGTGCACGATCTCGTGGCGGACATAGACCGGCGGCCCGTGCAGCTCCAGCGCCCGCTCCACGGTGTCGATGGCGCGCACCACCCCGGCGCAGAAACCCCGCGGCGAGCACAGGAGCACCTTCAGCACGGGCTTGCCTTGGTCGGAAACGGTCATGGATTCGGCCGCCAACAGGGTTCAGGGTGCATGGGCTGGAGCGCCCGGCAAAGTCAAGGGTTTCCACGCGCCATTGCGCAATCCCGCCCCAATTGCCTATATAGTGGGGTCTTTCCACTCATTCCGATGACGTGGGGCTCTGCCCGCAAGGGCGGACAGAGCGCAAGGAGGATTTTATCATGACAGCAGCACAGCCGTTGATGCCAAAGGCGACCGCCGTGTGGCTGGTCGAGAACACCGCGCTGTCGTTCGACCAGATCGCCGAGTTCTGCAAACTCCACCCGCTCGAGGTGCGCTCCATCGCGGACGGCGACGCGGCCCAGGGCATCAAGGGCCTCGACCCGATCCAGACCGGCCAACTGACCCGCGACGAGATCGAGGCCGGCGAGGCCGACCCCAACCACAAGCTCAAGCTCGCGGACCCCAAGGTCCACCTGCCGCAGAAGGTCACCGGCAAGGGCGGCCGCTATACCCCCGTGTCGCGCCGCCAGGACCGGCCGAACGCCATCCTGTGGCTGGTGCGCAACCATCCGGAGCTGAAGGATGCGCAGATCATGCGTCTCGTCGGCACCACCAAGGCGACCCTTCAGTCGATCCGCGACCGCACCCACTGGAACTCCGCCAACCTGCAGCCCATGGACCCGGTGACGCTCGGTCTGTGCAGCCAGATCCAGCTCGACCTGGAGGTCGCCCGCGCCGCCAAGGAAAAGCCCCCGGCCGCCGAGCAGGGCGTGACACTGCTGCCCGCCGAGGTGACCACCGCCAAGGCGGCCGAGGCGGAAGCGCCCAAGAAGCCGGGCGAGGAGCTCGACGTGCAGGCGGTGTTCGCCAAGCTCAAGCAGTTGAGCGGCAAGGGCGAGGACAAGGACGAGGAATAGCCTCGCCCCGGCGCGCCGCTGCGGCACCGCAGCCCGGCCGCCGTCCCCCGGCGCCTGACAAACGGTCCCGCCTGCCCCATATCAATGGAGCTTCCGCTGTCTGGGCAGGTAGGCCCCCGTGCTGCCATTCATCGATACGGCGCCGCGCGCCCGAAATCCCTACGTCGTCTTATGGCTCATCCTCGTCAACACCCTCGTGTTCCTGTGGATGGAGAGCCTGCCGCCGCGCGCGCTCAACGCCGCGCTCCTGCATTTCGCGCTGATCCCGCTGCGCTACACGGACCCAGCCGCCGCGGTCGCCGCCGGCCTCGACCCGCATGACTGGTGGCCGCTCATCACCAACACGTTCATGCACGGCGGCTGGCTGCACCTCATCTTCAACATGTGGTTCCTGTGGATTTTCGGGCCGGCGATGGAGGCGCGGCTCGGCCGCTTCTGGTTCGCCGTCATGTACGTCGGCGGTGCGGCGGCGGCGAGTTTCCTCCACGTCGTCACCCACCCGGATTCGGGCGACCCCGCGCTGGGCGCCTCGGGGGCCATCGCCGCGGTGATCGCCGCCTACGCCGTCACCTACCCGACGGCGCGCGTCATCACCATCATCCCGATCTTCGTCATCATTCCGCTGTTCGTCCCGATCCCGGCGATCCTGTTCGCCGGCCTCTGGTTCGTCCTCCAGGTGATCCAGGGCTCGTCGGAGCTGGTGTCGCCGTCGATGGCCGGCGGCGTCGCCTGGTGGGCTCACATCGGCGGGTTCGCCTTCGGCGCGGCGTTCGCGCTCGTCGCCAATGCGGCCGGCATCGGCCTGCAGACGGCGACCACCACCTGGAGCGGCAAGGGCGCGCGGGCGAGCGTGCCGCTCGTCCGCTCGCGGGATTACGAGCGATGGTGACGGCGCCGGCTATTCCGCCGCGGCGCGCGCCAGCGGCAGCAGGTCGTTGATGACCTCGTCCGTGGTGCGCACGTCGCCGAAGCTCTGGTAAAACGACGTGAGCCCGGCCATGTGGTCTTCGGGATAGCGCGCGCCGTTGGCGTCCGCGACCATCACCACCTTGTAGTCGAGCATCATGGCGTCGCGCGCCGCCGACTCGCAGCACATGTTGGTGGCGGTGCCGGCGATGACGAGGCTGTCGACGCCGCCGGCCTTCAGCACGTCCTCGATGGTCGAGGCGCCGCGCGTGAACGGCGAGAACCGGCTCTTGTAGACGATGGCCTCGCCCGGCCGGATGTCGAGGTCCTTGTGGAACTTGTGGCCCTCGGCGCCGTCCGTGAGCTGGTCGCGGTGGGTCGCGCCGCGCTGGGGCGTGAAGAAATAGTCATGATAGATGGGCCACAGGCTTTTGCCGCCCTTGCCCGCCGTCATGCCGACCCAGATCACCTGGCCGCCGACGGCGCGCAGATGCCGCGCCAGCCGGTTGATGTTGGGGATGATGCCGACGACCGAGGCGATCTCGCCGACGTAGAAATTCTGCATATCGATGACGAGCAGCGCCGTGCGCCTGGGGTCGAAGCGATCATATACGGCCAGCTTGCCGCGCTTCTGCATCACGCGGTCGATCACATATTGCGGAAAGCCGTAGGGGGTCTTGTCGGTCACTGACTGATCCTTTCTCGCCCCAGGCATTGAGACGAGACGGATCACCGGGTCAAGCCCGCAATGACGAGCGGAGCGGCCTCGGCCTTAGGTTCGCCCCACTCCCCGCTCCTCCAGCCCCGCCTTGATCTCGTCGAGGATCGCCGGATCGTCGATGGTCGCCGGCATCTGCCAGGCTTCGCCGTCGGCGATCTTCTTCATGGTGCCGCGCAGGATTTTGCCCGACCGCGTCTTGGGCAGTCGCGCCACCGTGATGGCGAGCTTGAACGCCGCGACGGGGCCGATCCGCTCGCGCACCAGGGCGACGATCTCGCGCTCGATCTCATCGGGCGGGCGGCCGACGCCGGCCTTGAGCACGATGAAGCCGCACGGCACCTCGCCCTTCACCGCGTCGTTGACGCCGATGACGGCGCACTCGGCGACGTCGGGATGGCTTGCCAGCACCTCCTCCATGCCGCCGGTGGAGAGGCGATGGCCGGCGACGTTGATGATGTCGTCGGTGCGGCCCATGATCGAGACGTAGCCGTCGTCGTCGATGAAGCCGGCGTCGGCCGTCTTGTAGTAGCCGGGGAACTCGTCGAGATAGCTTTCCTTGAAGCGCTCGTCCTGCTGCCATAGCGTCGGCAGGCAGGCCGGCGGCAGCGGCAGCTTGATGACGATCGAGCCCATGCGGTTCGCCGGCAGTTCGTGACCCGCCTCGTCCACCACGCGCACGTCATAGCCCGGCATCGGCACCGTGGGCGAGCCGCGCTTCACCGGCAGCATGCCGAGGCCGAGCGGATTGCCGACGATGCACCAGCCGGTCTCGGTCTGCCACCAGTGGTCGATCGCCGGCACGCGCAGCCGCTCCTCCGCCCATTTCACCGTGTCGGGGTCGGCGCGCTCGCCGGCCAGGAACAGCGAGCGAAATTTCGTGAGATCGTATTTATCGATCAGCCTTCCTTGCGGGTCTTCCTTCTTGATGGCGCGGAACGCGGTCGGCGCGGTGAACAGCGACACCGCCCCATACTCCGCGATCACGCGCCAGAACGCGCCGGCGTCGGGCGTGCCGACCGGCTTGCCTTCGTAGAGGATCGTGGTGCAGCCGTGCAGCAGCGGCGCATAGACGATGTAGCTGTGGCCGACCACCCAGCCGACATCGGAGCCGGACCAGTAAACCTCGCCGGGCGCCACGTCGTAGAGGTTCTTCATCGACCATTTGAGCGCCACCATGTGGCCGCCGTTGTCGCGCACCACGCCCTTGGGCGCGCCGGTGGTGCCCGACGTGTAGAGGATGTAGAGCGGATCGGTGGCGAGCACGGGCACGCAGGGCGCCGACTTGCGTTCGCGCAGCGCGGCGTCGCGCAGCGCCGCCCAGTCGTGGTCGCGGCCGGCGACGAGCGAGGCCTCGAGCTGCGGCCGCTGCAGGATCAGGCAGGCGGCGGGCTTCTCGCGCGCGATCTCGATGGCGCGGTCGAGCAGCGGCTTGTAGGGCATGACCCGGCCGGGCTCGACGCCGCAGCTCGCGGAGAGCACGAGCTTCGGCTTGGCATCGTCGATGCGCTTGGCGAGCTCCTGGGCGGCGAAGCCGCCGAACACCACCGAATGCACCGCGCCGATGCGCGCGCAGGCGAGCATGCCGAAGATCGCCTCCGGCACCATGGGCATGTAAAGGATCACGCGGTCGCCCTTGCCGATCCCGAACTCCTCCAGCACGGCGGCGAGGGTCGCCACCTCGGCGAGCAGCTCGGTGTAGGTGATGGCGCGCTTCACGCCGGTCACCGGCGAATCATAGAGGATGGCGGACTGGCCGCCGCGGCCGGCGGCGACGTGGCGGTCCACGGCGTTGAAGCAGGTGTTGCAGGTCGCGCCGACGAACCAGCGGCCGTAGATGCCGGCGCCGCCGTCGAACACGGCTCTGGCCGGCTGGTACCAGTCGATGTCCTGGGCCGCCTCGCCCCAGAACCCCTCCGGGTCGCGCAGCGCCCGCGCATAGACCTCGCGATAGCGACTCTTTGCCGCCGCATCCATCGCCGTGCTCCTCCCGCTCGGGGCGGATGGTCCTGCCCCCGCCAGCGTAACGGCGCGGGTCCGCCGCGCAAGGCGGTCGCGGCAGGCCTATTTCTTGTCCGGCTTGGCTTCGGTCCTGGCCTTTTTCAGGCCGGCAAGCTGCGCTTCGGCGGCGGCCAGCGCATTTTTCAGCGCGACGACATCGGCCTCGAGCGCTACAATGCGGCGGTTGGCGGCGGCGAGCGCATCCTGCGCGTCGCGCGACGTCTTCGCCAGCGACTGCTGCAGAAATTCCACGTTGCTCTGCAGGCAACTGGTGCGCCGCTCCATCTGCTTTTCGGCGGTGCAGACTTCGAGGCCGCGAACATCCTGCGCCACGGCCGGCGTCAACAACAGCCCAGGGACGAGGAGGACGATAACCAACGGGGCCCGCAGGCCGCCGGCTGTGACTGGCATGGCGCGTGCTCCCGACGATCGAGAAGGAGAGCACTATGCCTACCGACCTGCCGGTGCGCCAGCGCGTCGCCGCCCGCAAACGGTATATCCGCTACGGCGAATTCGCGCTCAACGCCGCCATGTTGGTCAGCGTTCTTTTTCTCGGCGCGATGGTGACGATACGCGCGCAGCAATACGTTCCGCACCCGGCCGGGCTCCCGGACGACGCGACCCTGCTGCTGACGATGCCGTAGCGCCGCGTCAGAAAACGCCCGCGCGCTTCAGCAGCGCCGCCGACGCGGACAGGAAGAGCACCAGCAGCCCAATACCCACCGGCGATCCCCAGCCGTACCAGGTCATCGCCTTCTCCGCATATTTCCAGGCCTCCAGATCGGTCTTCTGGTCGGTGTTCATGCTCGTCACTCCTTTGCATTGACGGTGTGTTGCCGCGCGCAGGCGGCATAGAGATCGCGCCACAGGTCGACCGGCCCCCATCCCTCCTGTTCGATGCGGCGCACGAGATCGCTGACGAAGGCAAGCTCGGCCTTGGTCAGCGCCAGCCTGTATTCGGTCTCGATCGCGAACAACGGCGGGAATTTCTGGCCCGGCGTGGGCTTCAGCGGCGCCTCGCCCGCAAGCGCGGCGAAGTCCTGCTGCGCCACTTCGGCAAGCTGCGTTTCCATCTGCGCCGCGGCGCCCGCGAGGTGCAGCGCGCGCTGGCGCAGCAATGCGGTCGCCTCTTCGGGCGGAAGCACGGGGAGCAGGCACAGGCCAGCCTCGAACCGGGTGTATTCCTTGGCCGGGTCGCGCAGCAGCTCGCGCATCCATGCGCGCAGCGCATCGAGCCCCTCGGGAGTGAGCGAATAGACCGTGCGTTCCGGCCGGCGCCCTTCCCGAGACGTTTCCCGCGGCGCGATGAAAGCGCGGGCGACAAGCTGCTCGATCACCGCGTAGAGCGAGCCGTAGCGGAGCTTGATGCTCTCCTCCTTGCGCCGCTCCTTCAGCGTTGCCGCCATCTCGTAGGGATGCATCGGCCGCTCGAACAGCAGAGCCAGCACCGCGAGCGCGAGGGGATTGGCCGGATGCGATGAAGCGGAAGCCATAGTCCATCCTGAATATTCGCATAAGAATATACGTCAATAGGAATTTGATGGCAACTTTCGTGTAAGATATATCTTGCATTATATCTTTTAAGATATATCGTAAGACATGTCACAAACGATAAAGGGGATACTGATGTTTGGACTGGACCACGACCGGACAGAATGCAGCCCACGCTGGGCCGCCGGCCGCGAGGGATCTCGCTGGCGCGACGCTCATCGGCGGGGCCGCCATGGCCGGAGCGGCGATGGCGGCATGCCCAGGCTGGGCCGCATGATCGGCAGCGGCGACCTCCGGCTTATCGCGCTCGCGCTCATCGCCGAGCACCCGCGGCACGGCTACGAGATCATCAAGCTGCTGGAGGAGAAGACCGAGGGCGCCTACAGCCCGAGCCCCGGCATGGTCTATCCGACCCTGACCTATCTCGAGGAGGCCGACTACGTCACGGCTCAGGCCGATGGCGCCAAGAAGCTCTACAGCATCACCGAGGCGGGCCGCGCCCATCTCGACAAGAACCGCGATTATGTCGATGGGCTGCTGGAGCGGCTGGCCGCGGCGGGCCAGGCGATCGCGCAGATGCGGAGGCGCTACGCCGGCGAGCAGCGCGACGAGAGCCTGCCCCGCTCGGTGCGCGGCGCGTTCATGGACCTGAGCGAGGCCGTGCGGGAACTGCTGGGCAAGGATGAGAATGCGACGGCCCGCGTGATCGACGCGCTCGATCGCGCGACCAAGGACCTGCGCAAGACCTGACGCCGTTACGGCCGGCGCGGGTCACGCCTCGCCGGCCGCCGCCGGCTAATGGATGCTGGCGGTCTCGCCCTTCAGGCGGGCGATTTCGTCCTTGAGGTGCAGCTTGCGGCGCTTGAGTTCGACCACTTTGAGATCGTCCATCGAGGGATGCTGGAGCGCCCGTTCGATCTCTTGTTGAATGCTGGCACGCTGTTGTTCGAGATGAGCAAGATGCGACTGGATCGACATCGGTCTCAATCCTCCTCTGCCAGATTTAGGACCTGACGTTAAAGTCTGACATGACCGCCGGGCGAAGTCACCCGCCTTCCATTTTGCGATGCAATATTCACAAGCGGAATGTGAAAAATCCCTCGCTTGAACGCCTCAAGATGGCGCGGAATAATGGGAATCGCGGCCGATCCGGCGAGGCGCGCGGATGGCAAGGGTCGAGCGGCGGCCATGACCGAGGACGAACGACAGGAGCTGTTGGCGCAGCTTGCGCGGCTGCGCCAGGAGCACCGCGACCTCGATACCGCCATCGAGGCGCTTCAGTCCTCCCCCGGCAAGGACCTCATCCAGGTGCAGCGGCTCAAGAAGCGCAAGCTGGTCCTCCGCGACAAGATCGGCTTCATCGAGGACCAGCTCACGCCGGACATCAGCGCGTAATCCGCCCGAGAAAATCGCGGCCGTTGCCTTGCCACGTTCCGGGCCGTTCCTATAATCCCGCGCTTCGCTTTGCCGGAGCCTCCATGGCCAAGAAGGCCGCTTCACCCCGCAAAAAACCCGTCGCGATCATCATGGGCAGCCAGTCCGACTGGCCGACCATGAAGCACGCCGCCGAAATCCTCGACGTGCTGAAGGTGGGTTACGAGCCGCTGATCGTCTCGGCGCATCGCACGCCGCGGCGGCTCTACGCGTTCGCGAAGGGCGCGCGCGGCAAGGGCTTCAAGGTGGTGATCGCGGGCGCCGGCGGGGCTGCCCACCTGCCCGGCATGACGGCGTCCATGACGCCGCTGCCCGTCTTCGGCGTGCCGATGAACACGAGCGCGCTGGAAGGCAAGGATTCGCTGCTGTCCATCCTGCAGATGCCGCCGGGCGTGCCGGTCGGCACGCTCGCCATCGGCCGGCCGGGCGCGATCAACGCGGCGCTGCTCGCCGCCGCGGTGCTGGCGCTGTCCGACGCCGCGCTGGCGCGGCGGCTCGATGCCTGGCGGGCGAAGCAGACGGCGGCCGTCGCGCCGCGTCCGAAGGACTAGTCCAACCCTATGACCGACAAGTCTTTTCCCGTGCTGCGGCCGGGCGACACGATCGGCATTCTCGGCGGCGGGCAGCTCGGCCGGATGCTGGCCACGGCCGCCGCGCGGCTCGGGCTGCATTGCCATATCTATTGCCCGGACGAGGATGCTCCGGCCTTCGAGGTGGCGCGCCGCCACACCGTCGCGGCCTACGACGACGAGGCTGCGCTGGAAGATTTTACCGCCGATTCCAAAGTTATCACCTATGAATTCGAGAACATTCCGGTCGAGTCGACGCGATTCCTGGCCTTTCGCCGGACTGTTTTTCCAGAACCGGGCGTCCTCGCCACCACCCAGGACCGTCTCGCCGAGAAACGCTTCGTCAACGGCCTGGGCATCCCCACCGCCGCCTTCGCCCCGGTGGACAGCGCCGCCGACCTTGCCCGGGCGCTCGCGGCCACCGGCGCCCCGGCGATCCTGAAGACCCGCCGCTTCGGCTACGACGGCAAGGGCCAGGCCCGGGTCGCCTCCCCGGACGACGCGGAGCGGGCCTTCGCCGCGGTCGGCGGCGCGCCCTCGATCGTGGAGGCGGTGGTGCCGTTCGAGCGCGAAA
>Ga0182749_1003746_pt1 | contig 10259 bp, 10 predicted proteins | sample eDN3rd37CKraftMG_FD_128875 | JGI IMG/M metagenome (GOLD analysis project Ga0182749, IMG submission 128875) | Enriched Miracle-Growth compost microbial communities from Emeryville, California, USA - eDNA 3rd pass 37_C Kraft MG (version 2) (version 2) ...
GCCATACGGCGATCCTTCCGGGTTACGCGTTTCTTGTGGCAATCTGCCATTACCACCACTTAGATGAGCTTCAATTACTTTTTGCCTTCCATTTGTCAAGCGCGTCACAAAAAACATCACGATAAAACAACAACCATAAGCACCTGATATTGCAACCGCCGGGTGTGTCTTGTCGGCATGAACCGATTAATGCACCGTTGTCCGGGAGGTTCATTTCCACCGCGTGTACACTTATCCCCCGGGGGATAACTCGCGCGTTCAGCCGCCGTTCAGGCGCACTTTCCTAGCTTGCAGAAACCCTGGCTCCCATCTTCCCCGGAGTGGTCCAAAGGGGGCGCGGCGTTCAGGGTCGCTGCGTCCCCAACCTCCCCAAAACAATCAACGGACTATTCCATTCCCGCGCGACCGCAATGGTGCATGCGGAACTGCAGCATTGAGCGTGCGTTTGCCATGACGCGCATCAGCCGGTAGGTTCGCGCAGCGCCGGTACGTTCCTTCAACCGGTACGTCCCCCGCCTCACATCCTATTCCTGCCCAGCACGCTCCGGAGGCCTGCGATCATGACATTTAAGCTCCCGCCCCTGCCTTATGCATACGACGCGCTCGCGCCGTATATGTCGGCGGAAACCCTCGAGTTTCACCACGACAAACACCATCAGGCCTACGTCGACATGGCCAACAAGCTGATCCCCGGCTCCAAATACGAGGGCAAGAGCATCGAGGAGATCTGCCGCGAGGCCTACGCCGATAAAGCGCAGCCGGTGATCAACAACGTCGGGCAGGACTACAACCACATTCACTTCTGGCAGTGGATGAAGAAGGGCGGCGGCGGCAACAAGCTTCCCGGCACCGTGCAGAAGCTCGTCGACGGCTACGGCGGCTTCGACAAGGTGCGTAACGATTTCATCGAGAACGGCAAGGGCCAGTTCGGCTCGGGCTGGACGTGGCTCGCGGTCAAGGACGGCAAGCTCGAGCTCGTCAAAACGCCCAACGGCGAGAACCCGCTGATGCACGGCGCCTCACCGATTCTCGGCTGCGACGTGTGGGAGCACAGCTACTACATCGACTATCGCAACGCGCGCCCGAAGTACCTCGAGGCCTGGTTCGACAACCTCATCAACTGGGAGCACGTCGAGGAGATGGCGGCGAAGGCTGTCTAAAGACTTACGTCGCGCGACACGAACGGCGCCGCCCATATGGGCTGGCGCCGTTTTCATTTTTGACGATGACTTTTCAGCACCGATATCGCGCAACTGCTTTTGCGACGCTGCGCCTATTTGATCTCGTGCGCGCGGAGCGCATTGAGGTACGCGGTGATGGCACCGACTTCATTCGGCTCGAACACGAACTCGGGCATATCGGGGTGGCCGGAAACGAGCCCTTCGGCCAGCGCCTCGGCGAGGTCGTCGGGCGGATAGCGCGTCACGACGACACGGAATGGCGGCGCCTCCTTATGGGAGCTCTCGCCCTCGGCGCCGATGGCATGGCAACGGGCGCAGTTCTTCTCAAGGAGGGCGCGCCCCTCGGCGACGGCATCGGTCTCGGCGGCAACTCCGCCAGCGATATGGGCCGACGCGATGATGCCGGCCAGCGCCGCGAGCAAGGCGACGCGCACGGAAGCCCGCATCACGCTCAGAACCACGCCGGCTGCCACCAGTGCAGCGCCGCCCGCACCAGCTCCGGCTGGACCAGCCACGCGATAAAGATCAACGCGGCGACGCCCAGCAGGATCAGCATGACCGGTCCCGTCAGCGGCGTACGGTAGCTCATTCCCGTGCCGGGAATGCCGAGCGTCACCATGCGCCTGCCGTCGGCGCCGACATTGATCGTGGCGCCTTTGCCGCCGAGGCTCGTGCTCACGCGCGACTTGCTCACGTTGACCTTGACACCCCGCGTAACGCCGATTTGCTTGCGGAAACGAAAGCCAGGAAGGAAGCCCATCGTCGGTCCTCATCCGTTGAAGCGCGAAAAACCGCTGGAATGCAATTTAAGCCAGCTGGCGTCGAGTCGCTTGCGAATGCAAAGCTATTATCTGCCAGCCCACATGAGAAGTCCGGTGTAAATTCGCGTACGAATTGATGTTTTGCTGCCTCACCCGTCTTTACGGCCGATACCGAACCAGCCGCCGAACTTCTCTTTCATATCACTCAGCGTTTCGGTGACGCCGCCCATCGTGGAATTCATCGCCTTGATGCGTTCGAATGCGCCTTCAACGACGGATTCCTCGGCGTATTTGCGCTTGTTCTCGATATCCGCCGCGATCAATGCATCGCGCTCTTCCCTGGTGAGCGGCCCGATGCGCGCCATCGGCGGGCGGATCAGCGCCCGCTGCACCATCGAAGGCTCGCCCTTGTTACGTAGCGTCGAGACCAGGGCCTCGCCCACCTTCAACTGCTGGATCGCCTGCTCCGTGTTGATCTCCGGATTCTTGACGAAGGTTTCGGCGGCGGCGCGGATCGCCTTCTGTTCCTTCGGGGTAAAGGCGCGCAGCGCGTGCTGGACGCGATTGCCGAGCTGCGCCGACACGCGGTCCGGTACGTCCGAAGGGCTCTGGGTTACATAATAGACGCCGACGCCCTTGGAGCGGATGAGCCGCGTGACGCGCTCGATCTGGTCGAGCATCGCCTTGGGGGCGTCATCGAACAACAGATGCGCCTCGTCGAATAGGAAGACGAGCTTGGGCTTGTCGAGGTCGCCGACCTCGGGAAGCTTCTCGAACAGCTCATCGAGCATCCACAACAGCGCGGTCGCATAGAGGCGCGGATTGTTCATGAGCTTGTCGGCGGCGAGCACGTTGACGACGCCGTAGCCATTCTTGACGCGCATGAAATCGTTGATGTCGAGCGCGGTCTCGCCGAAGAATTTGTCTGCGCCCTGCTCCTCCAGAACCAGCAGGCGGCGCTGCAGAACGCCGACGGTCTGCGGGGCGATATTGCCATAACGGCTGCGCAGCTCGGGAGCGCGGCGGCCCATCTCCTCGATGACGGCGCGAAGATCGCGCAGCTTGCGGATGACCATTTTCGGATCGCGCGTGGCGCGGCGGTCCTCGGCCCAGCGGAACGCGATGTTGAGAACGCCTTCCTGCGGCTCGGTGAGATCGAGGAGGCGCGACAGGAGCAGAGGCCCCATCGACTGGACGGAGGTGCGCACAGGGTGGCCCTGCTCACCGAAGATGTCCCAGAAGGCGACCGGGAACGCCGCGTTGAAGTAACCGGGCAGACCGATCTCCTCGGCGCGCGCGACAAGGTTCGGCTTCTGCTCGCCCTTGACGCCTATTCCCGAAAGGTCGCCCTTGATGTCGGCAGCGAACACCGGAACGCCGGCGGCGGAAAAGCTTTCCGCCAGCACCTGCAGCGTGACAGTCTTGCCGGTACCCGTGGCGCCGGTAACGAGCCCGTGCCGATTGGCCAGCCGCAACTCAATGTATTCGATGCCCGCATGGCTGCCGCCGAGAAGAATGCGCCCGTTCTGAGCGAAGAAGCGCGGGTCGGCAGCAGGATTATCGGCTGCTGCGGACTTGGACTTGTCAGGCATCGTAGGCTCCAATCTGGGCTGCCGGAACACCGGCCTGGCATGCGACTCGACGCGACAATGCCCGTTTTTCTTGGCATGCGGCCTGACCCATTGCAAATATCGGTTGCATGCGGGACTTGGGGTGTCCACGACCCTCGCGCGCCGAAGCGACGCGGGAGGCTTTGACGCTTCCTTTCCCGCGTGCGAACACGTGCCAGAACCGCCTATAGAAGGGTGGACCGCCTCGGCGCGGGGAGCCCGAATTCCAATCATCGAGACCAGCCCGACCATGACCGAGACCGCAGAATTGCAGCTTGCTTCCGGCTTTGCTTCCGCCGACTTCGAGACGTGGCGCCAGCTCGTGGACAAGGCGCTGAAGGGGGCCGATTACGAGCGCCGCCTCGTGGCCAAGACGGCGGACGGTCTGCGTATCGATCCGCTCTACACGCGTGCCGATACCCTGCCAGCGTCCGATGCGGCCGTTCCCGGCGAAGCGCCCTTCACGCGTGGCACCGCCGCGGAGGCGCGCGATCTCGGCTGGCAGATCCACCAGCGCGTGATCGACGCCGATCCCGCAGCCGCCAACAAGGTGATGCTGGAGGAGCTCGAAGGCGGCGCGAACGGGCTGGTGCTGCAGATCGCGGGGCCGGGGCAGACCGGCATCAAGATCACGAGCACAGCCGATGCAGCCGCGACCCTTCCGGGCGTTTATGTGGACTATGCGCCGGTGCAGCTCGCCGGAGGCATCGCGGGGCTCGATGCGGCGCGCCATTTCCTTGCGGCGCTCGCGGCGATCAAGCGGGAGCCCGGCGGCTCAGCCGTCTCGCGGCTCAATGTCGATCCGCTGGGCACGCTCGCGCGCTTCGGCTCAACCTGGGCGCCGGTCGATACGGCCCTTTCCGAAGCGGTGAAGCTCGCCGGCGAAGCGCGCGGCTCCGAGCGGCGCATCAGCGCCATTCTCGTCGACGCGACGGTGCCGCACGAGGCGGGCGCCAGCGAGGCGCAGGAGCTGGCCTTTCTCGCCGCTGCGCTCGTTGCCTATCTGCGCGCCTTCGATGCGGCCGGCGTCGCGCCGAAGGATGCGATCGACAGCATCGCATTTGCGGTTTCGGTCGATACGGATCTGTTCCTCAATGCCACGAAGCTGCGCGCTGCACGCACTATCATCGCGCGCATCGCCGGAGCGAGCGGCGCAAAGGCGAACGGGATGCACATCACGGCCGTCACGTCGGCGCGCATGATGGCCAAGCGCGATCCGTGGACAAACATGCTGCGTACGACGGCCGCCTGCGCGTCCGGGGCCTTCGGCGGCGCGGACGCGATGACGGTTCTGCCGTTCACCTGGGCGCTCGGCACGCCCGACCGGTTTGCACGGCGCGTTGCGCGCAACACGCAGCTCGTGTTGCAGGAGGAATCCCAGCTCGGCCGCGTCGCTGATCCCATCGGCGGCTCCTGGTATGTCGAAAAGCTCACCGACGAGCTCGCCCGCAAGGCCTGGAGCCTCTTCCAGGATATCGAAGCGAGGGGCGGCCTCGTCGGCGCGCTCACCTCGGGCGCGCTGCAGGACGAGATCGCCGCAACCGCCGAGACGCGCGCCAAGGCCATCGCCACCGGCCGCATCGAGTTGACGGGCGTATCGGTGTTCCCATTCCTGGGCGATGACGGCGTGAAGATCACGCCCTATGGCGAAGTCGAAAGCGTGGACGCTGCCGCGGTGCGCCCGCTTGCCCCGCGCCGGCTCGGCGAAGCCTTCGAGAAGCTGCGCGATGAGGGCGATGCGTTCTTCGCCAGCACCGGCAAGCGCAAGCAGGTGTTCATGGCGAACCTCGGCGAAATCGCCGAGCACAACCGGCGCTCGCAGTGGATGTGGAACTTCCTCGCGGCGGGCGGGATCGAGGGTCTGACCAGCGACGGCTACAAGACGGCGGCCGATGCGGCGAAGGCCTTCGCGGCCTCCGGCGCCAAGATCGCCTGCATCTGCTCGTCCGATGAGGTTTACGCGCAAGAGGCCGAGGCTGCAGCGCGCGCGCTGAAGGCGGCAGGTGCAAAAGAGGTGCTGCTCGCGGGACGGCCGGGCGAACTGGAGGCGGGCTTGCGCGCAGCGGGCGTCGACGGCTTCATTTATGCCGGGCAGAACGCCGTGTCGGTTCTTGAAGGCCTGCACAAGGCGCTCGCCTGAGCTACACTAAGAGCACGATCGCGTTTCTTCGAATCGCGATGCGGCTCTAATCTTTTGATTAGACCGATGATTCACGCTTCGGACTGATAGGGTACGAAGCGATCATGGTTTAGGGCAACTGAATCCGCCGGGCGGAGGATTTCATGGCCAGCATGCGCTTTCTCGCCAGCCTGTTCGCGCTCGTCGCGATCGTTGCGCTGGTCGCCGATCTGACACCGGCGCTCAACGGCACGGGCGTCTACAAGGCTCACAGCGTGATCGGCTATTGGACCGAGCTGGCGCCGGCATCGCTCACGGCGACGCGCACCAACATCTCGGAGATGACGTTTCCGTGGGTTTGGGATCCGCTGCTGCTGACCGTGCTGAGCTTTCCCATGTCGGGGCTGTTCGGCGGGCTCGCCATCGTGTGCGGATACTTCGGCCGCCGCCGTCCGGAGACGGTCAAGGTGTACATCAACTAGCGGCGGTGCGGTTCAGCATCTGCCGTCGCGCGCTGGCGGTTACTTTTTCGCGCCTGGCTGAGCTGCCGGCCCGGGCGCCATGCTTCCCATGATGGATTTGGTGACGCTCGTGAGCGCAGGCGGCAGCCCGCTGCTCGGCGGGAACGCGATGTCGAGCGCGATGCCCACGATCACCAGCCCGACGAACAGTCCGATGAGACGGGTCACCCAGCGCCGGTGGCTGGCATTCAGCGCCTCGATCTCCGCTTCCGGAACCTCGCCAACGCTCTCGCTGAGGAAGTCGCGGTTGAGGCCGAGGAATTTCTTCTGCACCGAGCGGCGGACGTTGCCGCGGTGCTGCACCTGAAGGCCGGCGCGCTCGGCGATCTGGGCGGCGATCTGCGGATAGGGGAAGCAGGGATCGCTGTTCGCCTCGCTGACGTAGCCGAGCTTCACCGCCGCCTCGTTCTTGAGGATGAGGCGCGCGCCGCTGAGCAGCACGGGGGCCAGCGAGCCGCCATAGATCTCGCGCCGCGTCTCCACGGCTTTGATGTCGTCGTAGGGGATGTCATAGGTGCAGTAGCGCACGATGGGCGTGGGGCCACGGCCGGCGGGCAGCGTCATCTTCACCGACTTTTCACCAAGCTCGATGCGCGTGCGCAGCGAGTGCATCATCTCGATGAACAGCAGGAACATGATGAGGCCGAGGCCCAGCCCCAGCACGAGGAGGCCGGGCGTTCCCGTCCAGACGCCCTGCGAGATGCGCCAGAACAGCATCGGCGGCAGGCTGGCGAGGAAGGGCAAAAGCAGCAGGAAGACGAACGCGAAGGCGAACTTGCGTCCGCCGCCGGCCGCGTAAACGGTTGGCATCGGCGGCTCTGCGCGCGGCACCAGGGCTTCCGTCGCGGCGACGTCCGACATTTCGCGTCCCCCTAAGCGCTAAGCTCCAGCTAACCGGGTAACATCATGGCGAGATGACCGCACGGCCCTGCCGGTAGGTCCTGGCAGACACTATATCAGGGGCAGTCTCCATCCAATCGGGGTTCAGCCCATGCTTTTCCGTAAAGACAAGGCCTCGATGCCCACGGCGGAGACGGCCCTGAAGGGTCGTCCGTCACCCATTCCCACCGCCGAGGAGCACCATATTTTCTCTCGCCCGCTGAAGGGTCCCTATCCCGCGGGGCTCGAGATGGCCATGTTCGGGCTCGGCTGCTTCTGGGGCGCTGAGCGCAAGTTCTGGGATCTGGGCGCGGGCATCTGGATCACCGCCGCCGGTTATGCGGGAGGCATCACGTCCAATCCGACCTATCAGGAGGTGTGCACCGGGCAGACGGGACACAACGAAGTGGTGCTCGTCGTCTACGATCCCAAGGAGATCAGCTACGCGCAGCTCCTGAAGACGTTCTGGGAAAGCCATGATCCCACGCAGGGCATGCGGCAGGGAAACGATGTCGGCACGCAGTACCGCTCCGGCATCTACTGGTTCACGGACGCGCAACGGGCGGCGGCCGAAGCGTCCCGGGCCGAATATCAGAAGGCGCTCACCGCCAACGGCCGCGGTCAGATCACGACCGAGATACTGCCGGCGCCGGAGTTCTTCTTCGCCGAGGACTATCACCAGCAGTATCTGTCGAAGGTTCCGCACGGGTATTGCGGCCTCGGCGGCACCGGCGTGAGCTGCCCGATGCCGACGGGGGTCACGGCCGCGGACGCCTAGAGCATTTTCCGACGAAGTGGATGCCGGTTCGTCGTAAGAAAATGCGACCAATCAAATACCTAGAGCGTTCGGTCCGATTCCATCGGATCGCAAGACGCTCTAGAGCATTATCGGAAGCTCAGGTGCTCCGGTGGATCGACCGCGTCGTGCCCCGCGCATCAAAAAAGGCCGCCGGGCGCAGATCGGGCAGCGGCCTTTTTCGTTTCTGTTCTTTCCGCTTCGTTCGATTGATGCCGGTTTCGCCAGCTGCCGCCGGCGGCTCGATCCGCGCTATTTCTTCACCGGCGCTGCGGGAGTCGTTCCGGTCGCAACCGCATCGGCCGCAACCGGCGTTGCGCCGGGGCTGTCGATGACGACGCGGCATTCGGCGGGAAGCTGATCCATGGTGATGCGCCGACGCTCGCTCGGCGGCACCCACTTCTTCTCCGCTTCCTGCTTCGGCTTGGGCTTCGGTTTCAGCGAAGCTTCGACGCTCTTCAGCCAGTTTGTCAGCTCCGCGCCACATCCATCGTCGTTCTTCACGGGCGGTTGTGCTTCGCAGCCGCCGTTCGGGCAGCCGATGCGGATGTGGAAGTGATAGTAGTGCCCCCAGATGGGCCGCACCTTGTCGAGCCAGGCGCGGTCCTTGCCGGCGGCTTGGCAGAGTGCCTTCTTGATCGCGGGATGCACGAACACGCGCTCCACCGCGGAATACGACGCGGCGCGTTTGATGAGCGCGACGTGCGCGGGCGTGAAGACCTTCGGGTCGACGGCAAGGCTCGTCTTGTCGAGCATCGATGTCGCGGCAATCTCCTCGCGCTCCTTGCGCGTCAGGACGCGATCGGGCATGGGCGTCAGCCAGATATCGGCGTCGAGCCCGACCTGATGGCTGGCGTGACCGCTCACCATGGGGCCGCCGCGCGGCTGGGAGATATCGCCGACCAGCAGACCGTTCCAGCCATCCTGCTTGGCCTCCGCACCGAGCCGCTGCAGAAGCTTGATCAATTTCGGATGGCCCCAGGCACGGTTGCGGGACAGCCGCATCGCCTGCCAGTTGGGCCCAGTGTCCGCCAGGTGCGCGGCGCCCGAGAGGCAGCCCTTCGCGTACCAGCCGATGGCACGCGGCGTGAGGTCGGCGGCGGTCTTCGCCTTGCCGAACAGATCCTTGGCGAGAATTTTGGGCGGTTCGTCCTTTTTCGCGACCGCTTTGGATTTAGGCTCGGGCGCGGGTACCGCGTTCGATCGCTTCGCTGCGACGGGGGCAGGCGCTTTGACGGCCGGCGCGTTGTGCTTGGGTTCGGCGGAAGCCGCATACGGGATCGCAAGCAGCGATCCGATCAGGCATAGCGTATGGGTGCGTTTCATAGCTCCCCCTAAGCAACGTTCAGGCCATACGCGTTCGGTACGGCTAAAAAGCGATCCTCGAGGATACCGGCGAATTAACCACGCGAATATGCATAGGCGGTTGAACGTGGCCAACTTTCTAACAGAAGGTTCGCCGGAAGCACATACCCACGTGTTGCTGGCGCATGGCGCGGGTGCGCCTATGGACAGTCCGTTCCTCAACGGCATGGGACGCCTACTGACCGATCGTGGACTGCGTGTATCGCGATTCGAGTTCGAATATATGGCGATGCGACGGGACGGAGGCAAACGCCGTCCGCCACCACGCGTCGAGACATTGATTCCGGAATATCGGCGTGCGGTTGAGGAACTGCGCGCGGCGGAAGACGCGCAACCGCAGGGCCGGCTGATCATCGGCGGCAAGTCGATGGGTGGACGGGTGGCGAGCCTCGTTGCGGACGAGCTGTTCTCGCTGGGGATGATCGATGGCCTCGTCTGCCTCGGCTATCCGTTCCATCCGCCGAACAAGCCGGACGTCCTGCGCACTGCACATCTCTCCGATTTACGATGCCCCGCGCTGATCGTGCAGGGGGAACGCGACCCGTTCGGAACGCGTGCCGAGATCACGGGCGAAGAACCGACCGGCACGGAGGCGTCGCCGAATGCTCTGCGCGCAGGCGCGTCGACCTCAAAGGGATATGAGCTTTCTCCCGCGATACGCTTTGCATGGATCCCTACGGGCGATCATGACTTCCGTCCACGCGCGGGCAGCGGCTTCACGCGGGCTGGAAATCTCACCCTCGCGGCCGATGCGGTGGCGGCATTTGCAGGCGATATCGCCTAGAGCCGTTCCGACTTTCAAATCGCCCCAGCGTCTCGAACGCTCTTGTGTTTGCGTCGCCGAAAGGCCGATAGCTCCATTTGCGGAAGCACTCCATCTCGCGTGCTTCCCATCGGAAAACCAGTGCCCACTTTTCCGGAAGCACTCCATCTCGCGTGCTTCCCATCGGAAAACCGGTGCCCACTTTTCCGGAAGCACTCCATCTCGCGTGCTTCCCATCGGAAAACCGGTGCCCACTTTTCCGGA
>Ga0182749_1003748_pt1 | contig 10257 bp, 10 predicted proteins | sample eDN3rd37CKraftMG_FD_128875 | JGI IMG/M metagenome (GOLD analysis project Ga0182749, IMG submission 128875) | Enriched Miracle-Growth compost microbial communities from Emeryville, California, USA - eDNA 3rd pass 37_C Kraft MG (version 2) (version 2) ...
CGCCGCGTTGCCGGCCCAGGGGCTGCCCGATCACGATCACGTGCTGATCGGCCGCGAAGGCGGGATCGAGCGCGATTTCAGCCTGCTGCGCGAGGAACTGGGCGTTGCCCTGGCGCGCGCTGCCGCAGGCAAGGGCGATCCGCCGCGGAGGCGCAGATCATGATTCGCGTGGAGGCGCTGGGGCGCGGGGATTCTGGCGCTCGCAGAGGCGCGGAGGCGCGGAGGGGGTTGTTCTTGCGGCAAAGCCGCTTTCTCTTCGCACCTTCGCTCCTTGCGGAAACCGGGGGGCCGGGATGCGGCTTCGCCGCGAAAGCTGTCCCCTCCGCGCCTCCGCGCCTCCGCGAGCGGGAAAATCACCTCCTCCGCGTCTCCGCGTCTCCGCGTGAACCCTTATCCCTTCGGGCACTCGCGTGAAGCGCCTGCTCATCCTCCTCGCCCGTGGCTGGCAGCTTGGCCCTTCGCGGGTCCTGCCGCCGTCGTGCCGCTACCAGCCTTCGTGCAGCCAATATGCGATCGAAGCGATCGAGAAGCATGGCGCGATCAAGGGTGGATGGATGGCGGCCAAGCGGCTAATGCGCTGCCACCCTTGGGGGGGACATGGCTACGACCCGGTGCCCTGACCGATGTTCAGCCGGAACTTGAACCGGCGGCAAGCTCAACTCACTTAGGATCGCATCTTGAACAACCAGCGCAACCTGATCGTCGCCGTCGTGCTGAGCCTCGCTTTGGTGTTCGGCTTCGACTTCGTGATGAGCAAATTCTACCCGCAGCAGCCGCCCACCGCGCCGGCCGTCACGGCCCAGGCGGAAAAGCCGGCCGAACGCGCCAAGGCCCTGCACACGCGCGATGGCGGGCTGGCCGATCCGGCGGAACAGGCCGAGGAAGCGCGTGACCTGCAGACGGCCCTGGCGGAGCCGGGGCGGGTGAGGATCGACGCGCCGGAAGTGGCCGGCTCGATCAACCCCGTGGGCGCGCGGGTGGATGATATCGTTCTCAAGACCCATCGCCAGACGGTGGAGAAGGATAGCGGGCCGGAACGGCTGTTCTCGCCTTTCGGCACGCCCGCGCAGCAGTTCGCCCAGTTCGGCTGGGTCGGCGAAGGCGTCGCCTTGCCCGATGCGCGCACGGTGTGGCATGTCGAAGGCGGCCCGCTCGCGCCCGGCAATCCCGTCACGCTGACGTGGGACAACGGCCAGGGCCAGCTCTTCACCCTGCGTTTCGCCATCGACCAGTATTACATGCTCAGCGTCGAACAGACGGTGGCCAACACCGGCGCCGGCTCCATCGTCCTGCGCCCTTATGCCTTCCTCAACCGCACCAGCCGCACGGCCAGCCAGGATACCTGGAGCGTCCATTCCGGCCCGATCGGCCATTTCGCCGGCTCGGTCGATTTCAGCATCGATTATGACGATATCGACAAGAGCCGCACGATCATGCCCCAGGGGCCGATCGGCTGGATCGGCTATACCGATATCTACTGGCTTTCGGCGCTGATCCCGCAGGAAGGCGCGCGCAGCGAAGGCGATTTCCGCGCCCTGGGAGGCGACGATTACCGGGCGGACCTGATCTACGATCCCGTCACCGTCGGCTCCGGCAAGCAGGTGACCCGCACCACCCGTCTCTTCGCCGGCGCCAAGGAAAGCGAAGTCCTCGATCATTACGAGGATGCCGGCGTGGCGAACTTCGGCCTGGCGATCGACTGGGGCTGGTTCCGCTGGTTCATGTACCCGATCTTCTGGCTGCTGAAGGAGCTTTACCAGCTCACCGGCAACTTCGGCGTGGCGATCATCCTGCTGACGGTGGTGGTGCGCGGGCTGATGTTCCCCATCGCGCACAAGCAGTTCGCGTCCATGGCGCAGATGCGCGCGGTGCAGCCGAAGATGAAGGCGCTGCAGGAACGCTACAAGGACGATCGCGTCCGCCTGCAGCAGGAAATGGGCAAGCTCTACAAGGATGAAGGCGTCAATCCGCTGGCCGGATGCCTGCCGATATTCCTGCAGATTCCGATCTTCTTCGCGCTCTACAAGACGCTGCTGGTGGCGATCGAGATGCGCCACAAGCCGTTCATCCTGTGGATCAAGGACCTTTCGGTGCCCGATCCGCTGCATATCCTGAACCTGTTCGGCCTGCTGCCGTTCACGCCGCCCAGCTTCCTCGGCATCGGCGTGCTGGCGTTGCTGCTGGGGATCACGATGTGGCTGCAATTCCGGCTCAACCCGGCGCAGATGGACCCGGTGCAGCAGCAGATGTTCATGATCATGCCGTGGGTGATGATGTTCGTCATGGCGCCGTTCGCGGCCGGGCTGCTGATCTACTGGATCACCTCGAACGTGCTCACCCTGGCGCAGCAGCAGTATCTCTATTCCCGGCATCCGCAGCTCAAGGCGCAGGCGGAGAAGGATCGCGCCGAAAAGGCCAAGACGAAGGCCAAGGGATGACGGACCTGCCAGCGGGTCCGGATACGGGCGAGGGCGAGGATGAGGCTCTGGCCGAGGAAGCCCGCCGGCTGTTCTCCGGCCGGGTGGATTTCCTGCTTTCGGCCCCGTCGCTGAACTTCCTGCCTCCGGGGGACTATCCCGAGGTGGCTTTCGCGGGCCGCTCGAACGTGGGGAAAAGCTCGCTGATCAACGCCGTCGCTGGCCGCAAGGCGCTGGCCCGCGCCTCGGTCACGCCGGGGCGGACGCAGGAACTGAACTTCTTCGAAGTGGGCACGCCCACGCGTTTCCGCCTGGTGGACATGCCCGGCTACGGCTTCGCCAAGGCGCCGCTGAAGACGGTGGAGCGCTGGCGCCGCATGGTGAACGATTTCCTGCGCGGGCGGCAGCCGCTCAAGCGCGCCCTGGTGCTGATCGACAGCCGCCACGGCATCAAGCCGCCCGATGCGGAGATGATGGCGATGCTCGACCAGGCGGCCGTGGGCTATCGCCTGGTCCTGACCAAGGCCGACAAGGTCAAGGCCAGCGAACTGGCGGAAACCCTGGCGGGGGTGGAAGCGGCGGCGCGCAAGCACCCCGCGGCCTATCCGAAAATCCACGTCACCAGCGCCGAAAAGGGCATGGGCATCGCGGAACTGCGCGCCGCCATCCTGGCCGACGTCGAAGCCTGACCAGGCCGCCGGGATCGGCGGACCGGCCGCGCGTCAGAAGGGCCGTTCGCCTATATAGTTGCCCGGTTCGGCATAGCGGCACACCAGGATGTCCATCTCCTCGCCCCGCGCCCGCGCGCAGCCGACTTCGCGTGTCGCGCGCCAGATCACCTGGGTATAGTGGCCGACATCGCTGACCTGCCCCGTGACGCTGTTGTTCGGGAAGGCGCCGTCACGGAAGAAGCGCTTCTCGCGCGTCCAGGCCCCCACCATCGATTCCACGGAGAAATAGCCGCTGGTCCCGGCCCAGAGATTTTCGCCCTGCGGCACGGCGCCGTCCCGCGGAGCGTGTTCGAAGCGGCCGCTGGCGGCCAGCCGGTCGGCCCAGCGCTGCGCCGAGGCGGCCAGGGCGGCGTCCCAGTGCAACGGTTCTATGCCCAGTTGCCGGCGTTCCAGGTTATGCACCGCCAGCACGCGGGTCTCGAAGCTGTCGAAAGAGCCCGAAGCCCCGATCAGCGCCGGCGCCATGAATGCCACCAGACAAGCCGGCAAAGCCGCTTTCAGCCGTGATCGTGCCATGGAACGGAAACCTCCCGCTAGCTTGGGGAAGGTTTTCCATCAAGATGTCAGGAACCGGTTGATGCCATTGGTTATCAAGCCGTTTACGTATCGGCCGATTTCAGCACGAAGACCTCGTCCCCCACCTGCGTCTGGTTGAACAGCCGGCGGGCGAACTCCAGCGGCACGCCGATGCAGCCATGCGTGGCCGCGCGTTCGCGCACGTCGCTGCCGTGGATCGCCACGCCATCGGCGGTCAGCCGCAAGGTGAAAGGCATCGGCGCGTCATAAGTGCGCGAATGATAATCGGCGGCCTTTTCCAGCACCGGGAAGACGCCTTCCGGGGTCGGCTTGCTGTCCGCGCCATAGAGAATCACGGCCGTGCCGATCTCGTTCCCGCCGCGGAACACCGAAACGATCTGCCGGTCGAGATCGGCCCGCACCCACAGCGGCCCTTCCGGCACGCCCTTTTCGTCCCACACGAAATCGCCGTATTTCATCGGCCGGCGGATGTTGAGAACGCTCTGGATCGCCTTGGTCTGCCCGCCCGGCAGGGCCAGCACCGGCGTCTCGCCACGCGGATACCACTGGCGGACATTGTCATAGCTCGGGTCCGCCGCCGCAACGGCAGGCTCGGCGGGCGGGCCGGTGAAGGAACGCGCCGCGGTGAATGCCGTCGCCACGATCAGCACGGCCCCTCCGGCGATCAGGTAAGCGCGCTTTCCCACCGGCGTCCCCGCCGCAGGTCAGGCGATGCTTCGGCTGGCGGCGGCGCGCCGCGCGCCCGCGCGAAGCGATCCGCCGACCAGGAAGAAGCCCAGGATCAGCATCACCCAGGTGCCGGGTTCAGGCACGGCGGAGACCGGGGGTGTCGGATCGGTCGGCGTTCCAGGGTCGGGGCCAGGACCCGGGCCAGGACCAGGACCCGGGCCGGGACCAGGGCCAGGTCCAGGGGAACCGCCCGGCGGCAGGTCGCCGATCGGGACGAAGATTCCCGGGTTGGGTCCGGGGTGCGAGAAGGAAGGCGTGCCGGGCACCAGCGGCGCGGGTGCGCCTTCCGGCGGAAGGAACGGCACCGGCAGTTCGGCCGCGGCGACAGTCATCAGCGGGTCGGCCACCGGCCCCGCCAGGTCCGCCTCGGGCGCGGCCTCTTCCGCGACGGGCGGCCGCGTGCGTTCGCCGGACAGGACCCGTTCGATGGGCTTGCCCGCCACCTTCGGCCCCTTGGTGGAAAACAGCGCGCCTTTCGCCCGGCTGCCGGGCGAACGGTCGGCCAGAAGGGAAAGGGGGTCCTGCAGGGCCTTGGCCACGGCGGCCGTGCCGCCCGTTCCGATCAGCGCGGTGCCGGTTCCCAGCATCGCCAGGGCCGCGGCGCCCAGCGCCCATTTCAGACGTGCGAATCCCGGTTTCGTTTCGCTTTTCGATGAATTCGCCGGCGGCATAGGCACGATGCCCCTGTTTGATCCTGCTACCACCCCCATTGATCGCTATAGGTGGCCCCCAAGGCCCATGTCACCATTCGCGTTTGCAATGAGAGGGTTAGAAAACCACTGTTCCGAATTGGGACGGCTTTGTCCAGAGGCCAGAGGAGTCATTTCTCCCCGCGATGTTCAGGGCATCGCGGGTCCGTTCACCCTCGACAGGCCGTGGGTGAATGCTTAGGTCCCCGTACCCGAAGCTGGCAACGGCAGACGGGGCGCCACGCGTGAAGCTAATCATCGGCAACAAGAACTATTCCAGCTGGTCGCTGCGCGGCTGGCTCGCGGCCAAGCAGTCCGGCCTCGCGTTCGAGGAGCTTACCGTCCACATCGACGGGGACGATTGGCAGGCCGCGAAGAGGCAGGAAGGCCAGTTCCAGCCGAGCGCCGGCAAGGTCCCGGTGCTGTGGGACGGTGACGTGGTGGTGTGGGATTCGCTGGCGATCCTCGAATACCTAGCCGACAAGGTGGGCCGCGATCGCTTCTGGCCCAAGGACGATGGCGCGCGCGGCATGGCCCGCTCCGTGGTCGCGGAAATGCACAGCGCTTACCTGGCGCTGCGCCGCCTGTGTCCGATGAATGTCCGCAAGCGCATTTCGGGCCTCGAACTGACGGACGAGGCGCGGGCCGATATCGTCCGCATCCTCGGCCTCTGGGCAGAGGCGCGCGCCCGCTTCGGCAAGGGCGGCCCGTTCCTGTTCGGCACGTTCAGCGCCGCCGACATCTTCTATGCGCCGCTGGTCACGCGCTTCGTGACATACGGCATCGGCGTCCCCGGCTTCGCCCAGGCCTATATGCAGGCGATCTGGGAACACGACTGGATGCAGGAATGGATCCGCGCCGCCGAGGACGAACAGTGGACGATCGAGCAGTTCGAAGTCGCCTAGCGTCGGCGGCGGCGTGATCGGCTATCTCTGAATCGTCATTGCGAGCGTAGCGAAGCAATCCAGGGCGGCAGAGCCATACGCTCTGGATTGCTTCGCTACGCTCGCAATGACGAATGATTGAACCCAAGGTGCGCGCGCTAACCCTTCGGCGGATAAGGCGTGCCGTCCTTGTGCAGGTAGGCATCGCCTTCGAACCTCAGGTCGATGTCGGGATATTCGCCCCAGTCGCGCGCGCTGTCCCCGGCGCTCACCGCGATCATCACGCAATCGGCCCCGCTTCGGTTCTGCAAGTGATGGCCGTCGCGGGCGCCTTTCGGCCAGGCGGCCACGTCGCCCGCGCGCAACACGGTTTCGCTCCGATCCTCCACCAGCACCGCTTCGCCGGAAAGCACCACGACCAACTCGTCCTCCTCGGCATGCCAGTGGCGCTGCGAGCTCCACGCGCCCGGTTTCAGCACCACATGGCTGGCGCCCATCGCCGTCAGGCCCGCTGCAGGCGCGAGGCGGCGATACCAGCGGCCCTGGACCTCCTCGTCATAAGGCGCCGGATAGCCGGTGCGGTTCTGCTGCGGGATCGCCTGCAGATCGATCTTGGGCATCAGTGCGGTCTCCGGGTGGCATTGGCGCGCCGGCTGGTCTAGCTCGCCTGTGATGGGGAACAACAGCGATGTCGCGAACCTGGCCGAAGCGCTGATCGCATGCGAAAGCGTGACCCCGGCGCGCGGGCCGGTGTTCGATGCGCTCGAAGCCATGCTGGCGCCGCTCGGGTTCGAGGTGCACCGCTTCATCGCCGGGGATGAGGTGGAGAATTGCCTGGCCATTCGCCGGGGCCCGCCGGGCAGCCGGCATTTCGCCTTCGCCGGCCATCTCGATGTGGTGCCGCCGGGGGAAGGCTGGTCCAGCGGCCCCTTCGCGCCGGAACGGCGGGGCGGCCTGCTCTACGGCCGCGGGGCGGTGGACATGAAGAGCGCCGTCGCGGCGATGGTCGCGGCCATGGCGGACATTCCGCCCGGAGCCGGCACCGTGAGCTTCATCATCACCGGTGACGAGGAAGGCGAGGCGATCCACGGCACCCGCGCGCTGATCGATCTGATTCGCCAGCGGGGAGAACTGCCCGACCTGTGCCTGGTGGGTGAGCCGACGTCGGTGCACCGGCTGGGCGACATGGCCAAGATCGGCCGGCGCGGCTCGGTCAACATCTGGCTCGAGGTTGAAGGCAAGGAAGGGCATGTCGCCTATCCGCACCTGGCCGACAATCCGCTCCCCCGCCTGGTGGCGATGCTGGCGGAACTCGATGCCCTGGTGCTCGACGAAGGGACCGAATGGTTCCAGCCGTCTAACCTGGAGATCACCGATATCGCGGTCGGCAATTCCGCCACCAACGTGATTCCGTCGCGCGCCAGGGCGCGCCTTTCGATCCGTTTCAACGAATTGCACACCGGCGCCGCGCTGGGCGCGCGGGTGGCCGCGGTCGCCGCGCGCCACGGCGGCACGGCGCGCCCGGTGATTTCGGGCGAATCCTATTTCACCTCGCCAGGCCCTTTCGCCGATAGCGTGGTTGCGGCGGTGGAAGCGGAAACAGGCATCCGGCCGGAACTGTCCACCAGCGGCGGCACGTCCGATGCGCGGTTCCTCAAGGATCTGTGCCCGGTGATCGAATTCGGCCTGCCGAACGCCACCATGCACAAGCGTGACGAGGCCGCTTCGCTCGACGATCTGGACGCGCTCGTGCGGATCTACCGGCGGATCGCCCTGGCCGCGCTCGGCGGGTAGGATCGCCGCCGGCGATGACGAGAGAGGGCCAGGGCCGCTTATGAGTTTCAACGCCGAACAGATCGCCGAAGGCGCCGCGCTGGCCACCCACGGCAAGCTGCAATGGCGCATCCTGATCGGGTTCGTCGCCGGCCTGGTTGCCGGCCTGCTCGCCTATACCTTCGCGCGCGATGCGATGTGGGTCGGCGCCGTGGTGACTTATGTCACCGGCCCCATCGGGCAGATATTCCTGCGGCTGCTGTTCATGCTGGTGCTGCCGCTGCTGTTCTCCGCGCTCGTCGTCGGGATCGCCGAAATGGGCGAGGTGCGCGAGTTGAAGCGGATCGGGCTGATGACGCTGGCCTATACCGTGATCGTCTCGGGCATCGCGGTCGCCGTCTCGCTCGCGGCGGTCAACCTGCTGAAGCCGGGGCAGGGCGTCGATCCCGCCGCCGCGCGCGATCTGCTGGCCCAGGGCGGGGAGGGCGCGCGCGGCATCATCGCCGCTTCGGCCAACAGCGATGCCGGGGTGAACGCGGTGGTCGCCATCGTGCCCAGCAACGTGGTCGCCGCGATGACCGACAACGACATCCTGGCGGTGATGTTCTTCGCGCTGTTCTTCGGCATCGGCCTGCTGCTGGTGCAGACCCCGCGCACCCGCCAGCTCAAGGGTGTGATCGAAGGCGTGTTCGAAGTGGCGATGAAGCTGATCGGGCTCGTCATCCAGCTCGCGCCGCTGGCGATCTTCTGCTTCATGTTCAACCTCTCGGCGCAGTTCGGGTGGGACTTGCTGGTCAAGCTGGCGGCCTTCGTCGGCGTCGTGCTGCTGGCGCTCGGCATCCAGATGTTCGGCGTGTTCCCCGCGCTGCTGAGGTTCGTCGCCGGGAAGAGCCCCCTGGCCTTCTTCCGCGAGACCCGCGAGGCGAGCGTGATGGCGTTCTCCACCGCCAGCTCCAACGCGACGCTGCCCACTTCGCTGCGGGTGGCGGACAGCGAATTGCGCCTGCCGCCGAAGATCGCCCGCTTCGTGCTCACCATCGGCGCCACCGCCAACCAGAACGGCACGGCGATGTTCGAAGGGGTCACGGTGCTGTTCCTGGCCCAGTTCTTCGGCGTGGAGCTGGGCCTGGGGGATCAGTTGTTCGTGATGCTGGTGTGCATCCTGGCGGGCGTCGGCACGGCCGGCGTTCCCGGCGGCTCGCTGCCGGTCATCGCGCTGATCCTTGCGGGCGTGGGCGTCCCGCCCGAGGGAATCGGCCTGATCCTGGGGGTGGACCGATTCCTCGACATGTGCCGCACCACGCTCAACGTGATCGGCGATCTCGTCGCCGCGCAAGTGATCAGCGCGCTCAACCGCGAGCCGGCCGCCCCGGCGCCGGCCTAGCGGTATCGCTCAGAAGGCCCGGTTTTCCTTCAGGTTCACGGGCACGAACTTGCCCAGCCCACAAGTGGGCGCGCCCACGCCGCCGGATTGCAGCACGGTGATCGTGTCGCTGCTGCACAGGCGGGCCGTGGTCGTCCGGTAAGCGAAGCGCTTCTCGAAGCCGAGCGGAGAGCAGGCCACCGGCAAGGTGTTGCGATACACCTTGCCGTCGCGCATCACGAAATCGATCGTACGGTTATCGCGCACGCGGGTGTTGTCGATTTCGCCGGTGCTGACGCAATCGACCGCTTCCCCCACGGCCACCGCGGCGGGCGCATTGGTTCGGGGCGTGCTGGCCGGTTCGGCGGTGCAGCCGGCCAGTGAAGCGGCAGCGGCGATAAGCGAGGCAGTGGCAAGGCGTAGGGTCATGGTCCTTCTCCTCGAAACGGGTCCTGTCGCCTCTATGACGGAGCGGACGCCCGCTTGCCTTTGCCAACGGGCTTTTCCAGCACCTTGTTCCGATAGGCGCACAGATCCACCACGGGGCAGCGCCAGCATTCGGGCAGGCGCGCCTTGCAGGTGTAACGGCCGTGCAGGATCAGCCAGTGATGCGCATGGCGGCGGAACGGCTGGGGCACGCGCTTCTCCAGCTTCGCCTCCACCTGCTCGGGCGTCTTGCCCCGGGCCAGCCCGGTGCGGTTGCACACGCGGAACACATGCGTATCGACGGCGAAGGTTTCCTCGCCGAACGCGCAGTTGAGCACGACATTGGCCGTCTTGCGGCCCACGCCGGGCAGGGCGACCAGCGCCTCCAGGCTTCGCGGCACTTCGCCCTGGTCATCGGCGATCAGCTTTTCGGACAGGGCGATCACGTTCTTCGCCTTGGCGTTGAACAGGCCGATCGTCTTGATGTGCTCCTTCAGGCCCTCTTCGCCCAGCGCGACCATCTGCCGCGGCGTCTTCACCTGCTGGAACAGGCGTCGCGTCGCCTTGTTCACGCCCACGTCGGTGGCCTGCGCGCTCAGCACCACGGCCACCAGCAGCTGATAGGTATTGCCGAACTCCAGCTCGGTCTCGGGCGAGGGGTTGGCCTCGGCCAGCCGGCGGAAGAATTCGAAAATCTGCTCGCGGGTC
>Ga0182749_1003750_pt1 | contig 10252 bp, 8 predicted proteins | sample eDN3rd37CKraftMG_FD_128875 | JGI IMG/M metagenome (GOLD analysis project Ga0182749, IMG submission 128875) | Enriched Miracle-Growth compost microbial communities from Emeryville, California, USA - eDNA 3rd pass 37_C Kraft MG (version 2) (version 2) ...
GGCCTGGTCAACATCAACCGGCAGGACATCGTCGTGGCTCGGACCTCGGCGGAGGAGCCGGCACCCGGCTCCTGAGAGCCGCGCCGGGCAGCGCCAGGATCGCGCCCGGAGGCCGGAATATTATTCCGACAGCTCCCGCTTTTTACTTTCGGCCGTGATATGATTCTCTTGAGATCGAGCGTTCATGCGTCCCGCCCGGCAAAGGCCCAGGTCGATGACCACCGGCAGCCATCCCGCCCTCGTCCCCGGTGATGCCGGCGGGAGCCGGGGGGCTCCGCCCGAGCCTCGATCGATTCGGGCAACCGCGCAGCCCGACCCTCTCGTCTACATCGTCCTGGTCAACTGGCGGGCCGGCGCGGCGACGCTCGACTGCCTCGCGGCGCTGCAGGCCCTGCGTTACGAGCGGTTTCGGGTGATCCTGGTCGAGAACGGATCCGGCGACGGCTCGCTCGATCTGTTCCGGACCTGGGCGCAGGCTCGAGCCGAGGCGCGGTCGGATCCCGGCTTCTTCGAGCTGGTCGATGCCGGCCGCTGTGTCTCGCGGCAAGGCTCCTGGCTGGCGCTCGTCGCCTCGGACCGCAATCTGGGCTTCGCGGGGGGAAACAATCTCGGCATCCGGCGGGCGCTCTGCGACCCCGAAGCCGCCTTCGTTTGGCTCCTCAACAACGACACCCTGCCGGAGCCCGGCGCGCTGTCCGCCCTGGTCGGGGCGGCGATGCGGGATCCGGCGATCGGCATCTGCGGCTCCACCCTCGTCTATCACCAGCCCGCCGGCATCGTGCAGGCCTACGGCTTCGGCCGGCTGCACCCCTTCGGCATGCGCACGACCCATATCGGCGCCTTCGCGGCGTTCGACCGGGCCGGCCTGCCGGACGGGCCGGTGCTGCGGGACTACCCGCATTACGTCGTGGGCGCCTCGATGCTGCTGTCGCGGAGTTGCCTCGAGGCCGTCGGGCTGCTGTGGGAGGGGTATTTCCTCTACTTCGAGGAGGTCGATCTGGCCATCCGCGCCCGGGGCCGCTTCCGCCAGGCCTGGGCGCCGGACAGCATCGTCGTTCACCGTGAGGGCGCATCGACGGCGCACAGCGGCGTCGCGTCCCGGCGCGGCGGGCTGGCCGATTTCTACATGACCCGGGCCAGCCTGCTGTTCACGCTGCGGCACAGGCCCTGGTATCTGCCGGTCATGGTCCCCCTGGTGGTGGCGAAATGCCTGCTGCCGGCCCTGAAAGGGCATGGCGGCCGGCTGAAATTCCTGCTCGATCCGGCGTTCTGGTTTTCCACGGGCGGAAGAGGCGCGCGCTGAGGCGGGCATCATTGCAGAGCCGGTTCTGCCGGAGCACGCGGCACGAGGGAGACGGCGCCCGTCGTCTCCGCCATGCTGTCCTCCGGGGACGCCGGGCGGGACATCGACGTCGCCGTCGTGCAGGAGCTGGCCCTCGCCAGCTTCGATCGAATCAGGGCGGCGATCCCATGAGGAGCGGGCGGGTGGCCAGGCTGCGGCAAGCGAGAGAAGCGGAATGATCGGCGCTCATGGCTCCAAGCTCAGATCGCATCTGGTCTGGAATTCGATCAGCTTCGCCGTGCCGATCCTCTTCGCGTTCGTCTCGATTCCGATTCTGGTCCGGAACATCGGCTATGACCGGTTCGGCGTTCTGACGATCATCTGGGCCGTGGCCGGATATTTCGGCGTCTTCGATTTCGGCCTGAGCAAATCCCTCTCCCACGCGATGATCGTCCTCGGCGGCGCGGAGCGAAAGGCGCGGTCCGACATCGTGGTGACGGGGCTGGCCGCCCTGGCCGGCCTGGGGCTGATCGTCGGGGCGATCTTCTTCGTCTTCTCCGGCGGGATCACCGATCTGCTGGTCGGCGCGGGCAACGCCATCCACGGCGAAAGCGTGTCGGCGTTCCGGCTGATCGCCCTTTCGCTGCCGTTCATCATCCTGTTCTCCGGCGTCCGCGGCATCATCGAATCCGAGAAGCGGTTCGTGCTGTCGAGCATCTCGCGCACGGCGATCGCCGCGCTGACCTATTTCGGGCCGACCGCGATCTCCGTCGTCGAACCCGATCTCGTCCATATCGCGGCCGTCATCCTGGCCATCCGGATCGCATCCTTCGCCGTGTACGCGCTCGTCCTGGTCCGGTCGGATACGGTCTCGCTGCGGCTGGGGGCGGTGTCGCTCACGATCCTGAAGAAGCTGTTCTCGACCGGCGGCTGGATGTCGGTCAGCAACATCGTCATTCCCCTGACGGTCTATTCCGACCGGTTCTTCATCTCCTACCTGGCCGGGGTGACCGCGGTCTCGTTCTATGCCGTGCCGTTCGAGATCATCATGCGGGTGACCACCATCCCGGTCGCCTTCGGCGGCGTGATGTTCGTCTATTTCTCCGAGAGCTATGCCCGGAGGGACGGCCACCTTTCGGCCCTCTACCGGAAGGGGGTGCAGTATGTGCTTCTGTTCTGCGTCCCCACCGGCCTGGTCCTGGCCGTCTTCTCCCGAACCATCCTGGGTCTCTGGATCAGCGACGATTTCGCGCAGAACGCCCATCTGTCGCTGAGCATCCTCGCCCTGGGCCTTCCGTTCTACGGGCTGATCCAGCCCTCCTTCAACATGGTGCAGGCGTGTGGCCGCTCCGACCTGGCGGCCAAGCTGCACGTGGCCGAAACCATCGCCTACCTGATCTACATGTCGATTCTGCTGAAGAGCTTCGGCGTCCCCGGGGCGGCGGCGGCGTGGTCGGGCCGGCTCCTGCTCAGCTCGGTCCTGCATCACCTGATCGCCCGTCACCTGATGGCACGGCATCATTCGCGGCCGGCCGATGCCGCGCTGCCGGCCGTGGCGGCGCCGGCCCAGGGGGGAGGCGGCTGACGCCGCGCCTCAGGCCTCCGCCGCCTCGCGCAGCACCCGGCCGATCCCGGCGGCGCAGGCGTCCCAGGTGAAGCGCCGCGCCAGCTCGCGCCCCGCGGCGCGGCGGCGTTCGGTGCCGGCGGGGTCGGAGAACACCTCGATCAGCCCCTCGGCGATCGCAGCGGGATCGAGCGGATCGACCAGGATGGCGGCCGGCCCCACGACCTCGGTCATCGACGTGCCGCGGCTCGTGACCACCGGCGCGCCCGCGGCCAGGGCCTCCAGCGGCGGCAGGCCGAAGCCCTCGTAGATCGACGGATAGAGGAAGGCCGACGCGCCGGCGTAGAGGCCGGGCAGCAGGGCCTCGTCGACATAGCCCAGCAGCTGCACGTTGGGGATCCCGTCCCCGAGCGCCGTCTCCTTGAAGATCCGCTGGTTGCTGAGGCCGCCGCCGATCGCCAGCACCGCGTCCGGGCCGAGCCGCGGCTGAGCCAAGCGCCAGGCGTCGATCGCCCGCAGCAGGTTCTTGCGCGGCTCCAGCGTGCCGATGATCAGGACATAGGGGCGCCCCGCCAGCCCGTAGCGGGCCACCGCCTCCTCCGCCGTGGCCTCGAAGAACCGGGCGTCGACCCCGGGATACAGCACCTCGATCCGGTCCAGCGGCCGGCCGGTGAGGGCGGAGATGCGGCCGGCGGAGAAATGCGAATCGGTCACGACCTGCGCGGCCCGGCGGGCGACTGAACAGACGATCATGCGGTACCAGGCGGCGAAGCGCGGGGTGAACCATTCGGGATGGTCGACCGGCGACATGTCGTGGATCGTGACCACTTGGCGCCGCCGGGCGACGGGCCCGGTGTTGGCCGGGCTCCACAGCACCGCATCCGGCCGGTGCAGGGCCAGCCGGCTCTGCTCCCACAGATGGCCGCGCATCCCGGTCGCCGCGGCCTTCGGCGCGATCGTCTCATGCGGGCCCAGCCGCCCGAGGATCTCGGTCAGATAGCGCTGCACCCCGGTCACGCTGGCGTGGAGGATACGGGTGTTCACCAGCACGGCGGGGGAAGCGCTCGAGCGGCTATGGCGCCAGGTCATCAAACGGTCTCCGTCGTCGCCCGTCCATGGAGGAACATGCCTGCTTTCGTCGCCCATGGATATCGCCGCGGACGGCTTCGGATGACGTCACCGCCGTCCGGAAGGCGTCGTTCCGGCATCGACGGAAGCACCGCGACGGCCGCGCCATGGCGCAATGTGTCGGAACCCGGCCCGAAGCGTCCATTCGCCTCCAAGGGATCGCGGATTCGAACGCTCGATGCCAATAATTTTATCATTATCGCCCGCTCGACTATGCCTTGTCGCAATCTGTGCGGCTGGAAGATTTAAAGCAATTTCAAGAGTGCGCTGCTCGGAGCATGGTCGGATCTCGAAAACGGTCCGTCGCCTCGCTTTTTTGATGGAACAATATCGAGGAATATGCGGTTAGTGTGGCCCGCCGCCTTTGTCCGGCCGGACCGGGGCTCGATCCACAGGCAGCGCGCGGCGCTGCGGTCTCCCGAGCCCTTCGGTCGTCTGTCGGTGCGTGCGGTCCGGTGTCGAAACATGTTACGGGGCAATGACGTTGGCGCGGGTGATACCGACCCAGATTCCGGATGTGAAGCTGGTGGAGCTGCGGAAGTTCTCTGACGAGCGGGGGTACTTCTTCGAAAGCTGGAGCCTCGAGAAGTTCGGGGCGGCCGGGCTGCCGATGACCTTCGTCCAGGACAACCAGGCCGGCAGCGTCTCCGCCGGCACGATGCGCGGGCTGCATTATCAGCAGGCCCCGAACGCCCAGGGCAAGCTGATCGGGGTGATTCGCGGCGCGATCTTCGACGTCGCCGTCGATATCCGCCACGGCTCGCCCACCTTCGGCCGGTCGATCGGGGTGACGCTGACCGCCGCCGAGCCGGCGCGGCTCTGGGTCCCGGTCGGCTTCGCTCATGGCTACGTCACGCTCGAGCCGGACACCGAGGTCGTCTACAAGGTGACCTCCGGCTACGCGCCCCAGGCCGAGGGCGGGATCCGCTGGGACGACCCGGCCCTCGGCATCGACTGGCCGATCCCGCCGGCCGAGATGATCGTCAACGACCGCGACCGCAACTGGCCGCGCCTCGCCGACGCCCCCGTCCATTTCCACTACGGTGCTGACGCATGACCATCTTCGTCACCGGCGGCGCCGGCTTCATCGGCTCGGCCCTCGTCCGCCAGCTCGTCGCCGACGGCGAGGCCGTCGTCACCATCGACAAGCTGACCTATGCCGGCAATCTCGACAACCTCGCGGGGCTGGACGCCACAGGCCGGCACCGCTTCGCCAAGGCCGACATCTGCGATGTCGACGCCATGCGGGCGCTGTTCGCCGAGCACCGGCCGGAGATCGTCTATCACCTGGCGGCCGAGAGCCATGTCGACCGCTCGATCGACGACCCGCTGGCCTTCGTCCGCACCAACGTCATGGGGACGGCCAGCCTGCTGGCCGCGGCGCTTGAGTATTGGCGGGGCCTGCCGAAGGGCAACGGCTTCCGCTTCCTGCACGTCTCGACCGACGAGGTCTATGGCGAGCTCGGCGCGACCGGCCTGTTCTCCGAGACCAGCCCCTATCAGCCGAACTCGCCCTATTCCTCCAGCAAGGCCGGCTCCGACCACCTGGCCCGGGCCTGGCACCGCACCTACGGCCTGCCGGTGATGGTGTCGAACTGCTCGAACAATTACGGGCCGTACCAGTATCCGGAGAAGCTGATCCCGGTCGTCACCCTCAACGCGCTCGAGGGCAAGAAGCTGCCGATCTACGGCAAGGGCGAGAATGTCCGCGACTGGATCCATGTCGACGACCACGCCGCCGGGCTGCGGGCGATCATGGCCCGCGGGCGCCCGGGCGAGACCTATCTGATCGGCAGCCGGTCGGAGCGGACGAATATCGACCTGGTGCGCCAGATCTGCCGCATCCTCGACGAGCTGCAGCCGGCGGGGAAGCCGTATGAGAGCCTGATCACCTTCGTCACCGACCGGCCGGGCCATGACGCCCGCTATGCGATCGACCCGACCAAGGCGGAGACCGAGCTCGGCTGGCGCCCGGCGCACAGCCTGGAGCAGGGGCTGCGCGAGACCGTCGCCTGGTACATCGCCAACCGCGACTGGTGCGCCCGGGCGGGCGAGCGCAGCCGGCTCGGCCTCGGTTCCGCGGCATGACGCTGGTCGTCTTCGGCGCCGGCGGCCAGGTCGGGCGCGAGCTGACCGGGCTGGCGCGGGCGAGGGGGCTCCCCGTGCGGGCATTCGCCCGGGCGGAGGTCGACATCACCGATGCGGCGGCGGTCGCCGCGGCGGTGCGCGGCGCCGATTTCGTCGCCAACTGCGCCGCCCACACCGCGGTCGACAAGGCCGAAGCCGATCGCGACCAGGCCTTCGCGGTGAACGCCACCGCGCCGGGCGTGATCGCGCAGGCCTGCGCCGAGGCCGGGGCGGCGCTGCTGCACATCTCGACCGACTACGTCTTCCGCGGCGACGGCGACCGGCCCTGGCGCGAGGACGACGCGATCGCGCCGCTCTCCGTCTATGGCGAGAGCAAGGCGGCGGGTGAGGCGGCGGTGCGGGCGGCGCTGCCGCGCCACGTCATCCTGCGCACCGCCTGGGTCTTCGCCGCGCATGGGCACAATTTCGTCCGCACCATGCTGCGGCTGGGCGCCGAGCGGCCCGAGCTGCGAATCGTCGCCGACCAGCGCGGCGGCCCGACCCCGGCCGCCGACATCGCCGCGGCGATCCTGGCGATCCGCGACCGGGCCCTGGCGCCCGGCTTTTCCGACTGGGGCACCTTCCACTTCGCCGGCGCCCCTGCCACCACCTGGTACGACTTCGCGGCGGCGATCTTCGCCGAGCGCGGCGGCCCGGCCCCGATCCTGCATCCGATCGCGACCGCGGACTATCCGACCCCGGCCCGCCGCCCGTCGAATTCGGTGCTGGATTGCGGCAAGATCGGACGGGTGTTCGGGGTGGCGCAACCGGATTGGCGGCGCGCGCTGCACGATGTTGTGGACGCCATAACGGCGCAAGCAGGTATACCGCGAAGAGCGGGGCCTGACCGTTGGGGATGAATGTGGGAGAAATGCTGGTGATCGGGCAGGCGAGCTTCCTCGCCCGCAGCTTCGTCGATGCCCACGGCGCCGCCGGCCTTCGCCACGCCGCCTGGGCCGACGTGGCCCGGCCGGAGACCTTCGACGGCATCGACTGCGTCGTCAACTTCGCCGTCGACCCGCGCTACATGCGCGAGGATTACGACCCGGCGTTCGACTGCGACCGCGCCCTGGCTGAGGCGATCGGCCGGGCGCAGGGCGAGGGGCGGATGCCGGCGGATGCGCATGTGGTGATGATCAGCTCCCGCAAGGTCTACGGCCCGGCCGGCGGCGAGCCGCTGGTCGAGACCCGGGCGCCGGCGCCGCAGGATGCCTATGGCCGGAACAAGCTGGTCACCGAAGGGCTGCTGCAGGACCGGTTCGGGCCGAATCTCACCATCCTGCGCGTCGCCAATGTCTTCGGCTTCGAGGACCTGCCGGGCCGGCGAACCTTTCTCGGCCTGCTGCTGCGGTCGCTGCGCGAGGAAGGGGTGATCCGCTATGACGTCAATCCCTTCACGGTAAAGGATTTCCTGCCGGTCGAGGCCTTCGCTGCGGCGTTGGTGAAGGTGGTGCAGGCGCGGCCCGGCGGCCTGTTTAACCTCGGCTCGGGCGTGCCGCTCGAGGTCGGCTGGCTGGCGATGTGGATCCTCGAAGGCTACGGCCGGGGCAGCCTCAGCATCGCCGATCCGGCCATTCGTGATGCGTTCACGATGAACATCGATCGTTTCGTCGCGCGGTTCGGTGCCGTGGCCGGCCGCGAGGATATTCGTGCGGCCTGTCTGGCCATCGGAGGGAGATTGAGGGGTTGAACAAGATCGTTATTACCGGAGCCGCCGGATTTCTAGGCTCCCACCTCGCGGACCTGTTCGTCGAGCGGTATCCCGAGGCGCGTTTCGTTTTCTTCGATAAAATGACCTATTCCGCGGATATCGAAAACATCGTGCACCATCTGCACGACCGCCGGCGCCAGCTGCTGGTCGGCGACATCTGCGACCCGGATGTCTGCCGGCAGGCGACCGCCGGGGCCGACCTGGTGATCCATGCCGCGGCCGAAAGCCATGTCGACCGCTCGTTCATGAACGCGACGCGCTTCGTGCACACCAACGTGTTCGGCACCCACACGCTGCTTGAGGCGTGCCGGCTCAACCAGGTGCCGCGGATCATCCACGTCTCGACCGACGAGGTCTATGGCGAGGTGCTGGAGGGCGAGGTCGACGAGGACACGATCCTCAACCCGACCAACCCCTATTCGGCCTCGAAGGCGGCGGCGGAGATGATGGTCCGCAGCCTGATCCATTGCTACAAGATGCCGATCCTGATGATCCGCGGGAACAACATCTTCGGCGCCCGCCAGTACCCCGAAAAGATCATCGCCCGCTTCTGCCTGCGCCTGATCCGCGGCGACAAGCTGCCGATCCACGGCAACGGCAGCAACGTCCGCCACTACCTCGCCGCGCAGGACATGGCCGAGGCGATCGCGCTGATCAACCAGGTCGGCCAGGTCGGGCAGGTCTACAATATCGGCTCGGACGAGGAGTACACCAATCTCCAGGTCACGCGGATGATCTGCGACGCCTTCGGCGTCGAGATGCAGGATGTCGTCGAGTTCGTCGAGGACCGGCCGTTCAACGACCGCCGCTACTCAATCTCCTCGAAGAAGCTGCGCGGCCTGGGCTGGGCGCCGAAGCGCCGGCTGGCCGACGAGATCCCGGCCATCGTCCAGTGGTATCGCGACAACGCCAAGCGCTACGAATGGCAGGAGGTCTGAGCGCATGACGGCGCGGCGCGCCCGGCCGGAGCCGGGCGCGCCGCCGGTCAGGACGGGTCGACCCAGAAGGTGTCTGGGCGATAGATGCCGAAATGGGCGCCGGGGTCCCAGGAGAAGATGCCCTTCTCCGGCACGTTGTGCAGCCGGGCCTTGACCACGACCGGCTGCAGCACCCCCTGCACCGTGCCGATCGAGGTCACCTGGTCGGCCTGGATCTTGACCATCTCGCGGGTGATCTCGTCGCGCCGGCCCTGGTCGGTGATGCTGCGCCATTCGCCGTAGAGGGCCATCAGCCTCTCGCCGAAATCCAGGTCCGGCTTCTCGCCGGCGCCGCCCTTGGTCTGCACGAACTGACCCCATTTCGGATACTGCAGCCAGTTCTGGTCGACCGGCGCGAGCTCCGACGGGACCGTGCTGGGCGTGATCAGGGCATTGTCGAGGCCCATCCAGACCGACATCACGGCGTCGCCGGCGAAGACCCGCTGCAGGAAGACGTCGCGCTGCGACTGGGTGGTGTGCAGGGTGATCCCCGCCTTGGCCCAGCTCTCGCGGACAAGCTGCAGGATATCGGTCTCGATGGTCCGCTCGCCTGCGGTCTCGATCACGATCTCCAGCCGCTTGCCGTTCGGCATCAGCCGGATGCCGTCGCCGTCGCGCTTGGACAGCCCGATCTCGTCGAGCAGGGCATTGGCCTTGTCCAGGTCGAAGGTGGCCCATTCCGTCGCCAGCGCCTCGTCGTAATAGGGCGATTCCGGCAGCACCGTGTTCTGGCTCGGCCGGGCCTGGCCGAAGAACACGGTCTGGTTGATCTCGTCGCGGTCGATGGCGAGCGACAGCGCGCGGCGGAAGCGGACGTCGCGGTTCAGGGCCCGCCAGTCCGGGTCGTTGCAGTTCAGGTTGGGGTAGAGCGCGACCTCGGAGCCGAGCGCCGTCGGCCACAGCCGCACCGTATAGCCGCCCGCCTTCTCCCCGGCCTTGAGGAAGCTGATGTTGTCGAAGCGCAGGCCGCGGGCCTGCAAGTCGGCCTCGCCCGTGCCGGTCTTGGCCGGGATCAGCGAGCCCTCGACCACATTGACGATCACCCGGTCGAGATAGGGCAGCTGCCGGCCCTGGCTGTCGACCCGGTGGTAATAGGGATTGCGGACGAAGACGAAGCGCTCGGCCGGCGACTTGGTGGTGTTGACCCAGGGCTCCAGCACCGGCAGGTCCGGATTCGAGGATTCGATCAGCTTGCTGCGCTGGGTGTACAGCGCCACCCAGTTGCGGGCGCCGGCCTCCTTGACCATGGCGTCCAGCTTCGCGGGGTCGGCGTATGTCTTGTGGAACTGCTTCAGGTAATGCGCCGGCGCGTAGATGTAGAGCGGCGCCGGCCCGGCCAGGGCTGGCAGGAACTCCGGATTGGGCTTGGACCAGGAGTAGCGGACGGTCAGCGCGTCCGGGAACTCCACCTTCGGCGCCTCGCCGTCGACCAGCAGCCGCGCATCCGGGCCGTAGGGCATCAA
>Ga0182749_1003751_pt1 | contig 10252 bp, 9 predicted proteins | sample eDN3rd37CKraftMG_FD_128875 | JGI IMG/M metagenome (GOLD analysis project Ga0182749, IMG submission 128875) | Enriched Miracle-Growth compost microbial communities from Emeryville, California, USA - eDNA 3rd pass 37_C Kraft MG (version 2) (version 2) ...
CCCGGGCCGTGACCAAGGCCGCGCCGCTTGCGGTAGCGGAGATGAAGGCATTGATTCGTGCAGCACCGGATACCGCGCTTGAACCGGGCCTGGTGGCCGAGCAGGGCACTCTCTTCGCCCTCTATGAGACCGACGACGCCCAGGAAGGCATCGACGCCTTTCTCGAAAAACGCGAAGCCAAATTCGAGGGGAAATGACCATGAGCGACAGGGAACTCGCCGGACGGACGGCGTTGGTGACCGGGGCGGCGATGGGTATCGGCAAGGCCTGCGCGGTCGCTCTTGCGCGCGAGGGGGCGGCTGTCGTGATCGCCGATATCGATGTCTCCGCTGGCGAGGCGACCCGCCGCGAGATCGAGGCGGCCGGCGGAAAAGCGATTTTTGTCGAAACCGATGTCAGCCGCTATGCCGACATGGAACGCGCTGCGCGCGCGGCCGTGGACACTTTCGGCGGGATCGACATCCTCATCAACAATGCGGCCCGCGCCATTGGCGGCGTGGTGGATGAGATCGACGAAGAGAGCTGGACCACCGTCATCAACACCAATCTCACCAGCGTCTGGCGTGGCATGCGCGTCTGCGTGCCCGAAATGCGCAAGCGCGGCAGCGGCGCCATCGTCAACATGTCCTCGGTACAGTCGATGGCCGGCTTCAAGGGTTGGGCGGCTTACGCGGCGGCCAAGGGCGGCATCAATGCCCTAACGCAACAGGCGGCCATCGATCTTGCGCCCCACAAGATCCGCGTCAACGCGGTAGCGCCTGGCACGATCATGACGCCGCTCAACGAGAAAGTGTTTGCAGAGCATCCCAACCCTCAGGAACTGATCGAGACCTGGAACCGGGCGCATCCGATCGGCCGCTTCGGCCAACCCGAGGAGGTAGCCGAACTGGTGCTCTTCCTCGCGAGTGATCGCGCCTCCTTCATCACCGGCGAGATCGTGCGTGTCGATGGCGGGCTCGTCGTGCGGGGAGAATGAGCATGGAGAGGTTCTACCGGTTCGAAGCGAAGGACGTTTCCGTTACCGTTGATCTTCGGGTCGGCCACGTGCGCGAGTTTTCAGCCGAGCAGGGCGGGCGCACGGTTCGCCCGCTTCACACCGCTCCGTGGGTCGAGGATGAGGCGATAGGGCAAGACGATACTATTCCACCCAACATTCGCTGGCTCTCGGGTGACTTCTTCTGCGCTCCATTCGGCCTGAACGATCTGGAACAGGGCCCGCCGCACGGCTGGTCGGCAAACAGCGAATGGGAGCATCTTTCGACCGAGCGGCAAGGGGAGGCGGTGACCGCGCGCTTTGCGCTCAAGCGAAAGATCCTCGGTGCGCGCCTCGAAAAGCATTTTACCCTGCGCGACGGCCATCCTTTTCTTTACGAGCACCACATCTTCTTCGGCGGCGAAGGCCGCATCCCCGTTGCAAACCATGCGATCACGCGCTTCGGCCAAGCCGGTGGGCGGCTCTCGTTTTCACCCAAGGCATGGGGTGAGACGCCGGCAAAGCCGCTTGAGGGCGACCCGGGCCGCGGCCGCTCGGCGCTCGCTTATCCCGCCCGGTTCGGGGACCTTTCCAGACTCCCGCGCGCCGACGGCAGTTTTGCCGACCTGCGCGAATATCCTCCGGCTGAACGGCACGAGGACTTCGTCATGCTCGTGGAAGCGCCCGGAAATGCACTCGGCTGGGCTGCTGCGGTGCGCTGGGACAGCGAGGAGATTTTTCTGAGCCTGAAGAACCCGGCCGACTTTCCGATCACCATGCTCTGGTTCTCCAATGGCGGGCGCGACTACGCTCCCTGGAACGGCCGCCATATCGGCGTTCTCGGGATCGAGGAGGGGCGAACCTACGGAGGCGCGGGCCATCGCGCGTCCATCGCTGACAACCTGCTGGCGAAGGCCGGCATCCCCACGGCCCTGGACCTCGATCCGGGCGGCTCCGTCTCTGTCCGCAACATCATCGGCGGCATTGTCCTGCCGCAAGGCTGGCAGTCCGTGGAAGCGGTCGAGCCCGCTGGCGGCAGTGTGCGCCTCGTCAACGATGTGGGCGCCTCGCTCGATGTGCCCTGTGATCTCGATTTCCTGGGAGGCTGAGGTGGCGACCGTTACGCTTTCCCACATCCATAAGCGCTGGGGCGCCTTCGTTGCGGTGGACGACCTCTCGCTCGATATAACCGATCAGGAATTTCTGGTGCTTCTCGGCCCGTCCGGCTGCGGCAAGACGACGACCATGCGCATGATCGCCGGCCTCGAGGACCCGACGGACGGCGACATTATGATCGACGGCAGCAGGGTCAACGAGGTGCCGGCCCGTAACCGCGACCTTGCCATGGTCTTCCAGAACTACGGTCTTTATCCGCATATGACGGTGGCCCAGAACATCGGCTATCCGTTGAAGGTGCGGGGCATCGCCCGCCCGGAGCGCGACAAGCGCGTGCGTGCGGCGGCGGAGAAGGTGGAGCTGGCGAGCCTTCTCGAACGCAGGCCGGCGGAGCTTTCCGGCGGCCAGCGCCAGCGCGTGGCGCTCGCCCGCGCCATCGTGCGCACGCCGCGCCTCTTCCTCATGGATGAGCCGCTCTCGAACCTCGATGCCAAGCTGCGCACCGGCATGCGTGCACAACTGAAGCACCTCCAGCGCGACCTTGCGATCACGACGGTCTACGTCACGCACGACCAGGTGGAGGCGATGACGCTCGCCGACCGCATCGTGATCCTTGAAAAGGGGCGAATCCAGCAGATCGGCACGCCCGCGGAGATCTATGCCCGTCCGGCCAACGCCTTCGTGGCGGGCTTCATCGGCTCGCCGCCCATGAACCTGCTCTCTGGTGCTGTTGAGGACGGCGTATTCACCCATCCAACCGGAAGGCTCGACGGCGTCGGCGCGAAAGGCCCCGTGCTCTTTGGCCAGCGGCCGGAAGATGTTGCGATTACCGCGCCTGAGGACGGGGATTTCCGCGGAGAGGTCTTCTCCTCGGAGCTCCTGGGCGACTGTGCGCTCATCAGCGTCGGGCTCGGCAGGGAAATCGTAACGGTGAAGGTAGGGCCTGAGGAAGGCCGGCGCGCCGGCGAGTCGGTCGGAGTGCGGTTCGACCGCGGCAAGCTGCACGTCTTCGATGCAGAAGGCGGCCAGCGCCTCGCGGGCTAGGGGGAGACGATGGAGAGCACTTATCGTTTCGCAACAGCGGACAGCACCGTCCTGCCAGCTTCGGCAGCGCGTGTCTTCTTCGACGGCATCTTCAGCGAACCGCGCCTGCAGCACCCCGAAGGGCTGGCCATTGGGCCGGATGGCTGGATCTGGTGCGGGAGCGAAAACGGCGAGATTCTGCGCATCAATCCCGATGGCCGGCGGATCGAGCGGGTCGCTTCCACAGGTGGCTTCATACTGGGCCTCGCCTTCGATGGCGATCGCGCCCTGTTCGCCTGCGACATGAAGCATGCGGCCGTTTTCCGCTTCGACCTCAAGACAAAAAAGCTCGACCGCTTCACTCGGCCGGGCATCGGCGTCCCCAACTACCCGGTTGTCGATGCAAAGCGTGGCCGTTTGCTGGTCTCCGATTCCCGTGCTGCCGGTGAGCCCGGCCCCAGCGTGTGGGCTTATGATCTTCAGACGGGGGAGGGCGCCCCCTGGTACGATCACCCGCTGGTCTTCGCCAATGGAATGGCGCTTTCGCCGGCGGACGATGCGCTGCTGGTCTGCGAAACCTTCGCTCGCAGAGTGACGCTGATCCCGATCGATGCGGACGGCGGCCCTGGCTCGCCTCGACCCTACGCCGAAGACCTGCCGGGCCTGCCCGACGGCATCGCCTTTGATGATGCCGGCGCACTCTTCATCGGCTGTTACGAGCCGTCACGCATCCTGCGTGTGCCGCCGGGCGGCGGCCGTGCCGAGGTCTACATCGAAGATCCCACGGCGCACCTATTCGCGCATCCCACCAACATCGCCTTCGACGGAGCCGCGCTCTACAGCGCCAATCTCGGCCGTTGGCACATCACCCGCACCGACACGGACACGACAGCACGGCCGCTCCATGCGCGCCGTGCAGGATAGATCAGAGGAAATGCCATGAACCCCGCCAAAGCGCTTGCGGACGTCACCATTCTCGATTTCAGTCATCTCCTGCAGGGTCCGTTCTGCACCCAACTCCTCGCCGACATGGGTGCTAACGTCATCAAGGTTGAGCGTCCGGGCGCGGGCGACCTCTTCCGCTCCATGACGTTCAACAACAAATGGGTCGGCCCGAGTCGTGAAAGCCCGAATTTCCTTGCCTGGAACCGCAACAAGCGTTCGCTCGCGCTCGATCTCAAGGCCCCGGAGGCAAAGGAAATCCTCTACAAGATCGCCGAAAAGGCCGATGTGGTCGTGCAGAACTTCCGGCCGGGCGTGATGGCGCGGCTCGGCTTCGGCTACGAGGATTTCTCGCGCATCAATCCGCGCATCATCTACTGCTCCGGTTCGGGCTACGGCACCAGCGGCCCATATCTCAGCCGGCCAGGGCAGGACATGCTGATCCAGGGCCTCACCGGGCTTGCCGCCGCTACGGGACGCGGCGACGGTCCGCCGGTCCCGGTCGGCTCCGGCTTTTCAGACCAGGTCGGCGCCATGAACATGGTCTACGGCATCCTCACGGCTCTCTATTGGCGAGAGCGCTCCGGGAAAGGCCAGGAAATCAATGTCGATCTGCTTTCGGCCATGCTCGCCCATCAGAGCCAGGAAATGCTGATGGCCATGAATTTCAACGAGGATTTCAAGCGCCCGAACTCCGGCATCGGTCATCCCGGGATGGAGGCGCCTTTCGGTGTCTACCCCACCAGCGATGGGTGGGTGACCATCGCCATGAGTCCATTCCGCAAGCTGGTGCGGGTTTTGGGCGACGAAAGCCTGCTCGAATATGACGATCCCAAGCGGCTCTTCGACGAGCGCGATGAGATCTGGGAGAAGCTCGCCGCCCTTACCAAGCGCTGGACCACGAAGGATCTCATGGAGGCGATGCTCGCAGTCGATATCTGGTGCGGAGAGGTGAAGACGCATCTGCAGGCGGCCGAAGACCCGCAGGTCGAGCATCTTGGCGCGATCGCGAGCTACGAGCATCCGACTGCGGGGACGGTGAAAGTGGTCGGCCCCGCTGTCAAGATGAGCGAGACCCCGGCTGAAATCAGGCGACCCGCGCCGCGCGTCGGTGAGCATTCCCGTGAGGTTCTTGCGGAGTTCGGATGGTCTTCAGCCGATATCGATGATCTGCTGCAGCGTGGCGTCGCCGGCGAGCCGGCTGCCGACGATAGGAACTGAGGCATGGGCGGCACGGAGATGGTCACGCTACGCGGTATGACCTGGGATCACCCTCGCGGTTACGATCCGCTCATCGCCTGTTCTCGAAGATGGCGGGAGGAGACGGGCGTCGAGATCGTTTGGGAGAAGCGTTCCCTTCAGGGCTTCGAATCCCATCCCGTCGAAGACCTGGCAGCAAGCTATGATCTTATCGTGATCGACCACCCCCATGTGGGCGAGATCACGCATCACGCCTGTCTCCTGCCCCTCGACACCCGCGATCGGGAGGCGGACCTTGCCGCGCTCGCAAGAGCCTCCGTAGGTCGCTCATTCGAAAGCTACCGCTGGAGCGACCGCCAATGGGCGCTGCCGATCGATGCCGCGACGCAGATGCAGGCTTGGCGCCCGGACAGGATCGAGAAGCCGCTGCCGACTTTCGATGCGGTCATGAAGCATGCACGGGAGGGTCGAATTGCCCTGCCGCTTCGCTCGCCCCATACTCTCATGGTCTATATGTCCATCGCCGGCGGGCTCGGTGCGGACATGAACGCCGCGGGAGACGGCGCTTTGTTCCCAGAGCAGGTCGGCGCGGAAGCCTTCCGCCTGATGCTCGCCCTTTTCGAGCTTCTCGACCCCGTCATGCTCTCCGCGGACCCGATTGCCTGCCTGGAAATGCTGGCGGAGAGGAACCCGCGCTTCCTCGCGGCGCCGTGGGTCTACGGCTACGCCAGCTATAGCTTGAACGGCTTCCGTCCGGCTCTCCTGCGGTTTGGCGATGTGCCGGCGGTCGCCGAGCACGGCCCTCGCGGGACGGTCCTGGGCGGAACCGGCATCTGCGTATCGGCGAGAACCAGGCATCCTCGGGAAGCCTGCGACTTCGCCTTCTGGGTAACGTCTGCCGAGGTGCAGCGGACCATCTATGCGGAAGCTGGCGGCCAGCCCGGTCATGCCGCAGCCTGGGAAGATGACGCCGTCAATCGCCGGTTTCACGATTTCTACCGCGGCACCCGGCACACGATCGATCTGGCCGCGCTACGGCCGCGCCACCATGGCTATATGGGGTTTCAAGCTGCAGCCGCCGAACGGATTGCTGACGCACTGAAGAGACGTGAGGACCTTTCCCGCCTTGCGCGAGATGTCAACGATCTCTTTCGTGGGAGCTTGGTGCAAAGCTGAAATCCTGTGCCGGCCGGTCCTTTGGGCGAAAATCGGCGTGCGGACCCGCTCAGAAACATTCGAACGTCTCGTTCCAGCCGCACTTTCACTGGATAATGATCGCGAAAGAAACCGGATGCGATCCATGCCAACGATCAGGCTCGGCACTTTCGCGCTGATCCTTCTGCTCCTCTTCGGACCAGCCGGCGCAAAAGCCAGTGATCCGCCGAGTTCCGGGCACCCGGTATTCGATCGCGTCGTCGACCTCGTGACCGACCATTTCTATGACGAGTCGGCGCTCGAACGGTTCAACACGGCCGTGCAGAGTGAAATAAAGAATTCCCCTGTGACAGCGGACAGCTCCGATGCGGAGGTCGGGAAAGCGATCGACGCCATCCTTGCCAGCCTTCAGGCATCCCACACCGGCCGCTTCAAGCCGAACACGATCGATTATTTCGAGCTCATCGACATTTTCCGCTTTGCTGTTCGGGACGACATGCGGCGGTTGTTTCCGCCTGACGGAGAAGCCAGCTATCCCGGCATAGGAATGGTGACGCGCCAGATAAATGACGTCCGGTTCGTTACCGATGTCTATGATGGCTCAGCGGCGGACCGCGCCGGTATACTGGTTGGCGACGAGATCATCGCGGTGGATGGGGAGCCCTATCACGAGATCGACTCCTTCAAGGACAAAATCGGTCGAACGGTGGAGGTTCGCTTGCGCCGCAGCCAAGGCGCGCAGCCGATGGCCGTCAAGGTCGCCGTCGAACGGCTGAGGCCCCTGCGCAGCTTCGCCAAGGCTATCGAGAATAGCGTGACCGTCACGGAGCATGAGGGAAAAGAAATAGGATATTTCCGGTTCTGGACGCTCTCCAGTTCCGATGGAATGGAGATCGTTGCCCGGGAACTCGCAACGGGCCGGCTGAAGGATGTGGACGGCCTTGTGGTTGACCTGCGCGGGCGCTGGGGCGGAGGCAGATCAGATGCCGCGGAGCTCTTCCTCGGCAACACGCCTGCTTTCCGTCTCGTCCCTCGCAAAGGTGATGACGTGCTTGCAAATGTGCGCTGGCATGGGCCGATTGTCGCCATCATTGACGAAGGCACGAGGAGCGGCCTCGAAGTTTTCGCCCATGCCCTGAAATCCAATGGTATTCCGCTTGTGGGGTCGCGAACGGCAGGTGCGCTCTTGGCCGGGCGAGCCTATCTCCTGCCGGACGACAGTCTTCTCGAACTGGCCGTCTTCGATGCGGTTCTCGGTGAGGATGAGCGCCTTGAGGGCCGTGGTGTCCCACCCGATGTGCCCGTGGCATTCGACCTTCCGTACGCGGCCGGAAAGGACCCTCAGTTGGATACCGCAATGGCTGAAATGCGGCGCATACTGGCGAATCTCTAAAACTGGCCTGCCACGTCCAAGGAGAACCCCAATCAGAGGGGCTTCAGTTCCTGCGCGATGGTGGGCAGCAATTCCGCTACGTTGGGATGGATATGCACGGCTCGCTGCAGCGTTTTCACCGGCGCCTTCGCGTACATCAGATCAAGCACGCAATGAACGGCTTCGTCGCCGGCCGGTCCGAGGATCGAACAGCCGAGGATCTCGCCATTCTCTTCATCGACCAGAATTTTCATGAAGCCCTGCGTCTCGCCTTTTTCGACAGCGCGGCTCACGCGCGTCATGGGGCGCATTCCAACCAGCGCGCGCCGACCGGATTTGCGCACCGCCGCCTCCGACATCCCCACACGGCCGAGAGGCGGGTCGATGTAAAGGGCATACGCTTCGATGCGATCGCTCACCCTCCTCTGGTCATTGTCGAGCAGATTGGCAGCAACAATCTCGAAGTCATTGTAGGAGGTGTGCGTAAAAGCGCCCTTGCCGTTGCAGTCGCCTAGCGCCCAGATCCCGGGCACGCTGGTCCTCAGCTGGTCGTCAACAACAATGAAGCCGCGTTCATCCACCTCGACCCCGGCCATGTCCAAGCCGAGGTCGTCGGTATTCGGCCGTCTGCCGACGGCCAACAGCACATCCGTGCCGACAACACTGCGGTCACCGCTTGCGCAATCCACGCCAAGGGCAACCCCGTCTCCATGCGGTGTGAAGCTGATGCATTCGGCGGAAAGCCTGAGACCGATGCCTTCGCGTTCGAGGATATGCTTCACCGCTTCCGAGACGTCTTCGTCTTCACGTCCGATCAGGCGCGGGCCTTTTTCGACGATTGTCACTTCGCTGCCGAAGCGACGGAACATCTGGGCAAACTCCAGGCCCACATAGCTGCCGCCGACCACCAGGAGGTGACGGGGCAGATAATCCATATCCATCATCGATGAGTTGGTGAGATATGTGATATCCCGGATTCCCGGAAGGTCCGGTATGTCGGCGCGGCCGCCGACATTGATGAAGATCTGCTCCGCCGAGAGGATATCCTCGCCGACGCGCACGGTCCTCGCGGATTCGAAGCGCGCATGGCCGCGTATCAGCGTGCAGTTTTCCATGCCCGCGATCCAGCTTTCGAGGTTGCTGCGGGAAGTGCCGGCAATCGCGTCCTTGCGGGCCTTGACCGCTTTCATATCGACCGAGATGCTTCCGGTCAGGGCCACGCCATAATCGGCCGCATGCCGCGCCATGTGAGCCGCATAGGCGCTTGCCACCATCGCCTTCGTCGGTGTGCAGCCGGTGTTGACGCAGGTGCCGCCGACGAGTTTCCGCTCCACCAACGCCACTTTCAGGCCTGCGGCGCTCAATCGGCCTGCAAGTGGCGTTCCGGCCTGACCCGTCCCGATGATGATGGCATCGAAAGCTTTCGGTTCCATGTAACCACCCTCAAAATGGGGCCGCCTGTGCGACGAACATAATCAAGTGGCCTCAGTTCAAGGTGAGGCCCGTCATTGAAGCTGCAGCAGGTTACCACACGCAGCCCCGTGCGCCTTCGTTGCCACCCAACTATTCCAAGCCGGAAAAAACATTTCGTTGCCTGGCGTCAGCCGGCGCCAGGCGTGGCGATTCCTTTTTCCAGTTTAACTCGGCGAGAGAAATAGTGTGGCGGTACACTCTAGGGTTGCTGTGCAACCGGTTTTGCCGTTGAATGAGCTTGTATGCCGAGAGGCACGCGGAGTTGGTGGGTGGCGAGGGGAGACAGCTTTGCCATCACCGACAGCCAAAAGCGGATCCGGCGAGTGATATGGATTCATCCACCAACGGAAAGGACGCACGATGATCAAGATGCTTGCTCCCGCCCTCCTTTGCAGTGCTGCCCTTTTTGCGCCGGCAGCTCTGGCGCAGGATGCCGCCAACATGAGTTTCTTCATCACCAGCGCCGGTTCGGGCGATGGCGCCAATCTCGGCGGGCTTGACGGGGCCGACGCCCATTGCCAGTCGCTTGCAGAAGCGGCCGGGTCCGAGGGCAAGACCTGGCGCGCCTATCTCAGCGCCGAGGGCAACGGCCAGCCGGTCCATGCGCGGGACCGGATCGGCTCGGGCCCGTGGGTGAACGTCAAGGGCGTGGAGATCGCCTCCAGCGTGGAGAACCTGCACAGCGCCGACAACAACCTGACCAAGGAGACGGCGCTGACCGAAAAGGGCGAGACGGTGAAGGGCCGCGGCGACGAGCCCAACCAGCACGACATCCTGACCGGGTCCAATGAAGACGGCACGCTTGCTGCCGGCATGACCTGCGGCGACTGGACCTCGAACGGTGATGGCAGCGCCATGGTCGGCCATTTCGACCGCGTCGGCGGCGGAGACAATCCGACGTCGTGGAATGCATCGCATCCCTCGCGCGGCTGCAGCCAGGAGGCGCTGGTCGGCACCGGCGGTGCCGGCCTCTTCTATTGCTTTGCCGCGGAATAAGC
>Ga0182749_1003752_pt1 | contig 10251 bp, 9 predicted proteins | sample eDN3rd37CKraftMG_FD_128875 | JGI IMG/M metagenome (GOLD analysis project Ga0182749, IMG submission 128875) | Enriched Miracle-Growth compost microbial communities from Emeryville, California, USA - eDNA 3rd pass 37_C Kraft MG (version 2) (version 2) ...
CGAGTCACCCGTGGCGTCGTTGATCGCCAGGTGCAGCGTGGGGACGAGGTGACCGGTCGGGTCGAACAGCTGCGCGATGGCGACCTGCGACTCGTTCGTCCACGCGACGGCCTCGGCCACCGTGGCGAAGTTGTCGAGGTAGTACTGCAGCCACACGGCCTGGCTGAGCTGCGTCGCGTCGGCGGCCGGCTTCCCGTAGTCGGACTCGGCGAGCCACAGGATGTGGCCGGCGAAGCCCGCCTCGTTCATGCCGTCCGTGGCGATGAGGTCGAAGGCGGTGGCGACGATGCTGCCGTACTTCGCCTTCCAGGTGAGGGCGCCCGTTGACACCGTCCGTGCGCTCGATGCCCCTCGGCAGCTTCCAGAGATTCGTGAGGAGATCCATGTGGAAGTCCATGTTCCGGCCGACGATGACCGATCCGTTGGCGTCAGGCCAAACAACGCGTGTGCACATTGATGTCGTGCGTCCTTCTTGCCGCGGGCGGGCGGCGGCAGGACTTCAATTGTCACTCGGCGGTCTCCCTCGAAATGGCCGTTGACCGGGTGAGGACCAGGTGATTTTGCGGATGAATTCCGCACGCGGCATGCCTCGCGGGACGCTGCGCACACACCCTCCCGCATGCCAGGATGACGTTCATCGGCCTCCGCCGGATGGGACGTCCATGAAGAAGACCCGCATCGCCGCAACGGCCTCCCCTCTCGCGATGCTGCTGCTCCTGACCGGTTGCTTCCCCTCGGGAACGGTGTACTCCGTGCTGAACCGCGAGGCCGAGGAGGGGGACCGTCTCCCGGCATCCGTCGACGGCCTCGACGTCAACCTGGATGCGGACAGCGCCCGCTTCGCCGGCGAGCACGACGGCACGAGAGTCTGGCTCGCCCTTCAGCCGGAGGAGCGCGCCGTCTGCGTCGTCGTGCTGCCCCCGGATGAAGGGGCATTCGTCGGGTGCGGCGGCGACGGCGGCGGAGTCGGCGCCGGCGGCCCGACGGGCACGTACACAGTCATCCCGGACGGCGCCTTCGCGCCGGAAGGCGCGATCGAGCTCTCCGAGAACGTCTACTACTCCGAGGACTGATCCCGGACGGACGGTCTCCCCCGCCGCGACGGGACCTTCGACCCTGACTGCGTCGGCCGGACCGGGGATCATCACGAGATGGTCGCCGTATCCGCTCCGCAACGACCCGTCCTCACCGTGACCGTCAACCCGGCGCTCGACGTGTCCACTCACGTCGAGCGCGTCGTGCCCGAGCACAAGATGCGCTGCGGCACCAGCCAGTTCGATCCCGGCGGCGGCGGTGTGAACGTCAGCCGCGCCATTCGCAACCTGCGCGGCTACTCCACCGCGATCGTCGCTCTGGGAGGTCCCACCGGCCAGGCCTACCGTGGGTTCCTCGAGCAGACCGGTGTGGTCAGCCGGGTCGTCACGATCTCCGGCGACACGCGCGAGAGCTTCACGGTCGCGGAGGCCACGACGGGCGATCAGTTCCGGTTCGTGCTGAAGGGCCCGACGCTGGACGACGTGGAGTGGCGAGCGTGCCTGGGCGCGATCGCCGAGCACCTGCCCCATGGCGGCTATCTCGTCGCGAGCGGAAGCCTGCCGCCGGGGGTGCCGGACGACTTCTACGCGCGCGTCGCCCGCGTCGCCCGCGATGACGACGTGCGCGTCGTCGTCGACAGCTCGGGCCCCGCACTCGCGGCGGCGCTGCAGGAAGGTGTGCATCTCATCAAGCCGAGCCGGTCCGAACTGATCGCCCTCGCCGGAGCCGACGCCGAGGCCGAAGAGCCCACTCTCATCGCGGCCGCGCATGATCTCGTCGCGCGCGGCGCGGCACAAGGGGTCGCGCTCACCCTCGGCGCCGCCGGCGCGGTCCTCACCACCCGGGACGCTCAGCTGCGCCTGCCGACGCCGCGCGTCGACGTCGTGAGCGCCGTGGGCGCGGGTGATGCCTTCCTCGGCGGGCTCATCCTGCGCCTCGCGCAGCGCCGTCCGCTCGCCGACGCCTTCCGCACCGCTGTCGCCGCCGGCTCCGCGACCGCGATGCGGCCGGGGACGAACCTCTGCGAGGATGCTGACGTGGCACGGCTCGAAGCGGAGCTGTCGGCGGCGCGATGGTGAGCGCCGACGGCGCATCCCGAACGCACCGAAGGAGGAGCATGATGCGCACAGGCGCGCTCCCCCGCTATCTGCTCGTCGGCGTGACGGTCATCGTCGGCATCGTCGCGGGCGCCGTGGCGCTGTCCGGTGAGGCGACCGCGGCCGGATGGCTGACGGTCGTGTACGTCTCCGCCGTCGTACTGGGCACCCTGATCGGCATGATCCGCGATGTGCTCCGCGGCCACGTGGGGCTCGACATCCTCGCCGTCGTGGCGATGGTCGCCACGCTCGCGGTCGGCGAGTACGCCGCGTCGCTCATCATCGTGCTGATGCTCTCCGGAGGACAGGCGCTGGAGGACTATGCGGATCGTCGCGCCCGCCGGGAGCTCACCGCGCTGCTCGACCGCTCTCCGCAGGTGGCCCACCGAGTGTCCGCCGAGGGTGCGCTCGAAGACGTGCCCGCGGACCGGATCGCCGTCGGGGACGTCATCCTCGTGCGCCCCGCCGAGATCGTGCCCGTCGACGGTGTGCTCCTCGACGCCTCGGCGAGCTTCGACGAGTCGTCACTCACCGGGGAGAGCCTCCCCGTGACGCGTGTGGCGGACGAGACGGTGCTGTCCGGCGCCGTCAACGGGACGCACGCGGTGCGGATCCGCGCCCTCCGCCACAGCGCCGACAGCCAATACCAGCAGATCGTGGCACTCGTGCGCGAGGCACAGGATGCGCGTGCTCCCGTGGAGCGCCTCGCGGACCGGTTCGCCATTCCGTTCACCGCGGTGTCGCTCGTGATCGCCGGGGCCGCATGGGCGCTGTCCGGTGATCCGTCCCGATTCGCCGAGGTGCTCGTCCTGGCCACGCCGTGTCCTCTCCTCATCGCCGCACCCGTGGCTTTCCTCGGCGGACTCAGCCGCGCGGCCAAGGCCGGGGTGATCGTCAAGGGCGGCTCGGTGATCGAACGCCTCGCGCGCATCCGGTCCGCCGCCTTCGACAAGACCGGCACGCTCACCCTCGGGCATCCCGTCCTCGTGCGCGTGGAGGCCGCGGAGCCGTTCGATGAGCGTGAGGTGCTGCAGCTCGCCGCGTCTGCGGAACAGTATTCGACCCACGTTTTCGCCGACGGCATCCATCGCGCCGCACTCGACCGCGGCCTGCCGATGCTGCCGACGGAGGATGCTTCCGAGATCGCGACGAACGGCGTCACGGCGCGTGTCGACGGGCACGATGTGGCCGTCGGGAAGCCCGCGTACATCGCCACGCTGTGCGCCGGTCTCACCCGCGCCGCTCTCGGGCCCGGGGAGGTGGCCGCCTATGTGAGCGTCGACGGCACGTTCGCCGGCGCGATCGTCCTCGCCGACGCGCCGCGCCCCGAGGCCGCGCAGGTCATCGGATGGCTGCGGTCCCGCGGCGTCGACCGCACGGTGATGCTGACCGGCGACGTCCTGGCGACGGCGGAGTCCGTCGCCGAGAGCGTCGGGATCACAGAGGTCGAGGCGGAACTGCTTCCCGCGGACAAGGTGAGGATCGCCGCTGAGCTGCAGCCCCGCCCTCTCATGATGGTCGGGGACGGCGTCAACGACGCGCCCGTGCTGGCCGCCGCCGACGTGGGCATCGCCATGGGCGCCCGCGGCGCGACCGCGGCGGGCGAGGCCGCCGACGCCGTCATCCTGGCGGACAGCCTCGCGAAGGTCGCGGATGCCGTCGTCATCAGCCGGCACACGCTCACCGTCGCCCTCACCGCGATCTGGATCGGGATCTCGCTGAGCATCGCCCTCATGCTCGTCGCGACGACGGGGGTCATCCCCGCCGTCGCGGGCGCCCTCATCCAGGAGGGCGTGGACCTCGCGACGATCCTCTACGCGCTCCGTGCGCTCGCGGGGCCGCGCGCCCCGGCGTTCACGGTGCGGACCGCGCGGCGGGAGACCGTGACCCGGTGACCACGTCGCTGCACCGTCCCGACCGTCAGTGGATGAGGACCTTGAGCGCGTCGTGGTCGGCCGCGTGTCCGAACACCTCGTACGCATCGAGCATCTGCGCGAACGAGAACTCGTGGGTGACGAACTCGCTGACGGGCAGGCGGTGCTCGGCGACGAGGGCGAGGAGCATGCCCGTGGTGTTCGTGTTCACGAGCCCCATCGAGATCTCGATGTTGCGGATCCACAGCTCGTTGAGCCTCAGCTCGACCGGCTTGCCGTGGACGCCGATGTTCGCGACACGGCCGCCGGGACGGATGAGGTCCACGGACATCGTGAACGTGTCAGGGACGCCGACCGCCTCGATCGCGACGTCCACCCCGTCCCCGTCGGTGAGGGCGAGCACCTGCCGACGCCAGTCGGACCCGCTCGAGTCGACGGTGTGCGTGGCGCCGAACCTCCGGGCCCGGGCGAGGCGCGCGTCGTCGATGTCGATGACGACGATCTTCGCGGGCCCGTACAGCTGCGCGGTCGCCACCGCGGCGAGCCCGACCGGTCCCGCACCGACGACGGCGACGACGTCGCCCGGACGGACACGCCCGTACTCCACGCCGATCTCGAAGCCGGTCGGCAGGATGTCGGACAGGAGGATCGCCTCGGCATCCGTCACCGTGTGGGGGAGCCTGTAGAGGGAGTTGTCGCCGAACGGCACGCGCACGTACTCGGCCTGCGTCCCGTCGATCATGTAGCCCAGGATCCATCCGATGCCCGCCTTGCCCTCGGGGTCGAGACAGTGGCTGTACAGGCTCTTGCGGCAGTTGCCGCACCGGCCGCACGGACTCACGCACGACACGAGGACCCGGTCGCCGACCTCCACCTGCGTCACACCGCTGCCGACCGCCGCGACCGTTCCCACCCCCTCGTGACCGAGGATGCGTCCGGACTCGACCTCCGGCACGTCGCCCTTGAGGATGTGCAGGTCCGTGCCGCAGATGGTGGTCGCCTCCATCCGCACGATGACGTCGGTGGGATGGGCGAGCACGGGGTCGGGGACCTCCTCCCATGCCTTCTCGCCGGGGCCGTGGTACACGAGCGCCTTCATCGCGTCTCCGTTTCGTCAAGTGACCGGGCATGTGAAGTCAACCGCTCGTCGCCCGCGGGCTTCGGGCCGAAGGTCCCTCGGACCGAGGCCGTCAGTTCGCGTTGTTCAGTCGCTCGATCTCGAAGATCGCCGCCTGGGTGCGGTGCTCCAGACCGAGCTTGCGCAGTAGTGACGAGACGTAGTTCTTGACCGTCTTCTCCGCGAGACCGAGCCGCTCGCCGATCCGCCGGTTCGTCAAGCCGTCGGCGATCAGGGCGAGGATCTGTCTCTCCCGCAGGTTGAGTGCGCCGAACCGCGGATCGTCCGCGGAGGCCGTGCGCATGTGCTCCGTCGCCTGCGTCCGCAGCATCGCATTCAGCAGACGCCGCCCCTGGGCGACGGACCGGACGGCGGCCACCAGCTCGTCCATGCGCAGGCTCTTCAACACGTATCCGGCGGCGTCGGCCATGACAGCCGCCATCACCGCGTCCTCATCGTCGTAGGCGGTGAGGATGAGGCACCTCACCTCCGGGTTCTCCTGCCGCAGCTGACGACACAGGTCGATGCCGCTTCCGTCCGGCAGCTGGACGTCCAGGATCGCGACGTCGGGCAGCGTGGCGGCGATCCTGGCGGCGGCATCCCGGCAGGTCGCCGCCTCGCCCACGATCTCCAGGTCGGGCTGCGCCTCCAGGACGCCGGCGACGCCGCGCCGGACCAGTTCGTGGTCGTCCACCAGGAAGATGCGGACCATCATCCGCCCCCGACACCCGGACACATATCTGCACCCTACTCAGGCCGCGTTCCCGGCCCACGGGACCTTCGACCCACGAACGGGCGCCGGAGGCCTGTTGACTGAGGCCGACTCACCGAGCGGAGAAGGATGCAGGATGTCCCACAGCCCTGACAAGTCCCCCGGGCGCGCGGAACTCGACCCGCAGACGTGCTGGACACTGCTCGAGCGCAGCGCGGTCGGCCGGTTGGCGGTGATCGCGGCGGACGGAGGACCGGATGTCTTCCCGATGAACTTCCTCGTCAACGACGGGCGCGTGTTCGTCAGATCCGCTCCCGGGACGAAGCTCGATGCGATCGCTGAGCACCCCCTCGTGGCCTTCGAGATCGACGGCACGGACGCGCACCATCGGTGGAGCGTCGTCGTCCGCGGCACGGCTCGGCGCCTCGAGACCGACGAAGACGTCCGCGCCTCGGGGCTGCTGCAGCTGCTCACGTGGACCCCCACGCGCAAGCACGAGTTCATCGAGCTCACCCCGCGCACCATCACCGGGCGCAGGTTCCCCCGGCGACCGAGCGCGAAGCGCCTGAGCTCCACGCAGCAGGACTTCCTGCCCGTCGCCCGCGAGGGCGCGCTCGACAAGCCGAACCCCATCCCCCACCTGCCTCCGCCCTCCGACCAGCGCTGAACGCCGGGTCATCGACCGCCCGTCCTCGCGGCACCTGTCTGCCCGGACGGCGCGCGTTGTACACTCGCGGTACTCCGAGGGAGGAGGAAGCGATGGCCGACGACCCCCTCCGGTTCCCCGACATCTCCCGCTCCGAGCTCGATGCGACGATCCGGGACCTGATCGCACGAGCCGAACGGGTCCTCGCCGTCCAGGGACGCCTGCGCGGACTGCTGGCCGCCATGCGCGTGGTGTCCGAGGACCTCGACCTCGACCACGTCCTGACCCGCATCGTCCGTGCCGCGACGGAACTGGTCAACGCGGAGTACGGCGCGCTCGGCGTCATCGACGACCAGGGCCGGCTCGAACGGTTCATCCACGTCGGCATGGACGAGGAGCGCGTCGCGGCGATCGGCCACCTCCCGCACGGCGATGGCCTGCTCGGGGCCGTCATCGAGAGCGGCGACATCATCCGACTGGCTCATCTCGGAGACGACCCGCGCTCGGTGGGGTTTCCCGAGAACCACCCTCCGATGGACTCGTTCCTCGGGGTCCCCATCCGCGTGCGCGACACCGTCTTCGGCAACCTGTATCTCACCGATCGCCGCGACGGGGGGTTCACGCAGGAGGACGAAGAGCTCATCGCGTCGCTCGCCACCACGGCCGGCATCGCGATCGACAACGCCCGACTCTTCGACCGCACCCGTCGGCAGGAGCGACTCAGCCGGGCCCTGTCGGACATCTCCGCGACCCTGCTCTCGGAGGAGGCGACGGATGCCCTCGCCCTCGTGGCGGACCGCGTCGCCCTGGCCGTCCCGGCCGATCTCATCACCGTCGTCGTACCGAGCGGCCCGGACGAGGTCCGCGTCGACGTCGCGCGCGGACCGGGCTCCGACGAGATCGTGGGGGCGCTGTTCCCCGCTGCGGGCACCCTCGCCGATCAGGCGATGACCACGGGCGAGGTGGTCACCGACAGCAGCACGGAGCGGGAACTGCTCGACGGACGCATCCGGCTCGGGCCGACGGCCGCCGTGCCGCTTGCCACGTCACCCGAGCGACGGATCGGAGCCCTGTGCGTCTCCCGAACGGCCGGGCGCGCCCCCTTCACGGCGGACGAGCTCGGCACGGTCGCCGAGTTCGCCCGGCAAGCCGGTGTCGCCCTCTCGCTGGCGTGGGCACGCCAGGACCGACAGCGGCTGCAGGTCATCGAGGAGCGCGGTCGGATCGCGCGCGATCTGCACGATCACGTCATCCAGCGGCTGTTCGCCGTCGGACTCGGGATCCAGGTCATCGCGGACGCCGCTCCCGCGCATCGGGCGCAGCTGGACGCCTATGTGTCCGATCTCGACGCGGCGATCGCCGACATCCGGATGGCCGTCTTCGCTCTGCGCGGGAGCGGGCACGGAGGCGGAGGGCTCAGGCATCGGCTCCTGGATGTCGTCACGGAGATGTCCCCCGCCCTGACGACGCCGCCTCGGGTCGCGTTCAGCGGACCGGTCGACTTGATGACCTCCGGCCCTCTGGCCGATGATGTGGTGGCGGTCGTCCGGGAGTGTCTCGCGAACGTCGCGAAGCATGCCCAGGCGGAGAGCACCACGCTCGCCGTGGGCGTCGATGACGCGCGGATCACCGTGACGGTGGAGGACGACGGCGCGGGCGTGCCGGAGGGCGCGGTCCTCGCGGGCGGGACCGCCAACCTGGCGCACCGGGCACGCGATCACGGGGGCGACTTCGTCCTCGAGCGGCTGTCGGGGCGCGGCACACGCGCGCGGTGGACGGCGCCGTTGGCGGCGGGATAGACCGCGCGCCAGACCTGGACGCGACGCCCACTCAGCGACCGGGCTGATCGACCTCCGACACGAGAGGGACGACGAACACGGGCGCGGCGGCCTCCACGAGCACGTCCTGGCCCACCGAGCCGATGAACGCGCCCTCCAGGATCCCGCGGCGGTGCGTGCCGATGACCAGCAGCGAGTGGTGTGCGGCCCGAGTGAGCAGCGCCGATGCCGGGTTGTCCTCGACGAGAGCGGTTCGCACCTCGAGGTCGGGGTGGGCGCCGACGACCACGACCCGGGCCGCTTCGAGGATGGCCCCGTGCAGCCGGCGGTTCTCGGCGTGCGGGGCGACGAGCGCGCCCGGCCCCTCGAGGGAGGGGACGGGCATCAGCCAGGCGTGGAGGAGCGTCAGCGGGAGACCTTCCGCCACCGCCTCGGCCGCTCCCCGTGCGATCGCGCTGTTCGAGGAATCGTCGTCGTCGACGCCGACCAGAACACCGCCGTCGACGGGCGTCCACGCCTCCGGCACGACGACGGTCGGCACACCGGACTGCGCCGCCAGCCGCAGGGAGCGCCACCCCTTCAGGGCCGCCTTGATCGGATGATTCCGCTGGATCCCGATCACGAGGACGTCCGCCTGGGCCGCCGCGTCGATGAGCGCCCCCGGCATCCGCCCCGAGACAGACAGTCCTGTCACCTCGGCGTGCGGCGCGATGTCCCGCACGCGCATCTCCGCCTCGACGACGTCGGGGTCCTCACCGGGATCCAGCGCAGGGGTCGCCGTGCGGACCCGGACGATCTCCACCCGACAGTCGTCGCGGGCTGCGCGCCGGGCCGCCCAGTCGACCGCCGCGCGTGACGGCGGCGAGCCGTCGTATCCGACAACGATGCTCTCCATCTCACCCCTCCTGGCGACGCTCCACAGCGGTCGCGCTCGACGCTATCCGGAGCGCCGGCAACAGCCGTGGGCCCAAAGTCCCGAGGTCGTCAGGAGGCCGGCAGCGTCTCCCCGGCAACGGCGAGGTTCGTCGACGGCGCGCGCTCCGCCTCGTCGTGCACGTTCCCCGGTGTCGAGCGGATGCTTCCGCCGAGGCGGATGCATAGGATGAGGAGCATGGCGAGCCCTGAATCGGACACTCAGGGGGCTGTCGGTCACACCGTCAGCCCCGAGAACCGCTGAGCCTCAGACATCCTGCCGCCCCTCTGCGCGCGGCACGTCGGCGGAACGCAGGCGCTGACCGTGGTGACGAGACGTCTCCTGTCCGTTTCACACCTCGGAGTCCTCGATGCCTCTCGCCCTCTATCTGCTCGCCCTGGCGGTCTTCGCCATGGGCACATCCGAATTCATGCTCGCCGGCCTCGTCCCCGACATCGCCGCCGACCTCGATGTCCCGGTGGGGACGGCCGGCCTGTTGACGTCCGCGTTCGCCGCCGGCATGGTGATCGGCGCGCCCGTCATGGCCGCCCTCACCCGCCGCCTCGCTGTTCGCGCGACCCTGGTCGGCTGCATCGCGCTGTTCGCCGTCGCGCACGTGGTCGCCGCCGTCACACCGGACTTCGCCGTGCTGTTCGCCACCCGGGTGCTCTCGGCCCTCGCCAATGCCGGCTTCCTCGCCGTCGCCCTCGGAGCGGCGACGAGACTGGTCGCCCCGGACCGGAAGGGACGCGCCCTCGCGGTGCTCCTGTCGGGGACGACGGTCGCCACTGTGGTGGGCGTCCCCGCCGGCGCGCTTCTCGGGACGGCGTTCGGCTGGCGCTCGACGTTCTGGGCTGTCGCCCTGCTCTGCATCCCCGCGGCGCTGGGCGTCACGAGAGCGTTCGGCCCCCGCGCCCGCGGCGACGCCTCCGGTGACCCTGCCCAGGTGTCGCTGCGGTCGGAGCTCGCGCAGCTGCGCACGCCCCGCGTCGCCCTCGCCATGCTGCTGGCCGCTCTGCTGAACGCGGGCACGTTCGCCGTGCTCACCTACCTCGCCCCCATCGTGACGGATACAGCCG
>Ga0182749_1003756_pt1 | contig 10235 bp, 9 predicted proteins | sample eDN3rd37CKraftMG_FD_128875 | JGI IMG/M metagenome (GOLD analysis project Ga0182749, IMG submission 128875) | Enriched Miracle-Growth compost microbial communities from Emeryville, California, USA - eDNA 3rd pass 37_C Kraft MG (version 2) (version 2) ...
CCAGGAGCTCGCGCATCTCGCGCAGCTTGCCGGAATTGTGCGTGGCGATGACGATGGGGCCGGTGAGCAGGCGAGGCATCAAGGTCTCCGTCATGCCCGCGCTCGTTGCGGGCATCCACGTCTTACCAGACGTGCAGCAGGGTGAAGACGCGGATGGCCGGGCCAAGCCCGGCCATGACGAAGGCGGAGTGCTTCGCGCGATCGATCCTCCCTGTCAGGGAGGAATGACTCACATCACCGCCAGCTTCTGCAGGTCGACGAGCTTGCCGATGCCCTTGCGCGCCAGCGCCAGCAGCGCGAGAAACTGGTCCTCGCTGAACGGCGTGCGCTCGGCGGTCGCCTGGATCTCAACGATATTGCCGCCGCCGCTCATGACGAAATTGGCGTCGGTTTCCGCTTCCGAATCCTCGGCGTAATCGAGGTCGAGCACGGCGACGTTGTTGTAGACGCCGCACGATACCGCGGCGATGTGGTCGCGCAGCACCTCGCCCTTGATCATGTCGCGCGCCTTCATCCAGGCGAAGCAGTCGGCGAGCGCGACCCAGGCGCCGGTGATCGAGGCGGTGCGCGTGCCGCCGTCGGCCTGGATGACGTCGCAATCGATGGTGATCTGCCGCTCGCCCATGGCCTGCAGGTCGACGACGGAGCGTAGGGAGCGGCCGATCAGCCGCTGGATCTCGACGGTCCGGCCGCCCTGCTTGCCGGCGGAGGCCTCGCGGCGGGTGCGCTCGCTCGTGGCGCGCGGCAGCATGCCGTATTCGGCGGTGACCCAGCCGCGGCCCTGACCCTTGAGCCAGGGCGGCAGCCGTTCCTCCAGGCTCGCCGTGACGAGGACGTGGGTGTCGCCGAATTTCACGAAGCACGACCCCTCGGCGTATTTCACGACGCCGCGCTCCAGCGACACCGGGCGCAGTTCGTCGACCTGTCGGCGGCTCGGCCGCATGCGGGCACTCCTGTTCGGCGAAATCCCGGCGCCGGCCGCCGGGTCCCGCGCCTTGTAAGGATCGGGACCGGCGGCCGCAAGGCCGCGAACATCGCCGCTATTTGACGGTGACGGTCCCGTGCATGCCGGCCTCGCGGTGGCCGGGAATGAGGCAGGCGAACTCGAACGTGCCGGCTTGGGTGAAGCGCCACAGCATCTCGCCGGACTTGCCGGGATCGAGCGTGACGGCGTTCGCCTCGTGATGCTTCATGTCCGGCATGTCGCGCATCATGGCGGCGTGCTCCGCGTTGTCCTTGACCGTCGCCAGGCGGAATTCGTGCGCGAGCGCGCCCTTGTTCTGGAGCACGAAGCGGACCTGCTCGCCTTTCTTGAGGTCGAGCCGGTCGGGGGTGAACGACATGGTCCCGTTGCCCTCGCCCATGACCACGGTCACGGTGCGGGCGGGCGCCTTCGGATCGCCGGGCGCTCCGGCGGCGAAATGGGCGGCGTCGTGGGCCGCATCATGAGCGAGCGCAGGGGAGAGGCTCGCGGCCAGCAGGGCGGTGGCGAGGGCATGGGCGATCGGGGCGGGAGCGGATTTCACGTCAGACCTCCGTACTGGCGGGGAGGGCTCGAAGCCGTCCCCGGGGGCGGCTTACCGCCGTCTTGAACAAGCCCGTGCCGATGGTCAATTCTGTGGCAAGTTTCAGGAGTAACCACCTTGGCGTCCCAAGACGTTCCGATCGGCACATCGCAGGTCACGCTCGCCGCGCTGAACGAGCGCTCGCGCGAGATCTTCCGCTCGATCGTCGAGAGCTATCTCACCACGGGTGAGCCGGTCGGCTCGCGCAACCTCGCGCGCATCCTGCCGATGACGCTGTCGCCGGCCTCGGTCCGCAACGTGATGTCGGACCTCGAGCAGCTCGGCCTTATCTTCGCACCGCATACGTCGGCCGGGCGGCTGCCGACCGAGCTCGGCCTGCGCTTCTTCGTCGACGCGCTGATGCAGGTCGGCGACATATCCGAGCAGGACCGCGGCGCCATCGAGGCGCAGATCGCCGGCATCGGCTCCGGCAAGACGGTGGAGGACGTGCTCACCGAAGCCTCGCTGGCGCTGTCGGGGCTCACGCGGTCCGCCGGCATCGTGCTCACCGCCAAGAACAATGTGCGCCTCAAGCACATCGAATTCGTGCGGCTGGAACCGGAGCGGGCTTTGGTCGTGATGGTTTCCGAGGACGGCCAGGTCGAAAACCGCGTGCTCAACGTGCCGCCGGGGTTGCCGACCTCGTCGCTGGTCGAGGCCGGCAACTTCCTGAATGCGCGGCTGCGCGGCAAGACGCTCGCCGACCTGCGCGGCGACATGGAGAAATCGGTCGCCGAGGGCCAGGCGGAGCTCGATCAGCTCACCCAGAAGATCATCGCCAACGGGCTGGCGAGCTGGTCGGGCGGCGACAGCGAGGAACGCAAGCTGATCGTGCGCGGCCACGCCAACCTGCTCGAGGACCTGCACGCCCTCGACGATCTGGAGCGGGTTCGCCTCCTGTTCGACGCGCTGGAGACCAAGCGCGGGGTCATCGACCTGCTCGGCCGCGCCGAGCGCGCCGAGGGGGTCCGCATCTTCATCGGCTCCGAGAACAAGCTGTTTTCGCTGTCGGGTTCCTCGACCATCGCCGCCCCCTACCACGACAGCAAGGGGCGGGTGGTGGGGGTGATCGGCGTCATCGGCCCGACCCGGCTCAATTACGCCCGTATCGTACCGATGGTCGATTACACTGCCCGGGTGGTCAGCCGGCTCCTGTCGGGCGCTTGATTTTTACGCCTTGAAGCCTGATATGCCGGTCGTCCGAAGCAATTTTCGAGGATGGATCGAGCACGATGACGGATTCGACCGCGCAGGCCGAGAACACCGAGGTCAAGACCGACGCCCCGCAGCCCGAGGCGCAGGCCACCGATCCCGTGGCCGCCGCGCGGCGTGAGGCGGACGAGTACAAGGACAAGCTCCTGCGGACTCTCGCCGACATGGAAAACCTGCGGCGCCGCACCGAGCGCGAGATCGCCGACGCGCGCATCTACGGCATCGCCGGCTTCGCCCGGGACGTGCTGACCGTCGCCGACAACATGCATCGCGCGCTCGAGGCGATCGGCCCCGAGCTGCGCGAGCAGGGCGACGCCAAGGTGAAGTCGCTGATCGAGGGCGTCGAGCTCACCGAGCGCGAGCTGCTCAAGACGCTGGAGAAGAACGGCGTGCGCAAGTTCTCGCCGCAGGGCGAGAAATTCGATCCCAACGTGCATCAGGCCATGTACGAAGTGCCCGGAGCGGATGTGCCGCCGGGCCACGTGGCGCAGGTGGTGCAGGCCGGCTACATGATCGGCGAGCGCGTGCTGCGCCCGGCGATGGTCGGTGTCGCCAAGGCGGCGCCGAAGCCGCAAGCGGAGCCGCCGGCGAACGACACCGCGCCGAACTGAGCGAGGCGCACTCCGCAATCTCTCCACAGCCGTCCGCATGCGGGCGGCTGTTTGCTATCGGCGGCGCGGCGCATTGGCGAAATTGCACAACGCCTTAGGCGCAAATCTCTTATTAGACAAAATCGAAACTGCCGCCTTTTCCTTACACCAATTCTAAGATACTGATTTATCGAGCATTTTTTCTTGACCGCTGCTCATGCAGCGGGAATTCTCCGCCGCCTGTCACGAGCGCCGGAGGCGACGATGCAAGGCTTCTTTCAATTTCCGACATTCGCACGCTGCGCCTTGCTGGCCGCGGTCTTCGTGTTCGCGGCGACGTCGGCGTCCGCCGACAAGCTCACTGACGGCGCCAAGGCGTACAAGCCGTTTATCGTCGAACGCATCGGCAAGGCCATCGCCGGCGCAAAAGAGATGCAGGCCGCGGTGAAGGCCGGCGATCTGAAGGCGGCGCAGACGGCGTGGATCGCCTCGCGCAAGGGCTGGGAAGCGATGGAGCCGGTGACCGGCACCTATTTCGGCGATCTCGACAAGCTCATCGACGCCTGGCCCGACGCCAAGACCGGCTATCACGCCATCGAGGTGGTGCTGTTCTCGGCGAAGAAGACCGAAGGGCTCGATCAGCCGGTCGCCGAACTTCTCGCCAACATGGACAAGTTCGAGAAGCGCGTCACCGACAAGACATTCTCCTTCGCCCCGCAGAAGCTGCTCGAGGGCACGGCCAACCTCGCCTACGAGGTCGGCGAGGAGAAGTCCGGCGGCGGTGAATCGCCCTTTGCCGCCACCTCCATCATCGACATGCAGGAAAATGTCGAAGGCATCGAGGTGGCCTGGAAGCTCGTCTTCGCCGACACGCTGAAGAAGAAGGATGCCAAGCTCGCCGGCATCATCGACGAGCGTATCTCGAACCTCGAGAGGCTGGTGAAGGTGCCGGATATCAAGAGCATGGAGGCCAGGAAGGTGCACATTGCCGGCGAGGAACTGGCGGCGCTGATGCTTCAGGCCGCGCCGACGCTGGGCCTCAAGTCGTTCAAGGTCGGCGACGAGTGATGACGGCGCGCCTTTATTCCGGCATCGCGGCGGCGGGGCTCATCGCCCTGCTGGCCGCCGGTGCGGCGGACGCGACGCCGGTTGTGAGCAAGGACGCGACGTTGCCGGTCGGCAGCGAGCTCAACGAGCAGGTGCTCGATCAGCCGACCGAGCTGTTCGCCTTCGAGATCGCCGGCGGCAAGCGCTCCTACCTCTTCAATCTCGGCGACATGCTGTTCTCCTCGCCCGCCATCTTCGGCGGCAAGGCGCGCGATGCAGGTCTGAGCTGCAACAGTTGCCATCAGCAGGGCGCCAACAACAGCGCGCTCTACATTCCCGGCCTGTCGCGGCGGCCGGGCACGTTCGACACCACCGGTGCGCTGTTCAATCCGAAGGCCGACAACGGGGTCTTCGATCCCGTGACCGTGCCGAGCCTGCGTGGCGCCAAGTTCCTGGCGCCGTACGGCCATGACGGCCGCTTCGCCTCGCTGCGCGATTTCGTGCGCAACGTGATCGTCAACGAGTTCGCCGGGCCCGACCCGTCCGGGCAGACGCTCGATGCGCTCGTGACCTACATCCAGGAGATCAGCTTCCTGCCGAACGACAAGCTGACCTCCGACGGACATCTGACCGAGAAGGCCTCCGATGCGGCGCGGCGCGGCGAAGCGCTGTTCAACAAGCCGTTCCCGCACAATGCCGCGATGAGCTGCGCCACCTGCCATCAGGCCGACGCGGCTTTCGTCGATCGCAAGGTGCACGACATCGGCACCGGCGGCTTCTTCAAGACCAAGACGCTCGTCAACGCCAGGTTCAACGCGCCGTATTTCCACGACGGCCGTTTCGACACGTTCGACGAGGTCGTCGGCTATTTCGACAAGCACTACGACCTCGGCCTCACCGCGCACGAGCGCGCCGACCTGGTCGCCTATCTCGACGCCGTCGGCGATGCGGAGCAGCCGTTCACACGCAACACGGTGCAGGCCGAGATCGACGAATTGACCGCTTTCGCGAGCGTGCTCGAGGTCGCCATTCCGGCCCACGACAAGGCGGTCGTCCTGCAGGCCGTCGAATCGGTCGGCGGCGAGTGGCGCGAGGTCGGCGAGAATTTCCCGGACCGGCGTGACACCAGCGTCGAAGGCGGGCTTCGCGAGCGGCTCAAGGCGCGGGCGAGCGTGCGCGATGTGGTGCTGACGCTGCGGCAGATCGCGATGGCCGCGGAGAGCGACGATTTCGCCGGGGCCGGGCGGCTTTATGCCGAGTACCGGAACCTGGTCGTGGCGGTCGCGCCGCATCTGAAGGCGGCCGAGCCGTGGTCGCTGTTCAACCCCGATGTGCACGAGAGGCATTTTGCGGCGCTGGCGCGGCTCGCGGCGCTGGCGAAGTAAATCGGGTTCTATGGCATTTTGATATAACAGATCGGGGGGCCGAGGGTGCGTGACGCGGAGACGAGCGAGGGTGCGGATGCAACGCGCGGGCGGGGCGCGGCGGCGGCAGCGCGTATCGGCGCCGGGCGGGTGATCGCCGCCGTGGCGCTGACGGTGCTCCCGGCGGCCGCCGCGCAGGCAGCGGACAATGCCACCCCGCCGAAATCCATCTGGGAGCAGGAAACCCTGACCGGCGATTGGGGTGGTGCCCGCACCGCGCTCAAGGACAAGGGCATCGATCTGAGCCTCGTCTATATCGGCGAAGCGCTGGCGGTGCTCTCCGGCGGGCTCGAGCGGCGCGGCAGCTACGAGGGCCGCTTCGACTTCTCCGCCGATGCCGATCTCGAGAAGCTGATCGGCTGGAAGGGCGCGTCGACGCACGTCACCGTCTTCCAGATTCACAATGGCGGCCGCAACATCGCCGACAATGTCGGCAGCATCTCCGATCCGAGCAATATCGACGCCTTCGCCACCACGCGGCTGTTCACCGCCTGGTTCCAGCAAAACGCCTTCGACGATCGCGTCTCGTTCCGCATCGGCCAGCTCGCCGCCGACGACGAATTTCTCACCTCGCAAACGGCGTCGGGCCTCATCAACGGCACATTCGGCTGGGCCGACATGATGGCGGCGAACATCCTCAACGGCGGCCCGGCCTATCCGCTGGCGACGCCGGGCGCGCGGCTGGCGGTGAAGGCGACCGATGCGCTGACGCTGCAGGCCGCGGTGTTTTCCGGCGATCCCGCCGGCAAGGACTGCACCGACATTCCCCAGCGCTGCAACCGCTACGGCACGACCTTCAGCTTCAGCGGCGGCGCGCTATGGATGGGCGAACTGCAATACGCGGTCAATCAGGGCAAGGACGCGATCGGCCTGCCCGGCGTCTACAAGCTCGGCGCCTGGTACGCGACGGCCGATTACGGCGACCTGCATGACGCCATCGACGGCACCGGTGCGCAGGTCTCGCTCGGCGTCGATCCGGACGCGACGCCGGTCACGCATCGCGGCAATGGCGGGCTCTACGGCGTCGCCGACCAGATGATCTGGCGCGGCAAGGAGTCGAGCCTCAATCTGTTCGTGCGCGGCGGCTTCGCGCCGTCCGACCGCAACCTCGTGTCGTATTACATCGACGCCGGGCTCGGCCTGAAAGGTCCGCTGCCGGGGCGGCCGGACGACCAGCTCACCTTCGGCTTCGCCTACGCCAGGATCAGCAAGGACGCGGCGGCGGCCGATCGGGACACGACGCCAGCGGCGATCGTGCGCGATTACGAGGCGGTGTTCGAATTGAGCTACGCGCTGCAGGTCGCGCCGTGGTGGACGGTGCAGCCGGATTTGCAATACATCGTGCACCCGAACGGCGGGCAGAATCCGGACGATCCGACCGTGCGGCTGGAGAACGCCTTCGTCGCCGGCGTGCGCAGCACCATCAAGTTCTGACCGTCGCTACCTGCTGTCGACGCCGTCGCGCAGCGTGCGGAAGCGCGGGAACAGGGCGTCCCAGTCCGCCTTCGGCGCGACGGCGACGATGCGCATGAAGCCGCCGCCGCCGAAGCGCAGCCACTGCACCAGGCTGATCGGCTTGTCGTTCGCGTCCTTGGCGGTGCCCCTGACCTCGTTGCCGGGCAGGCCCTTGATGCGCATGGCCTCGCCCGACGTGATGGTGAGGTCGCGCACCGGTATGTTGCGGATGAGGTCCTGCGCGAAGCGCGCCCGGTCGTCGTTGCTGGCCGGCCCGCCGGGCGCGACCGAAACGATGACGTAGGCACTCTCGAACAGCCCGCCCTCCTCCTTCTCGGTCAGGATGACCGAGCCGGCATTCGGCGCGACCTGGCGCACGTGGAAACCGGCGAGGTCGCGGAGCTGAAACGGCAGCATCGCCATTTGCTCGTCGACCGGGGTCTTGCGGAAGGTGACGCTCTTGAGCGCCTGTTCGATCACCGCATCGGTATAGACGCCCCGCGCCGCCTCCGGCACTTCGACGGTGATGAAGGCGGTCAGGTCTTTGACGGGCCCCGCGGTGGTGGTGGCGAGGAAGAACCATTTGTGCACCGGCTTGTCGTTCTGCTGCGCCGTGCCGGTCGCCAGGACGGCGGTGCCGCCGGCGAACGGGAAGCTGCGGCGCTTCAGGTCCGTGACCTCGCTCGGCGGCTTGGACATCAGCGAGGCCTCGGCCGGCTGATAGGCCGCCCCGGGCATGTCGAGCACGAGGATGGCCGCCCGGCGGTCCGCATCCTCGAATCCGGTGAAGCGCGTGCTCGGGGCCATGCCCGCCGGCGGCTCGAGCCCGACGCGCGAGCCGCGCGGGAATACCGGTTCGGCCGTCGCCACCGTCGTCGCGGCGGCGAGGGCGAGAACTACAAAAGCGCAGACGCAGCGGAAACGGGTCATCGGGTATCCTGCCGCAGGGATGGCCGGAACTGTGGCATGGGCCACGAGGGCGAAACAGGTCGTTAACGCCGGATCGCTACTTTTTCGCGGCAAATCCCGGTTCATCCCGCGAAACGCCGCGAGGCCGTATGAGCCTGACCGCGCTGCCTGTCGTCGGCCGCTTCGCCATGCCGCGCTGGCTGCCGCTCGCGGCGGTCGTCGTGGCGGCGGTGGCGCTGCGCCTGGCGGTGCGCGCCAATGCCGACGTGAGCTGGGGCCTGACCATGGCCGAGCGCTGGCTCGACGGCGCCCGCCTCTACGTCGACCTCATCGAGGTCAATCCGCCGGCCACGATGTTTCTTTATGTGGCGCCGGTGTCGCTCGGGCGTCTGATCGGCATCCGGCCCGAGATCGCCTGCGACGCGCTCGTCTTCATCGCGATCGTGCTCAGCCTCACGCTGTCGGCGCGCATTCTCTCGAAGAGCACGGTGGTTACCGCGGATGAGCGGTGGCCGCTGCTTGCACTCGCCGCCATCGTGCTGGCGATCCTGCCGGCGCAGAGTTTCGGCGAGCGCGAACACATCGCAACGATCGCCGTGCTGCCGCCTCTCGCCGTGGCCTGCCTGCGCGCGTCCGGGGCGCGTCCGTCGTGGGGCGCCATCGTCATCGCCGGTCTTGGCGGCGGCCTGACCGCGATCATCAAGCCGTATTTCGCCCTGGCCATCGTCGCCGCCGCTGTTGCCGCTGCCGTTACGGCGCGCTCATGGCGCGTGCTGTTCGCCGTGGAGAACTGGCTCGCGGCCGTCCTGCTGCTGCTCTACGGCGCCTTCGTCTGGCTCGCTTTTCCCGCCTACTTCACCGACATGCTGCCGCTGCTCGCCGCCGTCTATGTGCCGGTGAGGGAGCCGCTGCCGCTGTTGCTCGTTCATGCCGCGCTGCCGCTGTGGCTGTCGATGCTCCTCCTGCTCTGGCGCGTTGGACGGGGTGCCATGCTGCGGCCGCCGGCAGTGGTGCTCGTCGCCGCGTCGGCCGGGTTCGCCGTCGCCTATGTCGTGCAGCAGAAGGGCTGGGCCTATCATTCCTACCCGATGCTGGCGCTCGCTTTGCTGGCGCTCGGTCATGCCCTCATCGGCGCGCGGAGCGAGCGGTTCCTCGCCGGCGCGGCGGCGGCGCTGATCGCCGGCGTGACGTTCTTCTGGATGAACACGGGCGAAAACCGCGCCGCGCTCGCCGCGCCGATCCGTGCGATCGCGGCGAACCCGAAGATCCTCGCTTTGTCCGATGACCTGTCGCTCGGCCATCCGATCGTCCGCATGGTCGACGGTGTCTGGATCGGCCGCGTCTGTGCCCTGTGGATCGCACACGGTGCAATGGTCCGCCGCGCGGCCGGCGGGCTCGATCCGGCTACCGCCGCCGCCCTCGACCGCGACGAGGGGCGCGAGCGCGCCATGCTGCTGGCCGCCATCGCCGGCGGCCGGCCCGACGTCATCCTGCTGCAGACCTCCGACGCGACCGACTGGCTGGCCTGGGCCAGGGCGGACCCGGCGCTGGCCGGCGCGCTGGCCCGCTACCGCCCGGCGGCGGCCGTCGGCGAGGTCCGGATCCTCGCCCGCACCGGGGCCGAAGAGTGAACGCTGCAAACCCGTCTTGCGGGCCTAGGGGGCCCTCCTATATGAGCCAGTGGAGCCGCATAGCGCGGCCAACCGCGTATCCAGGGGGCTGGATCGAGAGGGGCGTGGCGGACGAGCCGCCGGCATCCCATCCGGGCGCCAAGTGGCCCGGCCAGCCTGCCGCAAATTGAGAGGAAGAACCATGGGCAAGGTCATCGGCATCGACCTCGGCACGACCAATTCTTGCGTTGCCGTCATGGAAGGCAAGACGCCGAAGGTCATCGAGAACGCCGAAGGCATGCGGACGACGCCGTCCATCGTCGCCTTCACCGACGACGGCGAACGCCTCGTCGGCCAACCGGCCAAACGTCAGGCCGTCACCAATCCGGAAAAGACCATCTTCGCGGTCAAGCGCCTCATCGG
>Ga0182749_1003757_pt1 | contig 10231 bp, 8 predicted proteins | sample eDN3rd37CKraftMG_FD_128875 | JGI IMG/M metagenome (GOLD analysis project Ga0182749, IMG submission 128875) | Enriched Miracle-Growth compost microbial communities from Emeryville, California, USA - eDNA 3rd pass 37_C Kraft MG (version 2) (version 2) ...
CCGCCGCCCCGCGACGGCCCCACCCCCCGTGGGCGCGGCGCGGGGGGTGGGCGCTCTCCAGGGGCGGGAAGGGCGGGGCCCCTTGGGTCTCGGTGTGGGGGGGGGGGGGGGGGGGGGGGGTGTGGGGGGGGGGGGGGGCTGTCTCGCCCGACGAAGGCGAGATTCTCATCGACGGGAAGCCGGTACGCCTCCGTTCGCCGCGCGACGCTATCGAGGCGGGCGTGGCCCTCATCGACCAGGAGCTGGCACTCGCGCCCGAGATGTCGGTTCTCGACAACGTCTTCCTGGGCTTCGAGCGCCACCGCGCAGGATGGCTCGACCGCGCAGCGCAGAGGGCTCGCTACGAGCAGCTGGCGCACCGCCTCGGGCTGGAGGTGAGTTCGAGGACCCGTGTGGGCGAGCTGCGGATGGCGGATCAGCAGAAGGTCGAGGTCCTGCGGGCGATGGTCCGGGGGGCGCGGCTCATCGTCATGGACGAGCCGACCGCGGCGCTGAGCCGCGTGGAGGCGCAGCGTCTGCTTCAGGTCGCCCGCGACGTGCGCGCGGAGGGCACGACGATCGTGTTCGTCTCGCACTTCCTCGCCGATGTGCTCGCCATCAGCGACACGATCACGGTGCTGAAAGACGGGCGTCACATCAAGACGGTCCCGGCGGAGGGGCAGACCGAGGATCTGCTCGTCACGTCGATGCTCGGCCGACCGCTCGACAAGCTGTTCCCGGAGCCGCGGCTCAAGACGCGCGAGGCGCCGTTCGTCCTCGAGGTGCGCGGGCTGACCCGCCGGCCTGCCTTCGAGGATGTGAGCTTCGGGGTGCGCAGCGGTGAGATCGTCGGCGTCGCCGGCCTCGTCGGCAGCGGGCGCAGCGAGGTGGCGCACGCCGTATTCGGCGCGGACCGGCCGGACTCCGGAGAGATCCTCATCGGGGGGACGCGCGTGCGCCCTCGCTCGCCACGCGACATGGTGCGCGCGGGGGTCGCGCTGCTGCCGGAGAGCCGCAAGGAACAGGGGCTCGTGATGCTCCGGTCGGTCCTGGACAACGTGATGCTCGCCCACTCGGACGCTGCGTCAACAGCCGGTGTTCTCCGGCTGGGAGCACAGCGCGAGGCGGCCAGACGCGTCCTCAGCGGCGTCGACGTCCGCACGGCGAGCACCAGCCTGCCCGTCTCGGCTCTGTCAGGCGGCAACCAGCAGAAGGTCGCCCTGGCGAAGTGGCTCGTCGCGCAGCCGCGCCTGCTCATCGCCGACGAGCCGACACGCGGCGTGGATGTCGGCGCCCGCCGCGCCATATACGACCTGCTCGTCGACCTCGCGGACCGCGGGGTGGGCGTGCTCGTCATCTCGAGCGAGCTCGACGAAGTGCTCGGGCTCGCCCACCGCGTGCTCGTGATGCGGGCCGGGCGGCTCGTCGCCGAGTATCCGCGGGCGCAGGCCGAGGAGGCGGTCGTCATGCGGGCGGCATTCGGAGGGACAGCCGGAGAAGGCACAGAGGCAGGGCCGCCTGCGTCACATGAGGGGAGCCACGCGTATGCAGAGCACGTCTGAACAGCTTCTGGCCGAGGGGGAAGCGCGCGCCCAAGTCGTCGAGCCCGCGGGTTCCGGCGGCGCGCAATGGAACGCGGCTCGCTTCGGACGGGCGCTCGCTCGCTTCGTCAAGGAGTACGCGATCGTCGTGGTCGTCGTCGTGATGTTCATCGTGCTGGCGGTGACCAGCGACGTGTTCCTCACCTGGACGAACATCTCGAACATCCTGGAGCAGATCGCGCCGATGGGCCTGCTCGCCGGCGCTCTGACCTTCGTCACGATCGCCGGTGAATTCGACCTGTCCGCAGGCGCTATCGCCGAGCTGATCGGCATCATTGCCGGCAAGCTGCAGCCGCTCGTGGGGACGTGGCCGAGCCTCGGGCTCGCGGTCGTGTGCGCAATCGGGTTCGGCCTGATCAACGGGACCATCATCCAGAAGGCGAGGATCAACTCCTTCGTCACCACCCTGGCAACGAGCCTCATCCTCGCGGGCATCGGCCTGGTCATCACGGGTGGATTCCTCGTCACGGTGGCCGAGCCGAGCTTCGCCGACCTGGGGAGCGGTTCGTTCCTCGGCCTGCAATGGTCCGTGTGCCTGCTCATCGCGTTCTTCGTCCTCGGCAGCTTGATCCTGTCGCGCACGACCTTCGGGCGATGGCTGTACGCCGTCGGCGGCAATCCGGAGGCCGCACGGCTGTCCGGTGTGAGCGTGCAGCGGGTGAAGATCATCGTCTTCGGGATCAGCGGCCTCGCTGCGGGCATCGCCGGTGCCGTCCTGGTCTCGCGCACGGGCACGGGACAGTCGGGCGATGGCATCACGCAGACGCTCGCGGCGTTCGCAGCCGTCGTCGTCGGCGGCACGAGCCTGCGCGGCGGCCAGGGGTCCCTTTGGCGGACGGCGCTGGGCGTCGTCTTCCTCGGGCTGATCACGAACGCGTTCAACCTGCTGGCTATCGATCCGATCTATCAGAGCATCGTTCAGGGCGCGATCGTCCTCGTCGCAGTGGGCGCAGATGCGCTCACCCGGAGACGGGCGGGCTGACGCACGGGGCTTCCCATTCCGTGCGCAGCGTTGCAGACTCGATTTCTCGGATGTACGTTCCCACTGCGGAAGGCCGGTAGCGCAGCCGCAGGTGCGGTACCCCGGCAATGGACGAGGAGGTCCAGAGCGATGCTGTCTTCGGCTCGCCCTACAGCGGTCGATCAACGGGCGTCGGAGCGGCTCGGCTCCGGCCGGCGGACGATCGCGCGCACGAGCGATGTGGACGAGGCGCGGGCGATCAGCGAACAGGTCTACTACTCAGCCAACATGGTCGTCTTCGACCGCAAGTCCTTCGACTTCCGTCTCAGCGCCCTGCGCATGGGACCGGTGACGATCGGCACGATCCGCAACGGCACGGACATCCGTTTCGACTGTCGTGAACGCGGCTCCGCTTATCAGGTCGATCTGGGGCTCGTCGGGTCGGCGGACGGGCACTGCGGCGACCAGCATGCGCGGATCGGGCACGGCCGCGCTGCCATCTCGAACCCCGAGGGGCGCTCCGTCTTCGAGCATTGGAGTCCCGAGTGCGTCCTCCTGGGCGTGAAGATCGAGCGCGAGTTCATGGAGCGTCAGCTTCGTGTCCTCACAGGGGAGCCGAGCCGCCAGCGCCTCCGGTTTCGCATGGACGTCGCCACCCAGGCGGCCGAGAACCAGCCGTGGTTGAGCCTTGTGCGCGCGTTGACGGCGCTCCTGCCGGTGACGACCGACGACGCGATGGTCGATGCGCTCAGCACCGTGCCGGAGTCGCTCGTCACCGCTTTGCTCACGGCGGTCCCCAACAGTCATTCGGATCGCATTCGCCGCGCCGGGGAGCGCTGGGAGCCGGCGGCGGTGCGCAAAGCGGCCCAGGCGATGCGGGAGCAGCCGGAGCGCGCGTGGACGCCCAGCCAGCTCGCAGCCATCTCGGGCGTGGGCGTGCGGGCTCTGCAGGCGAGCTTTCAGCGCACCTACGATTGCGGGATCTCGCGCTTCCTCCGCGACGCGCGGCTGGACCAGGTCCGGTCAGAGCTCCTGCGAGGTGAGCGTCGGATCAGCGACATCGCCGCCGACTACGGCTTCAACCACCTCGGGCGGTTCTCGGCCTACTACGCGGAACGGTTCGGCGAGCAGCCGCGGGCGCCCCTGCGGCGCGCGCAGGGGCGCGCGGCGTAGCCTCCCGCGCTGGACGCGTTCAGCGAAGCTCGGCGAGCGTGCGTGAGCGGATCAGGTCCCAGTCGACATCGATGCCCAGGCCGGGGCCCTCGGGGGAGTGGACGAGTCCCTCACCGTCGATCGTGACGGGCTCTGCGAGGCCCCAGTTCAGGTACTCCGTGTCGTATCGGCCGGGGACGTGCGGCACGAGCACCTCGAACCACGTGCAGTTCGGGACGGCCAGCGCGACGTGGAGCACTGCGAGGTTGTTCAGGGCGCTGTAGCCGTCGTGCAGCTCGCAGTTGAGGTTGAAGGCCTCCGCGAGGCGCGCCAGCTTGAGCAGGCCCGTGACTCCGCCCTTGAGCACGACGTCGCCGCGCAGGTAGTCGGTGGCGCCGCGCACTGCCCAGGGAACATGGGCGGGCAGCCCGCCCACGGTCAACTCGGTCGCGAGCAGCGGGATCGTGAGCGATTCCTTGAGTCGGCGGTATCCGTCGATGTCGTCGGCGGCGAGAGGGTCCTCGTACCACTCGTAGTCGAGGGCCTCCAGTTCACGACCGACCCGCAGTGCCTGGGCGTAGCTATAGCGCGCGAAGGGGTCGGCGAAGAGCGTGTAGCTGGGGCCCACAGCGCTCCGGACACGCCGGTACACGTCGACATCCCTGTCGACATGCGCGGCCAGGGTGCCGCCCACCGCGCGCGCCCCGAACATGCTCGGCGGATGCACCTTGTAGCCGACGAACCCCTGCTCCCTGTAGGCGAGCGCCTCCTCGACGTACAGTTCCTCCGCGGGAAGCACCCACGAGGACGCGTAGGCGGGGATCGCCGTTCGCACGGTGCCGAGGAGCCGGTGCAGGGGCAGGCCGGCTGCCTTGCCGGCGATGTCCCACAGCGCCACGTCGACGTAGCTCTGCACCGTGGGGTCCAGCTCGCGACGCGCGCCGAGCTGGCCCCAGATCGCCCCGATGTCGAGGGGATCGCGGCCGAGGAGCCGCGGCTTCGCCACTCCGACCAGCTGCTGGGCGACGTCGGGCTGCGGCGGACTGATGAAGGTGTGGCCTTCGATGCCCTCGTCCGTCGTGATCGTGAGGACGGCGTTCTCGACGGTCGGGACGTCCCCCGGGAAGAGCGTCCGGGCCTCCCGCTCATGCACGATCACGCGCAGGTCCACTATTCGCATCGTTCGTCCTCCTGTCCGGCCGCACACGGCCACGCTCGATGCACGCTAGGCGGGTGCACAACGCGGCGCCATCCCGCCACGAAAACTGGACAGCCGGCGTCGCCAAACGGATACCGGTCGCGTCGTGCGCCTCCTAGCGTGATCCCGTCCCGATCGGGTCGAGGTCGATCCTCTGCGGGCATCGCGTGGAAAGGATGGACATGACGTCTTCCACTGTCACCCTTCGGGACGGCGTCCGGCTCGCATACAGCGAGGCGGGATCCGGACCGGTGATCCTGCTGCATCCCGGCTTCTTACTCACCCGGGCGCTGTGGGAGCCGCTCGTGGCTGAGCTCGAGGGGGAGTTCCGCTGCGTATCGTTCGACCCGCGCGGGCACGGAGAGTCCGACGCGCCCGCCTCCGGCTACACGATCGAACGTCTCGCGGCGGACATCGGCGAGCTCACGGAGGCGCTGGCCCTTGAGGATGTGACGCTCGTCGGCCATTCGATCGGCGGCGCGATCGCGAGCACGGCTGTGCTCGACCACGATGCCGGCGACCGCATCGCGCGCCTCGTCCTGCTCGGGCCCGCCGTGCCCGGCTTCGTTCAGCGCGAGAGCCAGCCCTACGGCGTTCCACGCGAGGTCTTCGAGCACCTGCTCGCAGGCATCACCGCGGACTTCTTGGGCACCTCCCGGCAGACGGAGCAGATCTTCTTCCACCAGGCCGACCCCGAGCAGGCGCACCGTGCGATGCAGGCGGCCGAGGTCATGCGCCCCGAGGTAGCGGCCGAGCTCTTCGCCCAGCTGGGTGAGATCGATCTGGCCGACCGTCTGCCCGAGATCGATGTCCCGGTCCTCGCGCTGTGGGGGCTGCACGACACCCTTTCCGACCCGCGCTGGGCGGGATGGTTCGAGGAACGCGGCCTATCCGGCTGGCAGCTCGGCACGCTCGAGCACAGCTCGCACGGCTCGATGCTCGACGAGCCCGCAGAAGTCGCCCGGCGCATCCGCGACTTCGTGCGGACCCACCCCGCAAGCCGCCGACCCTGAGAACGACTGGAGTCCGAACTATGAGTGTTGTCACGCCGAGCACGTCCACCGCCGACGAGCTGATCGCTCGGATCAACGATCTGGCCCCCGCCATCGAGGCGGAGTCGGACGAGAACGAGCGCATCGGGAGGCTGAACGAGAGGACCGTCGAGCTGTTGCGGGGCGCTGGTCTCTGGGAAGCCATGGCGCCCGCTGAGTACGGCGGCGCGGACCTGTGTGCGTACGACGTGCTGCGCGTCTTCGAAGCTCTGAGCTATGTGGACGCGTCCGTCGGCTGGGTCTCGATGATCCCGGGCGTGCAGGGCAAGGGCCTGCTCTTCCTCGACACCGAGACGCGGGACCGTCTCGCACGGGACGGATACCCGTTCGTGGCGGGCCAGGGCTCACCCAATGGCAAGGCGGTCCTCACCGAGGGCGGCTATCGCGTGACCGGTCGCTGGTCCTACGGGAGTGGGATCCTTCATGCCGGCCTCGCCGTCGGACTCGCGATCGTCGTCGACGGCTCTGGCTCGCCGGTGCTGACCGCGCAGGGGCAGCCGGACTTCATCATGTTCTACACGCCCATCGAGAACGTCACCATCGAGAAGAACTGGGACGTCATCGGCATGCGCGCCACCGGCAGCGTCGACTATTCCCTGTCGGACGTGTTCGTGTCCGAGGAGATGGTGGGCCGCGACGCCTTCACCGTCACCCTCGGCGGGCAGGGTCAGGCCAAGCTCCTGGGCTTCACCGGCTGGGTCATGTCCGTGCACTGCGTCGTCCCAACCGGGGCGGGCCGCCGTCTGCTCGACGAGCTCGTCGCGTATGCCAGGAAGCCGCGCGGCAATGGCACGCGCCTCGCCGACGACCCGCGTTTCATGACGGCGCTGGGCAAGGCCGAGGGCGCTTATCGCAGCGCCCGCGCCTACATGTACGAGGCTTTCGGGGAGGCGCAGGAGCGTATGGACCGCGGCGAGTTCGCGACCCGCCGCGACCTCACGAACATGCGAGCGGCTTCCGTGCTCATGCACGACGTGAACATCGCCAACGGTGAGCTGGCGATGCGCGAATCCGGCGGCACGGGGCTGCGGGCCGGACGCCTGCAGCGCTGCTACCGGGACGTCGTGGCGATGGGTCAGCACCTCCAGGCGAGCACCTGGACCTGGGGGCAGGTGGCGAAGGAGTACATCGACGAGGCCGACGGCATGGTGTGGGCGCTCAACACGCTCATCCCCGGGGCGTGAACGCTGACCGTCGCATCGCTGCCCTCCGGGCGCGACCGCCTGCCGCGCTGAACGTCAGTCCAGCAGGGCGGACAGCTCGAGCCAGCGCTCCTCGAGGGCGGATGCCTCATCGTCGAGTGCGGTGATCTTCGCCGTCTCGGCGCCGAGGAGCTGATAGTTGGACTGGTCCAGCTCGGCGAGCCGGGTGCGCGCCTGCGCGGCCTGCTGCTGCAGGCGCTCGATACGGCGCTCCAGGGAGGCGAGCTCCTTCTGCGCGGCGCGCAGCTCGGCGCCGGAGAGCGTCGTCAGCTGCTTGCCCTCGGAGCCGTCCAGTGCGGCAGTGGCGGCGCCGGGCCGTGCGGGCTCCGCCCGCAGCCGCAGATACTCGTCGACGCCGCCGGGGAGGTGCCGGAGCCGCCCCGCCCCGTCGGGACCGGGCAGGATCGCATACTGCTGATCGGTCACCCGTTCCATGAAGTAGCGGTCGTGCGAGACGACGAGCAGCGTCCCGGACCACGAGTCCAGCAGGTCCTCCATCGCCGCGAGCATGTCGGTGTCGAGGTCGTTCGTGGGCTCGTCGAGCATTTCGGGGTCTGACACAGAAAGCGCACCTACTCGACATGGACACTACAACCGCACTCATCTACACCCGGGCCTCGATGGATCGCCTCTACCTGAAGCGCTCGGTCGGCGACCAGGAGACCGACTGCCGCGCCTGGTGCGAGCAGCAGGGCTGGCAGGTCGGAAGGGTCATCACGGACGCGAACCGCTCCGCCTCGCAATGGTGCACGAGGGAACGGGAGGGCTTCGAGGAGGCGCTGCATCTGATCCGCTCGGCATCGTTCGACGCGTTCGTGACGTGGGAGCCGTCCCGGGCCGGACGCGAGATGCCGGCCTATGTGCAGTTGCGGGCGGCGTGTCAGGAGGCGGGTGTGCTGTATCTGACGAAGGGGCGGGTCTACGACTTCTCCCGCAGCGACGACGCGTTCATGATGGGGCTGGAGTTCCTCACCGCGGAGAAGGACGCCGCGACCATCCGTGAGCGCCAGCTGCGCACGGTGCGGTTGAACGCGCAGAAGGGCCGCCCACACGGGCAACTGCCCTACGGGTACCGGCGGGTTTACGACACGACCACCGGAGTGCTATTGCGGCAGGAAATCGACCCCGTCCAGGCGGACCTCATCCGCACCGCGGTGGACGAGATCATGCACGGCGTCCCGGTCAACCGGATTATCACCCGGCTGAACCGGGAGGGCGTGCCGACGCCGAAGAAGCACACCAGCGACCACCCGCGCGGATGGATGAACGCTACGCTGCGACAGATCATCAAGAACCCCACCATCGCAGGCTTGCGCGTCTACCGGGGCGAGATCATCGGCGATGCCGACTGGCCCGCGATCCTGCCCGTGAAGCAGTGGGAGGAGGTCAACCAGATCCTCGCCGATGCCGCCCGCCGCGTCCGCTACGTCGAGGAGGACAACCACAGCCACCCCAAATGGCTGCTGTCCCACATCGCCAAGTGCGGATACTGCGGAAGGCCCCTCGTCCGCTTCCTCGGCGTCGTGCCTCGGAAGGACGGCAGCGTGCGCAACAACTACGCCTGCCAGCACACCGGCTGCCGCAAGATCAGCATCGACGTCCAACGCACCGACACCTAGCTCGCCGCCCTCCTCGAAGCCGACGACCTCGAACGAGCCTGGAACGACCTCGACCTCGTCGAGCAACGCCGGCTCCTGAAGACCCTCCTCGACATCCGCATCGAGAAGGCACCACAGATGGGCGGCAAGTTCGACTCCGGGCGCATCAAGATCGCGCCTACTGACGCTTGCAAGTCGTGGCAACGGGATAGCAACGACATGGAGCCCCAACTAGAGCGAGTTTGATCCGGTCCTAGGCGCAGACTTGCGGCAAGCTTGGCAGTGTGGCTGCGCCTGAACTGATCGCTGATCGCGAGGATCTCAACGTCCCTGACCGATTTGAGATGATTCGCGCCTCGGGCAGCGGAACGTTGCGATCGCTGATCTTCCCGGTCGATGAGTCCCTGGAATCGCTGGACGAGCTTTTCATCGATCTGAGGGCCGCTCGACGCGGTGGATTCGTAGTGCTGCGAGGCCAGCCAGGAGCCGGTAAGTCCACTTTCCTCGACACTGTCCATCTTTTTCGCGAAGGAGTTGCCACCGAGAGAGTGGCCCAAGACGAGGACATCGCGGAGCGTCTACGACATCTCGGCTCTTCTGCAAACCCCCGCATCGTTGTCATCGAGGGTCGCGAAGCACTCCTGGATGTTACCGAGTCTGTACTAGAGGCTTCGATGCATGCGATTAACACCTTCGTGCGAAGCCCTCAAGGCCAGGACACATTGATTGTCTGGCCAACGAACACCGACCCCCTCATGGAGTCGCTCGTCGCATTGGGGGGAAGGCTCGGCGGAAAAGCGCTAATGGGGCAGGAGGGAGGTGTTCTGAGATTTTCTGGCCCACCTCAGACCGCCTTCACACAGATCGCCGAGCGTACAGTTGCTGCACTGAACGACGGTGCTTCTCTCTCTGCGCTCGGCATTTCAGAGAATCGAGCGCGCGAGATTGCGCTGAACGAGTCGACAATCGGCGACTATCTAGGTGCGATTCGTGCCGAGTTGCTGCGAAACGACGCCAAGGTGAAGAAGTTGCTGAAGGTGGAGCAGTTCCGTCTTTGGATCGTTGTGGTGGCTGGAAATGATGTCGAAGGAGATGTTGCAGCGCTCACTCGAGGTGGCTTTGCTTACGCGGACATTGATCGACTAGTCAATTCGACCGGGGCGAACATCGTGCAGGAGCTCAAAAAGCGCCCGGATGACCTAGGGATTCTCGGAACTGTGCTCGATGCGAAGATCATCCATCTCGATGTTTTCACCGCCCTTGCTCTGGCACGTGAACACGCGGGCGACAAACTTCGAGAACTAATGAAGGCCGAGGGACTGTCAACTAGCAAAGACAAAAAAGCGAACTCGAGACTCGCGAGCTCTGAATCGGCCTGATTTCCGTTCCGTTCTTCAAGCAAGGATGGAACACGATGAATCAGAAGTACTCACCCGAGATGCGTGAGCGCGCGCTGCGGATGCTGGACGAGGCCAAGCCCTCCCATCC
>Ga0182749_1003758_pt1 | contig 10229 bp, 11 predicted proteins | sample eDN3rd37CKraftMG_FD_128875 | JGI IMG/M metagenome (GOLD analysis project Ga0182749, IMG submission 128875) | Enriched Miracle-Growth compost microbial communities from Emeryville, California, USA - eDNA 3rd pass 37_C Kraft MG (version 2) (version 2) ...
CCGAACGCGATCGCCGCGCCCTTGAACTGCGCGGCGCCCTCCAGCGCGCCCTCGGTGGAGTGCGAGACCTTCGAGGCCCACGCCCACTTGCCGCCACCGAGCAGGACGGCGCCGGCGGCCGCGGCAAGGACCAAGGCCCAGATGCCCGCCAGGATGATCGAGACCCTGCCCTCGAACGCGACCCCGAAGACGTCGAGCTTCGGAGTCACGCCCGAGAGCGGGTTGACGACCGTGCTACCGGTGTCGTCGACGGCAGTGGCGATACGCGCGGCCACGTAGCTGGTGAGCTTCATCGGGAATCCCCCTTGATCGATCGATTCGCGGCGGCCGCTGCGGCCAGCGCGGACTGCTTGGTGATGTACCCCCGAGAGGGCATCGCTAGCCGTGCACCTTCTCGGGTGAACGGACGGTCTGGACCCGCCGTCTCTGCGGGGCGGCCGCGAGGGTCAGGGCGCGGATGACGTCGGCGGCGAGCAGCGTCAGCGCCTCCCGTGCGCCCTGGTTGACCTGGTCGAGAGTGATCTCCCCGCGCCCGGCGATGTGCGCGTCGTAGGGCAGACGGTGGAACGTGCGCACGCCCGCGGCCTCGAGCTCGGCGCGCACGGCCTCCTCCATCGCCGCCGTCTGCGGACGACCGTCATCCATGACGACAGCGATCGCGGTCTGCGCGAGCCGGCGCCCGGACTCCGTCGTGCGCAGCTCCTCGAGCATCCCGAGCGCGTCGAGCGTGCTGTCGCCCGCGAGCATGACCGGGATCACCAGGACGTCCGCGGTGACCGCCGCGCCCTTGAACGCGCCCGAGGACGGGACGTTGCCCGAGTCCATGACGCGGACCTCGAAGTACTCGTCGAGCTTCGCAGCGACCGACACGACGGCGTCGTACGTCAGCTGCGGGCGCGGGCGGTCCACCGCGGTCCCGATCACGGACGCATACGACGTCTGCGGGGCGGTGTACCCCACCACCTGACCTCGCGTCGTGAGCTGGTCGACGTCACGCACGAACTCACCCAGCCCGAGCGGGGGCGTGCCCTCAGCACGCAGGCCGAGCGTGCCCGGGTCATCGGACACCTCGACAGCCACGGCCCCTCCCCCGCGAATCGCAGAGATGATCCCGACGAGCAGCAGGCTCAGAGGCGTCTTGCCCGTGCCGCCCTTCTTGTTCCCTACGAGCACGGCGACCGCGCGCGTCCAGGTCGCCTGACGCACCACACGCTCCGCGTCCAGAAGCAGCGCCGCGCGCGCAGCCTCCTCCTCACGAGCGGCACGCTCGGCGGCGCTCGGCGCGATCGGCAGACCCGTGCGAGCCAGCGCACCTCGCCAGCCTCGCTGCGCCCGCAACGACACGGGCGCGGATGAGGTTGCCGTTGCCGCATTCGCCGCTTCCATCAGCCGCCGAGCAGGTGCCGGCGCGGGAGCCGGCTCCGGCTCCGGATCGGGCTCTGTAGCAGCCGGCGCCGCCCGCAGCGCCGGCGATGGAGGCACCAGAACGGCCGGATCGGATTCCCCCGACCCGGCCGTGGGCCCAGTCACGTCGTCGTCGACCTCGTCAACGACAGGAGGCTCCGCAGCCAACTGCTGCAACGCCCCCTCCCCTGCCATCGTCTCGGGCTCCTCGGCGTACGCCGAACCGGCCCATCGTGAGTCAGCCATGTGACACATCATGTCAGACCCGTGACGTGATGTCTATAGCCACGTGCGCCACGTATCATCATGTGTCAGACTGGCGCTATGACCTCTTCTGTCGCCACCCGAAGGTGGCCGAGCCTGCTCACCGTCGCGCAGGCGGCACAGATGCTCGACTACGACCCCCAGACCGTGCGTGCTCTGCTGCGGCGCGGTGTGCTGCGCGGACGTCGGGTAGGTGGAGGTAAGGGCACCTACGTCCTGCGGCGCGACTTCGCCCTCATCGACGCGCGCCGTCACCAGCGCGCCGTGCGAGAGGGCTACCGGACCCGGCATGAGGGGCACGCGTGAGGAGCGCAGTCGTAACAGCCGCCGGCGCGCCACTGGCGCTCGGAGCGCTACTGCTCGGCATGGCACTCTTCGCCGGCGACGACCGGGCCGCGGCCGTGCCGAGCGGAGGCAGCGGCACGCTGAACGAGGCCGCGATCCCCGAGGCGTACCGCGACGCGGTTCGAGCCGCCGGTGAACGCTGCGAGGGAATCTCCGCGCCCGTGATCGCTGCGCAGATCGAGGCGGAGTCGAACTGGAACCCCACCGCGACCTCGAGCGCGGGCGCGCGGGGGATCGCGCAGTTCATGCCCGGAACGTGGGAAACCTGGGGCAGCGACTACTCCGGCGACGGCGTCGCGAACGTTTTCGACCCGCTCGACGCGATCGGGTCCCAGGCCGACTACATGTGCCACCTGCGCGAGTGGGTTGACCGACGCCTCGAGGGGGGCGCTATCAGCGGCGACCCACTGCAGCTCACTCTCGCCGCGTACAACGCCGGCCCCAGTCGTGTGCAGAACTCCGGCGGCGTCCCCAACATCACCGAGACCCGCAAGTACATCGAGCGGATTCTGGCGAACATCCCCAAGTACAGCCAGAACGCCGGTGGCAGCGGGAAGTACGACACCGGGGGCGGCCCGCCCGTCTCCTCGGACGGCACCTATCGCGAAGCCGTCTCCGGCTCCGGCCGGCTTGACCCGTCCAACCTGTGCCAGATCCCCTGGGCGCGTCACGGCCAGGTCATCCGCTGCGACGCCGAGAAGGCCCTCGAAGACCTCAACGCCGCCTATCGCGCGCAGTTCGGCGACGACCTCGGCATCACCGACGCCTACCGCGACTACGCCGCACAGGTCGCCGTCTACGCCAACAAGCCTGCCCTCGCGGCCAAGCCCGGCTGGTCGAACCACGGGTGGGGCCTCGCGCTCGACCTCGCCGGCATCGGCGGCGAGGGCTCGACGCGGCACAGCTGGCTGCGCCAGAACGCCCCAACCTACGGTTGGCAGCACCCCACCTGGGCCCGAATCGGCGGCAGCCGCCCCGAATCTTGGCACTGGGAGTACGTCGGAACCCGCTCCTGAGAGGACCCCATGACGACCCGTCGCGTCGCGCTCACCTCCACGGCTCTGCTCGTGCTCGCCCTGAGCGCCTGCGCGTCCTCGCCCGGCACGGACGGCCCGCCCTCCCGCGACGCGGCGACGAGCTCGCTCGCGAGCCCGACCGACGCCTCGATCGACACCGCGAGCCCCGACGCCACCGCCGGCGCGCACTCCGACCCAGACCTCGTCGTCGACCAGGTCACCGCGACGTACTGGGCCTCTGACGCCAGCACCGACACGACGCCGCTCGACGCGGCTCGTCGCGCCGCGCAGTGGCTCACCACAGAGCACAACGACCTGATCGCCGAGGACCTGCCGTCTGGGCCGGGCGCGGACTGGCTCACCCTGGACGAGCACCAAGCGAAATACGTCGTGACCAGCATCGACGCCACCGCCGCCATGACGGACCTGCCGCCCGATACACCCACGACCGCGAGCCGCGCCCGCGTCGTCGAGCTCACCCCCGCAGGGTCGGACGGTTGGGTCGGAGACAAGACCACTCTCGTCGTCCGCTTCGACCTCACGCGACCCAGCACGGACACCCCGTGGCTCGTGGACACCATCACCGCGTCCGAACCCATCGGTATGCCCTCCGACGAGTCACACGACGGGCACTGACCGACGTCGTTCCCGCTCCCCCTCTTCACGTGACAAGCAGCGCAACGACCCCACACCCTACATTGCAACTAAGTAGTAAACTTGCTTCCGGGGGTAGGCGTTACGCCACATCCGGCAGGATGGGCGCATGCCGCGTCTCACCCGACCCCCAGCCATGCCAGGGGAGGTAGAGGTAGCCATTGAGACCGTCGGCAACCGCGCACGCGCAGAACTCCTGCGCACCCTCGCGACCCACGGGCCCCTCACCCTCAGCGAGCTCGCCGACGAACTCGGCGCCAGCCGCACAGGCACACACCACCACCTCGTCGCGCTCGAGCAGCACGGACTCGTGCGCTGCGACCACCCGCCCGAGGAACGCCGCGGACGCACCGTGCGCTGGAGCCAGGTCCCCGGCGCCAGCAAGAAGATGGTTGACGCCCTCGGCAAGTACATCGCCGGCCACTGACGACACGCGCGGCGTGTCATCCCACAGTCGCCATATGCCTATGGCTAAGTTTCAGGGCATGGCTACGAAGGCAGCGAGGACACGACGGGCCCGCGGGTCCCTCGACGCTCACACGCGCCGGTCCCTGTTCGCTGAGATCGACAAGGACGCCAAGGCCACCTTCGACGAGATCGCGGACGCCACCGGCGTCTCGCTCGCCCTCGTGCTCGAGGAGCTGGCGAAGCACGCGCGCAGCGAACTCGACGACAACGGAGTTCCCGAGTGGTGGCCTTCGTCGGCCACGCAGCAGGACGGATTCGAACTGGTGATCGCCAACCGACGGGAGGCCGCTCCTCGCAAGAGCGCATGACCCCATAACGCAGAGCGGCCCGCCCCCGAAGGGGCGGGCCACGATCAGAAGCTCATCACCCTCAAGCTTGGCGGCGCGGAGGTGATGGGCCCCGATTGACACACCCTGAGGTGTGTCTGGAGTTCCTGGAGAACATCATAAGCACCCATCAGGCCCTCGCATACGAAGTCGAGGGCGACACACCGAGCGGCGTCGACCGGCACGCGCCCGATTCTGAACGAACGTCCGGTGCGTCCCTCGACGTCGCGGCGGCAGAGTGGGCCGCCTGCGCTCCCCTGCTTGCGGGCGCTCCGCGGGTCCGGCTCGGATCACGACGCGCCGGCGGAGTCCAGTACCGCGACCGCGACGAGCGTCCCCTGACCGCCGCCCTGCCCTCGGCGCCGGCGGCTGTGCGCGTGTACGGCGACGACGGCACCTGCCGTGCCCTGTGCTTCGACCTCGACTCCTCACGGGGTGGCGCAGCGCGCGTCCTCGCCGATGCGACACGGCTCGTGCGCGAACTCGAGTCGGCCGGCGCCCGGGTGATCACCGACGTCTCCCCCAACGGCGGCCGCCACGTCTACGTCCCGCTTGCCGAGCACCTGGACTACACCAGCGCCCGCGAGCTCGTCGAGGCGATCGCCACCGCCTACCCCACGATGGACCCCGGCCCGCACCAGTCGCTGCGCACCGGCTGCATCCGCGTCCCCGGCGCCGCCCACGCGACGGGCGGCCACCAGGCGCTCACGATGAGCCTCAACATCGCCGTCGACGTCCTGCACCGGCCCAGCCCGGCCGCAGCGGTCGCCGCGCTCCAGGACGCCTACCGGGCCCAGATCGACGCCCTGCGGGCCGCACAGGCCCCGCTCCAGGCCTCTGAGCCCGCTACGGACCCCCACAGCTCGGCCGCCCGCGGCCGGGCCCTCTCGGCCCGGCTGACGCGCATCGCCCGCGACGGCGTGTACGACACCGGCCGCTACCCCTCACCGTCCGAGGCACGGCAAGCCGTCATCGCCGGCGCGGCCGCCGCAGGCTGGCGCCTCGCCGACGTCGCCGCCCGCCTCACCGACGGACGCTGGCCCGGCCTGGCAGCGCTCTACGCCCGCTACTCCCCCACCCAACGCCACGGCGCCCTCGCACGCGACTGGCACAACGCCCAGCGCCACGTCACCCAGCACACCGACCCGCCCGCAACGGCCGGGAGTCACACTGTGCGCAGATCCAACACAAGCGCCCAAGAGTCACAGGGGGGCACCCCAGACCTCGGTGACGAGCACGCGTTCATCCGCACCTGGCGCGCCTGCCTCCGCATCACAGAGCAACACCGGTTCCCAGGACGTAAGTGGTACGGCGCCCGGTTCCTCCTACGAGCTCTTGGAGAAGCAGCCCACAAGACCGGGAGCCGGTACGTCTCGTTCGGCACCCGTTCCCTGGCCGTCGCGACAGGGATGGACCACTCAACCGTCTCCGTCCTGCTGCACGAGCTCGGGAAGGCCGGCTGGATCGACCGACTCGAGCAGGGTCGTGGCGAGCGCGCCGACCTCTACGCACTCACACTCCCGTCGGACCTGGTAGACCGCGCCCCGGACCTGCGATGGGACCGCGGGCAGGTGCACGCGCTGCGCCCGGTCTTCCGCGAACTCGGGCACGTGGCCGCGCTCGTCTTCGAGGCCGTCGAGAACGGCCGGGCAGAGACCATCACCCAGCTGGTGGACGCGACCGGGATCTCCCGCCGGGCGGTCCACGAGGCCGTCGATCTGCTGAGCTCGTGGGGACTCCTCGACCGGACCGCGGGCACTCTCCTCCCCCGCTCCGACGCCCTGCTCCGCGTCGCCGAGCACCTCGGGGTCCTCGAGGGCGTCGCAGACCAGCTGCGCCTCTACGCCGCACAGCGCCGCGCATGGCGCGCCTACCTCACGCGACACGAAGCCGCCGAACCCGCAGACCCGGCCGAGTCCTGGTGGTGGCCCCCGGACGACGCGCAGGCGAGCGAGTGGACGTTGGTCGACGGTCTCGCGTCGTAGGCGCGGCGCTTGCAATGCGTGTAAGCATTGCAAGCAACGTAAGACTTGCAAGTATCGAAAGCATTGCAATAGTTGCTATGCTTGCTCGTGCGCCACGGCGCGTCCAGCAACGAAAGTAAGCATTGCAATGCTTGCCTTGCACCAGGAGGTGCCAACGATGCCCGTCACGATCCTCTTCGCCAACAACAAGGGCGGAGTCCAGAAGACCGGATGCACGGTCCAGACCGCAGCCGGTCTCGCACGTCAGGGGCTCAACGTCCTAGTCGTCGACATGGACCCGCAGGCGAACGCGACCCGACGCCTTGGGATCGAGTGGGACCCCGCGAACCCGATCCCCAGCGTCTCGGAGGCCATCGCCGCGAACACCGAGGGCGCGGGGGAAGGCGCCGTCGTCGAGTGCGGGTGGAAGAACGCAGCAGGGGAGCCTACGGCCGAGGCGAAGCACATAGACGTCATCCCCGCCCGGTTCGACCTCATCAACCGAGAGGCCGAAGCTGGCACGGTTGGAGCGTTCCGCCGACTCCGCAAGGCGCTGACGGGCTGGACCGACGACTACGACGTCGTCCTGATCGATTCTCGGCCCGACCTGGGCCACCTGGTCCAGATGTCGATGAGCGCAGCCGACGTCGTCATCATCCCCTCGGACACCGGCTACGACTCCGTCGAGGCCGCGATCCGCGTCAGCGACTTCGTGACCCAGCACGCGGTCGACCTCGCGAACCCCGAGCTGCGAGTCGGGGGCGTCCTCGTCACACGACGCCGCCAGACAGCCGAGGGCGACTTCCAGATCGAAGGCTTGCGGGAACGCTTCGGGGACCTCGTCTGGGACCTGCGCACCATCAAGATCATCCCCGGCGACGTCGAAGTCGAGCTCACACCGCCCTACGTCCCGGAATGGACGAGATTCGCCGAGGCCGACGCCGCCGGGGTCTCCCTGACCGCCTGGAACGACGAACGCGGACGCACCACGGTCCGCATCTTCGACGAGGTCGCCCAGCGCATCATCGACCGGATTCTGCCCGCGTACGCAGAGAGGATCGCCTGATGGTCGAGCGCAAGCGACCCAGCGGAACCAGCCCAATTTCCCTGACGCCCCGCGTCGAGCCGATCGCGACACCTGCGGTGCCCGCGCCAGTAGTCCAGCCGCCAGCCGAACCCGCAGCTCCGGCGGCGCCGTCAGAGCAGCCGACTATCCGGACCGAGGCTCCGCCCCCGGCCACGACACGACGACGTGCCCCGGCGCAGCGCCCGCGCGCGACCGAGCCCGAACCTCTGGCGCAGGCCGCCGTGAGCACAGCCATGATCTCCCGGACCTTCCGATTCCAAGAGACCCTGATCCGCCGCGCCGAGACAGCCGTCCTGCGCACCGCCGGCCTCGACGGCGGCCACGTTTCCATGACCGCCCTGCTCAACACCGCGCTCGAGCGCGAACTGGCCCGCCTCGAGGCCGAGCTCAACGCCGGCGAACCGTTCCCCGCGAACCGCGGAGAGTTCCGCAGGGGCCGGCCCATCGGGACCTGACCGCTACCGACTGAAGGAGCAGTGCATGACGATCGACCTCTCACACCCCCACACGGTCACGGTGACGATGCCTCCGGCACGTGCGGACGTTGAAGGGAGCCTGCTCAGGCTGCTGGCAGATGGTCCGAGCGGGCTCGTCGTGGGAGACCTGATCTGGCCGAACGTCCCGGCCCCAGACCAGCTCTAGCAACTCTGTCCACCGCCCCGGTGACCCCTCGGATGAGGGACACCGGGGCGGTGTCGTTCCCGGACCCGGCCGGTGGCCGGTGGGGGAGTGGTGGGGCTGGCTGTGGTGGTCGAGCTCGCTGGGGGTGGGTGGTGCTCCCGGCCTGCGGCCGGGATCCGAGTCGTGGCCGCTGCGCGGCCGCGGTTGCTGCGCTGCGCGCGGGGTTTTCTTCCCCTCCTGGCGCTCCATCATCACCCGCGCACCCCGTGTCGCAACCCGCTCGCCTTCGGCGCCGGCCCGACGTCGAAACCGGTCTGCGCGGACGAAAAGCGTGTCCGCGCAGACCGGCCCCGCCGTCTGGCCGGACCGCGGGTTGCGGCCCGGGGCCCCGCGCGGGTGGTGATTACGACGCCAGGAGGGGGCGAAAAACGGTCGGGACCACCGGCCACCCACCACCTGGCAGGAAGGAGCCCTACGTGGCTCAGCAGCCCCAGATCCGTGCGCGTTCCGTCGCCGACCTGCTCGCCTACATCCCCGCCCGCATCGGCTACGCGCCGACCGAGAGCCTGGTCGTCGTCGGGCGCCGGTCGACCACGGGACAGGTCGGACTGGTCGCCCGCGCCGACCTGTCTGACGTGACGCCCGAGACGGCCGACATGCTCGCGGTCCACATCGCGAACGACCGCGCCGCGTCCGCCGTGCTCGCCCTGTATACCGACGACCGGCCCGAGGCCGACCGCGTGCTCGCCAGCATGACCGAAGCGCTCCACGGGCAGGCCGTCGACGTCCAGGACGCCGTCCAGGTGAGCGCGGCCGCGTACGTCGACATGCACGACCCGCGCGCCGTCGTACGGCCCCTGTCGGACGTCACGACGAGCGTGCTCGCCGCCGAGATGGTCGCCCTCGGCATCGCCCCGGTCCGCGACCGCGCCGGGCTGCTGCCCGCCGAGGCCACGCCCGAGGCGCAGGCCACGGCCCGGCGGGCAGCCGAGAAGCACGCCGCGAAGAGCGCCGACGAGCAGACGACCCACGCGCTCGCCACGTGGCGGCTCGCCCTCACGGGCCTGGTCGGTGGCCCCGGGGTCTACGGCGAACTGGCGCAGATGCTCACGCACACCAAGGTGCGCGACGCCGCGCTGCTGTCCATGGTCCCCGGGATCGACCCCGACACCGTGACCGAGACCGCCGCCGGAAACGCACCCGACGAGGCGACCGGGCGGGCGGTCGCGGCGATCGTTGACCCGAAGGTAGGTGAGCGCCCGGGCCACGCCGCAGACGCGGCCGCCGACCTCCTCGCCCAGATCGTCGCCCACGTGCCCACCAGCGCCCCCGCCTGGACCCTCTGGGGCCTGGTCGCCTGGTGGCACGGCAACGGCGCGGCGGCGGCTGACGCGCTCGCCCGCGCGCTCGAGGCCGATGAGACCTACCGGCTCGCGCTCCTACTCAACAGCGCCGTCCAGGTTGGGATGCCTCCCGCCTGGGTCGCGCGCGAACGCGACGCGCACTGACTGCCCGGCGCGCGGCTCGTGGGGGGACCTTGCGGGCCGCGCGCCCGTCGCGCGGGGTGCTGCCCGTACCGGCCCATCGAGGGCCGGCACGGGCACCGGGGAGCTGCCGCCCCCCGGACCCCCGCCTCACGCTCACGCCGGCGTCGACGTCGACGACCGGTCAGGCGGTGGCAGGTCGGCCGGTGGGTGCGGCCGGTGGCCGGTGGGGGAGTGGTGGGGCTGGCTGTGGTGGTCGAGTCTCGCTGGAGTGGGTGGTGTTCCCGGCCGGTGGCCGGGACCCGAGTCGTGGCCGCTGCGCGGCCGCGGTTGCCGCGCTGCGCGCGGTTGTCTTCCCCTCCTGGCTCTCCATCATCGCCCGCGCGACCCTGCGCGCAACCGACCTCGCTGCGCGTCCCGGACCGTCGAAACTCGTCGGCCTGCGGTCGCTGCGCTCCCTGAGCTCGGCCGACGAGCCCCGCCAGTCCGGGACCGGTCGGTTGCACTCCGGGCCGCTTATCCGGGCGGTGATTACGACGCCAGGAGGGGGCGAAAAACGGTCGGGACCACCGGCCACCCACCACCTGGCAGGAAGG